>ENA-UEPH01000924-UEPH01000924.1-human-gut-metagenome-genome-assembly--contig:-NODE-924-length-31747-cov-9.709315_pt1 | contig 31747 bp, 29 predicted proteins | sample MGYA00242891_ERZ507898 | MGnify/ENA primary metagenome ERZ507898 (study PRJEB26167, sample SAMN06115411) | human gut metagenome | host: Homo sapiens | place: China:Guizhou | collected 2014-10-15...
GGGAACCTTTCTGGAGAAAGGTTCCCCTCCCCCCTCCAATTCCATTCCCCCACCCGCGCCCCTAAAACATGCCGATCTTGCCCAGCGCTTCTCTGGCGATTTCGCGGCAAACGGGATCTTCGTCGCGCAAACCGGCCTGAAGCGGACCCCGGGCCTTGGACGCAAGATCGGGCCGGGCCAGAGCGAAACGCTCCACGGCACGGAAGCAGGAACGGCGCAATACGTTGTTGTCACAGAAATTGTCGCCCTTGCCCGTGTCAATGACGTAGGAATTGAGGATGGGATAAAACTCGTCCCCAAGGCGGCGGTGCTGGGCGAGTATCTCGGCAAAGGCTTCGGGAATGCCCCAGCCGATGTTGCCGGATTCCTCGTTCATGTGCCACATCAGACGCCGGACGACGTTGCGGGCTTCCTCAATATGTTCATCGGCCATGCGGGAAACGGCTTTCCCGAGCGCGGAGGCCGCGCGATCGGTCGCCTCGCCGCCAAGGGGCAGACAGGAAAACAAGGGGCCCACCAACTCACGGGCGGGGACTTCGTCCAGCTCCTTGGCAAAATCGTCCCATCCCGGCTCTTGCAGCCGGGTGCGGATCGTCGTCTTTAAGGTACGGAAACGTGGCTGCATGGAAAACACCTCATCGTTTTTGCGGAGTATGCCCCCAAAAAGCGGGAGCGGCAACGCGGGCGGTTCCGGATTCCCGCCACGTTTTTTCATATCGCTGTTGCAATTCTTCTCTTGAAGGAATAAATCGTTCAAGCCATTCGGCAAGATCCTCACAGGTTTCGGTGTCGTGTTCTGTCTGAGCTTGACTCTCCGAAGCTGAGAAGGTATACGTCACTGATCTACGTTTCCAAGGAGAGTTTCCATGAAAAGAACTTACCAGCCCAGCAAGATCAAGAGAGCGCGGACTCACGGTTTCCGTGAACGCATGAGCACCGCCAGCGGTCGCGCCATTATCCGTCGCCGCCGCGCCAAGGGGCGTAAACAATTAGCTGTTTAACCCGGCCTCGTCGGCATCGACTGCTCCGGCGGCCCGATTTCACACTCTGTTATGATGAGGGTCGCCGTTTTTTTTCCAAACACTTCGTTGTGTTTGTTCGTTTTCGTGCATCCGGTGATCCGTGGCGCGTCGGTATGGCCGTCACCAAGAAAATCGGAACGGCAGTCATGCGGAATCGTGTCAAACGGGTGCTCCGGGAATGTTTCCGGCTGCATCAGGCCCTATTGCCTCCGGCCGTGGATCTTGTGATCGTGCCAAAGCGCCACCTCAAACCTGAACAGCTCGATCTCGCTGCCGCAACCCGCGAATTCCTTCCCTTGATCAAGGAAATCGGCGGGTATGTTGTGTTGCGCCGCGAACAAAACGCCTGCCCCGACATCTCCCGCGACGGAATCGCCGCACCCGGCGGGCTCGAACCGGAAACGGCTTCCGGAGTCAAGGCGTGAAACGCCTCTCTCTGCGTCGTCTGGCGGTCCTGCCCATCCGTCTCTATCAGTGGACGTTGTCTCCCGTGCTTCCACCTTCCTGCCGTTACCATCCCACCTGTTCAGCCTATGCCATAGAGGCTGTGCTGACCCACGGCATTTTCAAGGGCAGCTGGCTCGCCCTGCGGCGCATCCTTCGTTGTCACCCCTGGTCTTCGGGAGGCTATGATCCCGTACCTCCCCCACATTCTTCCTCTTTCAGCCATCAGGAGCAACTGGATCATCATGGACGATAAACGTACTTTTCTGGCCATCGCCCTGGCAATCGCCGTTCTTTTGGCGTGGACCCCGCTGGCCGAACACATGGGCTGGATCCAGCCCCAGCAGCGCCCCGCAGCCACTCAGGAAGCCACGCCCGCGCCCGCTCCGGCGGCGCAGACGGCTGTCGCGCCCGCGTCTTCCCTGCCTGTGTTCACGCCTTCGGCCGGTACCGACGTCAAGGTGGAAACCCCGCTCTATTCCGCCGTCATCTACTCCGGCGGCGGCATCCTCCGCTCCTTTACGCTGAAGCATTACGACGAAACCATCAAGGCCGATTCCCCCAAGGTGAACCTCATTTCGCCGGAAGCGTCCCAGACCGCGCCCCTCGGCCTGACCGTCAACGGCCAGCCCTCGTGGAGCACCGGCCAGTGGTCGTTCCAGGGTTCCGACCTGAACCTCAAGGCCGGGGAACAGGGCAGCCTGACCTTCACCGGCATCGTCGACGGCGTGCGCGTCACCCGCGTCATCAGCTTCAACGCCGACAATTATCTTCTGAGCGAAAACATCCTGGTAGGTTCCGCCGACCAGACGCCCCGCACCGTTCGCCTCGGCTTTACGGTCGCCGCCACGCCGTTCAGCAACGGCAAGTATGACCCCACCCGCCTCGCGTGGGACGCCAACGAAAGCTTCAAGGAAGAAACGAGCGCCAGCACGCTCGCCGAAAAGGGCATCATCGAACAGGGCGTCTTCAACTGGGCTGGCGTCATGAGCAACTACTTCATGAACGTCACCGCCCCCGCCGATCCCAACAACCTGACCCTCAAGGGCCGCGTGCAGGGCGACGTGTGGCGCCTCGCGCTCGAACGCCCCGATCTGCTCACGCCTTCCAACGGCGGCGAAGTGCCCGTGGCCGTGAACTGGTGGTTCGGCCCCAAGGACCGCACCATGCTGGCCACGGCTCCCGATCACCTGTCGCAGGCCGTGAACTTCGGCATGTTCTCGATCATCGCCCGCCCCCTGCTGACCATTCTGGCCTTCTTCCATTCCTTTGTGGGGAACTGGGGCATCGCCATCCTGATGCTTACCTTCTGTATCCGCGTCGTCTTCTGGCCCCTGTCCCAGAAGAGCTTCAAGTCCATGGAGCAGATGAAGAAGCTCCAGCCCATGATGAAGAAGCTCCGCGAAAAGCATAAGGACGACAAGGAAGCCCTCAACAAGGAAATGATGCAGCTGTACAAGACCTACAAGGTCAACCCGGCTGGCGGCTGTCTCCCCATCGTCGTGCAGATCCCGGTGTTCATCGGCCTGTATCAGGCTCTCCTGAACTCCATCGAGCTGCGCCATGCCTCCTTCATCGAATACCTGCCCTTCACGCACATCACGTGGCTGGCCGACCTTTCCGCGGCGGACCCGTTCTATATCACGCCTCTGCTCATGGGCGCGTCCATGTTCCTCCAGCAGCGCCTCACGCCCGCCGCCGGCGATCCCACCCAGCAGAAGGTCATGATGTTCATGCCCGTCATCTTTACGGTCATGTTCATCAACTTCCCCGCTGGTCTGGTCATCTACTGGCTGTGCAACAACATCCTGTCCATCGGGCAGCAGTGGTGGATGTTGCGTAAGGCATAACGGTTTGCGCGAGGAGAGGTTCTCATGGATGATTTCAAAGAATTTCAAGGCAAGAGCCTTGACGAAGCGATTCGCGCCGCCTGCTCGTACTTCGACGCACAGCGGGAAAAACTGGAAATCGACATCATACAGGACGCCAAAAACGGCATCTTCGGCCTGGTAGGGGCGCGCAAGGCCATTGTCCGCGCCCGCCGTGCACAGCTCAAGCCCCGCGTAGGGTCGCTCCTGGCACGCGACGCGCAGCCCGCCTCCGCGCCGAAGGCCAAAGCCGAAGACGCTTCCCGCGCGCCCAAGCCCCGTCAGGGGCAGGCTCCCCGTCCGCCCCGAGGCAACCGGGAACCGAAGCCGCCGTTTGAGGAAGACGACTCCATCGGCAACCGTATCCTTCCCCCAGTGGAGGAAGACGACTCCATCGGCAACCGTATCCTCCCCGAGGAAACGGATATCGACGACTCCATCGGCAACCGCGTCGATGAGCCCCGCGCTCCCCGCCGGCCCCGCCGCAACGACGGCCCCCGCATCCCCTACGAAGGGAATGAGGACGCTTTCCGGCCTCGCCGCCCCCGTCCCGAGCGCCGTGCGAATCAGGATCGCCCGGATCGTCCCGAACGTCAGGAGCGCCCTGAGCGCCAAGACCGTCAGGATCGTCCGCGCACGCCTCGTCCTCCCTACGAGCCGCGTCAGGAACGCCGCCCCGTGGAAGCTCCGGCGGAGCAGGACGTGTTGCGGGACAGCTCGCTGGAGTTCGATCAGGACGAAGCCTTGAACGAAGGCTTGCCCTCGAAGCCTTTCTCCGAGCTGGATCAGGAAAAGCTTACCGCCGTATCTCAGGAAGTGGCCTTCAAGATCGTCAGCTCCATCCTCGGGGAAACGCCCGTGGAAGTGAAGATCATGGAGAACCGCGTGGACATCCATGTGGACTGCGGCGATGACTCCGGCCTGCTCATAGGCCGCGAAGGGCAGACGCTGGCGGCGCTTCAGTATCTGACCTCGCGCATCGTCAGCCGCCGCATGGAAGCGCCTGTGCGCGTGCAGTTCGATGTGGGCGACTACCGCGAACGTCAGGACGACCGGCTCCGTGAGCTGGCCCTTGCGCTGGCGGAACGTGTCCGTGCCACGGGGCGTCCCTGCTCCACCCGGCCCATGAGCTCCTACCACCGCCGCCTCGTGCACATGGCGTTGCAGGACTCCCCGGACGTGCAGACCCGCAGCTCCGGCGAAGGCCCCCTCAAGCGCGTGATCATCCAGCGCCGCCGTCAGGAACGGCACTAGAAATATTGGGGAGGGGAGGAACCTTTCTGAAGAATGGCTTCCTCCCCTCCCCAAACCCTACCCCTCCGCCTCCAAAGACGTTCGTTATGGGGACAAGGGTGAAAAGGCGGCTTCGGTGAAGTCGCTTTTTTTGTATGGGGGATATGGATACTCTGCGGAAAAAGTCCGGCGGTGTTCATGTAATCCTTCTCCGTGCGAATCCACCGCTCTTGGCAAAAAAACAGTCTCAGAATATCATCACCCCTTCAATTAAGAGAAAAGGCCGCAGGCGGCCCGGCCAGTTCAACAACGGGCTAGCCCCCGCATTGAAACTGCTTTGGAATAAAAAATGAAAGGGGAGGGGGAAAACGTGCGGGCGCTCCCCGCTTCCAGAGAATGTTTTCCCCCTCATGATGCGCCCTCTCCTCAGGAGCCATACATGACCACCGATACGATAGCGGCCATAGCGACGGCCCCCGGTGCCGGAGGCATCGGCATTGTCCGGGTCAGTGGCCCGGGCGCGCTGCCCATACTCGAGAAGCTGTTCGCACCGGCCGGAAAGGGCGGCTATAAGCCGTGGATCTTGCGGCGCGGGCGCGTTCAAGACACGGAAGGCAACACGCTGGACGATTCGCTGGCGGTGTTTATGCCCGGCCCCAAGACCTTCACCGGGGAAGATGTGGCGGAATTCCAATGCCACGGCGGCCCCGTCCTGCTGGCGGCGGTGCTTGAAGCCTGCCTCTGCGCGGGGGCACGCCTTGCGGAGCGGGGGGAATTCACCCGCCGCGCCTTCCTCAACGGCAGGATGGATCTGACGCAGGCCGAAGCCGTCGCCGAAATGATCGCCGCGCCGTCCAAGGAAGGCGCGAGGCTTGCCGCCGCCAAACTCGACGGCGTGCTCGGGCAACGCATCGGCGATCTGCGGGAACGCGTGGAGCATCTGCGGGCGCAGATCTGCCTTGCCGTGGACTTCCCCGAGGAAGAAGTGGAATGCCTACCGCAGGAAGGCTTCCTCTCCGCCATCGCGGACGTGAAGGCGGCGGTGGCCTCCCTGCTCGCCGGATTCGAGCGGACCCGCTGCTGGCGCGAAGGCGTGACCGTAGCCCTCGCCGGCCCGGTCAACGCGGGCAAGTCCAGCCTCATGAACGCCCTCCTTGGCCGCCAGCGTGCCGTTGTGACGGAATACCCCGGAACCACACGTGATTTTTTGGAAGAACCGATCCAGCTTGCGGGGCTCCCCGTCCGGCTTGTGGACACGGCGGGCCTGCGCGAAACGGACAACCCCGCCGAGGCGCAGGGCATCCAGCTGGGCCGCTCCATGATCGAATCCGCCGATGTGGTCCTGCTCATGGTCGACGGCACGGAGGGAACGACGCCGGACACATGGGCATTGCTCTCGGAGCTCGGCCCGGAACGCACCATCCTTGTCTGGAACAAAAGCGATCTTGCCACCCCTCCCCCGCACTGGTATGGAAAGGAGACGAACCTTTCCGTGAAACCGGCGGCACATGCCGTTATTTCGGCCCGCAAGGGAGAAGGCCTGGAAACGCTGGCCGAAGCCGTTCGGGAGCTTGCGCTGGCCCGCAGCCAGGAGCAGGAGCCGGAACCGGGCGAAGCGGTACCCAACCTGCGGCAGGCCCGGAGCCTGATGGAGGTACTCGGGGAACTTGAGGCGCTGGAACAGGACGTTCTCGCGGGGGTTCCCTATGATTTGTGCGCCGTCCGCCTGGAGGGCGCGGCTTCGGCGTTGGCGGAGATCACCGGGCTGGACACCCCGGAAGAAGTCCTTAACCGTATTTTCGCATCTTTCTGTATTGGCAAATAGCATGAACGCATCTTCAAACGCAGCTGGCGGAGCACCACTTTCCAAAGAAGAAATCAACGACCTGCCCATGTTGGCCTACGAAGGCGAGGTAATGCTTGTCCAGACCGAAGGCGAGATGGCCCGTGCCCTGAATTTTCTCAAAAAGGAAACGCTCCTCGGGTTCGATACCGAATCCCGCCCGTCCTTCAAGAAAGGCAAAAGTTACCCGACCTCGCTCATTCAGCTTGCCGGTTCGGAACTTGTGGTGCTGATCCGCCTGAACCTCACGCCCTTCTGCGGGGCGCTCGCGGGGCTGCTTGCCGATCCCGGCATCATCAAGGCCGGGGTCGCCATCCGTGACGACATCCGCGCCCTCCAGAAACTGCACGAGTTCACACCCGGCGGGCTTGCCGACCTCGCCGAGATGGCGAAACAGCGCGGCATCAAGGCGCAGGGCCTCCGCACGCTGGCGGCCCAGCTCATGGGCTGCCGTATCAGCAAGGCCGCGCAGTGCTCCAACTGGGCGAAAAAGACCCTCACGCCGCAGCAGATCCGCTATGCCGCCACCGATGCGTGGATAGGCCGGGAAATTTATTTACGTATGATGGATCAGGGGTGAAATCGGGGGAGGGAACCCTTCTGAAGAAGGGCATCCCTCTCCCCTCCCCCGCCCCCCTCTCCCTCCCAAGACTTTTGACCATATCGAATCCCCGTTCACGGCTTTCCCTCATGGTGAAAGAACCGGCTGAAAAATATTTGAGGAAAATATCCTCTCTTTTTTCTCGGGAAAATCGACATGGGGGATTCGATAAAGTCAAAAAGTTTTGAAGCGGTAGGGATGGGGTTTGGGGAAGGGAGGGAGAAACTTTTTTAAAAGTTTCTCCCTCCCTTCCCCAATCTTCCCCTCCCTACCCCCATCCCACTCTCAGGTGAAACTATGACCCCCTCCCCTCCGTTCCGTATCGTCCCTTGGGACACCGACTTTCTGGACGCCCTCAAAAACGGGGTGATGAAGGCCACACGCGGTCAGCCCGGCAACGCGGTGGTGGTCTTCATGCATGACCGCCCCCGCCGTTACCTGCGAGAGCGCTTCCGCTACGCGCCGGATGTGCCCAAACCCTGCCTCCTCCCGCGCATGTTCACGGAACGGGAACTGATGGCCGCGTTCCGCCAGGAACAGCACCAGAAACTCCGCCGAGAGGCCGGAAAACTGGATCAGATTGCCCTGCTCTCCCGCTGCGTCCGCGAACTGGCGGAACCGGACACTGAGCTGTGTATGCAGCTCGCCAAAACCGACGACGCGGGATTTTTCCCGTGGGGGGTGCGGCTCGCGGAGCTGCTGGAGGAGTGCTTCACGCAAGGGCTCACGCCCGAGGACATGCTGTATACGGAAGGCGAAGTGGCTCCTTTCGGGGCGGCCCTTCTCGGCTCGCTTGGCAAGATTTTCCGCCGTTACCGCGACGCGCTGATCGAATCCGATCTCACCACGCCCGGCTTCGACGCGTTTGTCGTCGCCAGCGCGCTGGAAGAAGGAACGGACGGAGACGACCTCCCGCCGCTGCCCGACTTTCTCGCTGGGCGCGCCATCCTGCTGGCGGGCTTCGGTATGCTCACCGGCACGGAAAACACCCTGTTCCGCTACCTCTGGCGGCACGGCGCGCAGGTCTTCCTGCACGTCGATCCGGCGCTGGCCGAAAACGGGCAAGGGCATTGGGCATGTACCGAACAGTCAAACTGGATCGCGGACTGGAAGGCCGATACCGTGCTGGCCTGCCCTTCCCCCGGCAAGAAACCGAAAATCCACTATTTCGCGGGCTACGACCTGCATTCCCAACTGGACGCCCTACGCGGCGATCTCATCGAACTGGAACGGAAAGACCGCCTCGCCGCCGCGCTCAAGGCCAGAAGCACGACGCAACAGCTGTCCCTGCTCCCCTCATCGGAAAACGGCACGGCTTCCACCCTTCCCGAAACTTCGGCCAGCGGGAATGCCGACAACAAGGATTCGATAACCTCGAAGGTCTTGGGAGGGAGAGGGAAGGGGGCGCGGGGGAAGGGAGAGGGAAGCCCCTCTTCAGAAGGGTTCCCTCTCCCTTCCCCCGGTGGGCTCGCCCCAACCCCCGCCCCCATCCCCACCTCGCAGCTCGACATCGCGGTGGCCCTCGCGCACAGCGGGGCTCTGCTGCCCGTACTGCACCACCTGCCCCGCAAGGACTGCAACATTTCGCTCGGCTACCCGCTTGAACGCTCGCTCCTGTTCCGCCTGCTGGAAACCGTGCTCGACGCCCGCAACCGCCGCCAGCCCAACGGCACGACCCACTGGAAAACGCTTGCGGATCTCGTCCGCCACCCGTACCTGCGCCTGCTTGAGGCCAACGGCATTTCCCTGCGCGACATCTTCCAAAACATGGAAACACGCCTCCGCAACGGCAGCCGGCACGCCGACGCCCATGCCGTCGCCGAAGGGGCTGCGGACGACTTCTTCGCCGCCTCCTCCCTGCCCAATGTGGCGGAGGCCATGCCCGCCATCCGGGAACTGCTCAACCGGATCTTGCGGGATACCGTGGACACTTGGGCAAGAGTCCATACCCTCGGCGGACTCGCGGACGCGCTTTCCGGCCTGTGCGACACACTGCTTGTCTATGGAAGCGGCAACGACGAGGACGGCGCGGGCAACGGCAAGGCCGACATCTGGTCGCGTTTCCCCATCGATGCGGAATGCCTGTTCCGCCTCATGCAGCGCGTCATCCCCGCCCTCAAGGACAACGGCATGGCCGACACGCCGCTGCCGTGGCCTCTGATGCAGGCCATGCTGCTGGAACTCGTGCGTGCCGAGCGTGTCCCCTTCGAAGCCGACCCCCTGACCGGCCTGCAAGTGCTCGGTATGCTGGAAACACGCCTCTTGCGCTTCTCGCGGGTGTTCCTCGTGGACGTCACCGACGACAGGCTTCCCGGCGCGCCGATCCGCAGCCCGCTCCTGCCGGACAGCCTGCGCGCCCTTCTCGGCCTGCCAGACACCCGCAACCGCGAACAGCTCGCGGCCTACACCTTCCACCGGCTCATCGCCGGGGCCGATGAGGTCTGGCTCTACTGGCAGGAAGGCGTGGAAACCTCCGGCCTGTTCGACGGCAAAAAGCAGCGCAGCCGCCTTGTGGAAGAACTCATCTGGCAGGAGGAGCAAGCCCGCGGGCAACGTCTGAAGCCGGGGCGCGAACCGCTCCGCACGGCGGCCCTTGATGTCCGCCCGCCGGTCAGGGTACGCAAGGTCGTCCCCAAGACCCCGGCTATCCGGGAGCAAATAGCCGCATCGCTCAAGCATCCTCTGTCCGCTACCCGGCTGGACGCCTACCTGACCTGCCCGCTGCGGTATTATTATGAGCGGCTGTGCGCCATCGCACCCATCGACGAGGTGAACGAAGACGACGATCCGGCGGCCGTGGGCGTGCTTCTGCATAACGTGCTCCGCGATTTCTACGCTCCCGCCGTGGGCAAGACCGTACGCCGCGACGCGCAATCGGGCGATCCCGAGTTGCCGTTCCTCGACGAAAAAGCCTTGCGCGCCCTGTTCCGCACGGCCCTCGACGCCTCGGGGCTGGAGGACGCCCTGCCGCCGGAGAGCGCGGCCATGCTTTCCGTCACCGGGCCGGAGCGCCTGGGCATGTTCCTGCGCGCCCAGCCGGAGCAGACGGAAGTGCTTTCCCTGGAAGAGGAATACGATGCCGAAATCCGGGTGGGGGGCCGCATCAGACGGCTTACCGGCAATCTCGACCGTGTGGACTGGCGCGAACAGGAAGACCCCGAAGGCGCGATCGACGAAGGGGCGGTCATCCTCGACTACAAGACGGGCCGCATCAAGGCGCTGCGCCCGGACATCTGGGCCGACGACGCCTTTTGGGATGCGCTGGATCCGGAAAAAGCCGCCGAAGCCGCTTCCGAGCCAGACCCCGAACATGATTTTTTGCCAATAATGGCACAGCGTATTCCCACAGTGCAATTGCTGTATTATTGTTATTTGTATGGGCAGGCTACGGGCAAGCCCGTGCTCGACGCGGCGTTCGTCGCCCTTGGCGAAGACGGCGGGGAGCGGCCCCTTTTCGGGAAGGGCATGACTATTGAGGAACGGGAGCGGGCGTTGTCGCTCATTCCACGCCTCATCGGGTTCATCCTCCTGCATATGGAGCTTTGCCCGGAATTTCGCCCACGGGAAGGGGCACATTGCCGCTGGTGTTCCTGGCGGAACGTGTGTATCATATCTTCCCAACAATAGATTCGGGTATTAGAAGCAGGGAGGCATTCCTATTCCCGCTTGCGTACCCATAACTCCATAAGAGACCTCTAGGAGGTTCTTCATGTCTTTTCCCACTCTGAACATAGGCGACCTCATCGCTAAAACTCCGATCGTCCAAGGCGGCATGGGCGTTGGTATTTCTCTTTCCAGGCTCGCTTCCGCCGTGGCCAACGAAGGCGGCATCGGCGTCATCGCCGGAGCCATGATTGGGATGAAAGAGCCCGATGTGGCCAGCAATCCCCTTGAAGCCAACCTCCGCGCCCTCCGCCGCGAAATCGAAAAAGCCCGTGAAGCCACGCAGGGCATCATCGGCGTGAACATCATGGTCGCCCTGACCACCTTCGCCGAAATGGTCCGCACCTCCATCGAAGCCAAGGCCGACGTGATCTTCTCCGGCGCCGGGCTGCCGATGGACCTGCCCAAGATTTTCAATGAAACGTGCGAACGCAAAAAGGAAGAGTTCAAGACCAAGCTCGTGCCCATCATTTCTTCCGGCCGCGCCGCCACCCTCATCGCCCGCAAATGGATGGCCAGCACCGGCTACATGCCCGACGCCTTCGTGGTGGAAGGCCCCAAGGCCGGCGGGCACCTCGGCTTTTCCCCCGAGCACATCGTCGACCCCAACTATGCCCTCGAACAGCTTGTCCCGCAGGTCGTGGAAGCGGTGAAGCCGCTTGAAGACAAGGCCGGGCGCGCGATCCCGGTCATCGCCGCCGGCGGCGTGTACACGGGCGAAGACATCAAGAAGTACATGGATCTCGGCGCGTCCGGCGTCCAGATGGGCACCCGTTTCGTCGCCACCTACGAGTGCGACGCCGACGACCGCTTCAAGCAGGCCTACATCGACGCCAAGCAGGAAGACGTGACCATCATCAAGAGCCCGGTGGGGATGCCCGGCCGCGCGCTCGTGAACAACTTCATCGATTCCATGCGTGACGGCGGCAAGAAGCCGTTCAAGTGCATCTTCCATTGCGTGAAGACCTGCGAGCAGGAAAAGACCCCCTATTGCATCGCCGCCGCCCTCATCAACGCCATGAAGGGCAACCTTGAGCGTGGGTTCGCCTTCTGCGGCGAAAACGTCTCCCGCGTCAACAACATCGTTTCCGTACACGACCTGATTTCCTCGCTGCAGCGCGAGTTCGACGCCATCATCAACAAGCCCGCTGCGGCCACCGTGAAGGCGTAAGGCCTCCGGCGGCAAGGGGGCTTCCCGCCCCCTTGACCCCCGTCCGGGAGGCGAGCCGCCCCCCGGACCCCGGCGAAACGTCCCGAATGCAAAGGTTCCGAACCGGCTTGCGCTGGTTCGGAACCTTTGCATTCGGGGCTTCCGGCGGCATCGGAACCCCTCTTATCCTTTTGTGGATTCCCTTCTCTGCCTATCCTCTATATCATAGCAACACGTTTTTGTTCTTCCTGCTGCAACACCGGGAGACAAACGCCAATAAGAATCGCCTCCGCGCCTCCGTACCCCGTATCGACCCTTACGAAAGTCTTTGAAAATGAGAGGGAGGGGGAGAAGGAACTTTCTACAGAAAGTTCCTTCTCCCCCTCCCCCGATTCGCTCAGCCCCACCCTTTCATAGCCTGCGCCAGATTGTCGACCCAAATGTCCATGAACCCCTGATACTCCATCATCCCCCGAAGAACGGGAACACAGGCGATGCCCTCGGCCTCGAGCCGGGAGCGCCACGAATGTTCCGAATCCCCAGCCATGTCTTCAAGCGTATGCCGCCCCACGACGGCGAGCAGGGGCAGCAGCCAGACACGATCGAACGGACGCCCGGAAGCCCGCAGATGCTCCACGATGTGCTCAAGGCGGATGGTCCCGTTCAGCGTGCCCATGAGCACAAGGGGATCCCGTTCCCGCACAGCCGCGGCAAGGGCCTCGTAGCGGCTCTCCGCGGCGTGGCGGCTCCCGTGGCCCATGAACAGCACAGGCTCGCCGGGGGCGCGTCCGGAAGGAAGCTCGGCGAGCAGGGCGCGCGCGGCGCGATCCACCGATGCCTGCGACTCCGTCAGCAAAGGCGCGCCCACCACAAGCGACGCGAACGTCCCGTCGGCACGCAGCTCGTCCGCATCCGACACGATGTCCCCGTATTCAAGGCCGGGAATGACATGCACCGGCTGAACCGCCACATGGGTAAATTTTTCAAAAGCCATTTTCTTCAATGCCTTGTGAACGGAATCCGATTTTTTCCGTTCGCTGGCCAGCCGTTCCCGCATGAGCATGGACGTAAAGGCCCAACGCACCGACACATCAGGAAAAGCCTTACGGACTTGCGCATCGAAACGCCGGAGCGTCGACTCCCCCTGAGAACTGCCCGAACCAAACGCTGCAAGAAGGATGCCTCTTTTCATCGTTATAGCGTACAAAAAGTTGTACCCTCCTTTTTCACCTTACATGACAAGTGGATAAAACGAACGGCTCTCCAGCGTGCGTTGACGCGTTTCAACGCGGCTGGTACCCTGAGCGCCTTATACATTTATGGAGAAAACCCGTGAGTACTCCTGTCGCTCTCGTTCTTGGCGGACACGGCCTTCTGGGCCAGCCTCTGGCGCAGCAGCTTGCCGGAAACGGCTGGGAGGCGCAATCGCTGGATTTTGAAGACTGCAATCTCCTGAATCCCGTAGAACTCCAGCCGCGCATCGAATTCATCAACCCTGACGTCATTTTCAATACCGTAAGCTGGAACACGGAAAACCCTGCTGAAAAACAGCCACAAGAAGCCCTCTCTGTCAACCGCGGCCTTCCGGCCTTCCTCGGCGGGCTGGTCAAAGGCACGTCCAGATTCCTCGTCCACTACAGCTCGGATCAGGTTTTCAACGGCCGCAAGGACTCCCCTTACACCGAGGAGGACAAGGCCGATCCGATCTCCCTGTGCGGCAAGAGCCGCCTTGCCGGTGAACAGGCCCTGCTTGAGCTCAACGCCGACAACATCTGCATCATCCGTACGGGCTGGCTGTTCGGCCCGGATGGGGACAGCTTCCTGAAACGCCTCCTCGGGCGGGCCAAGACCGAAGGGACCGTGGAGGTCATCCACGATCAGATCGGTTCTCCGACGTACGCGAAGGATCTGGCGCAGGCCACGCTCCAGCTTGTCAAGCGCCGGGCCCCCGGACTGTACCATGTGGCGAACTCGGGCCAGGCCACCTGGTGCGAGCTGGCGGCGGAAGCCGTGCGCCAGGCCAGCCTGCCCTGCTCCGTGCGGGCCGTCGCAAGCTCGGACAAGACGCTCCGCGCAAACTATGAGGTGCTTTCCTCCGCAAAGTATACGGCCCTCACCGGATGTACCATGCGTCCCTGGTCTCAGGCCCTGCGGGAGTACATCTACTCGGTCCTTCTTGCCTCCCAATAACCGCCGCGGATATGCCATGACCAGCCATCTGCTCAAGACGCTGCGCGAAGTCCTTATGGATGCAGTGCATGTAAGCTTCGATTTTTTCAAGGTGCTTATTCCGATCAGCATCGCCATGAAGATCCTTGCCGAGCTGGACTGGATCCGCTATCTGGCCCTGCCTCTCGAGCCCGTCATGCAGCTGACCGGGCTCCCCGCCGATCTGGGCATCGCGTGGGCCACGGGCATCATGGTCAATTTCTATTCGGCGCTGATCGTCTTCATCGGCCTGCTGCCCGGACTGCCGCCGCTGACCACGGAGCAGGTCACGACGCTTGCGGTCATGATGCTCATCGCGCACAGCATCCCCGCCGAAGGGCGCATCGCGGCCCAGTGCGGCGTGTCGTTCATCGGCCAGGCCGTCATCCGGCTCGTGGTCGCCGTCATCGGCGGGGTCATCGTGCATACGTCCTGCCAGGCGTTCGGCTGGCTGGATACGCCCGCCCGCATCGTCTTTACCCCTTCGCCGGACGTCAACCTGCTCTGGTGGGCGCTCGGGGAAGTCCGGAACCTCGTCAGCATCTTCTGCGTGATTTTCTTCGTCATGCTGCTCCAGCGGTTCCTGCGCTATCTCAAGGTCGCGGATCTGATAGGACGGGCGCTCGCCCCGGCCCTGCGGGTACTCGGTATGCGCCCCGCCGCCGCGACGGCCATGATCGTCGGCGTGATCACGGGCATCGTCTACGCCAGCGGCGTCATCCTCAAGGAAGTCCGCAGCGGCGAGATGTCCCGGCACGACGTGTTTTCCTGCATGACCCTGATGGGGCTCGCGCACGCCATCATTGAGGATACCTGCCTCATGCTGCTCATCGGCGCGCACATCGGAGGGATTTTCTTTCTGCGCCTGGCGCTGGCCTTCGTCACCTGCGCCATGATCAACATCCTGTACCTCCGGTTCCGGGGTGACGCACGGGAGCCGGAAACCGCCCCCAACGAGGTTTCATGAAAACAATCTGGATCAATGCCGGAGAGCTTTCCGGCGATATGCAGGCCGCCGCGCTGCTGACGGCCCTGCGCGAACGCGAGCCCGAACTCGCCGCCATCGGCATGGGAGGCCCGAATCTGGCCTGTGCCGGGCAAAAGAACCTGTTCCGCGTGGAGTCGCTTTCGGTCATGGGGATCATGGAAGTCCTGACCGCCCTGCCCCGCGCCCTCCACATGCTTTCCCGGATCAAAAAGGAAATGGCCCGGCTGCGGCCCGATGCCGTCGTGCTGGTGGACGCCCCGGAATTCAATTTCCGGGTGGCGAAGATCGCGCACGGCCTCGGGATTCCGGTCTACTATTTCATCCCGCCGAAAATATGGGCGTGGCGCACGGGACGCGTCCGCTTCCTCCAGCGCTACGTCAAACGGCTGTTCTGCATCCTGCCCTTTGAGCCCGCTTTTTACGCCAAACACGGCGTACAGGTTGATTATATTGGCAATCCGCTCGTCGATATGGTGAATTGGCCCGAGTTGAAAAAAATCGAGCCCATAAAGGGCCGTATCGGGCTGATGCCGGGGAGCCGCCGCAAGGAAGTGGAAGCGCTTCTGCCGGAGTTTGGGAAAGCCGCCCGCATCTTGTTGCAACAGGGCCGGGACGTGACCTTCCACTGCCTGCGCGCGCCGAACATGCCCGAAGAAAAACTCCGGGCGCTCTGGCCGTCCGACGTGCCCGTCGCCTTTGACGCGCCGGAGGACCGCTACACGGCCATGCGGCGCTGCGGATGCATGTTGGCGGCCTCGGGCACGGCGACGCTGGAAACGGCACTGGCGGGCGTCCCCACTGTCGTCAGCTACCGGGTCGCGCCGTTTTCCGCGTTGGTCGGGCGTCTGCTGATTAAGGTCAAATGGGTCAGCCTGACCAACCTGATCATGCAAAAAGAACTCTTTCCCGAGCTGTTGCAGGAGCGCGCCACAGGCGAAATGATGGCCTCCCAATTGGCCGCGTGGCTGGATATCCCTCCGCAAATCGAAGCCGTCCGCGCCGAACTTGCGGAACTCCGCCGCCGTTGCGGAGAGCCCGGCAGCGCCGCCCGCGCCGCCGAAAAGCTGCTTGAGGCTCTCAAAGAAAACTGACCTGCAAAAAGAAAAGTATTACGCGGTCAAAGGATTGCGCTCTCTGCAAGAAGTCCGTATCAAAACGACTCCGTGCCGAAGACCTGATATTTTCCTCCTTCACACGGAAAAGACGCACCCCTGACATCCATGCGGACACATCACCTGCGTTTCCCTGTCGCTCCGGGAGACGGATCATGAAGGCAAACCCTTTCAGCCCCGCCCGCCATCGGCCCTTACGAACGTTTTAGGGAGGATAGGGGTGGGGTTTTGGGAGGGGGCAGGAGCAGCTTTTCCAAAAGGTACTCCTGCCCCCTCCTCCAAAAGGAACTCCAATGACATCAAAAGAGAACAAGCAGGGCCTGTTCGACTCGCTGGGGCGCGCCAGCGTCATGGGCCTGCACATGGTTTCGGGCATCATCGTCGGTTGCCTCCTCGGGTACTGGCTGGACAAATGGTTCGGAACCTATCCGTGGTGCGCCGGCGTGGGCCTTATCGTGGGCATCGGCGCGGGATTCCGCAATATCTGGCTGGACGCGCGCATATTGCTCCGCCAAGGGGAACAGGACGATGCAGGCAAAAAGCGACAGAAATAACGGCCCGTTCCATTGGCTGGAGAAGAGGCTGTGGCGGAGCGGCGTGCAGGACCCCACGATCCGGGAAATCCTGTGCTGGCAGATCAGCGTCATTGCCTTGTCCCTGCTTTTCGGCGCGGTGCTCTGGCCCTTTCACCCGGCGGGGGCGTGGATCTTCTGGTTTGGCTTCGGAGCGCTGCTCTCCGCATGGAATTTTTTTGCCTTAATAAAATTTGTTCCTAAAGTAATCTCGGCTGGTTGGAGCAAAAGCAGCCTCTTTGCCCTTCTCCTCCGCACGAACATGAGACTTTTATTTACCGGAATTTTGTTGTACATGGTTCTGGTATGGTTTAAGGGCTCTATCTCTGCGGTACTGTTGGGGCTTGCCGTGCTTCTCGTCGGGATGACCGCGGGAGGGCTGAAAAAGGCATTGAAAAAGCCGGTCTGACAGGCTACAGAGAGCCCGCGCAAGCCGCATCTTTGTTTCATCAGGTTTCTACAGCCGATTATCGAACCGATTCCGGTCGGCATGAAAACAGGCGTGTTCGCCACTCTCGGGGACGCCTCTTTTCGGACGCATCGTACGCGTAAATGACATTTGAAGGAGCGCACACATGGCAGGCGGACTTCCTGAGCCGATTCTCATCTCCGAACTGGTTCATCTGGATCATATCACCATCGCTGGGCAGACGGTGGAATTCAGGCACGTCTTCTATACGTGGATGGCCATGCTCATCCTTTTTGTCGTCGGCTGGCTTGTGCGCCGCAATATTTCGTTGATCCCCGGCAAGATGCAGAACATCTTCGAGTCGATCATAGGCGGGCTTGAGGACTTCACCGTCACCAACATGGGCGAGGACGGACGCAAGGTTTTCCCCGTGCTCGGCGGCCTGTTCCTCTTCATCGCCGTACAGAACATACTCGGCCTCATCCCCGCCTGTGACGCCCCGACCGCCAACATCAACACCAACATCGGCATGGCCCTGTTCGTGTTCCTGTACTACAACTATCAGGGCATCAAGCGCTGGCACGGCCACTACATCCACCACTTCATGGGCCCCATGCTCCCGCTGGCGCCGTTCATGATGATCCTTGAATTCATTTCGCACCTCGCCCGCCCGCTGTCGCTGACGCTCCGTCTTTTCGGCAACATCCGCGGCGAAGAAATCGTGCTCCTGCTCTTCTTCCTCATGGCGCCGCTCGTGAGCACACTGCCCATCTACTTCCTGTTCCTGCTCGCCAAAGTATTGCAGGCCTTCATCTTCTACATGCTGGCCCTCATCTACCTCAAGGGCGCTATGGAACCGGCCCACTAAGGGGCCACACCTCTCGGGGGAAATGGTCTTTTTGACCAACACAATACAACCGCTCAAGGAGCAACATACATGCGCAAGATTCTTGTGACCCTGCTCAGCACCGTGGCCATGATGGGCATCGCCAGCCTCGCTTTCGCCGCCGACGGCGCTCCCGTGAAACTGGATTCCGCCTCTCTCGGCCTCGCCATCTTCGGCTGCGCCATCGGCATGGCCGTCGCCGCCGCCGGTTGCGGTATCGGTCAGGGCCTCGGTCTGAAGAGCGCCTGCGAAGGCATCGCCCGCAACCCTGACGCCGCCGGCAAGATTCAGGTCAGCCTTATCCTCGGCCTCGCCTTCGTGGAATCCTTGGCCATTTACTCCCTCGTGGTGAACCTGATCATCCTGTTCGCCAACCCCTTCATCTAAATAAGCAAGCGGCTTATCCCCGGCGGGTCCTCGGCCCGCCGGGGTTTCCGGGGAGGGACCGGCAACGCCGTTCTCTCCCCCCCTGTTTTTTTCATCTTTAGCAATGCGATACCACTATGCTCTCATTGAAAAGCGAACGTATTCCCAGAGCCACCATTCGTCGCCTTGCCGTGTACGTTCAAGTGCTCGAAAGTATGCAGCGCAACGGCGTGGAGGTCATCTCCTCCGGCCCGCTCGCTGAAGCGTGCGACGTGAACGCATCTCAGGTGCGCAAGGACCTTGCCTATTTTGGCGAATTCGGTGTGCGTGGCGTAGGGTACAACGTAGCCAGCCTCATCGCCGCCATCAAAGCTTCCCTTGGCGTTGACCGCGAATGGCGCGCCGCGCTGATCGGGGTGGGCAACCTCGGCCGCGCGCTGCTGCACCATGCCGAATTCAAGGCCCGCGGCTTCAACATCGTGGGGGCCTTCGACTGCGATCCGTTCAAGATCGGCGAGCAGGTCTATGGGCTGGAAGTCACGTGTACGAGCGACCTGAAGTCCGCCGTGGACGCCAAGGGCATTGAAATCGGGATCATCACCACGCCGCCGGAACGCGCGCAGCGCGCGGCCGACCATCTGGTCGAAGCGGGCGTATGCGGTATCCTGAATTTCGCGGGGGCCCGGATCCACGTGCCTGAAAAGGTCGTCGTGGAGTATGTGGACTTCTTCCACTATCTCTACGCCCTTGCCTTCAGCATCACCGGCAGCGAACACCGCTCCAAGTAGTCCCGGAGAGGGGCAAACGCCCCGCTCCGAACCGGCCCTGATACTGTACTGTCAGCCCCGCCGTTTTCGCGGATCGGGGGTCGGGGCTTTCGTCGTTTTTTCGTCTTTCCCAAAGGTCTTCCATGCCCCGCCTCAAGCTGACGATAGCCTACGTAGGCACCCAGTATCACGGCTGGCAGACGCAGGCCCGCAAAAACGCCTCCCCCCTGCCCACCATTCAGAACATCATTGAGGACGCCGTGGCTCACGTGCTCGGCGAGCGCGTCCATGTGCACGGTGCAGGACGGACCGACGCGGGCGTTCACGCCGAAGCGCAGGTCGCTCACCTCGATGTCCCCGAATCGCGTGCCCGTATGGACTGGCAGCTGGCCCTCAATACGCTCCTGCCGCGCGACATACGCATTGCGGACGCCGTTCTTGTGCCCGACACGTTCCACGCACAGCACAGTGCCGTCCGCAAGACCTACGAATACCGCCTCTGGCTCTCCAAGCGCTACACGCCGCCGCAGCTCTTTCCTTTCGTCTGGGCCTGCGGCCCTGTGGATGTGGAGCGTATGGACGAGGGGAGCCGCTACCTCCTTGGCAAGCGGGACTTCGCCAGCCTGAAAAACGCCGGGACGGATCTCCGCACAACGGTGCGTACCATCCTGTCCATCACCCGCACCCCCGAGGGCCCGCTCCCCGAAGGCTGCCTCGAACTGACCTGGCGCTTTGAAGCGGACGGCTTTCTCAAACAGATGGTCCGCAATACCATGGGGCTGCTCGTCGCTGTCGGGCGGGGCAAGCTGGAACCGGCGGACATTCCCGGCATCCTCGACGCCTGCGATCGCCGGATAGCTCCCCTCACGGCTCCGGCCTGCGGCCTGACTATGAAAAAAGTATGGTATGACGACATGTTCCCACTTGCTGTTTCCGGGCACGAAGGCGCTTGAATATTAAGAGATTCTACGATAGCGTCTAGTCAATATTCTTCACAAGGAGCCGCGTATGCCTCAGGTCGCAGCACGCATCAACGAGCAGCAGGAACGCTGGTTGAAGGACTACTTCCGCACAAAGAGTGCGGGGGCCGAATTCATTCTGCCGTGGGCGGTAGACACGTTTTTCCGCGCGATCACGACCATCAAAGGCACATTTACCGGACCGGAACTCAAAACCATTCTTGAAGCTCACCGTGATCAGCGTCTGCTCCCCGCGCATACCCGCCTCTCCTATCTTCTCCTGCGCGTTGCCGATCTGTGCGAGCAAACCGACTTCCATTCCCGTTACGGCGCGAGCCGCACCAGCCTTGAAGCCAAGCTGAAACGCCTGGACGACACCGAAGCCACGGCCCTTATGGTTTGGGCTTCGGCCTTCTGGGTAAGCCGCAATTGCTCGGCGGCGAACATGGATGACTACATAGCTTCCTATTAAGCCCTCTATGCCCGTTTCCCTGTCAGGATACGCCCCGCACGTTCGAAAGGCCGGGGCGTTTTTTATTGAGATCTTACTGGCGGGGGGAAGAGGAAACGTTCCGGAGAAAGGTTCCCCTTCCCTCACCACCCTCCACTCATCACGCTTCAACGGTTTTTGACTTTATGGGATCCTCTGTTTCAGTCGGAGGTATGCCCGGATCGACTCCATTGATCGGAATAACCCGAAGGGGTACACTGGGGAATCTCGAAAGAGCCTATCAAGGCGGCGTGGAGGAAAACGGATACGGGAAAATCTCCGTTGGCCAGCCTCCGCCGCTCAACATTTTTGGGACAGAGCAATGGAACCAACGCATTTTCTCCATTATTCCCTCTTTCCATTCAGGAACGCATCATGAAGACAGTCTATAGCGTATGCGGCATGTGCGGGACACGGTGCCCGGTTGCCGTCGGAGTCGAAAACGGCGAAGCGGTCTGGATTCAGGGCAATCCCCACTCGGCCACGGGTTCGACATTGTGTCCTCGCGGCATCGCGGCGCTCGCGCTGGAAAAGGATTCCGAGCGCCCGCAGTCGCCCCTGATGCGCGTGGGGGCCCGCGGAGGGCACAAGTGGCGCGCCGTCCGCTGGGAAGAAGCGCTCGATGCCGTAGCCGGCAAGCTCCGCGCCATACGGGATCAATACGGCCCCGAAAGCGTCATGTTCTCGCACCGTGGCGGCCCGTTTACGGATCTCTACAAGGCCTTCGCACGCGGCCTCGGTACGCCTAATATCTACAGCCACAGCGTCACCTGCACCCGCAACGTGGATCAGGCCTGCGCATCCGTTTTGGGGCTGGATCGCGGACGCCTCGTCATTGACTACCGGGAATCGAAACACATCGTGCTCCAGAGCCGCAACGCGCTGGAGGCCCTGAACCTTGCGGAAGTCGCGGGCATCACCGCAGCGCGGGCCAACGGCTGCAAGGTGACGGTCATGGACGTCCGCGCCACCGTCAGCGCCGCCAAAGCGGACACCTTTTTCTTCGTCCGCCCCGGCACCGATTACGCCATGAACCTTGCGGTGCTGCACGTGCTGATTTCGGAAAAGCTTTATGATCCCCATATGCTGCCGTATATCGACGGCTTCGGGGAACTGGAGGAGCGCGTCCGCCCCTGTACGCCGGAGTGGGCGGAAACCGAAACCGGGATCAAGGCCGACCGCATCGTCAGGCTGGCGCGTGAATTGGCTGAGGCCGCCCCCCGTGTCCTCTGGTACCCGGGCTGGTTCACGGCCCGGTATGCTGACAGTTTCGTCACCGTGCGCAGCGCCTACCTCATCAACGCCCTGCTCGGCTCCATCGGCGCGCGCGGCGGTATGCCCATCAGCCTTTCCCCCAAGGAAACGGGGAAACGGCTGCGGCCCCTCTCGGCGCTCTACCCCAATATCACCAAGCCGATGGCGGACAAGGCCGACTGGCAGCAGCCCGGCCTGCTCCACCGGGCCTTCGACGCCGCCGTGACCGGCGATCCGTATCCGGTCCGCGCCTATATCTCGATGCGCCACAACATTCTGTCTTCGCTGCCCGATCCGGATACGCTGCGCAGCAAGCTGGACAAGCTCGACCTTATCGTCGCCATCACCACCACGTGGTCGCCCACGGCGGACTATGCCGACATCGTGCTGCCGCTCTCCCCGGCCTTGTCCCGGGAAAGCATTCTGGCCTCCAAACTGGGGCTGAAGCCGCAGTTCTTCCGCCGCCAGCGCGCCGTGCAGCCGCGTTTCGACACGCGCGCCGACTGGGAGATCCTGTGCGGCCTCGCCTCGCGCCTCGGGCTTGACAAACTCGCCTTCTCACGCATTGAGGATATATGGAACTACCAGCTTGAAGGTACGGGGCTCGGCATAGAGGCGTTCGACGCAACCGGATTTGTGCCGCTCGCGCCCGCTCCGCGCTGGAAAACCCTTGCGGAAGCCACGTTGCCCACGCCTTCCGGCAAGATAGAGGCCCGCAGCCGCTTATGGGCCGCATCCGGGCACGACACCCTGCCGCCCTACACGGCACCGGAGCGGCCTGCCGCGCCCGACCAGTTCCGCGTCATTCCCGGCCGGGCGGCATTGCATACGCAGGCCAGCACGACGAACAACCCCCTGCTGTCCGAACTCGCGCCCACCAATACGTTATGGATCCACACGGAACGGGCCCAGGCCCTTGGCATTGCCGATGGCGACTGGGTTGAAGTGTGTACAGCCACAGGCCCCGTTGGCCGTTTACGCGCTAAGGTAACCACGGGCATCCACCCCGAGGCCGTCTTCATGCTGCACGGCTTTGGCAGGAAAACGCCTCAAGAAACGCGGGCCTTCGGCAAGGGCGTGGCCGACGAAGCCTGCATGGTCAGCGGGCTGGAGCATGAAGATCCGCTCGGCGGGGGGCTGGCCCTTCAAAAGCACTTCGTAACGATCCGAAAAGCCGAAGAAACGAACTGAACCGGCCCTCAAGAATGGACGTTCCCCTGTACCCGCTGCGGGGGACGCCGCATCAGCAAACAATCGCCGGATGCAAGGCATCCGAGTGAGGCACTATGAGCATATATCGCCTTGTCGTTGATCAAGATCGCTGCATCGCCTGCCATGCCTGTGAAGCCAGCTGCAAGGCGGCCCATGACAGCGCACCGGGCATTTCCCTCGGAACGCTGCTTGTCGATGGCCCCCGCTTTGAAGACGCCGCGGAAGAAGCAACGCCGATCATCGTCAAACATGCACGGCCGGAAGCGCCCGCACCGCTTGCGGCGGACGGAGAGCCCCGGGTTGTGCTTCATACCCGCTACCGGGCCTGCGTACAGTGCCCTCAGCCGCGCTGTGTGGAAGTCTGCCCCAAAGAGGCGCTTATCCGCCGGGAGAGCGACGGGATCGTCTTCATACGGGAAGAAGCGTGCGTCGGCTGCGGGGCGTGCCAGAAAGCCTGCCCGCATCACCTGATCTGGGTTGATCCCCGCAAAAGGAAATCCGTCAAATGCGATCAATGCAAAGACCGCCTCGATGCCGGGCTGGATACCGCCTGCGTCACCGTCTGCCCCACAGGCGCACTGAAGCTCGTAAGGAAAGAAAGGCCGGGCCGATAGGCATTGCAGGCGGCTGGCTCATCACGCGGATTTCCCCCTCAAAGAGCGCCGCTTGCCCTATCCTCCTTGCGAAGGGTATTTGCCTGTTTCAATTTTAAGGGAAGGTTTTGCATATGGCATCACGGAAAGGTATCCTGCTGGCGGGTATCAGTGAAGTCTCCATTATCTCATAGTGGTGGGCACGTTTGTGCAGGCTATCGAAACCCGGCAGGGCCTCAAAGTTTCCTGCATTGAGGAAATCGCTTGGCGCAAGGGCTACATCTCGACGGAGCAGCTCATGAAGCTGGCGGCCCCGCTGCAAAAATCCGGTTATGGGGACTACCTCATGACCCTGCCCGAACGCGTCGCCAAATCATGGAAATAGCCGGAGTCACGACCCAGCCCCCACATGGCGGGCCTTCAAAGTGTCCCCGGCACCCCAGAGCCCGGCAGCTACTATCTCTGCCTCAGCGAACTGGTGAGCTACAAGCGTGTGGATCTGGCGGTGGAGGCGTGTACCCGTACCGGGCGGCGGCTTGTCGTTGCGGGGGATGGCCCGGAGCGGAAGCGCCTGGAAAGCATTGCCGGGCCGACCGTCAGTTTTGTGGGCCGCGTGGACAATGCGGCGCTCCCCGCCCTCTATGCGGGCTGTAAGGCTTTCCTGTTCCCCGGCGAAGAGGATTTCGGGATCACGCCTCTTGAGGCTATGGCCGCCGGACGCCCCGTTATCGCATACGGCAGGGGCGGGGTCTTGGACAGTGTGGCGGACGGAGAGACCGGGATCTTTTTTGAACGGCAGACGGCTGACGCCTTAACCGAGGCGCTCGACGCCTATGAAGCCTCTACAGAACAAACGTGGGTACACGATAAGCTGAAAAGGCAGGCGGAAAGCTTTTCCGAGGAGATCTTTCGGAAGAAGATGATTGCGTTCATCGCGGACGTCCTTGAAAACAAGGTATGACAATTCACGTCCCGCGGACTGCAACGCCGTAGTTTCCCAACTCATGGCCATTTTGCCTTTTTCCCGAAAAAGACGCGAAAACATCCGTGTTTCACTATCCCGGCACTTTCAGCCGCCGTTGCGCGCGAACGGGGAATGCTCTTGGAGGCTGGCGCTCCTCGGTGCATTCCCCGCTCTCAGTTCCCATACTTTTTGAAACCGCCCATCTTGCGCGCCGGCTTGACGTGAGCCGCCCGCAGCTTCGTACAGCCTACCGCCCGCTATAATTCGTTTCGAGCCATTGGCGATATTCCCCGCTCTGGATGTTCTCCACCCACGCGGCATTCTCAAGATACCAGCCCACCGTTTCCCGAAGCCCTTCCTCAAAACGACGGCGCGGAACCCAGCCGATCTCCTGTTCGATCTTCGCGGCGTCAATGGCGTAGCGCAAATCATGGCCCGGCCTGTCCGCCACAAAGGTTATCTGCTTTTCATAGGGGGCCGCTGTGGGGCGGAGCTTGTCAAGGATGCGGCAAATGCTCCGGACGACATCGATATTGGCCCGCTCGGAGTGCCCGCCGATATTGTAGCACTCTCCCGGCGCCCCTTTTTCCAAGACGGCAACGATGGCCTCGCAGTGGTCTTCCACATGCAGCCAGTCGCGGATGTTCTCCCCGGTGCCGTAAATGGGCAGCGGCTTTCCGGACAGCGCGTTCAGGATGACCAAGGGAATGAGTTTCTCCGGAAACTGGCGCGGGCCGTAATTATTGGAGCAGTTCGTGATGAGCGTGGGGAGCCCATAGGTTTCGTGATAGGCCCTCACGAAATGATCGCTGGACGCCTTGGATGCCGAATAGGGGCTGTTCGGCGCATACGGGGTGGTCTCCGTGAAGGCGGGCTCGCCGGGGCGGAGCGTTCCGTATACCTCATCCGTGGAAACGTGCAGGAAACGGAAAGCGTTCCGCCTTTCTTCGGACAGCTCTTTCCACCATTCCAATACGCCGCGCAGGAGGGTGCAGGTTCCGAGGACATTGGTGCGGACAAACGCATCCGGGTCATGGATGGAGCGATCCACATGGCTCTCAGCGGCAAAATTGATGACCGCATCGGGCTGGTAATGGTGCAGCAACTGGCGGACGAGCAGCGCATCCCCAATATCGCCCCTGACAAAAATATGCTCGGCATCCCCATCAAGAGACGCCAAATTACCGATGTTGCCGGAATAGGTGAGCTTGTCGAGGTTGACGACCCGCTCCCCCGCAGTGCGCCGGGACAGCACATAGCAGGAACCGATAAACCCCGCGCCTCCGGTTACAAGAACTGTCTTCATTCGGATACCTTCCAGACACGTTTGGGAAATACATCAAATGCCCGCAACGGCCTCATTGCCGGGAGGACGGAGGAATTTTCCCCCGACGATGCACCACATCCGGCTCTTGACTTCTTTTCAGGATACAGAACACTCCCCCAAAACGAACCGCCTCTGCCCCCGAAGGATACGCGGACGGGACATATCGGGAGAAGATGTGTACAGCCCCGATTCAAAGGCAGCGAGGCGGGGGCAGGCAGCGTTCCCTTTGCCTCGCCTAAAGCCTCCAGTAGGCCATGCCTTCGGCTTGCACGGCACTGGGCGAGAGACAGCCCTTCACATCCAGCAGGAGGGCCTTATCGGGCACGGCAAACCGTGCGTGCAGGGCTGCCGGTTCCAGAACGCCGTTTTCGGCGTAGGCCTTGTGCGGCACGGCCAGAATCAGCGCGTCCAGATTGGCGAGCTCATCCAGCGCCGCGAAAGAGAGGCCATATTCATGGCGCACTTCCCCGGCGTCAGCCAGCGGATCGTGTACCAGCACATCGACGCCGTATTCCTGCAATTCGCGGATCACGTCGATAACCCGGGTGTTCCGCAAGTCCGGCACGTTTTCCTTGAACGTAAAGCCAAGGATGCCCACACGGGCCGCATTGACCAGCCGCCCCTGCCGGATCAGCAGTTTGACGCAGGTTTCCGCCACATGCTTGCCCATGCCGTCGTTGATGCGCCGCCCGGCCAGAATGACCTGCGGATGGCAGCCGAGTTCCTCGGCCTTGAAGGTCAGGTAGTACGGATCGACGCCGATGCAGTGCCCGCCGACCAGCCCCGGACGGAACGGCAGGAAGTTCCACTTGGTCCCGGCCGCTTCCAGCACGTCCAGCGTATCAATGCCGAGCCGGTCAAAAATGATGGACAGCTCATTCATCAGCGCGATGTTCAGGTCGCGCTGCGTGTTCTCGATGACCTTGGCGGCTTCCGCAACCTTGATGCTGGGGGCACGGTGGATGCCCGCGCGCACGACCGTCCCGTACAGCTCCGCCAGCAGATCCAGCGTCGGCGCGTCGCTTCCGGAAACAATCTTCTTGATGGTTTCAAGCGTATGCACCTTGTCGCCGGGGTTGATCCGCTCCGGAGAATAGCCCACCGTGAAGTCGGCTCCGCACCGCAGGCCGGATTCGGCCTCAAGGATCGGGACGCAGACCTCTTCGGTCACGCCCGGATAGACCGTGGACTCGTACACGACGACCGCGCCACGGGACAAATGCCGCCCCACAGTCCGGGAAGCCCCTTCCACCGGGGACAAGTCCGGATTCCTGTGCTCGTCGATCGGCGTCGGAACCGCCACGATGATGACGCCCGCCTCGCGGAGTGCCGCCGGATCGCTGGTGAAACGAGCCGTGGAAGCTTGCAGCGCCGCCGAGTCCACTTCGCCTGTCCGATCCGTGCCTGCGGAAAGCTCTTCCACGCGGGCGGCGTTCAAATCAAAACCGATCACGTTGAAATGCCGGGCAAAAGCGACGGCCAGCGGCAGGCCGACATACCCGAGGCCGACGACGGCCACCGAGTGCGCGCCCTGATGGAAAGACGCAATGGAAGGCAAAGAAACAGACATAGGCAGTCCCTAATACGTAAAAGGAAAGCGCAATACTCTGAAAAAAATAGCTTTAAGCTTTTTTCAGGCGTTCCGGAGCAAAAGCAATGATAAGGGCCCTGGCAAGCACCTTGGTGGCGTCCAGCAGCGGAACGCCGCGCAAATCGGGCTCCGTGAGCGCCAACGGGATTTCCGTACAGCCGAGGATCACGGCGTCGGCCCCCTGCTCCACCAGTTTTTCCGCCTCGGCAAGCAACGCCGCGCGCGCTTCCGGCGTCACCGGATTCGACTGGGCCTTGATGCCGTACGCAGTATTGCTGATGGCCTGCTGGACACGCTCGCGGCCTTCCTCATCCGGGAACAAAGGAACGAATCCCGCGGCGGAAAGGGCATCCTGATAGAGCCCGGTCGCGTAGGTCCCCTTGGTGCTCAGGACGCCTATCTTCCGGGCATGGGGCAGGCTCTCACGGATAAAGGCGACGACGGAATCGATCATATGGACGAAGCGCGTCTTCGGGGACGCCTCATGCAGCATGGCGACGGCTACATCCATGATCCGTGGGCTGTGCGCCGTATTGCAAGGCACGCCGATAACGGTGGCCCCGGCCTTCGCCATGCGCACCATGATTTCGCCGATGGCTTCGCCGGGATTTTCGTCCGTCTCCCCAAGCAGAAAGCGCGTTCTGTCGATGATATGTTCGGAAAGGGAATACTGGATCACGGACAGGTGTTCCTGATCGCAGTTCGCTTCGGTCTGATCAAAAATCTTGCGCATGAGGTCCAGACCGGCATACGGCCCCACCCCACCCAGAACACCTATGGCCCCGGTATCCGTTTTCATTGCGTTGCCCTCCAAAGGCTCAATCTTGCTGCGAGGCAGTTTAGCTGAGCTTGCATGAGGGGACAAGCTTTTTAGGGGGGTGGGAAATGTGGGGGAAGGGAGGAGGAACCTTTCTGGAGAAAGGTTCCTCCTCCCTTCCCCCACACCCCCATCCCTCCACCTCCAAAGACTTTCGGCCTTATCGAATCCCTATTCGCGTTTTTCCCTGAGTAAAGGAAAAGCCCCTTTGCTTGAGCGTGTTAGCCCCTAAATGCTTTCGCTTTTATTCTATAGAAACAACTGTATTTTTATGTTGAGTATTCTAAAACCAACCTTCACCTCTGCTTTCGGGGAAAGGATGGAAGGTGCGGAAAACGCGCTCTCGAAGGTAGGGAAAACAAGAAAAATCTGAAGGGCAATGACGAAAAAAGGCAGGAACCAGATCCTGCCTTTCAGCTTTTCCGTTCCGTGGGAACGCCGTGCATCCGTAGATAGGCCGCGTAGCATCGGGCGACGGGAGAATCCGGGTTCATCTCCTCAAGGTGAGCGCCCAACTGCCGGGGGCGGGGAGGAGCCGGACGGACCCGCGTGGAAGGTTGGATGTCAGGCATCTGATCCAGAGGCCTGTCGCCCATGACAAGCCGCAGTTCGACCCTGTCGAATACCGGGGCATCCATAAACGCATTGACCCGCTCAAGGATTTCCGGGGTCATGAACGACAGTTCCTGAAGCGCAAGATTGTCCTCGCCGCCGACGATGAGGATGTCGTTCCGTGCGCCGAGAGGCCATGCCAGCGGCGCGATGTCCGGCCCCATGACCATTTCCCAGTTCTGCCACAGCCGGACCTGCATGAGCTTTTCGCCGTTTCCAAGCGCGGACAAGACGGAACCCAGCTTTCCGCCCAGGGAAAACATGCCGTTCGTCCGTTTGCCTTTGTCCCGGCCCTGCGGGATGCGGTAGTCGTAGCTCATGGGGCCTCATTCGGAAATGTGCCGGGGGAGGTTCTTTCCCCCGGCTTTTTTCAACTTCAATGGCGGAAGGTCAGACTGTGGGACGCTCTATCTTCCCCGCCGGGAAACGAGCCGGTAAAACAGATCTATCCAAAACCGCTTTCCCGCACCGCCGTTTTTTCTCAGCGCTCTTCACCGACGATTTCGGTACCCACCCCCTGATCGGTGAGGAGTTCGAGGAGCACGCAGTTTTCGACGCGCCCATCGACGATCATGACCTTCTCAACGCCTTGTTCGATGGCGTCGATGCAGCAATTCAGCTTGGGGATCATGCCGCCGGTCACGGTGCCGTTCTCGTACAGGCCCGCAGCATCCTCAACGCGGATGGACTGGATGAGCTTGCCTTCGGGGTCAAGCACCCCGGCCACGTCCGTCAGCATGATCAGGCGGCGGGCGCGCAACGCACCCGCAACGGCCCCGGCCACGGCGTCCGCATTGATGTTGTAGGTGTGCCCTTCGTCATCCACGCCCACGGGCGCGATGACCGGCACGAACCCGTCCTTCATCAGCGAGAAGATCAGCGTCGTCTCCACGCGGGTCACACGGCCCACGTTGCCGAGATCGATGATTTCCGGGGGCTGGTTCTCACGGGTGACGACCATCGCCTTCTTCTCGGCGTGCAGCAACATACCGTCCTTGCCGGACAGGCCCACGGCCCGCGCCCCGGCCCGGTTGATCTGGTTGACGATATCTTTGTTCACCGAGCCAACCAGCACCATCTCCACGACGTTCATGGTGGCGTCGTCCGTCACACGAAGGCCTTCGCGGAATTCCGAACGGATCTCCAGCTTCTCCAGCATGTTCCCGATCTGGGGGCCGCCGCCGTGCACCACCACGGGATGGATGCCCACCAGCTTGAGCAGCGCGATGTTCCGGGCGAAGGCGGCCTTGAGCGCCTCGTCCTTCATGGCGTGCCCGCCGTACTTGATGACGACGGTTTCGCCGTGGAACTTGCGCAGATAGGGAAGGCTTTCGATAAGAACCTGAGATTGCAGCTTTGCATCCATGTGACAGACTCCGCGTCTTACAGAATGAACCGGCTCAGTTCCGCATCGGCGCGCACATCGGCAAGCTGGGCGACCACATGCTCGCGGTCGATGACCAGCGTGCTGCCCCCCTTTTCCGAGGCGTCGAACGAAATGTCGGCAAGGATTTTTTCCATGATCGTGTGCAGCCGCCGCGCCCCGATATTCTCGGTGCGGGTGTTCACGTCTTCCGCGAAGGCCGCGATTTCCCGCAGGCCGTCATCCGTGAACTCGATACGCACACCTTCGGTTTCAAGCATGGCCTCGTACTGTCGGGTCAGCGAATTGTGAGGCTCGGTCAGGATGCGGTAAAATTCTTCCTTTCCGAGAGCCTCCAGTTCCGCACGGAGCGGGAAACGGCCCTGCAACTCGGGGAACAGGTCGGAAGGCTTGGATAAATGGAACGCGCCCGCCGCGATAAACAGGATGTGATCCGTGTTCACGAGGCCGTACTTGGTGTTCACGGCGCTGCCTTCCACGATGGGGAGCAGGTCGCGCTGGACCCCTTCGCGGGAAATGTCGGCGGAACGCTGCTGCGAACCGCTGGCGAGCTTGTCGATTTCGTCAATGAACACGATGCCCATCTGCTCCACGCGCTCACGGGCGAGATCGGTGATCTTGTCCTCGTCCACGAGCTTGGAGGACTCGTCCTCGATGAGATGACGCCACGCCGCACCAACCTTCATCTTCTTGCGGTGCGTCTTCTGAGGGAACAGCTTGCTGAACGCGCCCTTCATCTGATCGCCGAGCTGTTCCATGCCGGGCACGCCCAGCATACCGATGGGCTGCGACTGTTCCTTCACCTCGAACTCGACCTCGCGGTCATCAAGGAATCCCTGCCGGAAAAGCTCGCGCAGCTTCTCACGGGTGTTCTCCCTGCCGTCGCCGGAGGGCAAAAGCAGATCGAGCAGGCGCTCCTCAGCGGCGGCTTCGGCACGGCCTTTGACCTTTTCGGCCTCTTCAGCGCGCACAAGATTGATGCCGATTTCCATAAGGTCGCGGATCATGGATTCCACGTCGCGGCCCACATAGCCGACTTCGGTGTACTTGGTGGCCTCAACCTTGATGAACGGAGCCGAGCACAGCTTGGCGAGGCGACGGGCTATTTCAGTCTTGCCTACCCCTGTGGGGCCCATCATAATGATATTGCGGGGAGCGACCTCGTTGCGCAGTTCCGCCGCAAGGCGCTGGCGGCGCCAACGGTTCCGAACCGCTATGGCAACCATACGCTTCGCCTGATTCTGACCGATGATGTATTTGTCCAGTTCCGCGACGATTTCGCGGGGCGTCAATTCACTCATGTGCGTTCCTCTTTAAAAAAATGCCGCCCGAAACATCTGGAAGGCCCGCCCGTTCCCCAAAATTCTTATAACAGGGCAACCGCATTACAAACGTTTTAGGGGGATGGGGGT
>ENA-UEPH01000928-UEPH01000928.1-human-gut-metagenome-genome-assembly--contig:-NODE-928-length-31588-cov-49.482086_pt1 | contig 31588 bp, 27 predicted proteins | sample MGYA00242891_ERZ507898 | MGnify/ENA primary metagenome ERZ507898 (study PRJEB26167, sample SAMN06115411) | human gut metagenome | host: Homo sapiens | place: China:Guizhou | collected 2014-10-15...
CACATAGGCGTGTTCTTCAGCATCCATTTTTATATTATCCGCACCAAATGCAATTTCCCATACATCTGAGAAATTTGGGATACGTTTTCCAGCATTATCAATTGCTACTATTTTGGCATCAACAATGATACAATTTGATTTGCCGTTCTTGTCAATGTGTAAATCTTCTGTTGAAAGGAACGAGCTATTTCCAAACAACAGCTGTAGAGCTTTTAAAACAGAGGTTTTCCCGACATTATTCATGCCGGTCAGTACCGTAGTTTCTGAAAGGCTCATTTTAAAATCTTTCAATCCACGGAATCCATCTATTCTAATTTCGTCAATCAGTATCTTTTGCATAAGAAGACAATTAAAATTGTTATATGCAAAGGTAATACTTTTATGGCAGAAAACGCCCGTTTACCAAATAAAATTTTGTACTTTTGCACTCGTTAAACAAGATAGCACGTGTATGAACCGGATAAAGGAAGTATTGGATGCAAAGGGTATTAGCCAAACAGAGTTGGCAAATAGACTTGGAAAGACCTTTAATATGGTCAATCTATATACAACAAACAGAGTCCAACCACCCATCCATGTTCTATATCAAATAGCCGAGATATTAAATGAAGATGTTCGTTCACTTCTTATTCCTAATGAATTAAAGAAATAGATTATATGGCAAATACCAACTTGAAAGAAGCTAAGGCAGCTAAAAATGACGAGTTCTATACGCAATTTCACGACATTGAAATTGAAATGAATGCCTATCTCGAATACAATCCTGATGTATTTCGAGATAAAACAGTGTTGCTTCCTTGCGATGACCCAGAATGGAGTAACTTTACCCGCTTTTTTGCGGCAAAGTTCGATGAGTTGGGGTTGAAGAAACTGATTTCTACAAGTTATGCGCCAGATGCCAAAAAAATGAAATTATTGGCAGAACCTTCTTTATTTGAGATGGATGCTCCTCAATTTGACCCAACAAAAGCACAGACTAAGGGCAAAATATTCATTCTCGATAAAGATTTAACGGGTGATGGGAAAGTTAATATTGCCGACCTGCAATGGGAATATCTTGAAGGAGATGGGGATTTCCGCAGTAAAGAGGTTACAAAACTTCGCAATGAGGCAGATATAATTATCACCAACCCTCCGTTCTCCTTGTTTCGTGAATTCTTGGCGTGGATTGTAGAGGCAGATAAAAAATTTATTATTATTGGCAACATGAATGCCATAACTTATAAAGAGGCATTCCCATTAATAAAAGAAAATAAAATGTGGCTGGGATATTCTATTCATAGTGGAGACAGAGAATTTGAAGTCCCTAATGAATATCCGTTAGCAGCAGCTGGATGGAGAATAGATGAGAGTGGACGTAAATTCATTAGAGTAAAAGGTGTACGTTGGTTTACCAATATAGACCACGGACGCCGTCATGAACCATTACCTTTAATGACTATGGCTGACAACCTTCGCTTTTCAAAACATAAAGAACTGAAAGGTAAAAGCTCTTATGACCATTACGACAATTATGATGCTATAGAAGTTCCTTTTACAGATGCTATACCCTCAGATTATGATGGTGTAATGGGAGTTCCTATTTCCTTCTTAGACAAGTATTGTCCGGAGCAATTTGAAATCTTAGGGATAACCGATAGAGGAAACGAATGGGCACTAAAAGTCAAGGAATACACCAGTTTCGATACTCCAAATTTTGCAGATTTGAATCGTCGAGGTGCTATTTGGAATAGCGGTTTTTTAGTCTCAACATATGCCCGATTACTCATACGCAAATTATAATTCGATATGTCTAATAAGAACTCTTGCATAAACTTGGGTATAACATTTTCCTTCTACGATGTAATAGGTCTCATTCATAGGAGTTTCATGGTGAAGCAGCACCGCTCCATCATTAAGTTTTGTAACTTTAGACTCTTTCCCATGACGGTCTATTTGAATCTGCTCTGGATAGATTTTGGAAGCACTTCCAAACCATGTTTTTGTTATCCCTAAGATTTCAACTTAAAACTAAAATATCATGAATACAACATTACATAAAGAATGGACAGTTGCAGACATTTGCAAAGGATTTACTTATAATGAGTTGGAGGGCAAAGGTTTGTTCGGATTGAACGGACAACTTACTATCCAACCCGAGTATCAACGCCATTACATTTACAATGACGGAAAACGGGATGTGGCTGTGATAGAATCACTGCTAAAGGGCTATCCAATCGGGCTAATCTATTTCAACCGTACAGCAAATGGGCGATTTGAGGTGCTTGATGGGCAACAGCGTATTACCTCTATCGGTCGATTTGTTACAGGAAAATTCGCCATTAAGGACGAATCAGATAATGTGCAATATTTTTCGGGATTGCCCGAAGAACAGCAACAAAAGATTATGCAATCTCCTCTGCTCGTTTATGAATGCGAGGGTGAAGAAAAAGAAATTAAGGAGTGGTTCAAGACCATCAACATTGTAGGTATTCCGCTCAAGGAACAAGAGTTGCTAAATGCCATCTATTCAGGCGAGTTCGTGAATGCTGCCAAACGAGTATTCAGCAATTCTCAAAATGCGGAAATTCAAAAATGGAGTCATTATATCAAGGGGGATGTGAAACGACAAGATTATTTGGCGGAAGCTCTTAAATGGATTTGCGACAGCAAAGGAATGAGTGTAGATGCTTATATGAGTCAGCATCGTCATGATACCTCCACTGGTGAGTTGGAATGTTATTTCCGCTCAGTTATTGATTGGACATCTGCCACATTCACAATGGTTGAACGAGATATGTGCGGCTTGGAATGGGGACGGTTATATGAAACATATCATGCCACTCCTTATAGTATTGACCATGTTACAGAAAGAGTAAAAGCCCTACAGGCAGATGAAAGCGTAAAATGCCCCCGTAACATTTATGAATATGTGTTAGGCGGAGAAATGGACAAGAAACTACTTGACATTCGTATATTTGAAGAATCGACAAAAAGAACAGCTTACAAACGTCAAACCGAGATGGCAGAGAAACAGGGTGTTTCCAACTGCCCACTTTGTGCTTCAGGGAATAATGCCAATAAGACCCGCATTTACAAACTGTCAGAAATGGATGCCGACCATGTGACAGCATGGAGCAATGGTGGGGCAACTAATATAGAAAATTGTGAAATGCTTTGCAAAACTCATAACCGTTCAAAGGGAAATAGATAAATGTATGTTATTTTGAGAGAGTTATATTTTTAATTCTCTCAAAATTATGAATAAGAAAAAAACATTTCAAGATGTTTCCAAGATATGGTGTGATGCAAAACGCCCTATAGTGAAACACTCCACGATGTGCGCTTATCTGCTTACATTGCAAACTCATTTGTTGCCATGGTTTGGCACAATGGAAACAATAGCAGAATGTGATGTACAGCAGTTTGTAATAGACAAATGTGCATCGGGATTAGCAAGGAAAACCGTCAGGGATATGGTAGCAGTGCTCAAGTCCATTGTTAAGTATGGGAATAAGCACGGGATTTTCCATTTTGAGGAATGGGAAATCGAATATCCCACTGATACGGAAAACAAATTATTGCCTACCTTATCCTTGAATCATCAACGGATACTGATGAATCACTTGATAGAACAACCTACACAGCAAAATATAGGTGTATTGTTAGCCCTTTGTACGGGAATGAGAATTGGTGAAGTGTGTGCTTTACAATGGGAGGACGTAGATTTTACACAGAGAATAATTACTGTAAGACATACGGTTGGCAGAATATACAATTGCGAGTTGAAAACGACTGAAAGGATTCACACATCTCCTAAAACGAAGAACTCTTGTCGTGAAATTCCTATTTCAAAACAACTATTTCAGTCCTTGAAAACGGTTAGAAAACAATCACAATCTCCATATGTAGTAGGAACCTCCACTCAATCCAAGGAGCCACGCTCTTACCGTGATTATTTTAGCAGATTGCTAAAACGGCTTAATATTCCTCATTTGGTTTTTCATGGACTTCGCCATACATTTGCGACCAGATGTATTGAAAGTCAATGTGATTATAAAACCGTCAGTGTTATACTTGGTCACTCGAATGTGGCGACAACACTCAATTTGTATGTGCATCCCAATCTCAGCCAAAAGAAAAAATGTATTGACCGTATGAGTAAATTTTTAGGAATGGCTTAATATATGCAACTTACCTTTATGAGACATTTTGAAATGTCTCATAAAGGTAAGTTAATGTGACTTAGGGATATATTTTTACAATCTCATTCCCCGTTTACGTTTCTTCTTCTTGCGCAATATCTCCGCCATCTCCTGATTGGCTTCCGCATCGGCAGCGTTGCAGGATAAGCCGTTACCGTTCAGCAATCCCAATGAACCGCTGAAAAGTTCACCTCTTGCAGGGTCGGCAGATGCGCTTGGCGTATCTGCTGTATAGGTGTTGTTCATACGTTCCACATTCCTGTTATGCTGCAAGGCTGCATCAATTTTGGAATAACTGAAACGCCTGTCCACTTTGGAACCGTTGAAGTGGTAGCCGTTCATGGTGAAGACCACGCCCTGTACTTCATTTGTATGCCCTTTATGCTTGAAGCGGACTTTCACCCCCTGACGGTGCAGGTTGGCGACAAGCATATTCCAGTTGCCGCACCTGCCGACTTCCGCTTTCAGTATGTCGTACAGCCTGTACTTCGTCCTGTCCGGCTCCTTCAGACGGTTGCGCTTGACATTCTCCTTGCCGCCAGCCATGTGCAGACCGTATTTCAAGGTAAGTTCCTTGCAGATACGGGTGCTGCGCAACCGCTCGTTCCTGTCCGAAATGGTCCTGCCGTCATTGCCTATGCGGTTGAAGGCGATATGCACGTGCGGATGCTCCTTGTCGAAGTGGCGGGCGATGAAGAACTGCGTGTTGCGCAATCCCATCTTCTCCATGTACTCAAGTGCTATCCCTGCCATGACATGGTTTGTCAGGCGTGGCTCGTCCTCTTTGGAGAAACTCAGGGCGATGTGTCCCACAGGCTTCGCCACCTTGCCGTTCATCTGCGACTGGATGTTGAAGCTCATTGCGATGGTGTCCTTGTTTTCCATGAACAAGCCCTCATGAGCCACTATCTGCACTCCCTTGTCCTTGTCAAGGATGTAGTCCACCACACCCTTGAAATTACTGCCGTGTACGATTTTCGCCATCATATCCCAATCTTGGTTAGAAGTTCATGGATTCTTGCCACTACCACCTTGCAGTCATCACGTTCCTCATAGAAGCCCCCTGCATTTGCCCTGCGTGCAAGCTGGTTCAGGTTGTTAGCCATGCCACACAGGTTCCGCACATGGGCGGCATGTTCCTCCGACAGCCGTCCCTTCACATGACCGTTTCGGAAACACTCCCTCATGTATTCGCTTGATGACACTCCGGCTTCATACGCCCGTGTCATCAGACGGAAGTAGTCGGCTGCCGCCAGCTTCACCGCCACACGGTATGTCAGTTTCTCGGTTGCCCCTTTCTTAGGGCGACCGCCTTTGTTATGTTTCTTGTCTTCCTTTTTATCCATTTTCAAGTGTTGTCAGTATAGTTAATGAATAGACCAACGGGATGCCGCCCCTGATATTCGGAAGACGGGTGGCAAGCGGTTTCGGGTGTCCCGAAACACAAACTTGCTACCCCACGATTCCAACCGGGGCAATTTCGGGCAGCTCCCGTTTTTTCTCGTTTGATACTTTATAACCCAAACCCTTTTTTCTTCGGTTTAACGATATTTTGGGGTGGTGGATTGACGGTTAAATTCTGCCGCTTTCCACACAGGAAATCGTTCAGATCTTTATGCCCGTGATAGTTGTGGGAGAAGTCCCGGATGCGTCCGTCAAACTCAATTGCCAGCTCTTGGTACGCTTTTCTTCCTGCCTCGTCATTGTCAAGCAGACAATGGATACGCCTATACCCGTGCAGCACATCTATGGCTTTCGGCACGTTGGCGGTGGAGTTGAGAATGACATAATCCTGCCCGTCAAGGTTGGGCATGGTCGGGCAGTTCCTTTTCCTCAACGTGAGGAAAGAGAGATAGTCCGTCATGCCCTCGAATACCAGACATTTCTCCTTCGGCTCTCCCGACTGCCGGATGTGGCTGATGTCTTTCGGTGCGATGCATCCCTTGAAAAATTGGTTGCGCACTTCAAACCCTCCTGCCACATTCGGGAAGCCGATGGCGAAATAAGGTTTGCCGTTATGGATGAAGTGCAGTTCCTTGCACTCCGGTTTTGCCAGTGTGGTGTCAATCCCACGTTCCTGCAAGTAGCGTAGCAATGCCAGATGTATGAGTTCCCCGACCTCCAGCTGTTGGAAGGATAGCTCGGATGCATGTTGGTGAAAAGAGAAGGAAACGGGACGGACGTGTGGAGCCTGTTCCGCTATCTTACGGAGCAGATAAGGCACATGGTCGGAGAAATAGAGTTCTTGCGCCAGTGCGATGATGTTGCCGCCTTTGCCCAGTCCATAGTCGAACCACAGGTTGCGGTTAGTGTTCACTTTGAATGACGCTTCCGTTTCTTGCCGGAAAGGTGATTTGTACCATAGGCTTTCGCCTTGCTGTTTCACGGGCGAATAGCCCAGACTTTGCAGATAGTCTGCGATGCTGATTTGTTTTGCTTCCTGAATTGTCATAGTATATATTCCTACGGATTTGATGATGGGTGATAAAACGATGTTTTGATAATTTAGATATTTAATATATTGATATATAATACTATATACTCTCATCATATATTCATCAAATTGCTTGCGAAAAGAGAAAATCATCATTTGCAATGTCGGGCATGGTCTGTCCATACTGTATTCTATTTTCATCAGTACCTTATTCTTGATTAAGGTTTGATGATGGTATATTCTACTGATATTCAATGCTGTTATATTCTTATTCATCAATTCATCAAAAAAAGAATCATAATGTTTCCAAAAACTCTCTTGTCACTGTGTAGAACCGCCCTGTCGTACGTTTGGGCGCATAGCGGCACTCTCTCGTGTAGTCCACCTGATAGGTGGTATATGTGAGTGTGTTGTGGGCAGGTTTCAGTTTCCAACGCTCCTGCAATACCCTCCGCACCTGATGCCTCTCCGCCTTGACATGCGAGTTTGTCAATAAGACGAGGATGTCATCGGGGCAGAACGAAAAAGTATCCGAACCTACCCTGTCCAGGATGTCGAGGATAAGCTCGTGCATCTCTACCTCCAATCGGTTGCGGTTGCTGCGGATGATGCGCTGCAAGGCTTCGGTATGCAGCAGCGAGGGTGCGAACCACATACGGCTTTTCCTTTCGGTGAATAGCAGCCTGTGTTGCAGATGGTAGAGAAATGCGGGTATCTCCGCTTTCAGTTTTTGAAGGAAGTCGGTATCATCCGACTGCAAGCGGTCTATCTTGCGCACCCAATAACGTGTTTCCCCTGCATCAATGATTATAGGCAGATATTCGTTGTTGGAACACAGCACGAACTTGGCGAAGAAAGCTATCTCGTCACGGTCTTTGCCTTTGGCTTCCACTTTATAGGAAAGTGTAGTGCTCAGGTTCTTCAACCGCTCGCTGTCCTCCCTGCGGCTTAACAGCACCTCATCCACCATGATAAGGAGCTTTCCAGCCCAGTCGGAATTGAACTGGCTGCGGAAATCCTCGTTGGTGTTGAACGTCACGTTGTCCTGAAACAGGGCTTTCAGAAAGTTCAGAAATGTGCTTTTGCCTGTGTTGCGTTCCTCCGATACCAACAGCAGGATGGGCAACTTCTGTATAGGCTGCAAATAGAGCAGTTGAAGATAATCCATCCCCAACTCGTATTGCTCCCCGAAGATGTGTTCCACCAATGAACGGATAGAGGGGAAATCGCCCTCCATCGGCTTGTGGTCTATCGGCTCGTAGAGGTTGAGGAACTTGCCGACCACGGGTTGATAACTGACGTGTTCGGGTACGGTGCAGAAACCGTCATACTTCGGCACGGTGGCGAGATGGTGCTTGCCGTAATCCTGCCGTAGTGTCTCGTTGTTCCACACGATACGTTTCTTTACATAGCCGCCGTTCAGACGGGGCTGGTTCACTAATTTGTAGAGCGTTGTGCCTACCCGGATAAACTCCTCCTTTGCGATGTTTTCTTGTTTCATAAGCACTTCATTTTAGTTTAATCAGTGCAAAGCTCGGCAATTCGTACAAGACGGATATATGACTCATGTATGACTCACGTATAATTTTTCTTGTATTTGGTTCGGAGGCATATAGACAAAGCCCGAAGAAGCGCCACTCCAATGGCTGTTTCTTCGGACTTATCGTATTCATTCACATGAATGGCAATACACCCATTTATTTATCCATATGAATAGATTGTTGGCAATGGGAATACGCAATGGGTTCATTACTTCATGTCGTCACATTGATAGATTTCATGCTTGATACTTAGATATTTCCATACTGTTCACACCCAGCGAAAAGAAGATATTTATTTTTTCTTTTCGCAAGTACACCCTTTCAAGAATGGCATTGCGCACTTGTTCCGCACCAAAAGTATTGATACGGAAAGCAAGTGCTACCACCATCGGGAAGCTGAACACATCGGCATGATAACCGTTATCCAATCGGATATACTTTTGCACCTCGTATTTTTTCAGGACACCGCTTTTATATATGGTTCTGATGGAAGCCCGAAGTGTCGGGGCTATTACCCCGAATAACTCCACAAGTTCCGGCTCGCTCATCCAGATGCTAGCGACATTATCCGGCATGATAATGTTGCCGGATTCGTCCATTATAATGATACATCTTTTCATATTCATCCCATTGATATGTTGTTAAACGACTGGTTGAGTTTGTTCCCAAACTTAGTGAGGTCGTCATCTATCTTCTGTATGGTTATCTTTGCGTAGAGCTGGGTTGTGACGATATTTGTATGCCCCAAAACACGACTTACGCTTTCGATGGGCATACCCTTACTCAGAGCCAGCGTTGCGAAGCCATGCCGACTGCAATGAAATGATATTGACTTGGTTATACCACATTCCTTTATCATCTTTTTCAGCGGTTTACATACCGACCAATAGTTGAGATTGGGAAACACAAGGTTGTTTTCCTGCTGAGATTTGTAACGCTCGATAATCTGCAACGGAATATCCAGTAGCTTCACTTGGTACGGTACTTTGGTCTTGTGGCGCTTTGACAATATCCATTTCTCACCGTTCACCTCCACAATATCATCATAGGTCAGTTCTTGAATATCCACAAACGAGAGGGCAGTGAAACTGGCAAAGACGAAAATGTCACGGATATAAGCAAGTTTGCTGTCTATAAACTCGTGTGTCATCACCGCTTTCAGCTCATCTTCCGTCAGATATTCCCGTTCCTTTACATTCGGGCTGATGTGGAACTGTGCGAAAGGGTTGCGTGGTATCAGCCCGTTGTAATGCGCTTTCATGACCACACCTTTCAGCCACATGCAGTTTGACCATATCGAACCGTTCTGCAATCCTGCTTCCGTTGAGAGGTATGCGGCAAACTCCTTGATGAAGTCAGGGGTAAGTTCCAACATCGACATATCCGTCCGTCTGTAAAAGGACTTGATAAAGGCGGCTACATGGTTTCTTGCCCGTACCCGTGACCGATATGTAGCTATAACCCTGTCTTTGCCCACACGCTTCTTGAATGTCTCGTTCTCCTTGTCAAACGCTTTCAACAGTGTTTCATACTCGCTGCCGATACCTTGATAGGCGTTGCGCACCATTTCAGCCGTAACGTATGCCTCACGGTCTGATATGCGCTGGTAGTGCTTGATGATTTGCGCCTTGATATTGTCCAAAGCGTGGTTGATGTTCCGTGCTTCAACACTCTTGCCTTTGGCTCGGTTACCTTTCGCATCCCAAAGCGTTTTCAGAATGTTCCGTTTGCAACTGAACTGCGCCACAGTCCCGTTGATTGTGACCCGTCCCATGATGGGGACAATACCGTCTTTCTCCTTGCTGCCGTTCACATAGAACAGCACTTTGAATGTACTTCTTGCCATACTCGTTTTTTTTGTTTGCAAAGTTATATATCAACGAGTTAGACCTTGTAAGCCAATTACAGCCATACGAAGTAAATATCAGTGCCATGCGTTAAAAATCACATTTCAGCGGGTAATGATTTGCAAACCATTCTCCTGCTTAGTTCTGCTTTTCTTTGCTTTTTCAGTATTTTCAGCTTGGCATCATCTGACACCGTAATGGTATAGAAATCAAGTCATTTAGTGTCATTTCTCCCATTTTTCGAGGTTATTCCAGAGATTTTAATTATCTTTGTCATCCCATGCTTGCGAAGATATACGAACAGAACCCCTCGGAGAAGGAGTTGCAGCGCGTCGTAGACGCCCTGGAGCGGGATGAAATCATCATTTATCCCACCGACAGCGTCTATGCCTTCGGCTGTTCGCTGCGCTCGCCGAAGGCCATCGAGCGGCTGCGCCGCATCCGGGGCAAGAGCGAGGAGAAGTTCACCGTGGTCTTCGAAAACATCGCCCAGGTCGCGGAGTACTGCCGGGTGGACAATGCCGTTTTCCGGATTCTGAAGCGCAATCTGCCCGGGCCGTTCACCTTCGTGCTGGCGGCTTCGGCGCGCATTCCGGACAAGGCGCTCGAACGGCGCCGCACGATCGGCGTCCGCATTCCGGCCAGCCCCGTCGCGCGGGCCGTGGTCGGGGCGCTGGGGTGTCCGATGATCACCACGTCGGTCAAGGACGACGACCAGGTGGTGGAGTATACGACCGATCCCGAGCTGATCCACGAGCGTTACGGCCGCGAGGTCGCGCTGGTCATCGACGGAGGCATCGGCGACAACGTCCCCACGACGGTCGTGGACCTGACGGGCGACGGGCCGGAGATCCTGCGCGAAGGCAAGGGTGAACTGCAATGAAGAGGGGGCTGATGCCGCCGCGCGGCAAGGCTGGCGCCTCGGAGTGTTAAAAACAAAATAGAAAAATGGAGAAGAAGAATTTCTGGAACGAAGCCGCGAAATACGGCGTGATCATGGCTCTGGTCGCGATCCTTTTCGACGTGCTGGGCTTTTACGTGCAGAACACGCTGCTGTCCCTGCTGTCGCTCGTCATTTTCGTCCTGCTGCTGGGGTATTTCACCAAACGCCGCGCGGAACGCTTCGGAGCCAGGGGATACGGCTACGGGCAGTGCCTGGGTTTCATGGTCAGCGTGATGCTCTGCGCCGGGTTTATCGAGGGAGCCTTCATGGGCGTCGCCTCCAACTGGCTCTTTGCGGCCAGATACGAGGCGATGATCGGCCCGTCGATCGCCATGCTGGAGAACACCGGGTTCTACACGGGCGATCAGATCGAGATGATGATGAAACTGATGCGTTCGCCGCTGGTGCAGCTCTTCAGCGGAATGCTCGCCTCGGCTATCAAGGGCGGCTTTTTCGGTCTGTTTATTGCTGCCTTCACCAAGCGTGATCCCGACGTTTTCTCGGAAGGCACTAACCAATAAGGATGGATAAACTGAATATATCGGTCGTCGTGCCGCTCTACAACGAGGCGGAGTCCCTGCCCGAACTGGCGGCATGGATTGACCGCGTGATGCGCGAAAACGGGTTTTCGTACGAGCTTATTCTGATCGACGACGGTTCGTCGGACGGCTCGTGGGAGGAGGTCGAACGGCTCAAGACGCAGTATCCGGCCATCCGGGGCATCGGTTTCGCGCGCAACTACGGCAAGTCCGCGGCCCTCTACTGCGGATTCGCGGCTGCGGAAGGCGAGGTCGTCATTACGATGGACGCCGACTTGCAGGATTCGCCCGACGAAATCCCCGAGCTGCGCCGCATGATCCTCGAAGAGGGCTACGACCTGGTCTCGGGGTGGAAAAAGAAACGCCACGACCCGATCGGCAAACGCTGGCCCAGCAAATTCTTCAACTGGACGGCCCGGGCCGCGTCGGGCATCCGGCTCCACGATTTCAACTGCGGGCTGAAAGCCTACCGCCGCAAGGTGGTGAAGGCCATCGAGGTCTACGGCGAGATGCACCGCTTCATTCCGTTCCTGGCCAAGCAGGCCGGGTTCGGCCGCATCGGCGAGAAGGTCGTCGACCATCGCGCCCGCAAGTACGGCAGTTCGAAATTCGGCCTCGAACGCACGGTGAAAGGGTATCTGGACCTGATCACGGTGCTGTTTATGACGCATTTCGGGCGTTCGCCGATGTACTTCTTCGGCAGCCTCGGAACGCTGATGTTCCTCATGGGCGGCGGCACGACGGTGTGGATCATCGCCGAGAAGCTCTGGAAGCAGAGCCACGCCCTGCCCCTGCGGGCGGTTACGGACCAGCCGCTGTTTTATCTGGCGATTTTGGCCGTAATTCTCGGCGTTCAGCTGTTTTTGGCCGGATTTTTGGGCGAGCTGATCAACAGAGGGTCTTCCGAGCGGAACAAATACCTGATCGACAAAACTTTGTAAATGATGATACAACGAATCCAAACGCTTTATTTGCTGATCATTGCGGCGCTTATGGCCGTGACGCTCTTTTCGGGGCTGGCGTGGTTTGCGGGTGACGCCGGCGAGTTCGGGCTTTACGCCTTCGGGTTGAAAACCGCCGAAGGGGAGCTTGTCCAGTCCACCGTCTATATGGGCGTCCTGCTGGCGCTGGCCTGTGCGCTGCCGCTGGTGACGGTTTTCCTGTTCCGTCGCCGTTTGCTGCAAATACGCCTCTGTGTGGTGGAAATGGTGTTGCTGTTAGGCTCGCTGGTGATGGAAGGCGTCTATTACTTTTTGAGCTGGCGGGTCTTCTCCGACCTGACGTTCCATACGCAGGGCTTCAAGCCCGCCATTGTGCTGCCTCTGGTCTGCCTGCTGTTTGCCTATTTGGCGGCCCGTGCGATTTTCCGCGACGAACTGCTGGTGCGCGCAGCCGACAGAATACGCTGATCGAGCGGATACTGCTGACCCGGAGTATGCCCGAGCGCATGTTCCGGGTCTTCTGTCCCCGTCGGCGAACTGCTGTTCGGACGGAAAAGGGTTGCAATTCGGACCGATCTGATTATTAAAAGAATGTTACAAACCTTTGCAGGTCCGGAAAATAATTTTAACTTTGAGGCATAATATATTCATTATGTAGTGAATTTAAAGAATTTTGGCTACAAACAATACATTTTTTAACTAACACTCAACTCTATGAAAGTAGTAAATTTTTGGAAGACATTGTTCTGTGCAGCGCTGGCCGTGACGGCTTTTAGCGCATGTTCGGACGATGACGAAGAGGGCGGTTATTCGGGCATGCCCGAAATTACCGTGAACGGCGGCGAGTCGGTGACTGTCGCCGGGAAACTCGAGGGCGGCAAGCTCGAACAGACGGTCGAGGTCGTTTCGAAAGGCGACTGGACCCTGACATTCAAGAACTCCGGGGATTCGCAGTGGGTTACTCCCAGCGCGATGTCGGGCAAGACCGGTACGACGCAGCTTACCTTCACGCTGGGTCAGGCTTCGGCAGAGCGCAGCGCAATCCTTGTTCTGACCGCCAGCTCCACGGTCGAGGGCTTCCCGCTTACGGACGAGGCTACGATCACGGTCGTACAGAGCGACAGCGATGTTCCGACGGGTAACGCTCTTTACAGCGAGAACTGCGGCACGAAGGTCGAGAAAGTCGATGGCTACTGGCCTTATGTGGACAAGTTCGAAGGTTGGACCCGCGGCGGTTCGCTCGATCAGAAGGCCGTTACTTACACCGGCAACAGCGCTTCGGTAGCCAACAGCGGCAAGGTTTTCGATCCTGCCGAGGATGAAACGACGGTAGTTACGGGTCCTCCCTATGTTTCGATGAACAAATCGACTTCGGTTTTCAACATCAATGACATCAATATCGCATCGAACACCAATTTCACCTTCACGTTTACTGCCGCTCAACAGATTAACTATTCCAATGGCGTAGTGCTGGGCGACATGACGGATGAAACGATTCGGTTCTCGGTGTCTACCGATGGTTCGAGCTATGCTCCCGTTGCTCTGAAAGTCAAAAAAGTCGCTTCCGGCTACTGGTATCTCTGCACCGCCGAATTCAAACTGCCCGCCGGTGTTTCGACCGACAAGATCTGGGTTCGTTTCGACGGCTATGCAGGACTTGAAAACCACGGTCTGCGTATCGACGACTTCAAACTTTATGAAGGCGGCAACGGTTCGGAACTCGTCGTTCCTTCGGTGGATTATACGAAGGGTACGGTTGCCGAGGCTATCGCAGCCGGAGCCGGCAAGAACTACGAGGTCGCCGCTACGGTCGTAGCCATGCACACGCAGGGTATCCTGATCGGCGATGCGTCGGGTGTCATGCTGGCGTTCCTTGGCGAGGCTCCTGCGGTAGCTGTTAACGATGCCGTTACCGTTAAGGGAACGACCGAATTGCGGAATGGCGTCATTCAGTTCGGCAAGGAGGGTCTTTCGGTCGCCAAGACCGGTACGAGCAGCTATAACACGCCTGCTCCCGAGGTAATGGACGGCACGGCTGTCACGGCCTATATCGCAACGGCCTTGGAAAATAAGGCTGTGTACAAGTATGTGAAATACAACGGTGAGTTTACTGTCAGCGGCAACTATTACAATGTCGTTATCGCCGGTACGACCACGAAAGGCTCTGTTGCCTATGGCAAATCGGAGTGGGCGTCGTTTAATGGCAAACCGGTGACTGTCGAAGGCTGGCTGCTGGGCGGTACGGCCAACTATCTCCAGACGATGGCTACGTCGGTGACGGTCGATTCTTCGACGCCGATTGTTGAAATCTCCGCTCCCCAGCAGTTCGCTGCAACCTCTCCCGTGGCTCAAACGCTCAACTATACGGTTACCAACACGACGGCTTCGGCTGTAACGTTCGCAATCGAGGGTACGAATGCCGACAAGTTCTCGCTCGGCGCCAAGACTGATAACACCATCGTCGTAAGCGCGAAAGGCGACAACACGGATAAGACAGCCTATACGGCCAATCTGGTTGCCAAAGTTGCCGGTGCGACGGTTGCAACGGTTGCTCTGAAGCAGGCTGCGCCTGCGAGCGGTGATGGAGGTACGGTCGAAATTGATTTCTCGGCCAAAGGATATGCTAATGGGGTAGATGTTACTACTGTTACCGAATCTCCGTTGACACTGACTTTTGCTAAATCTACCGGTAATAATCCTCCGAAATATTATACTTCCGGTACAGCTGTCAGAATGTATGCTGCCAATACGCTTACGATTACAGGTGCTACGATTACCAATGTAGAGTACACAATGGTAGACGGTTATAATAATCTGATAGTTACCGATGGAACTTATACCGGTACGACGTGGACCGGCAGTTCGAGCAATCTTGTATTTACCTCCAATCCGGAACAGGTTGGTGGCAAGTATGTGCAGACTCGTATCCAGAAGATGACGATTACCTATAAAAAATAGTCGAGGAAACCGACTTGTAAAACCAACCACTCTTGGCGGGGATAACTCCCCGTCAAGAGTTTGGTTTCTAAATGGGTCTGCGGACCAAATGTTATACTTTACTCTGAATGATGTTGAAAATTAAACAGATAGGCATGCTGCTCGTGACGATGTCGGCGATGCTTGTCCTGTTTGCGGGATGCGGCGACAAGGACGACGGGGGCGACAAGGAGTCCCTCGCGACGCTCGTTGCAGAGACCGTGAGCAGTTCAACCACAACGAACAAGATTTCGACCCAAGGCCCGTCGGGCATCACCTTCGAGGCGACGATCGTCTCGCAGAGCGGGGATGCGGAGTGGTGTTCGTTCGATTTGAATAAGCAGGTATCCTCCGCCGGCGGAAACGTCGGGGACCCGGCCTACCTCTATTTGGACAAAAACAATTCCGACGACGACCGCACGGCGCGGATCGACGTAACCTATACCAACGGTTATTCCACCTCCCTGACGCTGACGCAGAGGGCCGCGGGCTTCATCGACTACGACCGTTCGTGGGGCGAGCAGCCCGAATATCGTTCCGACGACGCTTATATCTATAAGACCTATTATGCGACGTTTGTGAGCAATCAGTTCTTTCCGGGCGGAAAACTGCGCAACTATTCGGTATGCTACGATGTCGACCGGCATATTTCGCATTGGGTGGCTTATCCGATCTTCAAGAAGGTCTACGAAACGCCCGTTTTGAGACGGGTCAACGATTTCAATTACGATCCCAATGACCAGTTGCCCGTGATTCCCACCCGCGACCAGCAATACATCGGGACAGGCGGCAACGGCCGCGGTTACGGTGCATGGGGTTACGACCGCGGGCACATGCTTCCGCAGGCTTCGCGTTACAACAATTACGAGCCGAACCGGATGACTTACTACGGCACCAACATGATGCCCCAGAACAGCACGCTGAATCAGAATATCTGGGCCTCGCTGGAGGGCAAAGTCCGTGGCTGGGGAGGCTTGCAGACCTACGATACGCTCTATGTGGTGACGGGAGCCGCTTTCAAGAGCACGAAGACCATCGACAATGCCAACGGACCGATCGCCGTGCCGTCGCATTGCTGGAAAGTGCTGCTGCGTCAGCGGGGCAACCAGAACCGGCAGATCTCTCAATTCAAGGCGGATGAACTGAAAGCCATCGGCTTCGTGTTCACCAACGATGACGCCGGAGCCGCCACGTCGATCGAATCGGCTGTCCGTTCGGTGAAGGAGATCGAGGAGCTGACGGGCTTCAAGTTCTTCCGCAACCTCGACCCGGCCGTGGCCGATGCGGTGAAAAGCCAGAAGAACCTCGCCGACTGGTAGGGATTATGATACAATGAATTGAACCTTAACAACAAAAATCGTTTATGAAGAGAATCTTTTTGACAGGACTGTTTGCCTCGCTGATCGCGGTGGCATGCTTCGCGCAGAAGCCCTACAAAGTGGTCTTCTACAACTTCGAGAACCTGTTCGACACCATTCACGATCCCGGCGTCCTCGATGAGGAGTTCACGCCCGAAGGACCCAAGAAGTGGAACTCGGCCAAGTACACCAGGAAAATCGGGAACCTCGAACGGGTGTTGTTCGACATCGCCGCCGAGGATAAGGATTATCCCGTGGTGATCGGCGTTTCGGAGATCGAGAACCGCTCGGTGATGGAGGATGTGATCGCGCAGCCGAAACTCGCGCCCGGCAACTACCGCATCGTGCATTACGATTCGCCCGACGCACGCGGCGTCGACGTGGCGTTCTACTACCGTCCCGACGTTTTCAAGCTGGAGGGAAGCGCCGCCATTCCGTTCAAGATGCCGGAACTGCCCAACTTCAGGACGCGTGATTTCGTCACGATGTGGGGCACGATCGACAGCGAGCCGTTCTTCTTCCTCGTGAGCCACTGGCCTTCGCGGCTGGGCGGCAAGGAGGCTTCGGCCCCCAAGCGTCTGGCTGCCGCCAAGCAGGTGAAGCACATCGTCGACTCGGTGACCGCCGCCAACCCGGCCACGAAGGTGGTCGTCATGGGCGACCTGAACGACGATGCCACGGATGACAGCATCGTCGAGGGGTTGCGCGCCAAGGGCAAGATCAAGGAGGTCGGCAAGGGCGACATGTTCAATCCCTTCATCGGCCTGCTGAAAGCGGGTTACGGCACGCTGGCTTACCGCGACGAGTGGAACCTGTTCGACAACATCATCGTTTCGGAGAACCTCGCCACCGGTTCCACGGGCAGCCTGAAAATCCAGCCCGCCGGCAACTCGAAGTTCTACGGCGGCATCTTCCGCCGTCCCTACATGATCCAGAAGGAGGGCCAGTACAAGGGCTATCCGCTGCGTACGTTCGTGGGCAACGATTTCCAGGGCGGTTTCAGCGACCACTTCCCCGTATATATCTACATCGCCAAATAAACACTCTAAAATATTTGTATGAAACTCAAAGTTCTACTTATTCTGATGTTCGCCGCCGTGACCTTCACGTCCTATGCGCAGGACGGAGGCATCCGCGGTAAGGTGGTTTCGCGCAACGGTCGCGTGGCCTTGAGCAATGTACAGGTGAAGATCGAATCGCTGGGTCTGACGGCCATGACCGACAAGGACGGCAACTTCATCTTCGAGAATCTTCCTGCGGGCAGCTACACGGTGCTCTTCTCTACGCCCGACTTCGAGGACCTCAACCTGATGGTCCGCGTGGGCGATAAGCATGTGCAGGACCTCAAGTCGGTGATCATCGTGCCGTCGGGGCAGAGTGCGGTTCTGGACGACGCCGTTTTCGCCGAATTCGACAGCGACTCCTCGTCGTCGGACACGCAGGCGCTGCCTTCGTCGCTCTCTTCGTCGAAGGACCTCTTCAACAACATCGCATCGTACCGTTTCAGCGAGATGCGTTTCAACGTCCGCGGCTACGATTCGCAGTACTCGGACATCTACCTGAACGGCATCCGCTTCAACGACGCCATGACGGGCTACGGTCCCTGGTCGCTGTGGAGCGGACTGAACGACGCGACGCGTAACCAGGAGAACTACACGGGCCTCGAAGCGTCGGATTTCGGCATCGGCGGCATCGGCGGCATGACCAACGTCAACGCCCGCGCCTCGCAGATGCGCAAGGGATTCCGCGTGAGCGTGTCGAACGGCAACCAGATGTACCGTTTCCGTGCGATGGTTTCCTACGGCTCGGGACAGTTGGACAACGGCTGGTCGTACGCCTTCTCGGTGGGAACCCGCCAGGGCGGCAACGGCTATGTGGACGGCGTTTACTACAACTCCTATTCCTATTTCGCTTCGGCCGAGAAGCTTTTCGGACAGAACCACCGCCTTGCGCTGACGCTGCTGGCTTCGCCTTCGGAGCGCGGCGCGCAGCAGGCTTCGACCGACGAGGCTTACGCCCTGTTCGGCAACAACTACTACAACCCCAATGTGGGTTACCAGGCCGGCAAGCTCCGCAACTCGCGCGTGCGCAACACCCACGAGCCGATCGTGATGCTCAACTATACGTGGGACATGTCGGAGAACACGCGTCTGAACGCCGCCACGTCGCTGCGTTTCGGCAGGAACGGCTATTCGGCCCTGACGTGGAACGCCGGAGCGGACCCCCGCGGCGACTACTACCGCTATATGCCGAATTCGGATAAGACGCAGATCGTGCCGGGCATAACCACCGACGAGACGATCTATTTTTACGCGATGGATGGCGCCATAGCGAAAGGCGTGTGGGACGGTATGCTCGACTACGACAAATTCTTCCAGACGAATATGCGGAATATCGACACCGATCCGGTGCTGTCCAAACTGATGGGTAATAACAGTCGTTCGAACTACATGATCGAGGAGCGTCACACCGACCAGCTGGACTACAACCTGGCGGTCAACGTGCAGCATAACATGCGCCACAACATGCGCATCGTCGGCGGCGCCAACCTGCGCGTCAACCGCACGAATTACTACTCGGAGGTCAAGGACCTGCTGGGCGGCGACTATTGGTATGACATCGACAAGTTCGCCGAGCGCGACATGGCCAGCGCCGAGGCTTACCAGAACGACCTGGATTACTACTGGGCTACGGGGCACGCCCGCATTGCCCGTGTCGGCGACAAGTACGGTTACTACTACCGGGCGCACCTGCTCGAAACCAATGCCTGGGCCAACTACACGTGGGGCATCGGCGGTTTCTCGCTGGGCGTCTCCGGATCGGTCGGCTACTCGAACATGTACCGCGAGGGCATGTGGCGCAAGGGTCTGTTCCCCAACGATTCGAAAGGCGATTCGAAGAAACTCGACTACCTGACCTACGATGCGAAACTTGCGCTGGGCTACAAGTTCTCTGGAGCGCATTCGATCGAGGCCAATGTGGCTTACATGCAGCAGGCGCCCAAGTTCGCGACGGCATTCGTGTCGCCCCGTACGCGCAACACGACCACGCCGGGGCTGAAGGCCGAGAAGATTTTCGCAGCCGATCTTACCTATAACCTCAACCTGCCCTACATCAAGGCGCGTCTTTCGGGATACTATACGACGATCGAGGACCAGTCGAAGGTCATCTCGTTCTACGACGATACCCGCAGTTCGTTCACCAACTTCGCCATGAGCGGCATCGACAAACGCTACTACGGCGTTGAGTTGGGCCTTTCGGTTCCCGTATGGAACGGCCTCTCGGTCGTGGGTGCCTTGAGCTGGGGCGACTATACCTATACGTCGAATCCCAACTTCGTGCAGACGGTTGACAACGTGGACAAGATCGTACTGAAAGATAAGGTCAACTGGGACGGTTATCATGTGGAAAGCTCGCCGCAGCTGGCTTTCAACATCGGTCTCGACTACCGCGGACCGCGCAACTGGTTCGCCGGTGTGAACTTCAACTACTACGACAACATCTATCTTTCGATGAACCCGATGTACCGTACGGCTACCGCCATTAAGTATTATACGAATGTGCTGACTTCCAATACGGCCACCAATGCGCAGAAGGCATCGGCCCTCTCGTCGATCAAGACCCTCCGCAAGCAGGAGAAGTTTGACAGCGCATATACGTTGAGCGCCAATATCGGCAAGAACTGGTATATCCACCGGGTCTACATGCTGGGCTTCAGCCTCGAGGTGAAGAACATCCTCAACGATCAGGACATCCGCACGGGCGGTTACGAGCAGATGCGTATGAGCAAGGTCCGCGGCGAGGGCGGCGAGCAGATTTACGGCCGCTTCCCCTCGAAGTATTTCTACCTGTTCGGTACGACCTATTACCTGAATGTCTATTTCCGTTTCTAATCGCGCAAAGCATAATTTATGAAAAGTCTTAAAATAGCATTGGCGGCTCTCGTCGGTCTGGTGGCCGTGAGCTGCTACAACGATTTCGACACTCCGGCTCCGCAGAAACTCTATGTGGACGACGATATGGCCGCAATGGGGCTTACTCGGATCACCATTGCCGAAGTGAAGGAAAAATTTGGTCCGATCTCCAATACGGGAACCAACGACAATTTCTCCACGACCAAGACCCTCAAGTTCGGAACCCGCACGTCCGAGGAGGCCAAGTTCGACGGCCTCATGGAGTGGCCCGAGGCTTCGAAATACTACATCAAGGGCAAGGTGATCAGCAGCGACCGTCAGGGCAACATCTACAAGTCGCTCTATATCTACGACGGCACGGCCGGTATCGAGCTGAAGCTTTACAACGGCCTTTATCTCGACTTCCTGCTCGATCTGGGTGCGAAGCCGATCAAGAGCCAGTGGGTCTACGTGCGTCTCGACGGTCTCTATCTGGGTAACTACCGCATGATGCTTTCGATCGGAGGCGCTCCCTCGGACGGTATCAACACGGCCGGCAACCACAAGTTCTACGCCAACTCGAACCTCGACAACCCGAAGGTCGCCGCCCTGAACGTCTTCCGCGGCGAATACACGACGCTCGACGACTCGGACATCAAGGAGGTCGACGGTTCGAACTACACGTCGCTCGGCGAGGCCGATCTGGGCCGGCTGGTGCGTTTCAACAAGATCAAGATCCGCTATGCGGGTGTGAAGAATCAGGACGGCGTGACGCCTCCGAACCTCAAAAACGGCGGAAATGCGAATCCCTATCCGAGCTGGATCGTGACCGACTGGGGAACGCCCATCTTCGGCGCGTGGTATCGCTGGGCCTACAACAACAGCGAGCAGAATATCCGTCTCTACGGTTCGGTGCTGATGAGCTACAACGATGCGGCGGAGTACACTTCGGACCCGGGCGTTTACGGCATCCGTACGAGCGGTTACAGCCAGTTCGCCATGAAGCCCATCCCGAAGGACGGCACGGAGGGTACGGTGCTGGGCATCTACGGCATCTATGCGAAGAAGAGCGATTTCACGGGAGGTTCGGAGGACTGGGCGCAGTACCAGATTTCGGTGAGCCGTATCGAGGACCTCGGTTTCCCGCCCGAGTCGCTGCTTTCCGAGGAGTGGATCAGGGCCAATACGCCCGCCTCGTCGCTGACGCCTCCCGTGAAGAACGGCGGCGATGATTACGAAGGTGACTGATCCCGCGTTTGAGCAATAAAAAACTGCGACCCTTTTGGGTCGCAGTTTTTTTGTGCCGCGGCGGCAGCGCTACCGCTTGTTCCATTTGCAGGAGGTCTGGTAGTAGCCGATCGCGCGGTCGACCTGCATGGCGTCCTTCCGCTCCATCGTTTCGAGGTGGTGGGGATTCTCCTCGGTGGGAACCACGCGGTACTGCTCGAAGCGGCGCACGGGCAACAGAATCGTGAAGGTGTCGCCTTCGAGGTAGCCGAGGTCCTGATAGGTGGCGATGAACGCGCGGTTGACATATGCCGGGTCGAAGATGCTGCGGCCGTAGAAATGCGAGTCGTAGCTCATGTTGAGCAGCGACAGCAGGGTGGGCATCAGGTCGATCTGCGAGACGATGCCGTCGACCACTCCGGGTTCGATAAGCCCGGGGGCGAGGATCAGCGCCGGGATGTGGTATTTCTGCAACGGAATCTCGGTGCGGCCGGCGCTCGAAGCGCAGTGATCGGCCGTGACGAGGAAGATCGTGTTTTCGAACCACGGCTGCCTGGCCGCTTCGGCGAAGAACCGTCCCAGCGAATAGTCGCTGTAAAGCACGCCTCCGGCGCGGCTCTTCGAGTCGTTGGGAATGCGGATTCGTCCGGCGGGGTAGGTGAAGGGGCGGTGGTTGCTGACGGTCATCACGTGGGCGAAGAACGGCTTGCCGCTGCGGGTCTCCTCGTTGAGCGTGCGGATGACCTTCCGGTAGGCGTCTTCGTCGCAGACGCCCCAGATGTTGGCGAAGGTGATCTCTTCGGGCTTGTAGCTTTTCTGGTCGACGATGTCGTATCCGTTGCCCGAGAAGAAGGTCTCCATGTTGTCGAAATAGCTGTTGCCGCCGTAGAAATAGGTCACGTTGTAACCCTTGTCGCGCAGCAAGGCTCCTGTGGAGTGCATTCCGGCGTTGTTCGGACGCTTGATGATGCTCTGGCCCGGGCAGGGCGGCAGCGAGAGCGTCACGGCCTCCAGGCCGCGCACCGTGCGGTTGCCCGTGGCGTATACGCGGTCGAACGCCAGTCCCAGTTTGTAGAGCGAGTCGAGTGCGGGCGTGATCCGTTCCGTGTTGCCGAACCGCTCCATGTACGAGGCGCTCATGCTCTCCATGGTGATCAGCACGATGTTGCGGCGGATCTCCTCCCCTTCGGCGCGCACGGCGTGCAGGTTGTCGCCCGTGCTTTGGTAGACCCCGTGCACGAAGGCTTCGGCCTCGGCTTCGGGACGCGTGAGGTAGAACTGTTCGTAGTCGAGCGTGTTCTTGACGAAGGCGTCGTAGAACTTGTAGAGTCCGTTGGCCTGCAATTCGTTGACGTAGACGTTGTCGCTGTCCTGGAAGCGGGTGTTGAAGTTCAGCAGCCCGATCGCGGCGAACAGCGCCGCGACGTAGGCCGGTCCGATTACGGCTTTCCACCTCCAGCCTTTCAGGCATTCGGTCTGCACGAGTTCGCTGCGGAAGAAGTACCACGTCACGAGCAGCGTCACGACGACGATGCCCAGCGTCATCGGAATGACGGGGTAGGACTCCATGATGTTGCCCACCACCTCGTTGGTGTAGACCAGGTAATCGACGGCGATGAAGTTGTAGCGGACGCCGAATTCGCTCCAGAAGAAATATTCGCTGATGCCGTTGAAGATGATGGCGCCCACGTAGACGACGATGAAGAGGGCGAACCACACCGTGGTCCAGTGGCTGCGGAATCCGGGCAGGAAAAGCCGCAGTGCGAAGCTGCCGGCCCAGTAGCCCAGCACATAGAGGGCGATTCGCGGCGCGACGCTTCCGTATTCGTCGAAGATCGTGTTGAAGAACGCCACGTAGCAGAACGCCGCCACGAGCAGGGCGAGGAGGATGTAGCCCCACGGCTTTTTGTACTTGGTGCGCGAAACGCTCAACATGAAGAGCCAGAGGAAAATGAATCCCGCCGTCGCGGCGCAGAAATCGTTCACGGCGCCCAGCAGGAAGACTTCGCACCATTCGCCGAATGAGAAGGCGAGTGAGGTGGTCTGCTCGTTGAAAAGCAGTACGACGCGCAGCACGAGGCCGACGGCGACGGTCAGCAGCGACAGTTTGAGATAGAGGCCGGAGACCAGCCGAATACTTTTTTGCATGATGAATTTGGGAATTAACGGTACAAAGTTAACCATTTTCAGCCCGTTCGGAAAAAGAAAAGGCAGTCAACCGGGTGACTGCCTTGTTCTGTTGTTTTGAAAAATCGTTTGTTTTGGTGCTTACTTCGACGGGCGCATGACGACCTTCACGAGGTTTCCGTCCGCAAGGATCTTCTTGGCGAGCGCCTGCACGTCGGCGTTGGTCAGGTCGCGGATCGCCTGTTCGTGGTCGGCGATGTAGTTCAGGCCCGAGCCGTATTTGATCTGGATGTAGTTCATCCATGCGCCGTTCTGTTCGAGGCTGTTCTTCCAGCTCTTGAGCATGAATTCGCGGTGTTTCTCGATGTCCTCGCTCTTGGGACCGTTGGCTGCGATCTCCTCGATCTCCTTCATCACGATCTCGCGCAGTTCGTCGGCCATCTCCTCGTTGGTGTCGAACGAAATGGTCATGCTGTAAGTCTCGCGGGGGATGTACTTCGTCGAACCCTGGACGCGCACGCCGTAGGTTCCGCCCTTCTCCTCGCGGATCGAAACGAGATAGCGCGAATTGAGCGCCTGCGTCAGGAACGTCAGGGCCATTTTGTTCTTGAGCGTGTAGGGCATCTCACCCGAGAAATGGTAGTTGACCGAGACCTTCGGCTGCTGCATCGGAGCCGTGAACTCCTCCGTAACCTCGCCTTTCACCGGATAGGCCTTGTCGTCGACGTAATTGATCGGTTTGCGGGCGGCGGGGATCGAACCGATGTATTTCTCCACGAGGGGTTTCAGCGTTTCGGGGTCGATGTTGCCCACGAACGTGAAGACGAATCCGTTGGCTCCGGGGTAGAGCTTGGCGTAAATGCCGGGCAGCTGTTCGAAGTCGAACTTGTCGACGATCTCCGTCGAGATCATCTGACGGCGGGGATTGTGGCCGTAGGTCACGTCGGCCACCTTCTCCTGCATCAGGAAGTCGGGATTCGACTTGGCATTGGCGAGCTGGGCGAGGAGCATCTTCGTGAGATTGTCCACGTCGTCCTTGTTGAACCGGGGCTGCGTGAAATTGAGGTAGAGCAGCTGGAGCATCGTCTCGATGTCCTTGGGCGAGCAGACGCCGCCCATGGCGCTGGTGTAGTTCTCCACCGAGGGCTGCACCGAGGCCGTTTTGCCCGAAAGCTGTTTCTTGAGTTCCGTGGCCGAGAATTTGCCGACACCCGACATCGAGTTCACGGCGGGCATCATTTCGCCCATGTAGTACTCCTCGTCCGAGAGCAGCGACAGGCCGCCCTTGCCGACTACGCCCAGGCGCACTTCGTCGGCCTTGAAGGTCGTGGGTTTCACGACGACCTTCGCACCGTTGGCCAGCGTCCATTCCGTCGTTCCGAGCTGTTTGTCCTCGACCGTCTTCTTCACGGGCGAGCCTTTGAGCACGGTCCCTTCTGCGATCAGCGGCTCCTTGACCACGTTGTCCTCATAGGCCGTGACCTCCGATGCGGCCACCTTGTCGCGGATGGCGAGAATCTCCTCGGCGGTGGGCGTTGCGACGCCCTCCTTCTCGGGAGCGTTGATCACGATCACCTGATTCGTCGGGAGAATGGTCTGCTTCGCGAAGGCGTTGACGGCATCCACGTTGAGCATCTTGATCAGCATGCTGTCGAGCTGCCATTCGGTCTCGGCATCGGGCATCGGCTGGTTTTTCTGGTAGTTGTTCAGATAGGTCTGCACGAATTCGTTGTTGCGGCGGTCGTTGCGGTTGGCGTACGAGCGTTCGGCCTGACGCATCAGGTTCTCCTGGGCGCGTTCGAACTCGCCCTGCGTGAATCCGTAGCGGCGCACCTTCTCCATTTCGGTATAGAGGGTCTCGAAGCCGCGGGCCAGCTTGCCGTCCTCGGTCATGGCCACGAATACCGTGGCGTCGAGCGTCGGGATGATGCCGATCACGTCGCCCGTGCCCATGCCGGCGCCGAGGAACGGCGCGTCGGGCTGCATGGCGATCTCCTGCAGGCGGGCGTTCTCCATCGTGGACATGTAGGCTTCGATCACGTTGTTGGCCTCGGCCAGCACCGTGTTGGCGAGCTGTTCGGGAAGCGCCGGGCGCTTGATGAAGAGCTGCACCTTCGTACCCTGCATTTCGGGATCGGTGTAGATGCTGACGATCGGCTCCTCGTTGTCGGGAACCTCGATGGTCTCCTTCTGCGATGCGCCGGCGGCGGGAGCCGGAATGTCGGCCATCAGCGTCTTGATCTTGGACTCAATGGCGTCTACGTCGATGTCACCGACCACGATTACGGCCTGGTAGTCCGGACGGTACCATTGTTTGTAGAAATCCTCCAGCTCCTTGTGCCGGAAGTTCTTCAGTCCGTCGAGGTAGCCGATCAGGTTGCGGCGCTCGTATTTCGTGCCTTTGCCCAGCGCCTGCAACAGCTTCATCGTCGAACGCCACGACGCGCCGTCGCGCGTGCGCAGCTCCTCCATGATCACGCCGCGCTCCGAGTCGATTTCCGACGGCTCCAGCGCGATGAAGTGCGACCAGTCGTGCAGGATCAGCAGCGCCGAGTCGATGATTCCCTCGCGCGAGGTCGGCACGTCCTTCATGTTGTAGCACGTGTAATCCCAGCTCGTGCCGGCATTGAGGTTGGCGCCGAATTTCACGCCCACGGTCTCCAGATACTCCGTGAGCTGTTTGCCCGGGAGGTTCTTGGTTCCGTTGAAGGCCATGTGTTCCAGGAAGTGGGCGAGGCCCTGCTGCGAATCGTTCTCCTGGATGGCTCCCACATCGTGGAGGATGTAGAAATCAGCCTGGCCTTTCGGCTTTTCGTTGTGGCGGATGTAGTAGGTCATTCCGTTTTCCAGTTTCCCGGTGCGGACCTCCGGATCGGCCGGGATCGGCTGGTTCATCTGTGCCGCGGCGCTGCCGGCGGCGAACGCCGCGACGGCCAGCATCAATAATTTTTTCATGGGCATTTGTGGTATAAGGTTTATTGTTTCTGTGTCTCTTCGGGGCGGTATTCGATGATATCACCCGGCTGGCAGTCCAGCTCGCGGCAGATCGCTTCGAGCGTGGAAAACCGGATGGCCTTGGCCTTCCCGTTCTTGAGGATCGAGAGGTTGGCGGGCGTGATGTCGACCCGTTCGGCCAGTTCGCCGAGCGACATCTTGCGTTTGGCCATCATTACGTCTATGTTTATGATTATCGCCATAAAGTCGTCCCCCCCCCTTTTATCGTTTGCATTTCTCTCATGTCGTCTGTTTTAGATGGTCAGTTTCTGCTCCTCGCTCAAATTCTGGCCGATGGCGAAGACCTCGGCGGCGAAAAGGATCAGGATACCCATGATGATCATTGCGTAGGAGACGTGGAAACCCGCGTCGACGGTGTATCCGCTTCCGGCGAGCAGTTCGGCGGCGCGGCTGTTCATCACCCAGTCCACGGTGTCGCTGATCAGTTCGGTGACGATCGTCAGCATGCCGATTGCGCGCAGATACCAGACGTTGCGTTTGTCGAGCGTGCGCTCTTCGCGGATCGAGCGGCGCAGCGAGTGGATGATCACGAACATCAGTACGATGATGGCCAGATAGAGAAGCGGGCAGAGCAGGACCAGCGCATAGAGCCATGCGCTGCCGCCGATCGAACGGAATGCCAGCCCCAGCGGGGATGTGCCCGGGGCGTTCTGCTCGACGACCAGGGCGAGTTTGCGGACGTTGGCTTTGATTTCCACGCCCGGCGCCGCGGCGATTTCGACGGCCGTTTCGGGCTGTCCCGTCACCCGGATGTCGCCCAGCATGTAGATCATGCGCGGCACGCCGGATTTCCACTTTTCGGCGATGTCGTTACCGAGTTCCGCGCCTTCCGCCGCGCCCCGCGAGAAATTGGGCAGGATTCCGTGGGCGATGCTTGCCACGAGTACGATGAAAAACGTAATGTAAATGACCAGCAGGCGTTGCAGGAGCGATTTTTTGTTCTGCATGTGTGACTATTTTGGTTTTACAGTTGCAAAGATAGAATTAATTTTCGAAAAACAAATAATATTTATCGTTTTTCGATAAAATTTTTCGCGGCGGACAAAAAAGGACGGCCGCCTGTGCCGTCCTTCGGATCGTCTCCGGAGCGTTTACTCCACGTTGTCTTTCAGCTGTTTCCAGAATGAAGCGCTGATGGACATTGAGATCGAGATGGCCAGCACGTAGAGGATGAACATGACGACGAACGTGATGAAGCCGATGCCGATCGCGTTGCAGATGGCCTGGAAAATGCCGAATACGATGCCGAACAGCACGCCGACGACCAGCGACACGAAGAACATGGTCCATTTGCTGCCGTAGGTGGCGTCGTTCGAAGCCTTGATGGCCTGTATCGGATTTTTGCCCTTTTCGATGAGGAAATAGTAGGAGAGCGTCCATGCGATCGAGAGCACGATGCCCGGGATGACCATGAAGAGCACGCCGATGAAAATCGGGAAAACCATCAGGCCCATCGTGATGAAGAACTCGCCCATGTAGCGGCGGTATTTGCTGTCGAAAATGCCCAGGGGATTGACAATCTCACCCTTGGCCAACTGTGTGGGCAGTAAGGTGATGGCGATTGTGGTACCCACATTGAGATAAGGTATCCAGATCGTAATGAGCCATAAGGCCACTGCTGCGATCACCGAAGGTGCGTTCTTTACGCCGATGGCGACGGAATCCTTGAGGGTTTCTCCGAAATCGAGTTTTTTCACTTCCATAACTAACAGGTTTAAGGGTTAACATCAAAAACAAAAATACGAAAAAAATCGTATCTTTGCCTGCATAACCGTAAAATTCAATGCAATGGCTGAAAAATCTCGCTATAATTACCGGGTTGAACCGCAGGACGTGGATTTCACGCTGCGGGCGACAATCCCTTCGCTGGGCGGCTCGATACTCAACACCGCGGGCATCGACGCCCACGGCAAGGGGTTCGGAGTCGATGCGCTGAATGCTGACAACCATTCGTGGGTGCTTTCGCGCATGGCCGTCGAATTCGACTGCCAGCCCACGCAGTACACCGACTACACCGTGGCTACGTGGATCAGCGATTACGGCCGGGTGCTCTCGACGCGAAACTTCACGCTGACCGATGCCGCAGGCCGCGAATTCGGCCGCGCCGTGACGCAGTGGGCGATGATCGACCTGCAGAGCCGTTCGGCGATCGACCTCTCGTGGGTGGGCGATGCGCATGCCGACGCCATCGTCGATGCCGCGCCCCCGACGGACAAGCCGCGCAAGATCCGTGCGGTAAGCCCTACCGCGACGGCCGAACACCGCGTGGTTTACAGCGACATCGACTTCAACCGCCACGTCAACACGATGCGCTATATCGAAATGATGCTCGACATGCTGCCCGTCGACATGCTGACGCAGGAGGCTCCGGTGCGGCTGGACATTCATTTCCTGAAAGAGTGCCGCTTCGGGCAGACGCTGACGGTGGGGTGCGAGTTGCGCGGGCGTTCGGCGCTGTTCGAAATTTCGGCCGACGGCGCTGCGGCTGCCGTGCGTGCCTCTATCGAATGGAAATAGGCCTGCGGGGAACGCTTCGCAGGGCGCTTGTGGAACGGGTTTTGCAGTTTACGGCTGCAAAACCTTTTTTCATTATGGAGAGCGCAACCAAAACACAAGCGAAAAACAAGTATCAGGTAAGCATCGACCTGCTGAACGATGCCGTGGGCAAGGAGATCGCCACTTCGTTGCAGTACATGTATTTCCACACTCATTTCGAGGACGACCGCTACCAGTATCTCTCGAAGATCATGCGCGAGATTTCGATTGCCGAGATGCGCCACATCGAGGAGTTCTCCGACCGCATCCTGTTCCTGCAGGGCGACGTGGACATGAACGCCTCGTTCCGCACCCGGCAGGTCACCGACGTGAAGGAGATGCTGCGCATGGCCATGCAGCTGGAGCAGAGTACGATCGACAGCTACAACGAAGCCTCGCGCATCGCCTCGGAGAACAAGGACGCCGTAACGCACAAGATGTTTCAGGACATCATCGTCGAGGAGGAGCAGCATCTCGACACCTTCCGCACCGAGTTGCAGAACCTGATCGACTACGGCGAGGAGTACCTCGCGCTGCAATCGGCCGCCGGCAGCAAGCATACGTCGAAGAGTTTCAACCATTCCGGCGGCGGCGAATAGCGGTTCGCGCGGCGGAAAGCACTTCTGACGCAAAAAACGGAATCCTTTTGCCGGGGTCCCGTTTTTTCGGTTATCTTTGTACCTGAATCATTCGCGGGAACCTGTGCAAACCCCGGCCGGCGCATGAGTTCCTCCCGGGGGAGGGATTCGGGGCGGGGCGGGTCTGCCGACGCGGCCGGAGGCCGCAGGCGTCGGGTTGCCGGATCGGATGAACGGCATGAAATCGCCGGAATGCTCTGATACGATGAAAATAACGATTTTAGGACCTGCCCATCCCTACCGCGGGGGCCTGGCCTCGATCATGGAGATCATGGCCCGCACGTTCCAGCGGCGGGGCGACGAGGTCGACATCAAGACCTTCACGCTGCAATATCCCTCGCTGCTGTTTCCCGGCGAGAGCCAGACGGTTGCGACGCCTCCGCCTGCGGACCTCCGCATCTGCCGCTGCGTCAATACGATGAATCCGCTGAACTGGGTGCGCGTCGGCCGCCGGATACGCCGCGAGCGTCCCGATTTCGTGCTGATGAAGTACTGGACGCCCTTCATGGCCCCCTGTTTCGGGACCATTGCCCGCATCGCCCGCGGCAATGGCCATACGAAGGTGCTGTGCCAGATTGACAACGTCGAGCCGCACGAACTCCACCTGACCGACAAACCCTTCAACCGCTACTACCTGCATTCGGTGGACGGCTTCGTCTACATGTCCGAGCAGGTGCACAGCGAGCTTCGCGCGTACAGCGACGCTCCGGCCCTGTTTTCGCCGCACCCGCTGTTCGAGAACTTCGGCGAGCGGGTCGAACGCTCCGAGGCGTGCGTGCGTCTGGGGCTGGACCCTGCGAACCGCTACGTGCTTTTCTTCGGGCTGATCCGCGATTACAAGGGGCTTGACCTGCTGCTCGACGCCTGGGCGCAGCTCCGGCGCGCGGGCCGCACCGAGGGCCGCCGGCTGATCGTGGCGGGGGAGTTCTACACCGCCCGGGAGCCGTATCTGAACCGGATCGCCGACAACGGATTGCAGGACGAGGTGCTGCTCCACGACCGCTTCATCCCCGACGACGACGTGAAATATTATTTTTCGGCGGCGGATTTCGTCGTCCAGCCCTACAAGACCGCCACGCAGAGCGGCGTGACGCAGATCGCCTATCAGTTCTGCGTGCCGATGGTCGTGACGGCGGTCGGCGGACTGCCCGAGATCGTGCCCGACGGGCGCGTGGGCTACGTCTGTCCTCCGACGGCCGAGGGGGTTGCCGCGGCGATGGACCGCATGTACGAGGGCGATGCGCTGAAACGTTTCCGGGAGAACTGCGTCGAGGAGCGCCGGCGTTTCTCGTGGGAGGAGATGTGCAGCCGCGTCACGGAGCTGTACGGGCTGGTGGCTTCCGGAAAATAGGGGGCGCCGCAGCTTCCGGGAGAACTGTTTTTTCGGCAT
>ENA-UEPH01000933-UEPH01000933.1-human-gut-metagenome-genome-assembly--contig:-NODE-933-length-31540-cov-5.245431_pt1 | contig 31540 bp, 33 predicted proteins | sample MGYA00242891_ERZ507898 | MGnify/ENA primary metagenome ERZ507898 (study PRJEB26167, sample SAMN06115411) | human gut metagenome | host: Homo sapiens | place: China:Guizhou | collected 2014-10-15...
CAAAAGTTCTATTTCCTGTTGAATGATCTGTATTTTTTTTATGCCTTTTTCGTCTTCGGGCGAAATGGATTTCTTTTCAAGTAATTGAGCGAGAGTCCCGATGTTATTTAATGGTGTTTTCCAGTCGTGAACGACTTGTTGTATCATTTTTTCTTGTAGGCGGGATAGTTGTTGTTGTATCCGGGAAAGATACAGGAGTCCGAAAATCAACAAGAGGGTAAATGCCGCGATTGCAAGGACGTTATTCCATGCTTTTGTTAGAAAGATGGCAGTCGGGAAATTGTAGTATATCTTGATTGATTCTCCCGATTGGGATCCGAGGGAATAGATTTTAGAACGGATCAGGCCGGATATATCGGTGTCGTTCAAGGGGAAGCGTTCAATTTCGTTGCTTGTATTATCAAGCTTGCAAGTTATGAGTTGTACCTTCACGCTTTGCTTCCCGAGCGATAGATGCAAGAGGGTATCTAACCGGGAAAGAGGAGCAAGTTCACGAGAGGAAGTCCCGAGTAATTTGCGGATATATGTGTGTTTCAAGGTTTCGTTGGAATCAATACATATTGTATGAACCGTGTCCCGTGTTTGAATATTGATCGTGAAGGTTTGGGGATTGAAATCTATGTCGTTGGTGAGTTCGGATGAATCAGGTAAATTCGAGAGTCTGAGGTAAGAATCGACACTTGTCTCCACGATGGAGTCCATGTATTTCTGCCATTGACTTTTTTCCAGTTTATACAGGTTGATTCCTGAAAATAGTTGGTTAAGCCAAAGTAATACAAATATGACGCAAGTCGTGTAGCCGATAACTTTTAAGTTGTTCCTCATGTTGTTGCACCGATCGCACTTTTCAGCAAAATACTCTTTTTACAGTATTTGTTTGTTGCGAATGTAATTATTCCTCTTCATTTTACAACACTTTTACAATAAATTGAGCCAGGATAAGTGAATTTGGTTTATCATTTTTGTATCGGTAAAATGAATAAAGAATAATCATTAAAATACAAAATCATGATAACACTGGAAAATATAAACAAGACGTTTTACACGAAAGAGGTTGAAACACGGGCATTGGAAAATATAAATCTCACGGTGGAGGCAGGGGAGTTCGTGGCTATCATGGGGCCGTCGGGATGTGGGAAGAGTACGATGTTGAATATCATGGGATTGCTTGATACACCCACCGAAGGTTGGGTGATTATTGATGATGTCAGGGCTGATTTGTTGTATGATCGGGATAAAGCCCGAATCCGAAACCAGAAACTTGGTTTTATTTTTCAAAGTTTTCATCTGATCCCATCGCTGAACGTGCTGGATAACGTGTTGTTGCCGATGTTGTACCGGAAAGGTGCTTCCGTGTCGGGAAGCAAGCAACGGGCGTTGGAAATACTGGACAAGGTGGGGTTGAGCCACCGTCTGAAACATTTTCCCTCGCAGTTGTCCGGTGGACAATGCCAGCGTGTAGCGATTGCCCGGGCGTTAATGGGACAACCGAAAGTGATCTTGGCGGATGAACCCACGGGTAATTTGGATAGCAAAATGGGGGCGGAGATTATGGATATTCTTTTAAGGTTGAATCAGGAGGGGACAACGATCGTGATGGTGACACATGACGAGCATATTGCACGGGAGACGAGTCGGGTTATTCGGTTGTTTGACGGAAAATTGGTGTTATGAACAGGTTGAAGAATTATATTATGCCGGCCTTGTATAACATAAGGCATAATCTTTCCTTTTCTTTATTTTACGTGCTGGGGACGGCGATGTCTTTCGTCTTTATCGCGATAGCGTTGCAAGTGCTGTATTCTTTTATCGGGAATGTTCCCCCGGTAGACAAGGGGGATCGGATCGTGTCGTTTGGTAGTTTTGAAGATAAGGGAGGACGTTCGCATGGAATTAATGCTTTTTACACGGAAACTTTAATAAAAAATATCAAAGGATGTGAGATGTATGCCAGATGGCATATTGAGGATTGTGATATTTTTGTTGATAACGGGATGGTGTCCCAATGTGTGAATTACGTGAATGCAGATTACTGGAAAGTCTTTCGGTTTAAGTTTATCGAGGGCCGGGCGTTCAGCCAACAGGAATACGAGAATAAACAACCGGTAGCGGTGATTAATCAAATGATGGCGAAAGCTCTTTTCCGGGGAGAGAATGCCGTTGGACGGAAAATAGAAATTCAAAAAGTTTCTTACACGATTACCGGGGTGGTAGAGAATATTTCTTTTTTTACAACTTTAATTGCGGATGGCTTTTGGCTTTCGGATCAATTTAACACGTTTACCCCTAGTGGAAGTAGTTATTATCACCTTGAGGTGTTATTTCCTTCAGCGTTTCCAATAGCAGAGGCGAAGCGAGAAGTTGCTCAAGCGGTAAAGGCATATTTTGATGCGCGGAGGATAAAGGTTGATATATCTGCCGAGAAGATGAAAACTCGGAAAGAGGTGGTTATGCAGGAGGTAGGACTTGATATATTATCGTATGGAATTCCCGTGATTGTATTGTTGTTGCTTGTGGTTCCGGCGATTAATATCGTGACTTTGAGTATATCTAATTCGAACCGGAGATCGGAAGAGATTGCAATTCGTCGTGCTATTGGGGCATCTCGTCCCGTGTTATTTTCTTATATTGTTGTGGAGAATTTGATATTAGTATTGGCAGGTATTGTCGTTGGTTTATTGTTGTTTTCTCCGGTAGTTTACGGGATAGAATACCTCTGTTTTGAAGATTCTCTTTTGGGAAATGTGTCATTCCTTACACAATTGAATTTTATGGTGATTTTGTGTGGGGTGCTACCCTTGTCTATTTTGTTTACATTACTAGTTAGTATGTTTCCGGCATTTGTTACGTTACGGAAAAATATGGCGGAAGTGTTGAAAGGAGGTTCAAAATGATACGGAATTTATTGAAAGTATTATGGAATGATCGAAAATCTTATTTGGGTATTTTCGTGGAGCAGGTAGTCGTATTCGTGGTTTTAATGGTGGGTGTGGTCTCTGTGGTCACGGTTTTTAAACAGTATTGTGCTCCCGGGATGTTGGATACTGAAAATACTGTTGGATTCGGATATATGCTTTCAAACACTAGTTCGGGAACAGAAAATTTGAAATGGGAAGATATGAAGGCGATAGCTGAGACCGTGGTTGCTAATATTAAAGAATTGCCTTATGTTGAAGAGGTTACTTGGAGTTGTGGAATGATTCCTTATATGAGATCTCAGGCTTTACATGACAGTATAAGAATTGATGGAAAAACCTTGTTTGTAAATTGGAGAGCATCAGATGGGGCGGGAGCAAAAGTGTTTCGGCCGGATATTATAGAGGGAGATTGGTTAACGAACAGTGTGTTGGAAGATGGGTCGTTTACTTGTGTGGTTACCAAACAATTGACTGATGATTTGAAATGGGAACAAGCCTTGGGACGTAAAATTGTGTATGAGGGAAAAACGTTTACCGTGGTTGGAGTGTTATCCGGGATAAAGCATGCTGCGTTTGAATTATCCGAACCGACTGTAATTGTGGATTTAAATAGAATATCAAGTATTGGATCGTTTAGAGAGTTTTGTGCCCGTGTACAGCCCGGTAAAGAGATGGATTTTATTTTGGCCTATTATAAAGAATTTAATCGTTTGTTACCCATGAAAAATGTACAGGCGTATGCGGCAGTGATGCAAAAAGCGAAAAAACAATTTATGAGTATGCTCACGATAAATCTGTATTTGCAGGCAATACCCACCCTTTTTCTTCTTTTCTTTGCTTTTATCGGTACGTTCGGTTTGTTCCTTCAACACACGGAGACTCGGGTTCACGAGTTTGCCGTGAGGTTGTCGGTAGGGGCAACAACCCGTAATTTGTTGACATTCGTGATTTTGGAAAGTACCGTGGTGACCCTTTTAGCTAGTATTCCCGGTGTGTTGTTATCGTTCTTTATTTACGATTATATCATGATCGAGGTAACGGGCATCGCGGTAACTTTGGTAATTATGCTCTTTTTTTCCGTGTTGAGTGCGTGGTTCCCTGCCTACAAGGTGACGAAGATTAATCCGGCAATTGCTTTAAAGTAAAATTAGCGTATGAAAAAATTATATATTTATTGGAAGCCGATTTGCTATAATATCATGCACCATAAAGCGTATGCCTTGTTCTGCGTGTTCGGGGCGATGTTGACATTCGTGTTTGTCACGATATTGTTGCAAATCGTTCACGTGGTGCGGGGAAATATGCCCCCGGCTCTTTATTCTGAGCGGATTGTTGAAGTTCCCAGCTATATATGGGATGAACAGGGGAATAATTTCAAGAGTAGGTTGAACCGGAAGGACGTGCAGATGATTATGAGCCAGTTAAAGGGATACGAGAATTATACCTGTTATCACGATGAGGCTAATAATGTCCGGGCGAACGGTCAGTTCGGGATGAATATGGCTGTCTACACGGATTATAATTATTGGAACGTGTTTCAGTATGATTTCGTGCAGGGACATCCTTTCACGGAACGGGAAGCAAAAGAGCCGAGGGTGGTGGTGAACGAGAGTGTGGCGAAAACTTATTTCGCAAAGGCGAACGTGGTGGGTGAGGAGCTATGTTTTCAAGGTAATAGGTACAAGATTATCGGGGTGGTTGCCGATATTTCGTTGTTTGCACAGGATGGTCATCTTTCAATTTGGTTGCCCGAGTATTTTGATCGGGGGATGTCCGGTAATGATTGGGTGAATACGTATATTTTATTTCCAGAAGGTACCGATATGGAGAAGGCGAAGAAAATGGTGATGTCTGCCGTGAGTTATGTGGCGGAAATGAAACATGTCAACGTGACTCAATTTCCGGAACCCGTACGTACGGTGCAGGAAGTGAGAGCCGAGGTGTTCGGGGGACATTTGTGGAGGATGAGTGTTTTTTTGGGACTTTTGTTATTGTTGATAATTCCTATATTGAATATCATCCTTTTGAGTGTGGCTAACACGAGTATTCAGGTTGCTGAACTTGGGATTAAGCGGGCGTTAGGAGCAAATCGGGATTTCGTGTTTTTGGAGGTTTTGATTGAAAATATCGTGTTGGTGATCGTGGGAACTTTGTTGGGAATTGCCTTGCTTCTTCCTTTATGTCAGTTCTTGGATAAATTGCTTTTCGGGAATATGATTATCGGGTCATTGACGATTTTGGCCGAAATGAACTGGACGGTCATTCTCTTGGAGGTGCTGCCTTTGTCATTGTTGTTTTCTCTCGTTTCCAGCGGACTTCCGGCCTATTGGGTGATAAGAAATCCAATCGTGGATATGTTGAAAGGAGGTGTGGAATGATACGCCATATTTTTACTCTGTTCTGGAATCAAAAAAAGAAATACGGGGGGATGTTCATAGAGCAGGCGGTGGTTTTTGTTGTTCTGGTGTTTTGTTTCGTGAACACGGGGGAGACTTTAGCCCGGTATTACACGCCGGGAATGTTGAATACTGAAAACACGTTGCAGTTTGGCCCGGAGCTTAAACTGGAAGGACGTTCTCTCTCGTCAGAAGAAACGGAGAATATGATGAGACATTTGTGCGAGACATTGCGCACGCATCTTTCCGTGGTGGCTGTCAGTGAGTGCGCGTTTTTCGTCCCCTATGTTCGTTCGGAGAATATGAATCCGAAAGATTCTTTAAAGTGCGAGGGGAAGAGTGTACAAATTTACGTGAAAGGAGCGGATGAATTCACGGCTAGCGTGTTCGACATAAAGCTGGAGGAGGGGAGATGGTTGCCCGGTAAAATATTGGCTGACGGGACTTATCCGGCTATTGTAACCCGACAGTTAGCAGATCGGTTCGGGTGGCACGAAGTGGTGGGAAGGAATATTTCTCTTAACGGGAAAGCGTGTACGATTGTCGGGGTGATGGCCGGATTGAAACAGGAAGTTTATAAAGAATCCTGCCCGACATTGATCTTGCCTTACGAGGTTTGCGGCTATAGCGATTGGCCCGAATTTATTGTCCGGGTACGGGATGGGGAATTGAAGACATTCAGTAATTTACTTGATAGAGAGTGTAGTCGTTTATTTGCGGGTACGAATCAGGAAATCGGGATATATAGCGTGGAGGGATTGAAAATAACCACGATGTTGAGTAATATCGTGAGTGTGGGGACGATCGTTATTCCCACGTCGTTTTTGTTGATATTTACTTTTATCGGGACATTCGGGTTGTTCTGGCTTTACTCGACCAAGCGGAGAAAGGAATTTGCCTTGCGTCTGGTAGTCGGGTCTACTGTCGGGGGATTGCATCGTTTTGTGATTTTGGAGAGTTTTGTTTTGACTGTACTGGCCTTGTTGCTGGGATTAGGTTTGTTTGTATTTGTTTACCCGTTACAGTTTGTTCCTATGCTGGCTTTGGGGAGTGCGGTTGTGATCATGATTATTTTCTCGATGTTCAGTGCTTGGTGGCCCGCTTACCGGGTTTCGAGGGTTAACCCGGTGGAGGCGATGCGGGAGGAGTGACATGTAAATACAGGATCATTATGAAAGAATTTTTGACGATAGGGTGTTTGTTGTTGATGTTGCCCGTTTTCGGGCAGCAAGAACAGAAGTTGATCACGTTGGAGGAGGCGATTCGCTTGGCACGAAGTCAATCGCTGGATGCCATGATGGCCAAGAATCAATGGAGAGCGGCATACTGGCAGTACCGGAATTACAAGGCGGATTTGTTACCGAATGTGAAGTTGACGGGAACGATCCCTAGTTTTAATCGCACGATGTCCAGTTATCTGAAAGAGGACGGGACGTACAAATACGTGTCGAGTAATTCGATTTCCGAACAGATGGCCCTGTCTCTCACGCAGAATATCCCGTTAACGGGAGGACAGTTATCATTGCAGTCCCAGTTGGAACGGGTGGATCAATTGGAGGGAAACCGGGAGACGGAGTATATGAGCGTGCCATTTAACGTGGTATTCTCGCAACCGTTGATCACGGCGAATCCCTTGAAATGGAATACGCGGATTGAACCCGAGAAATACAAGCAGGCACAACAACAGTTTGTCGTGGATATGGAGTCTATTGCCATTCAGGCGGTGTCGTGTTATTTTGATTTATTGTTGGCCATGATTAACGTGAATATTGATAAACAAAATCTGGAGAGTTCAAAAAAGTTAATGGAAATCGCCCGGGGGAAACGGGAACGGGGATTGATTTCGGATAACGATTTGTTGCAATTAAGGTTGAATTATTTGAACGCATCGTCCTCCCTGATTCAGACGGAGCAGGCCTACGAGCAGAAGATGTTTGCTTTGAGAAATTATTTGGGATATAACGATCGGGTGCTGTTGGTTCCGGAAATACCGGGAGAGTGTCCGGGGATAGAGGTTTCTTATGAACGTGTACTGGAATTGGCGGACAAGAACAATCCTTTCTGTCACGAGGTTATTTGTCGGTTGTTGAATGCTCGTCAACAGGTGGCGCAAGCAAAGGCAGGTCGGGGTTTTCAGGCTGACGTGTATGCTTCGATCGGGTACACGGGGACCGATAGTCGGTTTAAAGATACCTATCGGAATTTGCGTAACCGGGAATCGGTGAGCTTGGGAATAAGTATCCCGATTCTGAATTGGGGAAAAGGAAGGGGACAGGTGGAATTGGCCCGCTCGCAAGAGGATATTGTAAAGGTACAGGTGGAACAGGAAACGCAGAATTTTGAACAAAACGTGCTGACGACGGTACGACAATATCAGGAGCAGAGTCGATTGAACGAGATCGTGCGTTTGGCGGACACGGTGGCTCAGAAACGCTACAAAACGGCATACGAGACTTTCGTGTTAGGGCAGATCAGCGTGTTGGATTTGAATGCGGCCCGAACGGAACAGGATGATGCTCGCCGGATGTATATCAGTCAACTTTATTCTTCGTGGAGGTATTTTTACACGTTGCGAAAGCTGACACTCTATGATTTCGAGCAGGAACAGGATATAATTTACGAACAAGAAAAATATTAGGAGTATGGATCGGGCAATTTCTTCGGGGATGAAAAGACAACGTAAACGGAAGTTATTGATAAAGGTTGTTATTGTCGTGATAGTTGGTGTGTGTGGTTTTTATGGTCTGGTAAACGTGTTTCAGCCCAAGATTCGGGGGAGCGAGATTAATTTCGGGATCGTGGACCGGGGGGTGGTGGAAGTATCCGTGTATGCCACGGGAAAAGTGGTTCCTTTTGCCGAGGAGATTATCACCTCGCCTGTTTCATCGAAAATATTGGAGGTGTATAAAAAGGCGGGAGATCGGGTAGAGAAGGATGAGCCTTTATTGCAGTTGGATTTGGAAACGATTAAAACGGAATACGACACCAAGAAGGAATCTCTGGAAATGCAGTTGAGTAAATTGGATTTGCAGCGTAGGACGATAGCCAGCGATTTGGCGGAGATGAAAATGCAGGTTGATATTGACGAAATGACGCTGAAACGGACGTTGGTGTCGTTGAATAACGAACGGTATCTGGATAGCATCGGGGCCAGTACCCGGGAAAAGGTGCGGGAGGCTGAATTGAATTACACGGTGAAAGGGATGCAATTGGAACAATTGAAACGGAAGTATGAAAATAAGAAAAGTGCTTCCGAGTCGGAAATCAAATCTTTGGAGTTGGATTACAAGATTGCCAAACGGAATATAGATTTGTTGTTTAAAACGTTGGGGGAGGCCCATGTGATGGCTCCCCGGGCGGCAACCCTGACCTGGATTAATGATCAGGTGGGTTCCTCCGTGTCAGCGGGTAGTAATCTGGCGATACTGTCGGATTTATCCACTTTTAAGGTGGAGGCGGAGATCGCTGATAGTTATGCCGATAAAATTAGCACGGGGAACCGGGTGAACGTGATGATCGGTAGCGAGAAGTTCGAGGGTGTGGTCGGGAATGTGACCCCGTCGGTGAATAACGGGGTGATCAAGTTTGTCGTGTTTTTGGAGGATCACGGTAATAAACGGTTACGGTCGGGGTTGAAAGTGGATGTTCACGTGACGCATGCCGTGACGGAAGAGGCGCTGCGTTTACCCACGGGAGCTTATTATATGGGACGAGGGGAATACGAGCTGTGGGTTAAGCAAGGGGATAAAATCATGAAACGGAAGGTCAATTTGGGAGAAAGCGGGTTCGAAAATGTAGAAGTGATTGCCGGGCTTGAAGAAGGAGAGGAGGTTGTGATCTCGGATATGGGGAGATACCGAGAGAGGGAGGTTTTGACGATAAAGTAGAATATAAGTCAATATGTAGATAATATTTATAACAATGGCGAACTCGTAATTGAAGCAACTCACAAGAATTTCTTGTGAGTTTGTCAGGGGGTAACCGTTAGGTAAAACAAGATATATAAAATAAAATTGTTCAACTATTGAAATTGGATTTATGACAAGGATTGAAAATCAAGCTCAATATGAATGGGCAGTAAAAAGAGTAGAAGAACTTCTTCCATTAGTGGATGATAGTACTTCGTTAAGTGATCCGAATAGCATAGAATTGGAACTTCTTTCTAATCTGGTTGCCGATTACTCGGAGGAACATTTTGCATTGGGAGAATCTTCTTGGGGGAATAGGATATAAAAAAGAGAAGCTTTGCGCTTCTCTTTATAATAAACTCCTCCGACCTTCGGCCACCTCCTCTATAAACGAGGCCGCTGAAAAAGTCGGTATTGTGATAAACAACTACCCCCTCCGGCTCCCCCTTACACAGGGGGAGAGTTGATTACCAAGCGGTTGCCCCGCCTGTGTAAGGAGGGGACAGGGGTAGTAGTTCAAATAATGGGACTTTTTCAGTACCCTCATAAACATAGGAGGAGCTGGTGATCTTCCCGAAGACGGTGAGTATTTTAGCTCTCCCTCTGTTTCTCTTTTAGATAATCTTGAATCCTAAAGTTAGGTTCCAGGATTTGGGAGCTTTCACGTCGTCCCCGAATTTCTTTAATCCGAACTCGTAATCAATATCGAAAGTAACTTTCCACACGTCGACTCCGGCACCGATTTTACCGTTCCACATCATTTTGTCTGTGTTGAAATCCTTTTTCAGGTCTTTGGTCACGAAAGAGGCAACCGGACCGGCAAATCCGCGTAGTTTGAAGATGGGGAGTTTCAGTATGTTGTATCCGACCATAACCGGAATGTCGATAGAGCTATATTTGAATTTTCCAATGGAATATTCATTTTTGATTCCGCTCTCTTTATGAGCGAAGTTTACGGCAGGTTCAAGATAGAGGCTTCCCAGATTGATACGGGCAAAAGCTCCGATCATGTATCCGCCATGAGAATCTACTTTCAGGTGTTTCGCATTGATCTTCGTGTTATTCCAGCCTCCGTGTATACCGATGTTGATTGGGAGAGATTGAGCCATTGTTGCCAGGCCAATAAGGCTGAATAGTGCCAATACTACAAATTTTTTCATACTACATTCTTTTTTGTTTAAATAATTTGTTCTTTCATTATTTATTCCATTCGTTTGAATTCCGAGAGGATGATGCCGGTGGCTACACCCACGTTTAGGGATTCGGTTGAATAGAGGCTATGTGCAAAACTCGGGATCGTGATCTTGTGACTGACAAATTGTTCGATCTCGGGGGTGATGCCGTTTCCTTCGTTTCCCATGACAATAAATCCTTTGGTCCGGAGTTGTTGCTTGTAGATATTTTCACCTCGCAGGAAAGTCCCGTAACACGGGAAATCCTGCCCCACGAACCGGGGGATAAAGTTGACAAGATCCAAGTAGAAAACATTCACCCGGAAGATTGCACCCATGCTTGCTTGAACGGATTTCGGGTTAAAAATGTTTGCACAATCGTGATCACAAAATATATTCCGGATGCCGAACCAGTCACAGACACGGAGTATCGTGCCGATGTTACCGGGGTCCTGGATTCCGTTGAGGATGACGGAGAGGCTGTTTTCTATCTCGTCCGGGTTGTATCCCTTGACCGGGATTTCGGACAGAGCGATGACTTCCGGCAGGGATTTGAAATTGGATACCCGTCCCATTTCGATCTCGTTGACCTCGATAACGTTGTATGATTTAACGTGTTGTTGGTTGTTCGCGATCCACGAGGGACTGGCAACAAGCGTGTCAATTTTCATGTCTGAAAGGAGTAATTCCTGTACCAGTTTATCTCCCTCGACCTTGTATAAATTATATTTTTCCCTGAATTTCTTTTTTTCAAGGTTTTGGATTACATTTGTTAGGTGTTTGCTAAGCATCGTTTTTAAGCTTGCTGGTTAAAATAAAACACAAACATAGTATTTTTTTGAGATTTTTGAGCATGCGTGTAGCGTACAAGATAAGTTTTATTTTTTTTATAGTCTATTTCTTCTATTCGTGTTCCCCGACGAAATATGTCGGGAAGGACGAGTATTTGCTGGATCGGGTGAAGGTGAAAGTGGATGATTATAAATTGAATAGATCTGATATCAAGCGAAATATCCGGCAAAAACCGAATACTCGTATCTTGGGAGTTGCCCGCTTTCACCTGGGGTTGTATAATCTGAGCGGGAGGAATGATAAAAAGAAATTTAACCAGTGGTTGCGGCGAATCGGGGAGGCTCCCGTTATTTACGATCCTTTCATGACGCAGCGTAGTGCGAGCCAGATAGAATTGTATCTCCATAATAAAGGATTTTATAGCGCCCGGGTGACGGATTCCGTCATGTACAAGAAGAAGAAGGCGCTCGTGGAGTACCGGATAGACATGGGACCCGTTACCCGTATTCAGGATGTGAAGTTTGATTCGAAAGTGGGAAAGGAAAACGTGATCGCGGAGGAGAGCGGGTTAATGGCTAATTATCGCCGGGACACGCTGAACACGCTTCTGGAGAAGAATGCGCCCCTGGACCTCGACGTGCTGGACGACGAGCGGGAACGGATCACGAAAATGCTTCGGGAGAGAGGATATTTTAATTTCTCGAAGAATTTTATCCAGTTTTTTGCCGACACGACAACTACGTCTAAAGAGAATATGGCAAAGCTCTTCGTGCGGATTGTCGAGAATGCCGTGGATAGTAATGCTTACAGGCGTTATTTCGTGAGGAATATCAGCGTGAATTTTGATTACGATCCGTTGATGACGGCCGAACAGGTGGATTCGACGTACAAGACGTTGTTTTATAACGGGTATACTATTCTGTACAAGGATAAGTTGAAGATAAAACCGAAGATGATAATCGAGACGATTCAATTGCAACGAAACGAGTTGTATGATGCCCGGCGGGTGATTGATACTTACGTGCGGTTGCAGGCGTTGAATCTTTTTAAGATGGTGAATATTGATTTTAAGGAGGTGGATTCGGAAGGAGAGGTGAAAGCGTTGGATTGTGTGATTCAGCTTTCTCCCGTGAAAAGGCAGTCTTATAACGTGTTTCTGGAAGGTACCCATAATTCGGGGAACATGGGAGTCGGGGGAAATTTCACGTATAATCATCGTAACGTGTTCCGGGCAGGAGAGAATATTTCCGCTAGTATTTGGGGTAGTTTGCGGAAAGAACAGGTGGACGGGGAAGGAAAGATATTCAATACTTCCGAGATCGGTGCCGAGTTGAAGTTCGTGACACCCCAGTTTTGGATGCCTTTCTTCAAAATGAAGGATTTCCGGCGGAATTACGCCCCGAAAACTTCTATTTCTTTCTCGTACAGTTATGAATACACGCCTTATTATACCCGATCAATTGCTAATGCCCGTTTCGGTTATCTGTGGCGGAAGTCGAACAAGAAATGGCGTTATAATTTTGATCTGATTGATTTGAATTACGTGTTGATGAAGGATGTGGATCAGAATTTTATTGACGGTCTGAAGAACGAGTATATCAAGAATGCTTACACGGATCACATGATTCTTTCGGCCGTTTTTTCCGCGACGTATACCGATCAGTTGATCAACACGAAAGCGAATTACAATTATTTTCGGGTGAACATGGAGACTTCGGGGAATTTCCTGGCAGCGATAGACGGGATTGTCGGGCATAAGAAGACGGTGGGAACGTTGGACGAGAAATATCATGAGTTATTCGGTGTAAGGTACGCGCAATTCGTGAAATCGGATGCGGAGTATCGGTATAATTGGTATATCAACCGGGCGAACTCTTTGGTGGGACGTGTTTTCGTGGGGTGTGGTTACCCGTACGGAAACATGAAAGTGTTACCTTTCGAAGAAGCATATTATGGTGGCGGGGCCAACGATATCCGGGCTTGGCAAGCGAGAACGCTGGGCCCCGGTTCTTATCTGGCAACCGAGAAATACCCGAATAGTGTCGGGGATTTCAAACTGGCCGGGAATATAGAGTATCGTTTTAAATTGATCTGGTTGTTGGAAGGTGCGTTGTTTATTGACGCGGGAAACGTGTGGAATATTAACCCGAAGGAGAACCGTCCGGGGGCGAAGTTGAATTACAATTTCTTTAATCAGATTGCTATCGGTACGGGGGGCTGGATTACGATTGAACGCGAATTTCTTCTTGTTGCGCTTTGACTTGGGGATCAAGGTGAAAGATCCTTCTATGCCTGTGGGGAATCGTTTCGTGTTGTTTGATTCGCGGGGAGGTTTCCGCCGTTCGGTGTTTAACGTGGCAATCGGGTATCCGTTCTAGGAGATAAAAGATAAAAACTAAGAGATAAAAGTTGAATCAAAATGTCGGCTTGTGCGGGGAAATAACTTGTAAACTTGTAACTCGCTGAAGGCAATTCCCCGTGCAATTGGAATCTAAAATCTAAAATCGTAAATCATAAAATTAATCAGGGGTTGATTATTTTGGAAATTATACCGATCTTTGAACATAACTTTTATCCTTTAGTTTTTAACTTTTAACTCATATATATCGTGGTTACACAAATAGTTGTATACTTATCTTTGTTGTTGCAGATCGTGGCGATGGGGTTCGCGATCAGTTTATTCAAGCGGACAAAGTTTAATGCGGCGTGGATATTGATCTCCACGGGTTTTTTCCTGATGGCAATTTACCGGGCAATTGAGCTGGTTCCCACGTTACATCGGGGAGAGTCGGAAGAGTTGTACCAGACGAAAGTATGGTTGTCGTTGGTGATCTCTCTTGCGTTCGCTATCGGGGCATTCTATATACGAAAGGTGTTTCAGTTTTTGCGTCGGCTGGACGGGATTCGGAGCGAGACGGAGAAACGAGTCTTGTCGGCGATTATCCGCACGGAAGAGCAGGAGCGTCAGCGTTTCGCGAAGGAGTTGCATGATGGTCTGGGACCTTTGTTGAGTGTTATCAAGATGTTGCTTTCCGGTTTTGACGAGAAGAACACGCCCGACGTGAACGAGAAGATCAAGGGAAATCTGAAACAGGCCGTGGATGAGGCGATCGTGAGTGTGCGGGAGATTTCGGCTAATATCAGTCCTCATATTTTGAATAATTTCGGATTGAAGGATGCCACGGATTCTTTTATTCGGAAATTACGCCCGGCAGAGGGAATCAGTATTAATTTTAAAACAAATATCGGTAATCGCCGTTTTATATATAACGTGGAGGTAATCATGTACCGGGTGATCTGCGAGTTGATAAACAACACGCTGCGTCATGCGAATGCCAGTAAGGTGGATATTGATTTACAGTTGCAAGGCGATGTTTTGTATCTGGAATACGAGGATAATGGCATGGGGTTTGACGTAAAACAAGCCGAAAGTGACGGGGGAATGGGGTTGAGCAACATGCAGTATCGCTTGAATTCCGGTAACGGGGATCTCAAGATATTGAGTGAGGAGGGACGGGGAATGATTGCCCGGGCTTTTATAAAGTGTAAGTAATTATCGTTTTATGGATAAATTGAGAATATATCTGGTCGATGACCATAAATTATTTCGGGAAGGGTTGAAGTTGTTACTTTCAACGCAGGATTTCGTTCGCCATATTTACGAGGCTTCAAGCGGACGAGAATTTATTGAAAATTTGTCGTTTGTTGATTGTGATGTCGTTTTGATGGATATCGAGATGCCGGAAATGAACGGTATTGATGCCACGATCGAGGCCATGAAGCTGAAACCTTCTTTAAAAATTATAGTACTTTCGATGTACGGGGATGAGCAATATTATTATAAGATGATTGATGCCGGGGCGAAAGGATTCTTATTGAAAAATTCGGGGATTGATAAGGTGGTGACGGCTATTCAGAAAGTGGCGGCAGGAGAAAGTTTCTTTTCGGAAGAGTTATTGGTGAATATACTGAATAACATGCGCGATAATAAGAATGAGGTGGCGGAAACCGTGGATAATGATATTTCGGAACGGGAACTGGAGATTTTGTATCACGTGTGCCGGGGACTTTCTAATCAGGAGATTGCGGACGAATTGTTTATTAGTAAACGTACGGTTGACAAGCATCGGGCAAATTTGCTCAGTAAAACCGGATGCCGGAACACGGCGGCATTGGTGATGTACGCGATAAAGAATAATATCATCGAAATTTAGAATAGACATATGAACGGGATGATTTTTGCTGCCGGTTTGGGAACCCGGTTAAGGCCGTTGACGAATGATCGGCCGAAAGCATTGGTGGAGTTAAAAGGGAAGACATTGCTCGAACGGGTGATCGAGCGAATGAGGGAGGTGAAGGTGGAGCGGTTGGTAATTAATGTGCATCATTTTGCCGATCTGGTGGAGAGTTTTCTGAGAGAGAAGGATAACTTCGGGATGGACATCGTGTTATCCGACGAGCGGGAGGAGCTTCTGGATACGGGTGGGGGAGTGCTGAAAGCACGGGAGTTGTTTATTCCGGGAAAGCCTGTCCTCATTCATAACGTGGATATATTAACCGATTTGGATTTGACTGCTCTGGTGCGTCAGCACGAGGAACATGATGCCTACGCCACGTTGGTGGTGCAACAGGCGTTAGCTGATCGGGTATTGAAGTTTAACCGGGGATTGTTGAAAGGTTGGGAGAATAAACGTACCGGGGAACAAAAGATCGTGGATAACGGTTTTTACGGGGCTAAGGAATTTAATTATTGCGGAATTCAGGTGCTTAGTCCGGAATATCTGAAAAATATAATTCATTGCCACGTGTTCTCGATAATTGATGAACATCTGGCGCAAGCCAAAGAACACCCTATAGAGCTTTTCCGGCACGATGGTTTATGTTTTGATCTGGGGACCCCGGAAGCGATAAAAACAATTGAAAATGGAAAGTTGAAAATGAAAAAGGGGCTATAAAGTCCATAAAGTCCATAAGGTCCATAAAGTCCATAAGGTCCATGGACCCCTGCGGGGCGCTTTGTTTACGGCAGCTAAGGCTGCCGAATCACGGAATCGACAATCACCCATCACGAAATAAGTTGGCCTTGGGCAGTGGGAATCTAAAATCTAAAATCTAAAATCTAAAATCTAAAATCTCTAAATCTAAAATGGATAAGCCCCTGCGGGGCGCTTTGTTTACGGCAGCTAAGGCTGCCGAATCATAGAATCGACAATCTCCCAATCTCTGAATCCTTCAATCTAAAATCTAAAATCTAAAATCTAAAATCTAAAATTGTCAAAGGCTTCTATTGCCGGGTATGAGTTTCACTCGATTGGTATCCTCGAAGAACCTGAAATACATGTAGAGTTTGTAATTGAAATCGAACCCGTAGTTTTTGTTCAGGTTGTAATCAATGTAACTATTGATTCTAGGGTCTCCGGAAGCGTATCTTCTGTTCCATTCGAGGGCATATTGATGATTCATGCTTTGATAATACTCGTTCGAATGTTGGGTGGATACGGTTTGATGACTGGCAAGCCAGAAGTCGAATCCCGAATCGAAAACGATTAATTCATATTGGGTGGAGTCTTTTATCGCGCAACGCCCTTTTTTATTCTGGGCAACATCTTTTTGAGATGCGCAGGCAACAAACAGGGCAAGTACAAGAAGTAAACCGAATGTTCTCATAATGGTAGATTTAAGTTATACTTCCCTAAGGTATAAAAAAAACGGCTGATTTCAGCCGTTTTTTGTTTTTATTTTACCGCGATGGTTTCGATTTCAACCATAGCCCCCATCGGGAGAGCCTTTACGGCAAAAGCTGCACGAGCGGGACAATCGCTCTTGTAATATTTAGCGTAGATTTCGTTCATATCGGCGAAATAAGACATATCTCCTAACAAGCAGGTTGATTTAACCACGTTGTCAAAAGTATATCCGGCTTCTTCTAAGATATAACCGATGTTTTTCAAACATTGTTCGGTTTGTTCTTTTACTCCACCTTCCACGAATTTTCCGGTATTCACATCAATAGGAAGTTGACCGCTGATATAAAGCGTTCCGTTAGCTTCAATAGCTTGACTGTAAGGACCGATGGCTTTCGGTGCTTTCGGTGAGTTGATAACTTTTTTCATAATAACTTTATTTTATAGATTAAAAAATATAATACAATTTCATTGACGCGAATATAACGAAAATCACCTTGCAATTTTCTAACTATAAATAAAATTAAAAGCTAAAAGTTGGAATCGAAACTCCAACTTTTAGCTTTTGATTTCTGATTACCGGTATACTACTAGTAATTGTTTTTCTTCTCTTCGAAGTATGCTTGCGGGTGAGCGCAGGCGGGACATGCCTTAGGGGCAGTTTTGCCTTCGTACACGAAACCGCAGTTACGGCATTGCCATAAGATCACTTCGTCTCTTTCGAATACCTTACCTGCTTCAACACGAGCGAGGAGAGTTCTGTAACGAGCTTCGTGTTCTGCTTCCACCTTAGCGATGTTACGGAATACGGCAGCGATAGCGTTAAATCCTTCTTCTTCGGCTACCTTTGCAAATTCGGGATAGAGATCAGCCCACTCTTCGTTTTCTCCTTCGGCAGCAGCTTTCAAGTTTTCCGCGGTCGTTCCGATCACTCCGGCAGGATAAGAAGCGGTGATTTCAACCATTCCGCCCTCCAAGAATTTAAAGAATCTTTTGGCATGTTCTTTTTCTTGTTCTGCGGTTTCCATGAATACACCTGCAATCTGTTCGAATCCTTCTTTCTTAGCCACGCTGGCAAAGAAAGTGTAACGACTTCTGGCTTGTGATTCACCGGCAAACGATTTGAGCAAGTTCTGTTCTGTTTTTGTTCCTTTGATACTCATAATATTAATTTTAGCAATTGTTGTTATCAAATTCGAGTACAAGTATACGATAAATTGTTTGCTCAAACAAATATTTAATTTTTATACTATTATAGAAAATTACTATATGATATTGTGTTGGTTACGGTCATGCATGGTTTATTTGATCTGCTTTACAGAAACAGCCTTCTAAATGGTCGTTCACGAAGCCGGTGGCTTGCAAAAAAGCATAGCAGATCGTTGAACCGAAGAATTTAAATCCTCGTTTTTTCATGTCTTTACTCATAGCATCCGATTCGGGAGAGGTACCGGGAATCTGGCTTAGAGTCTTGAAATTGTTGACAATGGGTTGCTGGTTGGGAAAGAAGGATAAGGTGTACTTGTAGAAACTACCGAACTCTTTCTGGATAGCCATAAATAGTTTAGCGTTATTGATTGTGCTTTTGATTTTTAACCGATTTTTGACGATTCCATCAAATTGCATCAATCGTTCGATGTCTTCTGGTGTCATTTGCGCTACTTTCTTCACATCAAAGTGATGAAAGGCTTCCCGGTATCCTTCACGTTTTCGGAGGATCGTGATCCAGGATAATCCTGCCTGGGCACTTTCGAGTACAAGAAACTCAAATAGGGTTTTGTCATCGGTCACGAGTTGGCCCCATTCTTCGTCATGATACTTTACATACAGTTCATCTGTCCCGGCCCAGCCGCAACGAGCATTTATTATATCTTCCATACTTCTAGCTATTAAAATAGTTAAGCGTTCTTTTGGATCGAGTAATCCGTGATGCCCAAACTTTCGTATGTTTTACGGAGAGCTTCGTCGTCATCGGTAATCACGAGTAATTTATCCCCCGTGTGTAATTTCGTTTTTCCTTTGGGAACGCAATACGAATCGTTTTTCTTGATCAAGGCAACGAGCGTGTTGTCCGGTAGGACGAGATCCATGAGTTTGTCGCCCTTGGCCAGCATGGAAGGGATAACCTCGATTTCGGACATGGCAGTCTTGATTTCTTCCGGTAATTCGACGTTGAATACGTTTTTACGTTCTTCCGGGGTAGATAAGCCCAGGATTTTAGCCATGAAGCTCACGGTGGTTCCTTGCACGACCAAAGAGAGGATCGTGATGAAGAATACCACGTTGAATATTAAAGATGCGTGTTGTATTCCTGCGATTAGCGGGTATGTGGCAAAGATGATGGGGACTGCTCCTCGTAATCCGACCCACGAGACGTATACCCGTGCTTTGGTCGTCATTTTCCGGAAGGGAAGAAGACAGAGGAGAACACTTATCGGGCGAGCCAGGATGATCATGAACACTCCTACAAGAATACCTAGTGTAGCGATAGGAAGCAATTCGGCCGGATTGACCAAAAGTCCCAGCGTGAGGAACATGACGATCTGAAACAACCACGTGATTCCGTCAAAAAAGGTAGTAAGACTTTTTTTGTGTACCACTTTATGATTCCCCACGACTAGACCTGCCAGGTAAACAGCCAGATAACCGTTTCCTTGGATAAGATCGGTGAACGAGAAAATGAAGAACACGAAGGCCAGGAGAAGTACCGGGTATAGAGATTGGTTAATGTTCAGTTTATTGATACAATACACGGCCAGTCTTCCTAAAAGGTAGCCGGATACGGCGCCGATACTCATTTGCATGATGAATTGTAGGGCGGTGTTGGCTATGCTCGTTTCGCCGGATTGAATGACTTGTATGAGTAGGATGGTCAGCATGTAAGCCATGGGGTCATTACTACCACTTTCCAATTCCAACATGGGACGCAGGTTTTCTTTTAATCCCTGACGTTTTGATCGGAGAATGGAGAACACGGATGCGGAGTCAGTGGATGACATCACGGATGCGAGTAGTAGGGATTCTGCAAAACTTAAAGTAACAAAACTGTCAGCCAGGTTGGTCACGTAGTAAATGAAGTATCCCGTGAGGAGGGCGGTGAGCATCACCCCCGCGGTTGCGAGAACGACTCCCTGCGCCATGACGGGCTTGATTTCGGCCGCGCTTGTGTCCATACCACCGGAAAACAGAATAATACTTAACGCGATAACACCAATAAATTGTGCGGTTTGAGGGTTATTGAATTCTATTCCCAAACCGTCGGTTCCAAAAAGCATTCCTACTCCCAGGAAGAGGAGCAAGGCGGGGACTCCAAAACGAAAACCTGCTTTTCCGACGACAATACTGATGAATAATAGAATAGATCCGATAAGTAAAATGTTTCCAGCATTTAGAATCATAAGCGTTTTTAGTTTTAATAGGTTATTACTGTGAGCCTCCTTCTCGTCTGGCGTTGTTTCTCTTTTTTACGAACGGGCGATTACCGGGTTTCTTTTTTCTTCCCTTGAATGAGCCATGATCGAAAGCTTTCGGGTTGTATTCCGGGGCTCTTCCCAGATGAGCGGGAAGCGGAATTTTATAGACAGCTTCTTCAATAAACTGTTCTATGCGATAAAATTTCCCTTGTTCCGCTTCGGAAACAAAGGTTAGGGCAACTCCTTCAGCGCTGGCTCTCGCCGTACGACCGATACGATGGATATAATCCTCCGGATCGTGCGGTACATCGAAATTGATGACCAATCCTATTTCATCAATATCTATACCACGAGAGACGATGTCGGTGGCAACGAGTATATCAATTTTATTATTTTTAAAGTCCATCATGACAGATTCCCGCTCTGATTGCTCTAGGTCGGAGTGCATGGCTGCCACGTTAAATTTTTTCTTTTTCAAGGTGAATGCCAAATCTTTCACTTTTTGTTTGGAAGAGGCAAAGATCAAGGTTTTGTGTAGAACCGGTTTGCTGAAAAGTTCTTCGATAATTCCCATTTTCTGCGGTTCGTAACATATATAGGCGGCTTGCATGATCGCCTCGTTAGGTTTGGATACCGCCACGTTTATCTCCACCGGATCCCGGAGTACGTTTTGTGCCAGCTGGCGTATTTTGGGGGGCATGGTAGCCGAGAAAAGAATAGTTTGCCGATCTTTTGGGAGTTTGTTAACGATTTGCATGATATCCTCGAAGAATCCCATATCCAGCATCCGGTCCGCCTCGTCTAGTATAAAATATTTTACTTGTGAAAGATCGACATCGCTATGCTGCAAATGGGCGATCAGTCGTCCCGGGGTTGCTATCGCGACATCCGCTCCCAGGCGTAACGCTTTCTTCTGTTGATCCCACAAGGAACCGTCGCCACCCCCGTACACCACGACCGTGGACACGGGAAGAAAGTAAGAGAATCCTTCGAACTGGACGTCGATTTGTTGAGCTAATTCCCGGGTGGGGGCCATGATCACGGCTTTTACCGCATCCGTTCGGTTTTCTTCTTTTATCAGTCTGTTTAAAATCGGAAGGGTGTAAGCTGCTGTTTTTCCGGTACCCGTCTGGGCACAGGCGATCAGGTCTTTTCCCTCTAATATCACGGGGATTGTTAATTCTTGTATAGGGGTAGTTTCTTGAAAATTCATGGAATCTAATCCTTGTAATAATGAATCTTCTAGTTCCAGCTCGTCAAATCTCATCTTTTTATTTTATTCTTTATTTTTAAGTGCGCCGATCCTTGTTTAGCGTGATCGCGGGAGAGTTATCGTGTGTAAATTCATAATTTGTGCCACTCTCTCCTAATTGTCGCAAAGTTAAGAAAAAAATCATTTTATTCCCATTCGCTGGTGGAATCTTTTAATTCCGGAATGAAAGATGATTTAAATATAATACTTTTCTTACTGATACGGCGTTGACGGTTATAATCTTGTAGTGCTTTCAGGGCTATTTTGCCAAGTAGCACGATCGTTATCAGGTTAGTAATGGCCATGATAGCCATGAAAAGGTCGGCCATGTTCCACACGAGATCAAGGGCGGCAATAGAACCGAACATAACCATCAGCCCGACCGCAACCCGGTAAATTTGCAAGTAGGTTTTGTTTTTTGAGATGAAAAACAGGTTGGTTTCGCAATAGGAATAATTCCCGACAATCGAGCTGAAGGCAAACAGGAAGATACAGATAGCGATAAATTGGCCACCGACGCTTCCGATCTGGTGGGATAGGGCTATTTGCGTCAGTTGTATTCCTTTCACGGAGCCGTCTAGCGGGACATCCGAGAGTAGGATGATAAAGGCCGTGCAACTACAAATGATGAGCGTGTCGGTGAAGACGCTGAGGGCTTGAATCAAACCTTGTTTTACGGGATGTGTCACGTCGGCGGTCGCCGCGGCATTCGGGGCGGAACCCATTCCGGCCTCGTTCGAGAAAAGTCCTCGCCTGACCCCTTGCATGATGACGGCTCCCAGACCTCCTCCCGCGATTTGTTCAAAACCGAAAGCGTTCGAGAAGATAGAACCGATAACATGGGGTAATGCACCGAGGTGCGTGAACAGGATAAACACGGCCACCAGGATGTAAGCGATAGCCATGAGAGGCACGATGATTCCGGCTATAACGGCTATCCGGTGGATACCCCCGAATATAACCAGCAGGGTCAGTACGGTCAGGATAATACCCAGCCAGGTTCTATTCATGCCGAATACTTCGTTGAAAGCCAGGGTAACCGTGTTTGCCTGAACCGAGTTGAATACCAACCCGAAAGTGATGGTGATGATAATGGCGAACAGAATTCCAAGCCAGCGTTTTTTCAGACCTTTTTCCATGTAGAAAGCGGGGCCCCCGATGAAGGAGCGTTCCCCTTTAACTTTATATATCTGTGCCAACGTGGATTCGATGAAAGCGGAGGCCGATCCGATAAGCGCGATAAGCCACATCCAGAAGATCGCTCCCGGGCCTCCCAACGCGAGAGCCGTGGCAACCCCGGCAAGGTTACCCGTGCCGACACGAGAGGCAGTCGCGATACAGAATGCCTGAAAAGAGGAAACCGAGTTTTTGTGGTTCCCGCTCGTGATCCCATCTCCCAGGAGGCGGAACATTTCCCGGATATTCCGGAATTGAACGAATTTACTTTTAAAGGTGAAATATACCCCGACACAAATTAATAGAGCTATCAGTACATAGGTCCAGATGAAATCGTTTGTTGCTATAATCCAATTATTCAATGTTTCCATAACCGCATCACGTATTTTATTTCGTGTGTGAATACGTGATGATGCGGGTATAAGTTTTGAAAATTAGATAATATTTTATAGAAAAAGTTTACACCACTCGTTAAAACGATTGGCGGTTTCTGTCCCGTAAAAGGCCATTTCCATACGAATTTTACTGAGTTTCTTTTCCCTGGTTAAATTGGTCTTCGAGTAAAATTTATCGGCGAAAGCGATTAGTTTTTCTTCCAGCGTGATCGGAAGCATGTCCCGCGGGGGTAACGGTAAGTGTTTTTCTTCAATCATTTCGAGCGAGATCCCTGCTCCCGTGTGACGTTCGCATACTAGGGCATGACGTGGAAGTCCTTCGGCACGTAAAAGGTCGGCACCCAAGTATCCGTGGCAGATGTAATTGTATTCACCAAAACAGCCGATATCAGGGGCATTGGTGAGAAAAATACCGATATCGTGAAGCATGGCAGCTTCTTTGATGAACGGTATGTCCAGGTCCATTTCCGGATGCTTTATGGCTAGTGACATCGCTTTATCCGTAACCAGTTGGCTATGTATAAGAAGGGATTGCCCGGCGAGAGAATCCAACGTGTAATATTTGCGAATAATGTCTAATGGATTTATCATTTGTTATTCTTTTTTAAAACCCACAAAGATAGATTTTTATACTCAAAAATAGCACGGTTGATATATTTTAAATATATCAACCGTGTCTACGGCATGTTATTTGTAACGCGCCCCGACCGTATCCCAGTCTATGATAGTCCATAGTTTTTCGATGTGTTCGGGACGTCTATTTTGGTAATCAAGGTAATAGGCATGTTCCCACACGTCAATCCCCAGTAATGGCGTGTATCCTTTGGTGATCGGGTTGCCGGCATTGCTTTCTGATAGAATGTATAATTTACCATTTTTATCTTTGGCAAGCCATACCCACCCGGAACCGAACAGGGACGTGGCGGCCGAGGTAAATTCTTTTTTGAAGTTGTCAAACGATCCCCACTCTTTTTCGATAGCTTTTAGTAAAGCTCCTGAAGGGAGTTGGTTTGCTTTCGGTGAGAATGTGTTGAAGTAGATGATATGGTTCAGGGCTTGAGCCGCGTTGTTGAATATCGCCCCGGTAGAATTCTTGACAATGGTTTCAAGGTCGCTATTCTCGAAAGGTGTACCCACGATCAACTTATTCAGGTTGTCGATATAGGCTTTAAGATGTTTGCCATGATGCAATTTTATCGTGGTTTCGCTGATAACGGGAGCCAGGGCATTTGCTTCATAGGGTAAGGGGGGAAGCGAGAATTTCCCTTTAGGTTGTTCTTGTGCCCACAGCACGCTGTTTGTCGTGACGAGAAGGGCAAATACGAATATCTTTTTGATAGCTAGTTTTGTTTTCATATTCTATTTTCTTTTAAAGTTTATGGTATTTACGAATAAAAGTACTTTTTGGTTATTAAAAAGTCGGTTAACTTTTATAATTTTGACCGTTTTTATGAAGTCGATCAGGAGGGGGAGATAAATGTTAAATTTCAAAAGGATGTATATGATCAGGATTAATGTTACAATCGAAGTAGAGAGTGAAGTTCGTGGCCAAATAGTGGCACTTTTGAGCGAGATGTCTGAGCTTTCAAGACAGGAAAAAGGGTGCATCGGGTACGAAATACTTGAAAACAATCGTTTGGATAACGTGTTGATGATCATAGAAACTTGGGAAAACGAGGCGTTATTAGCTATTCACAAGGAAAGTGAGCATTTCACGAGGATCATTCCCCGGGTGAGAGAGTTGGCGTCTGAAATGCGTAGCGAGAAGTTTACCGATATGGCTTCCGTGGGTGAGGCCATCGTGAATCGCCGGAGCGTGAAACATTTTTTACCGGAAAAGATTTGCGTGGAGACGATCGAACGATTGTTGAGAGCTGCCATGTATGCGCCATCGGTTAAGGATCGCCGTCCCTGGGAGTTTTTTGTTATCGAGGATGAAAAACACATTCACGAGTTGGTGACGACTTTGCCGGATGGGGCAGCTTTGAAGACCGCCCCGGTAGCCGTTCTGGTTTGTTGCAATACCCGTAAAGCGGGACTTGACGGGGGAAATTGGCCGCAGGAATTGGCCGCGTGCGTGCAAAATCTGATATTACAGGCTTATGGAGAGAAATTGGGTTCCACGTGGGTGGGGATTTATCCTCAGATGCACCGGGTTCATCAAGTGAAAACCTTATTTCATCTATCCTCGGAATTCGTGCCTTTCGCGGTTGTCGCGATCGGGAAGTCAGCTGATGAGCATATTCCTGTACCAGAACGTTATGACCCTGTAAAAATACATTTTATCACTCGTTAAAAATATTCATAAAAAAATCACTAAAAGGAGAACCTTTTCATGTTTTTGTTCGTTAAATTACTACGAACTTAAAAATCATAGAATATGAAACATGAAACTGCAAATTTACTACTGGGCCTGGGTATCGGTGCTGTAGTGGGAGTCGCTGTCGGTTATTTAATTGTAGCTGACAATCGTAAAAAATTAGCTGAAGAATTTGATCACGTCGTGTCTAAAGTGAAAGAAGACGTGAAAGACGTTTACGCTAAGGCAAAAACCAAGGCTGACAACGTGAGAGAACATGTAACCGAGGATGTAAATCATGTAGCTGAAAAGGTTGCGGGGAAGACGGCTGCCGAAACGAAGTAATAGCTTATGGTGAACATTGCCGAGAAGACATTCGCCGAGTTGAAAGAAGATATTTCGACTTACGTGGAATTAAGGCTTGAGCTATTAAAACTAAATACCTACGAAAGGGTCGCCAAGACCATGGCGGTCTTTTCGTATGGTATTGTTTTGGTATTACTGGCTTTTTTCGCGATACTGTTTTTGTTTTTGGCGTTGGGCTTTTTCCTGGGAGAACTGTTGGGGAGTATGGCATTGGGTTTCGTGTTGGTGGTCGGGATGTACCTGTTGTTGTTCGGAATAACGATGTTTTTCAGGGGAAAGATCACTTCCAAGGTAACCAACGAGATTATAACCGCTATGATGAGTAAAGATGAAAAAGATGATGAAGAAGCAACCCACTCCGCTGGAAATATTAATGGCGGAACAGCGACGGGTGCGTGAGAGTTGCCGGGTGCAAGAGCAAAAGATAAACGAGGATTTTAAATATATACATCGTCATTCCGGGCGTATATTTTTCGCGGGGATATCCTCGCTATTCTTCTCCAAACCGGCAGAAGTTATTGAAAATAACGAGCCGGAGGAAAGGAGCGAACAAGTGCCATTCATCGGGATGATGCTAAAGAATTTTTCTCCTTTATTGTGGGAAGCAGCACTACCTATTCTTTTGCGTTGGGGAATGGGACGAATCGGTAAACTGTTTAAAAAGAATTGAAAAAAGAGTCCATAAAGTTTATAAAGTCCATTTCAGAGAAATGTAGAATTTAAAATTTGGAATGAAAAAAGCGTCAGCCTTGTGCGGTGGGAATCTAAAATCTAAAATCTAAAATGGATAGGATCATTTTATCGGAAATCATAAATCAAGAAATTAATCAGGATTATTGATCAATAAATTAATTGAATCTAAAATTTAAAATTTAAAATCTAAAATATCCCGGTCTTTTGTTACTTTTGTAATTCCGTCTAAATCTTGTTTTCTGGAAATTGTTATATCGTTCGTGATATTCCTGTCAAGAGGTGGAGAATTTAAAAAAGGAGGATCAGAAGTTATGTCAAGTACAAGTGCATCGCATATTTTAGAGACCAAACCGGTCGGAAAATTATTATTACAGTATTCTATACCTGCTATAATAGGGATGACGGTGACGTCATTGTATAATATTATAGACAGTGTTTTTATCGGTCATGGGGTAGGTCCTCTGGCGATATCGGGGTTGGCGATTACCTTTCCTTTGATGAACTTGATCATTGCTTTTTCAACGCTGGTGGGAATCGGTGGTGCGACAATCAGTTCGATTTTTCTCGGACAGAAAGATACGGAGAAAACCACGGCTGTTTTGGGGAACGTGGTTCTGTTAAGCGTGATTAATGGTTTTTGTTTCGGGGGATTGACCTTGATCTTCTTGGATCCGATATTACACTTCTTCGGGGCTAGTCCGGCAACCTTACCTTATGCAAGGGATTTCATGCAGGTTATATTAATGGGGAACCCGATAGCGTTTATGTTTATCGGGTTGAACAACGTGATGCGGGCCACGGGCTATCCCCGGAAAGCCATGTTGACCTCTTTGTTGACCGTGTTCGCGAATATCATATTGGCCCCGATATTTATCTTCCATTTGGAGTGGGGTATTCGGGGGGCCGCGTTAGCCACGGTAATTTCTCAATCCATCGGTTTGATATGGATATTGATTCATTATTTGAATAAGAACACCTCCGTGCGTTTTAAACCGGGAATTTTCAAGTTGAGGGGACGGATTATCATGAGTATCTTTTCTATCGGGATGTCTCCTTTCCTGATGAACGTGTGCGCTAGTACGGTGGTTATTATCCTGAACAATAGTTTTATGCGCTATGGTGGGGATTTGGCTATCGGGGCTTACGGGATCGTGAACCGGGTGCTGACGTTGTTTGTCATGATTGAAATCGGGGTAACCCAAGGGATGCAGCCGGTTGTCGGGTATAATTACGGGGCGCTACTTTTTGACCGTGTTCGTAAGACCTTGCGTTACGCGTTGATCGCGGGTGTTTCGATCACGACTTTCGGGTTTCTGATGAGTCAATTGTTCCCAGAGGCGATCGTGGGTATGTTCACGGATAATCACGAATTGACGGAACTCTCGAAGTTCGGGTTACGCGTGACCTGTTTGGTGTTTCCTCTTGCCGGCTGCCAGATCATTATCACGAATTTCTTTCAATCTATCGGAAAAGCGAAAGTTTCTATATTCCTTTCGCTTTCTCGCCAGTTGCTTTTCCTGATCCCGTTCCTGTTGATATTACCTCGTTTCTGGGGAATTACCGGGGTATGGGCCAGTATGCCCATGGCTGATTTTATTTCTTTCGCGATCACGATCGGGACATTATTGTATTTTATCAAAAAAGGGCTTTTGTTTAAAACGAATAAAATAGTAGAATGAGAATAAGAGTATTGCTATTGTGTACCCTTGTTGGGATATGTTTTTTCTCGTGTGGTGAGTCCGGTTCTTTTACGCGAGAAGAACGGGAACGGATCGGGTTGTCGGGGGAAGCGGGTATTATGCCTTTGTTTCTGGTGACAAACTCCGCGGATTCCTTGTTTTTGCGATTACAAGCGAAAGAACTGGGGCGTGAGGAAATGGAGACGGAGAGTTTCCGGGTTTTGAAATCCCGTATGCTTGCCACCGTGAACGATACCTTAAATCAAGGGGTGGGGATCGCTGCTCCCCAAGTGGGGATTTCCCGTCAGTTAGTAGCCGTGCAACGCTTGGATAAGGCGGGCGAGCCTTTCGAATTTTACGTGAATCCTGAAATTATTTATTATTCAAAAGATACGGTTATCGGGCAGGAGGGATGTTTATCTATTCCTGATCGGGCGGGAGAAGTTTACCGGTCGACGAAAATCATCGTGCGCTACCGGGATGAGCTTTCGTTTGAATGGCGACAAGATACCGTGAAAGAATATACGGCCCGGATTTTTCAACACGAGATCGATCATCTGAAAGGGATTTTGTACACGGATTATCTTCCGTAGCTTAGGAGAATTAGTTTATGAATTTTAGAGAAGTTAGGGGTGAGATACTCCTGAGATCAGGCATCAAAGGCGAGACATAGACAAGATAAAGACGAGACAAAGACTAGTTAGATCGTCTTTGTCCCCGTGGTGTACTATTTTTATAGTTTTTTTGCGTGCTGATCAGTTCATTATCAGGGTTTAAATTGAGATTGAAAATTATACTCTTTGTAGTTTTACATTTTATTACCTTGGGATGAAGTAAATTTACGTGTAACGTTATTTTTTGCGAACCTACAAATTTTATTGAAAACGTCATTTCTACTTTAATTTTATTTGAACAAGTGTATGAAAAAAATCTTTTTATATCATGATGAATTATTTATTTAGTAATGCATTAATATGAAATTATTTAGAATTTGTAAAATTTATCCCCCCTAAATATTCATTCATGCGTTTTTATAGAAAGGAATAAAATATATAAAATGGAAAGGCGTAATTTATTTGTATTAGTAATAATTGTTATTTGCTCGTTTTCGTGTAAAAATAGCAAAAGGCCCGATGATTGTTTTGTATATATTGGAGGGATTTTTTTTGAAACCTCACGAATAGAATGGGGACAAATACAAGCTGGTAAGCGATATAATAAGTTAATAAAAGTGTATAATCCAAACTCTCAGGATATTACTTTTACTTTTAATGAGATAATTCCATATGTTGAGATAAAGCAAGCTCATGATAATAGGGATAGAGAGTTCAGAGATATACTTATTCCTGCTCATTCATGTGATTCACTTTTGATTATTCTTACGGCACCTGATTCGATAGGTTATTTTTCTAAAAATATTCATATAAAAGTAAATACCGAAATATATTTGAAACCAATAGAGTTATTTGCTACAGTTATAGAAAGTTTTGAAAATCAAGATATTGAAAAAACTCCAACACTTGAGGTCAAGTACGATATATTTTGTTTTGACACGTTATCTCAAAAAAATAAAATTGAAGCATCGTTTCCGATAAAGAATACTGGAAATAGAGATTTAATAATTAGAAAGGTTGAAACAACGTGTACTTGTACTTATTGTAGTTTGACAAAGAACGTAATAAAACCAGGTGAATCAGTAGTTCTAGAAGTTATTTTTAATCCTGCAAATCGATTCGGAGTTCAATATAAATATGTAAGAATATTCTCAAATGACCCTAAACGACCTCTTTTAGAGTTTACTATTAAAGGATTTGTTAAAGAGTGAAAATTTCTAAGTTTAAAAATGTTGCCTATGAAAATGAATGAATTCAATTTTAGTTTTAGTGTGGCTACCTTGTTGGTAATTACCATACTTATGATGAGTTGTGAAAAAAATGATTTAGATAATTGTAATACAATTCAGGAAAATCTATTTTCTCAACTATATGTTGATTCTGCTTATTTGGAAATCGAAGGTAACTTGTATGATCCTGAAATAATCTGGGGAAATGTCGATGTTTACCTTTCAGCTTTTGAGCGTATGCAAAGTCATTTGAAATTTAAAGATAATCATTTGTATTGGGACTTTGAACGTGCTTCAGATATAAAAGTATCTGAGAATATTTATAATTATGTCATTGATAATTGGAAATCTAAAAATGAAATGATTAATGCGGGTACTCATAAATTAATGTTTAGTGAAAGAGGAGATTATAATGTTATTCCTATTTTAGACGAAAAATTGAGTAGGGCCTCATCTCCAGAATTACCAGTGTTTAGGGAGGTTTTATGGTTTGGACAGCATAGGGATAACATGATAAAACTTTCTAGGATTTGGTCTTATTATGGACCAGATAGAAAAGTTGATTACACGAATTTAAATAAAGTGATAGATATACCTAATTCAGGATTTCATGGGGATGGTGCAGGTGATGTTTCAATCAGGGGAGAAGGAACAACAGCAAAAGGAGGTTACTGGGGATATTATTGTTGTAATGCTTGCGCCTTTAATAAGGCAGATAAGTATGGTTGTTATTTTAATGAAATGGCTGGTTGGAATCATAGGGAAGAATTGAATACTTTTTATGAAATAATTCAAAATGTGAGTATACTGCCTTTAATAACTCTTCGGAATAGACGTATTTTTGAAGTGTATGGATATTAATAATAATTGAGATGAGGAAAGTTATTCAAATCAGTATCGTGTATATTCTTTTGCTTTGTGCTAGTTGTTCTTATTTTTCTAAAAACCGAGCAAATGATATAGAGAGAATGAACAAGGATTCTGTCTTTTTAGACATAAAAGGTAATCTGTTAGAAGATCCAAGTTTGTTATGGAAAAATAAAGATGTCTATGATAAAGCGTTGGAACGTATGGAGAAACATTTATCTATTGTAAATGGTCGTTTTAAATGGGATATAACTAGTGGTAAGTCTATTAATGTGTCAGAAAATCTATATGATTATATTGTTCAATATTGGAATCATGAAAATAGTTTACTGGAAGATGAAGATTATATGATACTTCGTTTTAAAGCTAATAAGCGTTGTTTGGTTGTACCTAAAACTACACAGAAAGACACTATTAAGTGGGAAAGAATAGATTAATTTATCTTTTGGTTGCTAGAGTTGATTCAAGAATATATTTATAAAAAATGTTGTTTCTTTGCCTACGTTTTTTTACTGTGGGCAAAGATTTTTAGTTTGTTGAGTGATAATAATATATTCTCAGAGATACCATGAAGCTCGTGTTATAGATAAAAAACGGGTCCTTTTTTCGAGAACCCGTTTTCTTTGTCTAAAAATGTCTATTCGTCAAGCGTCACGGCCCCGGAGAGCGCAACCGCTTCTTTATTAC
>ENA-UEPH01000938-UEPH01000938.1-human-gut-metagenome-genome-assembly--contig:-NODE-938-length-31385-cov-13.776734_pt1 | contig 31385 bp, 28 predicted proteins | sample MGYA00242891_ERZ507898 | MGnify/ENA primary metagenome ERZ507898 (study PRJEB26167, sample SAMN06115411) | human gut metagenome | host: Homo sapiens | place: China:Guizhou | collected 2014-10-15...
TCCGGCATCTGGGGCATTTTGACGTCTTTCTGCGGTGCAAGATAGCTTGCCAACACGGTATCCTCGCTGACCTGCTGAATCTTGTCATACTGCATGCTTAGAATGTTGATACCGTTTTCCGCCACCAGACTGATTGCAGCGGCAGTCTCCTTGAAATATTGGAATGCTTCTTGATTTTTACCGTCTGCCAGGCAATTCTGCTGGAACTGCACTTCGCTCCTGTGGAACGATAAATCTCTCTTTCCGTTGCGGACAATACGATAATACCCGCTGAAATCGAGAATCTCATCAATTCCGCTGATGGTTTGCCCGTTTACGGTGACAATCACCCGTGCAGGGTCGATTTTCTTTTGCAGGGGTAGGATCTCCACATTGCTACGCTGAAAGCTGTATGACTTATTGGGCGCACTGGTATAGACGACCTCGCACTTCCCGTCATGGAACTGAAAGCTCGCGACCGAGTCCGTCTGGTCTTTTCCTTTTATGATGATCAAGTGCTTTCGTGCGTCCATAGGCATCTCCCCATCAATTCAACTCTCAACTCATAAGTTGCGAGTTATTTCATCACTCGTTCAAGAAGCGTCTGATAGCTGTCCACGACATCATAAACCACATTTCCGTTACTTATTGCTTTGAAATGTTCTCTTGCGCAATGAATTTTCGATTCCTCAATGAGCCGGAGCTGCATAGAGGACATAGAGCCTTTTGTTTCGGCAACAAAATAGATGTGTTTGACGGTACCTTCATAGAAAGCAATCGCCCAGTCTGGATTATAATGCCCCACCGGTGTTGCAATATAGAAGCTGTCCGGCAGCTTCACATAAACTGCAACATCTGCGTTCGTGTCCAGATCGGTCGCAAAATCTCGTTCGTTTGTAGAATCATACACGATATGGTCGTATAGATGTCGCTGTGCCTTCATCGCGTTCGTTCCGAGCTTGCCCTTGATGGTCGGTTCGGTAAAGATATCCGTATCGTAATGCTCGTCCAGCACATTGTAGGTGATGTGTTGAATGATTGCAGTTGCCTTTTCGTCATTGATCAAAGCGGCTGCTTTGATAATGAACTCTTCTGGATTGAATTTGAACTGCTCAAAAACGGATTTCTCAATGCCGGTCAGAATTGCAACGACTGCTTTTCGTGTCAAACCGGTCTCTCCGACCAGCTTGCCAATCAGATCATACTTCACACTGCTGTTGGTGCGAATCTGCTTCCGACTGTCGTAAGTTGACGACTTCGATTTTGAGAACGCACTTCCGTCAAGGAGAGAATCCTTCGACTTAATCTCATCCATTGCGCCGGTTTCGACCTTGAAGAATATCTTCGGCACACGAAGGTTCTGGTTGAGCGATGTGATTGCTTTCCTCACAAGCTCATCCGTGTCAAAGTCCACTACATACACGGATTTCGGGCTGATGCGCTTCCAGAGAGCCTTGAACTCCGGCATGGCGAGCTTATCAGGATCAACTTGCAGCTCCACATTCTTGTCACGGGCGTTTTCCGGCTGCATGGCGCGGCTGTCATAGACGGAATCGAGAATCTTGATCACAGCATCGCGGCTGTCCGCCACTTCCTCCGCGACCTGAATCGCGCCGTTTGCTTTGTCGGCATAATATTTATCGGTCAGTACGCCCTTCTTGTCGATATAGCCGTTGACAATCAAATCAAAATAAATCGCCTGCGCTGTATCGCCGTCCACGACCTGCTCGTTGCCTCTGGCATCCACAATGACCTTACCCTTGAACAGATCGGCGGTAACAGCCACAGGGCGTCCGGCAACTGCATCGGCAAGTTCAGTCTGCAAGCCCTTTGCGAAGCTGTCATAGCTCTCACTGGCGATGACGGTCAGAATATTGATGGACTGCACATCGTTTCCAAGTACGTTGGCATCCATGCGCTCACCGTCCTGATTGACGCACAGGCGTAGACCGCGACCGACCTCTTGCCGTTTGCGAACCTCACTGCTGCTTTGTTTTAGTGTGCAAATCTGGAACACATTCGGATTATCCCATCCTTCACGCAGCGCAGAGTGAGAGAAGATAAAGCGCACCGGAGACTTCTTCGGATCACGATCCAGGAGCAGTTCCTTGTTCTTCATGATCAGGTCATAGGCGTCAATATCGTCGGACGTACCCTCCTTCTTGTCGGAAAGCTTGCTGTCGGTCATCTTGCCCTTTTTGTCCACGGAGAAATAACCGGCGTGGGTATCATGGGCAGAAATCGCGTCCAGATACCGGATGTAGTCCTCGTCGCCGATCTCCCGCTGCATGGAGCTGAGAATGTCGTTGTACTCTTCCTCAAACATATCCGCATAGATGCCGTTGAACGGATGCCCAGCCTCATCATACTGCTTGTACTTCGCAACCTCGTCGATGAAGAACAGGGACAGGACTTTGATACCCTTATGGAAAAGCTGTCGTTCCCGCTCAAGATGGGAAAGAATCGTTTCTCGAATCTGAATGCGGCGAAGCTGGTCTTCGCTGACCTTGCCGATGACGTCACCGGCAAAGATTTTGACGCCGTTCAGGAACTCCACGGAGTTATCGCGTCCATCGATGGACTTGACCACAAAGCCGACTTTGTACTCGTCCAGATTGCCGGAATTGTCATAAAGATTATAACCGATTCCGACTGTTGCCGTTTTCTTGCGGATACCGGACGCACCCTTGCAATCAAACTGAATAGTTGCCGTCGGGTCAGCTTTGGAAAGATTGATGCTTTCCAGATAGACAAAGCCTTCGGTCGCCGTGCTGCCGGATTCGGTAATGCCCTTAACGGCGATTTTCTTAACCAGCCGCTTGTTGTACGCTTCCATCGCGTCAAGGCGATAGACCATGTTATAAATGCTGTCCGCCTTATGAGTGGCGGAGTAGCGCAGCGTCAGCAGCGGATGAAACTCTTTCAGGCGTTCCTTTGTCTGCTTACCCTCGACCGACTGCGGCTCGTCAATAATCAGAATCGGGTTGGTCTTTGCGATAATGTCGATTGGACGGCGGGAGCGGAACTCGTCCAGCTTCATGTAAATGCGCCGCGCGTCCTTACCCTTGGCATTGAACGCCTGAGAGTTGATAATCATAACGTTTATGGCGCTATCCGACGCAAAGCGGTCAATTTCCGTGAGCTGTGCAGAGTTGTAGATGAAGAAACGAATCTTCTTGCCGTATTCCTCCGCAAAATGCCCTTGCGTCACCTGAAAGGACTTATAAACGCCCTCGCGGATGGCAATGCTCGGCACGACCACGATGAACTTGCTCCAGCCATAGTGCTTGTTCAGTTCATACATGGTCTTGATGTAGGTATAGGTCTTGCCGACACCTGTTTCCATCTCGATAGTCAGATTGTAGCGTCCTTCCAGCCTTTCGGACGGTTTGATCTGATTCGTGCGCTGTACCTTTTGCAGATGCTCCAGAATCAGCTTGTCGGAAAGCTCCGGCACAATGCGTTCATTACGCCAGCCGGTAAAATCGTCCATCGTTGCGATTGCTTGCTGCTCACCATCTTCAAGACCACGATCCATCATATAGGTGGGTGTGAGGTATGGCTGTCCGGCGAAAACGTCAACAACTGCTTTTGCCGCATCCGCTTGAAATTTTTGATGTTTGAATTGGAGTTTCATGTATTCTCCCTCTTAATAATCTCGTCACTATCTTTTCGGACAATTCTAAGCAGCAAGGTCGGAAAAGGCTCTTTTGCATTTGTAATACCACCAGTTAATACTCGTTTCTCTACTGCCATAAATGGTAAAAATCCAGCATTATTAAGAGAGCTAATAGATTCATTTAACGAAAACGCAATCACAACCCGATAACTTGGCTCATACTCATCCAAACAGTCAAGTTGATCGTTTACAATTTGAATAAATTTACTAATTTCCTCGGCCTCTTCAGCAGTTTTCGGTTCTTCATAAGAACATTCCATAGCGAAACAACCATCCATAATTGCCACTAATTCTTGACCCGTTGATATGCAATGCAGAAGAATATCCTCATGTCCTTTTTCTCTTAATATCTTTACCGACTTATATTCCGCATCAGTCGTTGCTTCTTTTTCGCCATTTGACGCTATGGCTTTATACCAATTATCACGATGTTGGATTAGTTCTTTTTCTGTAAACCTAATTCCTTTTGGATGTTTGGGATCATATTGCCGAACCTCTGCATGACAATCAAAGCAAAGTGGGATTGCATTGTCGTATGTATCTGTACCGCCATCTGCACGCGCCCTAATATGGTGAACTTCCATATTATTACCGCAAAACTTATGGCAAATGCAACAACATCTCCCGCATGCAACCATTGTCCTCGTTTTTATATCTTCTGAAAAAGCCATATCAAATCACCCTCACACGCTTGGAAATGTCATTTGCATCCTCCGGCATATAGAGCTTGAAAATCTCAAACACGTTGATCTTCTCCGGGCTGGACGCAAAGCCGGAATCGCGGAAGACAGCACGGAGCGGCTTGCGCTGTGCGATCTCTTTGACCACACTTTCGGGAATGTTCGTGTCAAAACAGGCGATCAGATCGCCGTCGTTGTAGGTGTGGACGGTGCAGCCGTCGATTTGCTCGGACTTGTACGGCAGGGACAGCGGCAGCCCCCAGTCGATCAGGCAGCCGAACAGCAGGTCGAGGTCGGTGCGGTCATCCTTGATGTTGGATTCCAGACCCACGATCATCCCCTGATCGTAGTCATCCGGTGCATAGTAAACGTCCTTCATGTTGGTATCGTCCAGCTTGAGGACACGGAAGCCGACGTCAAGGTCACCTGTCGTCATGGGACTTTCAGACTTGATCTTATCCCCAGCGCGGCGGATGCGCTCCTTGCCGATTTCGCAGAGTGTTTCAAACTCGGAAGATGGACTTTTCTCAGGAAGCTGAACCATTATAAACTTTCTATGACCATTATCTTCTGCATTTTTACTCATGACCGCTTGTGCAGTAGTAGCAGAGCCAGAGAAAAAGTCCATAACTAAACTATCCTTTTCAGAGGCAATATCCAATATGCGTTTTATCAGTCTCGTTGGTTTCGGTGTATCAAAAGGCGACTTTCCTTCAAACAAAGATAACAACTCTTTTTTTGCTTCGTCTGTATGACCAACGTCAGAACTAAGCCAAAGATTTGTTACCACCTTTCCGTTTTCTTCATTTAGGTATGTTTTCTTCGCTAAGCCGCCAGTACCGTTTTTTGTAAAATAATATACAGGCCAGCATCCTTTTTTCAGCACTTGTTGTGCATAGTTTTGTGCTTGCACTAATCCCGTATTAAGAACAATAGCCATTACGCCTTTACGCACAGCATCTGCATTTACGCCACATACCTCTGCACGTTTTTCTTCATCATGAATATCTTCAAGGCGATAATCGCCCCATTTACTCATAATTTGAAACATATCTGCCTGTTGATAACGCCAGTGTGCTCCACTGCTTGGATAAATCAACTCGCCATTAAACGGATTTTGTATCGCATACACCATACCCTGATGTGCAGAAGCCCCCGGTCCGCAAGGATTATCTGGTCTCCACAATATAGGGTCACCATCTGGACTTTTGTATTTTTCATTCATTTCAGCAGTCCGCGGAAGTTTCTTGGGTTGCCATGTATCCATTTTAGAAAAGGCAATTAGATGTTCAGCCTCTTTGCTGATACCTTTTGAGTCATTTCTTGGCGCATAAGTTCTTTGATAAACCACATCTCCAACAAAACAGCTTTCGCCAAACACTTCACTACATATTTTTCTCAAATTAGCAGATTCGCCATCATCAATGCTTATAAAGATAACACCATCCTCCGTCAGCAGATTTCTTGCCAGCATCAGGCGCGAGTAAATCATGCTGCACCAGTCGGAATGAAACCGCCCGTTGGTGTCGGTGTTCTTGAACAGGCGGTTTTCGTCCTCATCGTACATTCCCATCTGCGCGTTTTCTTCTTTCTGCGAGCGCATGAAATCGTCGGCATAGATGAAGTCGTTGCCGGTGTTGTACGGCGGGTCGATATAGATCATCTTGACCTTGCCGAGATAGCTCTCCTGCAAGAGCTTGAGGACTTCCAGATTATCACCCTCGATGTAGAGGTTTTCGGTGGTGTCCCAGTCCTTGCTACCGCTGCTGCAATATGGTTTCCCCTCACTATCGGCTCCAGTCGGAATAGTCTCATCTTTCAGCACAGGGCGTAGGGTCTTCCGAATCGGCTTGTTGGCTTCCACGATAGCCGCCTTCTTGCCGACCCATGTAAACTCGTATGCCTCGTCCCCGTCCACCACGTCCGGCGAGAGCATCTGTTTCAGCAGCTCAAAATTGACCGCTCGCTTGATTTTGCCGTTTTCATCCGGCATCTCCGTGACGCAGTTCGGAAACAGGGCAGCAATGCGGTCTATGTTCTGCGCCGTCATATCCGGCGATTCAAATTTCATGTGGTTCATTAGGTTGTTCCTCCGATTTTGCTATACTTCTCAATTAGATAATTTATGAATGCGGAGCAAGAAATTAACATATACTTGGCATCCTCCGCAGGAGCATTTTTAAAGTCTATTCCTCCGTGACGAATGCCATCCGTGTCCGAAGCATAGCCGTACATTTTCTCGAAAGCGGATTTTAACGCTCCATGTAAGCTCAACCCACTATCTTCAAGGTGTTTCAGTGCATTACCCAGTGTTGCTTGGGCACCAGACATTCCTGTAATAATACAACACACTGATTCAACCGCACTGATTGCTTCCTTTATAGAGTTTTCATAATCTGGGTTCTCTCTATCTGAATAGAATTGCAATGCTTTTTGCAAATGGGTATTTACAGAAGAAAACTGAGTGTTCGATGCTTCTTCTATACAGGCAACCTCAACCTCTCCGACAATCGGAGAAATTACGCCACCAATAAGACGATACCCGGATTTTTCTTGTTCGAGAATTGAGTTGAAGCCCTCTGAATACCTGTTCATTTGGCTTTTATATTCGCAAGGATAGAATTCCTCATCATCTTCGTCATATACGGAATCACAATCAGATGCACAATCTTTGCAATTAGCCTTTAGATAGTCATACCCGTATTCAATGACATCATATAGAATGTACCAAGGAAGGTCTTCCAAAACCGAAATCAATTTATCAAAATTCTCGCCTCCACGGGAAATCGAAACTGTGAACATATTCATATCCGGTTTGGTGCGAATCCCCATAATATCAAGAACGAATTTTGCTTGATTGTTATTGAATCTATCTTCAATTAAATTAATTATTCGATGCCTTAGGGCGGAGTCTATATCATCTATTTGAATCTGCTTTACGGAAACAAATTTCATTCTCTCTGAAAAACTCATTACAGCACCCCCATCTTCAGCTTTTTCAACTCCGCGTTCATTTCCATTCGCCGGTTAAGCTGCTTCTCTTTCTTCATCTTGTTTTCCAGCACGGCAATCTGCTTTTCAAGCTGCTTCTTCTTTTCATCCTGCTCAACGGATTCTTTCAGGCTCTCGCCGGAATCTGTTTGCAGCTTGTCCCCGGCAATCTGGCGAACGAGGCTTTCATAGATAGCATCCATGTTCAAGCCGTCGATGCTAAGATGCAGCTCATCTTCCGGCATCCAGTCGGTGTGGTAATAGCGTCCCACCTTGAAGGCGTTGCTGCCGGATGCAGTAGCCTCCTTGTAGCCGATCCACGCCTGAGTCTTGCCGTCACAGGTCAGAATAAAGAGAATGTGGTACGGGATCTCCTTGTCAATTTGTCTCAGCACGGCTTCATCGAGCTGCGAATCATTCAGCCGTACCTCGAACACTTCGATTTCGGTCACGGCTTCACCCGCAGCGATGTTCAGCGTAGACGCTGCCAGCTTGTTTCGCCAGTAGACCAACTTGATCTGATCAACAAACATACGGTGTAAGGCGGGAGAAACATCAAGGTTTTCATAGAATTTCTGCTTCGGTATTCTTTTGCCAAACTCCGTAGATGCAGGAAATCCAAGCATACTCAAGTCCTCTTTCCCCAGTAATTCCTATTTACCTATTTCGTAAGGCTGTTTTCTGATAGGAAAGTCAAAAATGCAGTCATAATCTGACTCGTGCGATTGCGGATATCATCCTCTGTAAAGTCCGCCGCTGTGGCCAGATTAATCAGCTCATGATTCTTTGTGCCTTCTTTTTTCTGGTTTCGACTATTCGTAAATCCTTGATAGTATTTAATCTTATCAGAAAACCGATAATCGGCAGCACGAATGTTGATTCGTTTTTCAAGGAGAGCCTTATTACCGAGCGCCTCCAAATTCTTTACATCTGACAGCGATTTGTCTTTGTCAAAGCGATTGCGAGCATATATGTGTTCAATTTCCAAAACTGTTTCCAAAGAAATCAATTCCTGTAGATCATCTTGGAAAGCCCACCATGCAAGCATAGACTTTGTGATTGGACGAGTATTGCTAAATGTGAAGTTTGCAAACATGCTTTTTACGGTTGCCGGTTCAAATTTGAAACCGTCAAAGGATACTGGCCGATTATTGACGATATTGACCATTTCAGCATATACAGGAGTACGAAGTGCGTTTACTCCGGGATTAGTAACCGCATAAGTCCAGATAAATCCTGTAATTCTATTGAGAAACTGGTAAAATGCGTCGTCGTCAAGCATGCCATTGGCATCTTTGTATTTCATAAAATAAACGGATACAAAATACGTCCACATACCATTTGGCGCATAGTTTAGCACAAATAATCTGTGCAAAATCCGCAGGGAGAACCGATCCCTATCCTGGTTGGAAACATCCTCCCAGAAGTGAGCAAGGGTAATCATATCGTTGAATGTACTGTCTTTCTTTAAAAGCGCATAATTGTCTTTCTCATAAAACTTGCGCAACGCTTCCGTTGTAGACGACTTGATTCCCATTTTGGCACGAACAAAGTACATATAGCGGGTAAACAACTCATCCATTGGCGTACCATTTATCGGATGGAATATTTTTTCAGTAAGTTCCTCAAGTTCCTTCCATCGCTTAATAAAGGCATCTTTTTCCCCCTTGCCGGTATAGAATTTATAAAACTGCGCCTTAAAAATGTCGGAATCAGAAAGTGGCATACCGCGATCATTTAAGGTTGAAAAAATACGCAGTGCGGTATCTTGCGATTCAGCCTCAATTGGCAGCAAAATACAGTTATTCATAATTCTGGTTGGGAGATAAGCGAAGTATGTTGGATATTTTGCCAAGAAGGAATCAATGCAGCCTTGGAAAAACTTGAAATTATTTGCATAATGACTTTTTTGTTCAGGTTTCACCGTACCTGTCCGAAGAATATCAAGAAATTCATTCTTATCTTTGTCTGTTGCCACCTCAGAATCTATCTTTAGCGTTGCCATATCCGGCTCGCCAAACTCATCCGTTTTCCATATGCATTTTTCGATATTTTGCTTAGTTGCGACGGAAGCCTTGTCCTGCATATGACCAAACTTCGTATAAAAGGCCCTTAGAAGGAGCATTAGTGTGGTAAGCCGTTGCTGTCCGTCAATGACTTCCATTTTGAAATTTGTATTTCTGAAGGTAACAATTGGACCAAGGAAGTATTCGCTATTGCTGTCAAATTCTACCCGGCCCTCGTCAGGAATTGCGAATGAAAAAATATCATCCCATAGAGTTTGGCATTCTGTTTCTCCCCACGCATAAGGGCGCTGATAGTCCGGAATCAGAAAGTCAGCTTTTTTATCCTGAAATAAATCTTTTATCGTTTTCTGATCAACATTCAATTTAGACATGTTGTAATCCTCCCAGAGCATCTTCCGAAATTAAGTCTATCTTTTTCAATGATAGATTGCTATTTCACAACCAAGAAGCAAATCAGCTCAAAATCATCGAGTCCCGAAACCGCACTGAGCAGCGCAGTTGTTCCGCCGCTTTTGAACAGGCTGTCAATATCATTTTCTTCTTTCGCGTCAATAATGGAATTGATCGCCTCGCTCAGCAGCTCAGAGATTTCACCCATTTTGCGTCCGTCGTCTGTTTCGTCATTGAATCGTTTGCAAAGCTCTGCACAAGGCTCACCCTTGCCACGGCAGAGCAGACGCATGGTGTCGAGCAATCTCTTCGGATTGAGATAATCGCAGGCGATTTCACCTTCTTCACTGATGTAGACCATGTAGAAGGGGTGAATACGGTTTCGATTATCAATGTTTACACTGTTGTTGATGTTCCGAAGGACGAAAATCACACCGGCAGGAGAATCTTCTGTCTGCGCAACAACGGTGTGCAGTCCCTTCGGCGCGGTTTCAATGTCCTCATGCCGTTTCATGTATTCGAGTAGATCAAGCCGGAACTCGTTGAGTCCCAAATCCATGATAGAAATACCGCTCGTCATATCCTCAATGTCCACAACTTCTTCTTGCAGCCGCTTGAGCTGCGCACGACGATATTCAAGGTCGCCTTTTTCCTCGGCATTGATCAGGTCATCGTCACCGGTGGAGGTCATGACCGAAATCTTCATGCGGGTTTCCACGCGGCTTTTCAGGTTGATGTATTCATCAAGGTCCATATCCGGCCAGAAGTTTACAAGCTGGATATGGTCATTTTTACTGCCGATACGGTCAATTCGTCCGAACCGCTGGATAATGCGAACAGGGTTCCAATGAATGTCGTAGTTGATGAGGTAGTCGCAGTCCTGCAAGTTCTGACCTTCGGAAATACAGTCAGTTGCAATCAGAATATCAAGCTCGTCGGTGCTTCCGGGCAGGAGTACAGCTTTGCCCTTAGAAACCGGCGAGAAGCAGGTCAGCACCGTGTTGAGATCGGCTCGGAGCTTCGGAATGGTTGTTCTTCCGTCAACCGATCCGGTAATCTCTGCCGTTTCCAGTCCGAAGTTCTCTTTTGCGAATTTACTGACGTTTGCAAAGAGGTAATCGGCGGTATCAGAGAATGCAGTGAAGATAATGACCTTCTTATTACCGGGATTGATTGGCTGCTCAATTTTCTTGCGGATCAAGTCAAACAGCGTTTGCAGCTTTGTGTCATGCTCCGGCGTGATGTCGGCAATCATGAGGGACAGGAGTTCCAGATTCTCCGCGTCCTTTTCCATTTCGAGCATCCATGAAACATAATCCATATCAGCAAGATCAATTTTGACTTTCTTGCCGACGGAGAAGAAGTCGGTGTTCTGGTCATCGTAATCAAAATCTTCTGCGTCGGAAATCTCAGTTAGATTCAGGACGCAACCCCCGGACTGATAGCTTTTGATCGTTTCAATGGTATCTTCAATCAGCTTTTTGATGCGGTCAATCGTCAAGCGGAAAGAAGCAACCGAGCTTTCCAGACGTTTGAGAAGGTTGATGCTCATAAGACGCCGAATGCCTGCTTCACGTCCTTGCTGGGTAAGGCTGTTTCCCTTGTGGTGCGTCATGTCGATGTACTTTGCCAACTTCGACGGCATGATATAATTCGACGGCGTATAGATCGTCAGGCTCAACGACATGAGCAAATTATAAATATCGTTATAGTTGATAGCGTCGCTCAGGTCTGTCAGGCAGGGACGCAGCGAAATCGGCGGCAGACGCTCCGGAAATTTACCGATGTCGGAAGTGTTGTAATATTTTTCGATGTGCTTTCTTGACCGCGCAATCGTTACACTGTCCAGCAGTTCAAAGAAATCAAAATCAAGTGTCCGTAAAAGCTCGTCCGTCGTTCGTTCGTCAGCAGGGAGCTTGCTCCATGTATTGAAAGATTTCTGCGCCTGACGGAAAATTTCATCAATACTTTTGGTCGTGTCGAGCTTTTTGTTCATCTGCGAAGCATCACCTTCATAGGCAAGTGCGAGCTGATTTTTAAGGTCGATAAACTTGTTGTTGACAGGTGTTGCCGAGAGCATCAGCACCTTTGTTTTCACACCAGCGCGAACGACTTTATTGAGCAGTTTCAAATACCGGTTTTCCTTTGCGTCCTCGCCGGACACCTCCCCGCCATTGCGGAAGTTGTGGCTCTCATCAATGACAACAAGGTCATAGTTGCCCCAATTTAGACGGTCAAGATCAATGCCATTCGACTGTCCGTGCTCACGGGAAAGATCCGTATGATAGAGCACATCATAGCGCAGGCGGTCTGTGGCAATGGGATTGTTGACATAATTGCCCTTGTATGTATTCCAGTTCTCAGAAAGTTTTTTGGGGCAGAGAACAAGTACAGATTTGTTGCGGTTCTCGTAATACTTGATGACGGCAAGCGCAGTGAATGTCTTGCCGAGACCAACACTGTCAGCCAGAATGCAGCCGTTGAATTTCTCAAGCTTGCTGATGATGGCAAGAACTGCATCGCGCTGGAAGTTATAAAGCATTCCCCAGATTTTGCTTTCCTTGAAACCTGTTGCCTCATTCGGCAATTCGTCTTCGGAAATGTCATCAAGAAACTCCTTGAAAATGTTATAGAGCGCAACAAAGTAGATGTATTCAGGGGCGTTCTCACGATATGCAGCGGAAATATTCTCGATTACGACGTCAGTGACTTCCTGTAACTTCTTCTTGTCATTCCAGAGCTGTTCGAAGAGCTTGAGGAAGTAGTTGGCGTTTTCAAAACTCTCTGTCTTCTGCACCGGATAATAGGCGTTGTTGCCGCGCTCACAGCCGAGATCGACTGTGGTAAACCCGTTAATAGGCATATAGGTGCTTTCATCAACCGTCATAAAACCCATCATCTGCTCTTGGGTGACGTTCGATTTGAAAACCACCTTGTGCCGAATCCAGTCTGCACACTCTTTCGCAATCGCTTTCTGCGTCAGTTCATTACGGAGTTTTACTTCAAACTCCGTACCATACAGACTGCGCTCTCTGGAAATGCGAGGGATATAGAACTCCCGTTGCGCTTTGGAGGCTTTCTCAGTGATAAAGGTCGGAGAGGTGAAAATGAAACGCAGTTCCTCTATGCCTTCCAGTTGCTTTTTGAGTTCCTGATACGCATAGATTGAGAAGCAGGCCGCCGCAACAGACATCTTGCTGCCCTTTTGAATACCTGCTTGCAAGTCTTCTTTAACTGTTTTGTTTATGTTATCTATAATCAGCATTTCATCACCCCATCGAGGCGCAAGACTACCTCTAATTTCTATAAACTGTACGAAAAACGGGACTCAGCCTTAGATCTCCACATTCCTACATCTACCGTCAGATTTGAATCATTTATCTGTAACAGGCGCTTCTCTCTTGGCAATCGCATTTATTCCCAGCAGCGTTTTCAGCACATTTATAATCTGCTCGTATTCAATACCCGCTGCATAGGTGAATTGTTTGCGGTACCTTTCCCACATTGTCTTGAGCTCTGGGCTTTCTTCGATATTCTGAAGAATGCCGGGAACATCCTCGATCTGTCGAGCCGTATCACGGTGATTGGCTGTTGCCTGTAGTGCATTTTCAAATACTGCTTGATCAAATTTCTGCGTTGTAGCCAATATATAGGCATCATAAAAATCTCTGGGACGGGTGTTGAACACGCTGCGCCGCAAGATGGTCTCCACTTTTTCCGCCATGACAGTTTCGATGTTATATGCCCACAGCTCGTAGGTTTTTTCGTCATCGAAAATCTCAGAGAAGTTGTACTGTACTGCATGAGGCGTGATGGCATCGCCAGTGGACACATCGATACTCAGCGGAGTAACAATTGTGTCAAACCATGCGTTCAACATAACCCGGTATCCGCCGTATATGTCATCTTCGCGGATGGGTGAAATGGTTCCGATCTCAAAAGAGACACCATCGTCAAAGCGAATTGCGCAGATCTGCTCCAGTGCGCTGTGGATGGCATCCGGTGTGAGAGGCAGGTTTTTCAGAGTGGTATCCAGATCCATTGTAGCGCGATTATCCAGCCCGACGATGGCAGCCACCAGCATACCGCCCTTCAACACGAACTTTTCCCTGTAATCAGAGACAGACAGGCGCACCAACAGGCGCTCGAACATATAGTTCTGCAAAATGACCTGTGCAGGAATATTCTTCTTTTTTGCAATGTTTCGGATTTTCGCTTTCAAGCTCATTGCATTACTCATAGAAGTACCTCCAAATACTGGCGCAGGACATTGGCCACCCGCATCTGTTTTGCATAAAAGTTCAGTTTGTTTAGATCCTTTTGGGGATCTGCCGCATATAACTTCAAGGCAGCGTGAAACGTTTCTGTTCCGAGTTTGTTGCGGCTGCGAATTACGTCGCAGATCGTGCGCTCTAAGTCGTATGTGGGGACTTCGTTTCCGGCAGGTGTTTTCAGCATTGTTTTACCGAGTTCAAACAATTCAGGCTTGATATAATACACCTTACATTCCGACTTGATTGCCGCAGACGGAATACAGTCAGACGGTGCAGTGACCGTATGTTCAAATGGTGTGCGGTCGGAAATACCGTGAAGGTACAGGGCCGTTTCGTGCGAAAAAATAACTTTGTTGGAACGGTTGCTGATGGCCAGCAGCTCGTCCTGTATGTCATCGGGCAGAATGTATTGGCCCTTCACGATACGATGAATTCTATTTTCCTTGCACAGTTTGTAAAGCACTGCTTTTGAGATACCTCTCTGTGCAGCTATTTTCGTCTCGATAATTCCACCATGTGTTTTGGCAATAGCGGAGAGCTCAGTCATGTAATCCACACAATCACCTCGGTTACAACGATTCAATAATATTATATTTGCAGTTATGATAAAAGTCAACGTCCTTTGGGAGTCAATCGTAAAATATTTATTCTGAAATCACGATTAAAGTCAATTACATTTCGCGTGTTCAAGCCTCTTCCCCATATTCTGACAAACTGCCCCTTAAGATGCCATCAGAATTAAGGGAAGTTTTTATTCTTTGCCTATAGCGATACAAATTTTGCTCCTCCTATCCCTGCACAAAGGAGTTGCTTAACCTCTCCGTCAGAGCTACAATGCCAACACCTGATAGCGAGGACAAAGTGAACGGAGGTCAGATGATGAATTACGAATCAGACACATTTCAGGACTATGAATCCATCACCATTGATGAGCTGAAAGAGCAAACCAACAACTTACTGGACCGGGTAACAGAAGAACAGCACCCGCTGCGCGTATTCATGAATGACGGCAAGGTGCTCCTGCTGTTCCCACAGGATCTGCTCGCCCCAATCTGCGATTCTAATTTTCGCTTGATCCTGCTATCGGCAATGCGGTATGCGATGGACAGAAACACATATATGCCCATAGTAGTCGCCGATTATATCAAGCGTCACCGTCAGTTTTTGGATGATAAGTTTCTCGTTTTGGCTACCGATGATATTCGTCGACAGCTTGAAGACTATGCAGAATGTGATCCAAATTCAAATCTCTGGCGCAGTCTCTTAGATGCACTCAAAGCAGAGCAGGAGGAGCGCGCTACTCGTCAAGCGAGAAAAATTAGGCTTTGTCCGGTCTGTGGGAAGCCATTGGAAGTTATGAGTATTACCAGCAACCGGCACTCGCCTGGTGGCTTTGATGCGATAGCTCGGTGCCAAAATTGCCACTCTAATTATGAGTGGTTCTGCGACAAGGATGGCGGCGTCACAGATATAAAAGAACATTTCTTCGGATAAGGCGAGTGTGAATCTCAGTTAGAATCTTTTGGGGTATATCTTTGTCTATAGCGACGCAAATTCTGCGCCGCCTATCCCTGCATAAAGGACTTGCTTAACCACCTCATCAGAGGTACAATGCGACAAACCGGAGCGACTAATCATCTGTCCGCGTCACTCCGTCAAACCATAAAAACCGCTTTCTGGCCCCTGTCACGAGGGTGTTCAGAAAGCGGTTTTTGACCACATGTTTGACTACAGACAGCCGTGGAGTGTGCGGAAACAGTGGAGGTAAGAGTTGCGAAGAGCGTCCGTAATAGAGCAAAAACGGCTATAAAGCACCGAAAAAAGTAGAAAAATTTTTATTCAAAAGTTTGGGAGCAAGATGTCGGTAGTTCGAGTCTCCCATCTCGGCCCAAGATGTGTTGATGAAAGATGCAACACAGAAAACGCCGCACGAAAGTGCGGTGTTTTTGTATCTTTACTGGCTTTTCTCTGGCGGAAAAGTTAGGAAAAACGCTTTTTTCGGAAAATCGGTTTTTCCACGCGAGAGGCGACATTTCAGAGATGCAGCAGAGCGCTCTTATGGACTGGTGTGACTTGAACACCGAGGCTAAAAAAGAATGAAGAATAAGAAGGCAGGCCGCCGTTCGGCTCCCCATGTGGGAGAGAACGGCGGCCTTTTTCGTTACATTGGTGCTTATGTTGCTTTCGCCTCGTTTGTCTGCCATTCCTTGGTGGTGTTGGTAATAGCTTTCTCGTAACCTTTCGAGTATGCTTGCGTTACAAAAAACGAGGAGGTATCCGAGAATGGCAACCACTAAAAACTTGTGTGCTCAGATCCCCATCGACCTGCATGAGCGGGTCAGCGAAGAACGGGAACGGCTGGGCCAGACCACCAGCGAGTACATCGCCAACCTCATCCAAGACTATTACAACATGATGGAAAATCAGAAAGGCGGCATTCAAATGACTGAAAAAGGCAGAACCATGGCATTCCAAATCCCCGAAGAACTCTTCCAGCGCATCAAGCGTCATCTGGAGCGCGAGACGCTCCGAACCGGCAAAAAGCTCACCCAGCGAGACTTCGTGCTGAACCTGATCACGCAGGCACTGGACGAAGCGGACGCTGAGAACGCCACGGAGCAGAACACCCCCACTGAGGCCCCTGTCGCGCCCCGTGTGGCCGACGTGACCGCTCCAGCGGGCACGGACACCCCCACGAAGATAACGCCGTGTAGGCCCGCGTTAAAGCCCAAACAAAAGAACACGATTTAGGGAAAAGCCACCCAGGGCATCCGAATCTCTCGGATGCCCTGGGTGGCTTTTTGCGTTTCGCCAGAAAGGAGGTCATCACTATGGCAAGCGAGATCAAAAGACGCTTCACAGACACAGAAATGCAGATCGCCAAGGAAACGGATCTGCCGGAGCTGCTGACCCATTTGGGCTATCAGGTGCGGCGAATCGGCAGATACCATACCACAGCGGAAATGGACAGCCTGCGGATCAAGGACCGCCGCAAGTGGTTTCGATACTCGCAGAATACCGGCGGGAACGCCATTACCTTTTTGCAGCAATTCTACGGCAAGAGCTTTTCGGAGGCTGTGGAGTACCTGCTGGCCTTTCACGGCAGGGCCAGAGACTCCCCTATCAAAGCGGCGCCTTTTGTCAAGCGGGATGAGGCGCAAAAGCCCCTTACCCTGCCGCCCCGGAATACGGATGATCGCAGGGTGTTTGCCTACCTGCACAAGCGCGGCATCGCTCCACAGGTAATCCGTCAGTTTTTGAACAGCGGCCTGCTGTATGAGGACGCCGAGCATCACAACTGCGTGTTCGTCGGAAAGAACAACGCGGGACAGGTAAAATAATCCCAAAATGCTGATGATTAACAAGGCGATTGCGGAAGCAACGGAAGAAAGCCATAAAATCAGCACCCTGCGGGCTAACGGCTTGCTGGATGCCGATGCCTGCGCCGTCCGCATGAATGCCATCAGCGCCAAACTGACACAGCTCCGGGGAGAACGCCGCCGGTTGTCGGAAAACGAGGCTTTGGATGAAACCATGGATGCCATTCGCAAGATGACAGATGTCATAAAAAACGGGCCGGAACAGATGGACATCTTCGATGAGGACTTGTTCGACAGCTTGGTGGAGAAGGTCATCGCGGAATCCCAGACACGCATCCGCTTCCGGCTTTGTGGTGGTTTAGAACTGGCAGAACAATTGGAGGTGGCGGCAAGATGATCAACCGAAAAATTTTATACGGGTACAGAATTCGAAACGGTATATTGGAAATCGTATCGGAAGAACAACAGACGGTGAAGCGAATCTTTACCCTCTATAATGCCGGGGCTTCCTACCAGGGCATTTCCGATGCATTGAATCAAGGAAATATCCCATACAGTCAGGAAGTTCCTCTTTGGAATAAGCATAAAGTGAAGCGTCTCTTAGAGAATCCACGCTACACTGGACAGGATGACTATCCGGCCATTGTGGACATGGAGGTTTTTCGGGCAGGGCGGCAGAGGACAGCCGAGAAAAATGAAAAGCGCCGCCCACATGGAGAGAAATCTCCCATCACATATCTGACACCGTATTTCCAGTGCACCTGCGGCGGAAAGCTTATCCGCATTGGCGGTAAATGGTTGGATAGCGACCTGTACCAACAGGGGCTTCAAGTACACACCGGCACGGGAAATGCGAGTGGACTTGACCTTTTTGGAGCTTTGGTCGTTGCGAGGGCAGCAGCCCGCCCATGAAACCAGATGCTTTGCGGAAGGAAACACCGACATATCGGCACCGATTTCCGAGATCAGTGCGATGGCGGTCATAATGTTTCCGGAAAAGCCGGGGACAGTCTGAAGCAGTTCCAACTGATAGGGGTACTGCCGAACCAGACAAAGAATTTCCTTTTCTACATTGGTTTTGTGGACTTCCAGCTCATCCAGGTGCTGCAAACATTCTCTGAGCTTTACGGCTTGTTGGTGGGAGATAGTGCCATCAATAACGGCCTGAATTTCCTCAACAGGGTGCTTGCAACGTCTGTCGATGAACGGGGCAACCTGAAAGGTCTCACCGGGATGCTCTAAAATGTAGCGGATAACGGAACGTGAGGATTTCCCAAACACGTCAGAAAACACATCATCCAGCTTCAACTTGGAAACGGTGAGACAATTTAATGCCCGGTTCTTTTCACTGGTCATTATATTAGTGAGCTTGGAACGGTAGCGCATCAGGTCGCGCAACTGGCGAATGTCCGGCGGAGGGATAAAACTTGGGTTGACCATATCGCACATATACAGGTCACAAATCCACTTGGCATCCTTATGGTCGGTTTTGTTGCCCTTTTGGGGTTTCGTGTATTTTGGATAGGCCAAAGTTACCCAGCAGGTTTTCTCAAGGATATTAAACACCGGTATCCAAAACTTACCGATGGATTCCATACAAACATCGTTACAGTCGTATTTGGCAAGCCAGTCAGCCAGTTTCTGCAAGCCTTTTGTAAAGGAGGAAAAGCGAGCCTGCTTATACTCTGTACGTCCATTTGTGTCAGTAATTCCCATACAGGCGTAAATCCAAGTCTTGTGAACATCCAGTCCACAGCAGTTTTTGCGGAAAATCTTAAATGCCACATATACCTCCCAAGATAGATTGGAAAGATTCGGCAGTGACTGGTCATCCGGCAAAATCGAGTCGATTTGAAAGAGATAAGTTTACGGGCTACTTGTTTGCGCCATTCGTTGATGCCTTAACGGATGACCGACGCCATATAGAAATGCGGGGTTGCCGCTATACAGCCCCACCACTCACCTCCACGGGTTCTGTAGTGTACCGAACGCTCCGTGGATATTGTAACAAATTTTGCAAATGTACGAAAGGCCGCAGGTTTCATAACCACGTCGGTGCCTTTCGCAGAAAGGCGGATTATACACAAATGAAGCGCGGGATGAAAAGCTGTTGCCCGCTCGTCTCGGATGAATGTTGCTTCTATGATGCGACTTAATGGATGTTGTCTCTAGAATTGTTTTCAGTAACCGTGCCCCGGAGCGCCGATCCAAATCTGCTGAAAAAAACAGCGCCACTCAGACGAAAAACCGTCCGAGTGGTGCTGCTATTCGCTATGAAATTACTGGATGGCATCCTTCAGGGCCTTGCCGGACTTGAAGGCAGGCACCTTCGCCGCGGCGATCTCGATGGTCTCGCCGGTGTGGGGATTGCGGCCCCGACGGGTGCCGCGCCGATTTTTTCAAATTATGTGACGCCGTCACAGTAGAACCGCCTGTCATGCGGTATACTATACCCAAACAAAGGAAAGGAGCTGGCAGATATGGCAGCTATGAATATGAATCAGGAACAGTTTGAGCAGGCGATCCGGGAGGAAAAGCCCGTTTTGGTGGATTTCTGGGCGCCCTGGTGCGGCTACTGCCGGAGGATCGGCCCCGCGTATGAGAAGATTGGAGAGGAATACGCGGACAGCCTCGCCGTCGGCAAGATCAACATTGACGAGGAGCCGCGGCTGGCGGGGGCCGAGGGGATCGAGGTGATCCCGACACTGGTGCTGTACCGGAACGGAAAGGCCGTGGATTCCATCACCGCGCCCGGCTCAAAGGCGGAGATCGACCGCTTCATTCAGGGAGCCTTGGCGAAATAACGGAGGGTTCAGATATGAACAACAACCATGTTTACGATATGCTCGTGGTGGGCGGCGGCCCGGGCGGCTACACCGCCGCCCTGTACGCGACCCGGGCGGGGCTGGACATCGTCGTGCTGGAAAAGCTGTCTGCCGGCGGGCAGATGGCCCTGACCGAGCAGATCGACAACTACCCCGGCTTTGAGAACGGGATCGACGGCTACTCTCTGGCGGAGAAGATGCAAAAGCAGGCGGAGCGTTTTGGGGCACGCAGCGAATACGCAGAAGTCCTCCGCATGGATCTGACGGCGGTTCCCAAGCTCGTGGAGACCAGCGAGGGGATCTTCCGGGGGAAAACCGTGGTGCTGGCCACCGGCGCAGACCCCAGAACGCTGGGCGTTGCCGGAGAGACGGAGCTGTTGGGCCGGGGCGTGGCCTACTGCGCCGCCTGCGATGGGATGTTTTACAAGGGCAAAACGGTGGTCGTGGTGGGCGGCGGCAATTCCGCCGCGGCAGATGCCCTCCTTCTCAGCCGCGTGGCGAAAAAAGTGATCCTCGTCCACCGCAGAGACACCCTGCGGGCCACCAAGATCTATCACGAGCCGCTGGCACAGGCCGAAAACGTGGAATTCCGCTGGAACAGCACCGTTTCCGCGCTGCTTTCCGGGGACAGGCTGACCGGTGTCCGCCTGCGGGACACCGTTACCGGTGAGGAAAGCGTGGTGGACTGCGACGGCGTATTTGTCAGCGTGGGCCGACAGCCCGCCACGGCGCTGGCGGCGGGTCAGCTATCGCTGGACAAGGGCGGCTATATCGTGGCCGGAGAGACCACGGAGACCAGCGTTCCCGGCGTTTACGCCGTGGGCGATGTGCGGACAAAGCCTCTCCGTCAGGTGGTCACCGCCGTGGCAGACGGCGCGGTGGCAGTCCACATGGCGGAGGAATATATCGCGGGAGGCATCTGACATGAAGAAAAAGCTGAAAAAGTGGCTCCGCCCGGTGCTCTTTACCCTTGGCGGCGCGCTAATGGGCCTCGGATACTACGCCCTTGTGGGCTGCTCCACTGGAAGCTGCGCCATCACCGCCAGCCCGGTCAACACCATTCTGTACATGGGGCTGATGGGCTGGCTCCTGTCCGGGATCTTCGGCAGTCAAAGTGCGTGACGAGGCGTGGATGGATCGTCAGGGCATATTGCCATAGAAGTCTATCCACTCGTCAACCCCGGATTTGCTGTGCGAACTCTCCGTGTGAGCCAACTCATGCACGCTCCTCTCAAACCTCCAAATTAAGAATGTTCAAGTTGAATATTCATTGAATATGACAATTATCGTGCAGTAATGGGAATGATAACTGAAATTTTCGATACCAAGACAGTAAAAGTGGGAACGGCGAAAACCGTTCCCACTTGCGTTTTGTATGCAGCTTTTCCCTGCGTCACATCGTAGAGAAAGATGCCTTCGCCCAGCAACGTATCGTTAGTGTCATGCTTACGGATGTTAAAGAGAACGGAGCAGTCGTGTTTCTTGGAAAGCTGTACAATATCATCCCCGGTAAAAAGCCATTCACCAGGGCCTTTAACAGCGCCCCATCCGCATTCTCATACACCGCAGTGGAGCTACCACCATATTTTTCAGGTAACTGCCCATTTATATGCCGCATCCTCCCTATAGTTCTTTTAGCATAGAAAGGATTTGCGCGCCACTTTGTCAACAGGTCCGTTATTGTACCTTATCAATCCTTGACAGCACCTTATCTAAGTCACGGACAACGTGCCAATTCCGAACAGATTCCGAACATCAGCTCACATTTCTGTCCCAAATAAAGCAAAAAAATCCTGAAACCATTGCGGTTTCAGGATTTTAGCTGGTCGGAGTGTAATTATAGGATTTCAGAAAACACAGATATATCAATGGTTTGCTGGCAGTCGGCAAGAGGTATTTATTCTAAAAGATTAAAATTTAGAGGCATTCCGCTCAAGAGTGAATTTGAGCGGAGTTTTCCGCAGGTTTGAGGGGGAATTTACCACCTCACCAAAACTTGCAGTCAGAATGCTTGCATCCTCCTCTAAACCAGAGCGAATGAGCGCCTCAAGTAGCAAAACAATGTTAAATCATTAAGTAACAATATATATTTTTTGAAGATGTTCACGCAATTCGTTGTTTAATGCTTCCACGTTCTTTTCAATCGTTTCAAACGACTGCTTGTCAGAGTCAGTAACTCTCTCAGCTAAAGATATTTTTCCATCAAGATAGTCCTTAAAACGCTGCTGATAATTCCAAAATTGTGTCGTTGTCAGTTCAATTATCTCTTTATATTTTTCGTAGATGTTTTGTGGGATAAAAGCAGCGTTTTCATATAATAGCTCTTGCAGGGTAGCAGCTTTGTCAACCATTTCTGTGTATGTTCTGATTTCTTCTGCAACTTTCTCCCGATGGTTTTCCCCTTCTTTTTTAGGGTAATGCTTTTCTTCAATCGTTGTATATAGAGTGCTGATAAACTCAAACATTCCTTTTGATAGTTTGCGATATACCTCAAATTCAATATCGAACTGAACCTTCGTTACATATGAACGCTGGGTTAAACCTGCTTTATAGGCTTCAAGCTCTTTATCAATGCGTAATTTGTATTTTTGCTCAAGACGTGTTGCAATTTTATTAGCAAGAACAACTCTGATTATCTCCAAAAAGCCCGGAAATACGGGCATTTCACGGGATATAAGAACTGAATTTACTACCGATTTACTACTTTCGGATTGAGCTTTGACACGCTTCTTCCTCCCGTGAAGCCCACCGCCCAAATAGTGACACATCGAAAATTGAATACGACACCGCAGACAGCGGCGTTCTCTTTTCCCCTTTGGGGAGATCAGGACGCCGCTTTTTTGCGCCCAAAACCAGAAAGGAGGCGACCGCCTATGTACTTTACTTCCGGCAGCGACCGGGCCTTTGAACAGCTCATGCAGACGAGGCCGGGCGCAGATCATTTTGACAGTGGCGAGGCCGGAGCGCCGGAGGGCTGCGGCACCTGCCGTTTCTACCGCCCGCACTGGAAGTACCAGTTTTGTGTGTATGAGGAATGTCCCTACCAGCCGGGCAAGCTCACCGCCCTTGACGGCGCGGTGAAATTTCAAGTGAAAGGAGTGGACGACGAGATGGCAGTTTTTCGAGTGGAGAAAAACCGGGGCTACACGGTGATGTCCAACCACCACCTGCGGAACAAGGACTTGTCCCTGAAAGCCAAGGGCCTGCTGTCGCAAATGCTGTCCTTGCCGGAGGATTGGGATTTTACGCTGAAAGGCTTGTCCCTTATCAACCGGGAGCAGATCGACGCGATCCGGGCGGCTGTCCGGGAGCTGGAACAGGCGGGCTATATCGTGCGTTCCCGTGAGCGTGACAGCCAAGGCCGCCTGCGCGGGGCGGATTACATCATTTACGAACAGCCCCAGCCTGTGCCGGATTCACCTACATTGGAAAATCCAACATTGGATAATCCAACGCAGGAAAAGCCTACGCAGGAAAAACCAACGCAATTAAATAAAGATAGATCAAGTAAAGAGAAATCAATTACAGATGGATCAAATACCGATTCCATTCCTATCCTTTCCCCTCCCTCTCCTTTGGGGGAAGAAGCGGCTGCGCCGCCGGAACGGAAAGGAACGGGAGCGAAGTCACAGAGCGCCGTAGAGATTTATCGGGAGATCATCAAGGACAACATCGAGTATGAACACCTTTGCCAGTACGCCAAGGGGATTGACCGGGATATGCTGGACGAGATCGTGGACTTGCTGGTGGAAACCGTATGCAGCGCCCGAAAGACCATCCGCATTGCCGGGGACGATTACCCCGCCGAGCTGGTGAAATCCAAGCTGATGAAGCTGAACAGTTCTCACATTGAGTTTGTCTTTGACTGTATCAGCAAAAACACCACGGAAATACGGAACATCAAAAAATACCTGCTGGCGGTTCTGTTCAACGCCCCAAGCACCATCAACGGCTATTACACGGCGCTGGTGGCCCACGACATGAACACAGGCAGTTGGGGAACCCCGCAAAATCGGTGATTTTGTGGGGAGAGGAGGAACAGCGAAATGAGCGAGCTTTTCACGCTTGCGTGGAAACAAGCGATATGGAGCTTGTGACGACGAGAAAGGAGGACGGCCCTATGAAACAGGGTGCTTTGATTTTTGACGAGCAGACAGACCGCTACGACATCCGCTTTGACCTTGCGGACTATTACGGCGGCCTGCACTGCGGAGAAACTTTTGATGTGATGGTGGGCGGCAGATGGAGGCCGACCCGCATTGAAATGGCCGAGAACTGGTATCTGGTGGGAATCCATGCCAACGACCTCTCCGGCCTGCGGGTGCGGATTTAAGCCATCCGCCTGCCTGCTGACTTTCCAAAGGAGGGATAGCAGTTGCAGGAAGAAGTAGACCAGAAAACCATAGCGTTAGCGGTTAAGACGGGCAAGCTCACCGCCCAAGTGCTGCAAGCGGCCATCCGAAAATATCTGTCCGCCCGGCAGAAAGGGACGGGTAAGGCCCATCACGGCCAGCAGAGCTTACGGCAGCTCAAAAAGGACGGTTCCGCCCTGTCCAACATTGAGATCACCGACGCCAACATTGGCCTGTTTAAGCCCTGCGCCAAGAAATACGACATTGATTTTACCCTGCGGAAAGACCGCACTACCCATCCGCCCCGGTATATCGTGATCTTCAAATCCAAGCAGGCGGACAATCTGGAACAGGCGTTTAAGGAGTTTACAGCCAAGAAGCTCCAACAGCAGGAACGCCCCTCCATCCGAAAAACCCTTGCCGTCCTGAAAGAAAAGGCAGCGGCCAGAAGCAGCCAGCAGGCCAAGGAGAAAATCAAGGAAAGGGGGCTGTCACGATGAAGCCGGAAATGAAAAAGCTGATAATCGCCAACCTGCCCTATCTGCTGTTTGTGTACCTGTTCGGCAAGCTGGGACAGACCTACCGGCTGGCGGCTGGGGCGGACTTGTCGGAAAAGCTGCTGCACCTTGCGGACGGCTTTTCCCTTGCCTTTGAAAGCGCCGCCCCCAGCTTCCACCTGTTCGATCTGGCGGTGGGCGTGGCCGGTGCGGTGGCATTGCGGCTGATAGTGTACTGCAAGAGCAAGAACGCCAAGAAATACCGCCGGGGCGTCGAGTACGGCAGCGCCCGTTGGGGAGGCCCCAAAGATATAGCCCCGTACATCGACCCGGTGTTTGACAACAACATCCTCCTGACCCAGACGGAACGCCTCACCATGAACAACCGGCCCAAAGACCCCAAGACCGCCCGGAACAAAAATGTGCTGGTGATCGGCGGTTCCGGCAGCGGCAAGACGAGATTTTTTGTGAAACCCAACCTCATGCAGTGCGTGTCCAAGGACTACCCGACCTCATTCGTGATTACTGACCCGAAAGGAAGTCTGATCGGCGAGTTGGGCCAGCTCCTTGTGCGGTGCGGCTACCGGGTAAAAGTGCTGAATACCATTAACTTTTCCAAGAGTATGCGTTACAACCCGTTTCGCTACATCCATTCGGAAAAGGACATTTTGAAGCTGGTAAACACGCTGATCTGTAACACCAAGGGCGAGGGCGAAAAGAGCGCGGAAGATTTTTGGATAAAATCGGAACGGCTTTTGTATTCGGCCCTCATTGGCTATATCTGGTACGAAGCGCCGGACGATGAAATGAATTTCACGACGCTGCTTGAAATGATAAATGCCAGCGAAGCCCGCGAGGACGACCCGGAATTTCAATCCCCGGTAGACCAGATGTTTGAACGGCTGGAAGAAAAAGATCCGGAACACTTTGCGGTGCGCCAGTACCGTAAATTCCTGCTGTCGGCGGGCAAGACCCGCAGCTCCATTTTGATAAGCTGCGGAGCCAGATTAGCGCCCTTTGACATCCGGGAGGTGCGGGAGCTGATGGAGGACGACGAACTGGAACTTGACACCATCGGGGATAAAAAAACAGCTCTGTTCCTGATTATGTCGGACACGGACACGACCTTTAATTTCATTCTGGCAATGGTGCAAAGCCAGCTCATAAACCTTTTGTGTGACCGGGCCGATGACAAATACGGTGGGCGGCTGCCCGTCCATGTGCGGCTGATTCTGGACGAGTTCGCCAACATCGGCCAGATTCCAAACTTTGACAAGCTGATCGCCACTATCCGAAGCCGGGAAATTTCGGCTTCTATTATTTTGCAGAGCCAGTCGCAGCTAAAGGCCATTTACAAGGACGCGGCGGAAATCATTTCCGACAACTGCGACTGTACGCTGTTCCTGAGTGGCAGGGGCAAGAACGCCAAGGAGATCGCGGAGGTGCTGGGCAAGGAAACTATTGACAGCTACAACCAGAGCGAGAACCGGGGCGCGCAGACCTCCCACGGACTGAACTACCAAAAACTCGGAAAGGAGCTGATGAGCCAAGACGAAATTGCAACGATGGACGGAGGCAAGTGTATTTTGCAGGTGCGCGGCGTAAGGCCGTTTTTCAGTGAGAAATACGACATCACCCGCCACCCCCGCTATCAATACCTCTCGGACGCCGACAAAAAGAACACCTTTGATGTGGACAGCTACCTGTCGTCCCTGCGCCGGAAAAAGCGGCGCGTGATAACGGAGGACGAACCCTTTGACCTCTACGACATTGAGCTGTCGGAGGAAGATTTTGCCGCAGAATAAAGCGGCCATAGAGAAAGGAGCGTGACCGATGGGACACTCGGACGAATGGACATTTGCGGATTATTTCAAGCAGGAGCAGGCTGTTTTCCGTGGCATGATCTCCGCTGCCGTTGCATTGCGGTGGATGATCGAACACGATTTTGAACTGCCTGACGACGCCGGTTTGAAACAGATGGAGGCGGAAGTAAACCGTGAATTGTGTGAAGCATGGGGCGAAATTTTTTCGCTGGCTGTGCTGAAATGGCGGGACGGCCAGTAACTCCGGGCCGTCAGCGGATTGTGAGGCTGCCGCTGTGAACGGCGGCTTTTTTGTACCCAAACACCATCACAATCTGAATTTATGGAGGTAACTTTATGGAATTTTTCAATAGTGCAGTTGATACTTTGCAGACCATCGTTGTGGGCCTCGGCGGCGCGCTTTGCGTGTGGGGCGGCGTCAATCTTTTGGAGGGATACGGGGCGGACAACCCGGCAAGCAAGTCACAGGGAATCAAGCAGCTTGTCGCCGGAGGTGGCGTTGCCCTGATCGGTATGACCCTTGTTCCGCTGCTGTCCGGGCTGCTGGGATAACCCCATGTGTGTTAGAAAACCCTCCGCGCCCTCTCTGATCTGGGAGGGCGCGGGAAAGGAGGTGTCCCCACATGATCGGTGATTTAATCGGGGAATGGATCAAAGGAATCCTGATTGACGGTATCATGGGCAACCTGTCCGGCCTGTTTAACACAGTCAATACCAAAGTCGGGGAAATCGCGTCGGATGTGGGCAGTACCCCGCAGGACTGGAACGGCGGCATTTTCTCCATGCTGCAAAACCTGTCTGAAACGGTGATCGTCCCCATTGCGGCGGCCATTCTCGCCCTTGTGATGTGCTATGAGCTGATCGACATGATTGTGGAAAAGAACAATATGCACGACTTCGACAGCTCCATGTTCTTCCGCTGGATTTTCAAAAGCGCCTTTGCCATCCTCATTGTGACAAACACATGGAATATCGTCATGGGCGTATTTGACGCCACCCAGCAGGTCGTCAACCAGAGCGCCGGGGTGATTATCGGAGATACCAGCATTGATTTTGACACGCTGCTCCCTGATTTGGAAAGCCGCCTTGAAGCAATGGACATCGGGCCGCTGCTGGGCCTGTGGTTCCAGACCCTTGTTGTGGGGCTGACGATGAACATTCTTTCCATCTGCATTTTCCTTGTGACCTATGGAAGAATGATTGAAATTTACGCCGTGACCGCATTGGGGCCGATCCCCCTTGCCACGCTGGGCAATGCAGAGTGGCGCGGCATGGGCCAGAACTACTTGAAATCCCTGCTTGCGCTGGGCTTCCAAGCCTTTTTAATCATGGTGGTTGTCGGGATTTATGCGGTGCTGATCCAGCAGATCGGAACCGCTGACGACATATCCGGTGCAATCTGGGGCTGTATGGGCTATACCGTTTTGCTTTGCTTCTGTCTGTTCAAGACCGGCAGCATATCGAAAGCCGTATTTACCGCACATTGACAGACAGGAGGAATACCAACTATCGAAGAAACACAAAAGAAAACCTACAACATCCTTTACGCCGACCCGCCGTGGCGATATGAACAGAAAGCAGTACAGGGTGCAGCAGAAAAGCACTATCCCACCATGAGCATTGACGAGCTGTGCGCCCTGCCGGTGGAAACGCTGGCGGAAAAAGACTGCCTCTTGTTTTTGTGGGCGACTTTCCCCCAACTCCCGGAGGCGCTGCGTCTGATTAAGGCGTGGGGCTTCACCTTTAAGACCGTGGCCTTTATCTGGCTGAAATTGAACCGCAAAAGCCCCACATGGTTTTACGGGCTGGGCTACTGGACGAGAGGAAACGCGGAAATCTGCCTGCTTGCCAAGCGGGGCCATCCCAAGCGTTACTCCAAAAGCGTCCATCAGTTTATCATTTCCCCGGTGGAGGAACACAGCAAGAAACCAGACATTACCCGCGAGAAAATCATAGAGCTTGCGGGCGACCTGCCCCGCGCAGAACTGTTTGCCAGACAGAAAATCCCCGGCTGGGATGCGTGGGGCAACGAAGTGGACAGCGATTTTTCCCTGTCCGTACCAGAAACGAGGTGACTTTTTATGGCTTATGTAACTGTCCCCAAGGATTTAACCAAGGTCAAATCCAAGGTAGTATTCGGGCTGACGAAACGCCAGCTCATTTGTTTTGGCGGTGCGCTGCTTATTGGCGTCCCGCTTTTCTTTTTGATCCGGGGCCGCGTCCCGACAAGCGCGGCGGCGCTCATTATGGTGTTCGCCATGCTGCCGGGCTTTCTGCTGGCGCTTTACGAAAAACACGGCCAGCCCCTTGAAGTGGTGGTGCGCCAGATCGTAGAGTGCTGCTTCATCCAGCCCAAGGAACGGCCCTACCAGACCAACAACGCTTATACCGCCCTTGTGCGGCAATCCCAAATGGAAAAGGAGGTCAACGCCATTGTCCAAAAAGCAAAAGAACGAAACGAGCGCAAAAGCGCCGGTCAAGCTCACCCGCGCCGAAAAGAAAGAGATTCAGGCCGTCATCCGAAAGTATAAGGGCGACGGCAAGCCCCATTCGGCACAGGCCAGTATTCCCTATGAGGCCATGTATCAGGACGGCGTATGCCGGGTAACGCCCCGCACCTTTTCCAAGTGCATTGAGTTTACGGACATCAGCTACCAACTGGCGCAGGCGGACACCAAGACCGCCATCTTTGAAAACCTGTGCGACCTCTACAACTATCTGGACGCCTCCATTCATGTGCAGTTTTCCTTTATCAACCGCAAGATCGACCCCAAGCAGTACGCCAAGAGCTTTGAAATCCGGGCGCAGGGGGACGACTTCGACGACATCCGCAGCGAGTATTCCGACATTTTGCAAGACCAGCTTGTGAACGGGAACAACGGCCTGATGAAGCGGAAATTTATGACCTACACCATCGAGGCGGACAGCCTGAAAATGGCCCGCGCCAGACTGCGCCGGATCGAAACCGACCTTTTGGGCTATTTCAAGAGCATGGGGGCCTCCGCGTGGGGACTGGACGCCAAGCAGCGGCTGGAAGTCATGCACAGCATTTTCCACCCGGACGGGGAGCCGTTTTCTTTTGACTGGAAGTGGCTTGCCCCGTCGGGGCTTTCCACCAAGGACTTTATCGCCCCGTCCTCGTTCCGCTTCGGCAATGCCCGGATGTTCGGGCTGGGCGGCAAATACGGGGCGGTGAGCTTCCTGCAAATCCTCTCCCCGGAGCTGTCGGATGAAATGCTGGCCGACTTCCTCAACACAGAAAACGGCATTGTGGTGAACCTCCATGTGCAGGCCATCGACCAGAGCGACGCCATTAAGACGGTCAAGCGCAAGATCACCGACCTTGACGCCATGAAGATTCAGGAACAGAAACGGGCGGTAAGAAGTGGTTACGACATGGATATACTTCCCAGCGACCTTGCCACCTACGGGCAGGACGCCAAGGAGCTGTTAAAGACTTTGCAGAGCCGGAATGAACGGATGTTCCAGCTTACCTTTTTGGTGCTGAACACCGCAGACACCCGGCAAAAGCTGGAAAACGATGTGTTCTGGGCTGCCGGTATTGCACAGAAATACAACTGTTCCCTTGTGCGGCTGGACTACCAGCAGGAACAGGGGCTTATGAGCAGCCTGCCGCTGGGGGCCAGCCACATCCAGATTGAACGCTCCCTGACGACTTCCAGCGTGGCCGTGTTCGTCCCCTTTGTGACGCAGGAGCTTTTTCAGGGCGGCGATGCCATGTATTACGGGATCAACGCCAAGACCGGCAACATGATTATGCTCGACCGCAAACGGGCGAGGTGTCCCAACGGGCTAAAGCTGGGGACACCGGGAAGCGGCAAAAGTATGAGCTGTAAATCCGAGATTTTGAGCGTGTTCCTCTGCACCCCGGACGATGTGTATATCTGTGATCCAGAAGCCGAGTATTACCCCCTTGTGAAGCGGCTGCATGGGCAGGTGGTGAAGCTGTCGCCTACCAGCAAAAACTATGTGAACCCGCTGGACATCAACCTGAATTACTCCGAGGATGAAAACCCGCTGGCCTTGAAATCCGACTTTGTGCTGTCGTTCTGTGAGCTTGTCATGGGCGGCAAGAACGGGCTGGAAGCCATTGAAAAGACGGTGATCGACCGGGCGGTACAGGTGATCTACCGGCCTTATCTGGCAGACCCCAAGCCGGAAAATATGCCCATCCTTGCAGACCTGCATAAAGCCCTGTTAGACCAGCATATCCCGGAGGCCGACCGGGTGGCGCAGGCCCTTGACCTGTATGTGTCCGGCAGCTTAAATGTGTTCAACCACAGAACCAACATCGACATTCAAAACCGCATTGTGGCCTTTGACATCAAGGAACTGGGCAAGCAGCTAAAGAAAATCGGTATGCTCATTGTCCAAGACCAGATTTGGGGGCGCGTCACCCAAAACCGCAGCAAGGGCAAGGCGACATGGTATTTCTGTGATGAGTTCCACCGGGCGAGACGTTCTGTGACTTAATAGGTCACAGGGTCAATGAGATTTATTGATACAACTAATAGAATGTTGCTCAAA
>ENA-UEPH01000940-UEPH01000940.1-human-gut-metagenome-genome-assembly--contig:-NODE-940-length-31363-cov-32.708496_pt1 | contig 31363 bp, 30 predicted proteins | sample MGYA00242891_ERZ507898 | MGnify/ENA primary metagenome ERZ507898 (study PRJEB26167, sample SAMN06115411) | human gut metagenome | host: Homo sapiens | place: China:Guizhou | collected 2014-10-15...
TATTATCTGCGCTTTTGGCCTAGCAGCTGCCGCACCTCGCTCGCCGTATCGGCACTTAGAATTATGCGGTATTGCCTTAGAAAAACTGTTTGATAAAAGCAATATCGCTGGCAGCACGGGCGGGCACGGCTTCCTCGCGCAGAACGGGCAACGGCTGCGGCAGGGTGCGCAGCATGGCAAAGGCACCGGCGTAATCAGTGCAGGAATCTTCCAGGCTGGTGTGCAGCATGGTGCCGTCCGGCGCAAAGTTCTTGCCCTTAAAGTGTACGGCCTTGATTTTGTCCCCAAGCAGCTCGCCCATGGCGTCCCACAGGGGCTGCTGGTTGTCCTTGCCCTCAAAGCTGACCAGGTTGCTCATGTCCAGGATGACCCCCAGCGCGGGGCTTTGCATCATATCCAGGATGTGCCGCGCTGCCTGCGGGGTGTTGGTGCTGTCGCCAACAACGGGCTCAATGGCAACGGTCACGCCAAGGCGCTCGGCTTCCGGCAGAATGGTTTCCAGGCTTTTGCAGAGCATATATTGGGCTCGCTCGCGGGTGGTGCCGGCGGGCTGCTTGTGCATGCCGGTAGTCTCGGTGCCAATGCAGCCCGCGTTCAGCGCCTTGCACACGGCCAGCTGGCTTTTGAAATCCGCTGCGTTGGTGCTGCGCTGCACTTCGTCCGCGATGGCAAGCTCCACATAGGTGCCCAGCACGGCAACAGCGATGTTGTGCTTCTTTTGCGCTTCCAGCGTGTTCTGCACCAGCTGCGGGGTAACGTCCGCATAGCTGGCAACGCCGGGCACGCATTTTTTGTAGGCCAGCTGCACGCAGGCAAACCCGTCTGCGGAAACCTTGCCAAACAGCTCATCGGGCGTGCCCTTGCCGTAATCATGCAGGCGGGCACCAACGGTAAATACGGCCATAACAGCGGAACCTCCTTACTGGATGATCATTTCGGTATAGGCCAGCAGCAGGGGGGCAACGCCCTTGGCGTCGTTTTCCACAACCGGCTCGCTGAAATAGTATTCCAGGCTGCCATCGCGGCGGGTGGCGCCGCCCAAACCGGCTACCAGGCAGATGCCGGACAGTTGCAGCTCGCCCTTATCGTTCACGCCCAGGTATTTGTCACAGGTGCCATAGAATGCCTTTTCGCCGTAAGCGCGGAACCGCTTGGGCAGGTAGCCCAGCCGCACGCCTTTGAGCACGGCGTAAGCGAACAGGGAGCTGCCGGAGGTTTCCAGATAGTTGCCCGGTACGCCGGCTTTATCAATGACCTGCCAGAACATGCCGGTCTCGGCGTCCTGGAACTGGATCATGGCCTCCACTGCTTCCTTGAACATAGCCATAATGGCGCGGTATTCGTAATACATCTGCTCGTCCATGCGCTCCAGAACATCCACCATGGCAACCAGGAACCAGCCCATGGCGCGCAGCCAGAAGTTTGCGCTGCAGCCCGTTACAGGATCGGCCCAGTACATCTGGCGGCTTTCATCATAGCCGTGGTAGTACAGGCCGGTTTTGGGGTCTCGCATGTACTTCTTGATGTTCATGAACTGCTTATAACTGTCCTGGCAACCCTTCATGCCGTTGTAGCGGGTCTCGTATTCCATGTAGAATGGCTGCGCCATATAGGTGCCGTCCAGCCAAACCTGCCACGGGTAGATGGCTTTGTGCCAGAAATTGCCATCCTTGGTGCGGGGCTGGGTGTCCAGCTGGGCGCGGATGGTGTTGATGGCATCCCGGTAGCGCTGCTCGCCGGTCAAATCAACCAGGGAAAACAGGTTTTTGCCCTGGTTGATGTTGTCCAGGTTATGCTCGTTGGCGTCAAAGGTGTAGATCTCACCGCCATCCTTGACAAAGTAGTCTACAAAATCGCGGGAGAACTTCAGGAACTTTTCATCCCCGGTGGTCTTGTACAGGCTCAGGCAGGCGGTGATCATGCAGCCGTCCACATAGTTCCATTTATTGGGCTTGCCGCTGCGCACCTTTTCAATGTTCCACAGTGGGGCTTCGGCAGAGCTGCCGGCAATCAGATAATCCACATAATTGCCCAGGGTGGTCAAAATCTCTTCATGGGTCATGGCTTAATCCTCCTTAAAGCTGCCAACGTTGATAAAGTTCAGGCGTTCGCCTGCATAGCTTTCCAGTTTGACATTGTGGAAGTGAATTTCCTTCACGTTTTCGGCCCAGATCGCCAGCTTGCTGCATTCGGCGGCACCGCACATCATGGCGGCGTGGCCAGCCCCGGCGTTTTCGGCAAAGGAGATGCTGACATTGTTCATCTCCACTTTTTCAACCGGCTGCTCCGGCAGACCGCTGAACCAGCAGCCTGCATACTCGGCGTCGGTGGCGGTGATATTTTCCATCGTCAGGCTGCCCAGGCGGGGGGTAGCATCGTCCAGCGGCAGGGGTTCATGGCTCTGCACATAGTCGCTTTTGCCGTCCGGGTCACAGAAGTAGAACATGTTGATGACGAATGGGGTCAGCACATGGCGCATTTCCACGTTGCGGAACACCAGCCCGTCGATCACGGCGTTCTTGCCGCGACCGCGGCGGGTCTTGATGCGCAGGCCGCGGTCGGTGTGGTCCATCAGGCACTGGGTCATCACCACATTTTTCACGCCGCCGCTCATCTCGCTGCCAATAACCAGGCCGCCATGGCCGCGGTTCAGGTTGCAGTTGCGGATGGTCACATTCTCGCAGGGGGTATGCATCACAGTGCCAAGGAAGAGTTTGCCGGACTTGAGGGCGATGCAGTCATCGCCAACATGGATGTAATCACCGATGATGTTCACATTCTTGCAGCTTTCGGGGTCAATGCCGTCGGTGTTGGGGCTGTCGGCACGGTTGTGAATCTGCAGCTGCAGGATGTTCACCCCGTCCGAGTAGGTGGGGTGGATGGTCCAGGAGAAGCTGTTGCACACCTCCACACCGTGCAAGGTCACATTCTTGGCTTTGCTGGTAAAGAAGAGCCGCGGCCGCCAGGCGATAAGTTTCACCTTGATGTGCTGGTACCAGTCGCCGTTGTCGGCGTTGGCGTTGATGCAGCCTTCGCCGGTGATGGTCACATTTTCGGCATTGATGACATTGATCAAACCGGCAAAGCAGTCCAGCGGGTTTCCCTCCCAGCCGCCGAGATAGGCTTCGTGCTGTTCATCGGCGCAGGGCAGCACACCAGGCAGGATGGGATATTCGCGGCGGTCGGTGCCGCCCAGCAGGGTGCAGCCTTTTTCCAGGTACAGGGTGGTGTTGCTGCACAAAAACAGGCTCTGGGTGCGGTAAGTACCGGCGGGCACATACACCGTGCCGCCCGGCGGGCAGGTGGAAAGCGCAGCCTGCAAAAAGGCGGTGTTGTCGGTCACGCCGTCATTCACCAGGCCATAGCGGGAAGCATCTACAAAAAAGCTTTCCGCCGCGGTGGCAAAGTCCAGTGTACCGGTATCGCCATCAGTGGCAAGCACTTCCAGGTGATAGGTTTTGCCGGGTTCCAGGCTGAACACGCTGAACACGTTGGTGCAGCAGGCTTCCAGCACAGTCTGGCCGTTCAGCTGAACCCGGAACGGGGCAGGGGCGGTATAGCAGGTGTTGTTTTGCAGCTCAAAACAGGCGCTGCGGGTACAGGCACGAACGAGAGCGAGTTTCATACGATGATTTCCTCCATAAAAAATGAAAAAAGTTTTGAAATTCAACAAGAAATGTGTTAAGATGAAATAAATCAACAAAATTGAAGCGCGTTCTGCCCTAAAACTGGCAAAAATGCTTGGGCGGGGCGTGGCGGGAGGTTTGAACAGGATGGTCAAGGAATATACCTATTCCCCCCATGTGGACTTTTATATTGATATGATCGACCGCGAGCATAGCTACGATATGGGAAGTTTCCACACACACCACAAATATGAACTGTATTATGAAGTGGAAGGCGCGCGGCGCTATTTTATTGAGGATTCCGCCTATATCGTCAATGCAGGCAATGTGATCCTGATTGGGGAAAACCAGATCCACAAGACTGGTTCGGTAGGGGATGGCCCCACCAGCCGCATTGTGTGCAATTTCAGCCGCGAGTATCTGCAGGAGATCAGCGGGGCTTTCCCGGAGATTGACCTGTTCGGCTTTATGAGCGAGGAGAACAACCACCTGCTGAGCAGCATCACGGTTAAGCAGCAGAACTATATCTACTCCATCCTGCAGCAGCTGATCCAGATGCAGGACGAAAACAGCCCCGAAAGCGCTGTGACCCGCAAAATGCTGCTGGCCACGCTGCTGTTGCAGCTGAAAAAGATGTGCGAAAACCAGCATGAGCTGGGGGGCGACAGCGGCCGGGTGACCAACCGCATCGTCAGTCAGATCCAAGGTTATATTGCGGAGCATTACGCCGAGAAGCTGACCCTGACAAGCATTGCCAACCAGTTTTACATCAGCCCGTATTACCTCAGCCGTCTGTTCAAAAAGACCATCAACCTGAGCCTGATCGAATACATCAACGGCGTACGCATCAAAGCGGCGCAGAACATGATCGAAAAGACCAACGAAAGCATTTCCAGCGTGGCGGAAAAGACAGGCTTTATGACAAGCGCGCATTTCCGGCGGGTGTTCAAAGATGCCACAGGGCTTTCGCCCCAGCAGTACCGCCAATATTTCAAGCGGGTAAACAAACCGGAAAAATAAGGCCAAAAATGTTACAGTACAAAACCACAACCCCGGCGGCTGCCAACAGGCAGCCGCTTTTGTTTTGCCCCTAACGGATAAGCAGGGCAGGGGAGAGCGATGCAAAGGGATCAGCAGAAAAGGCACCATCATGTGCCGGAATACAGCGGAAAGCCGAAAGCTTTTTTATTCCGGCTGCATCCTGAATATTAGGGCATCACCGCACAATTCCCGCCTAACGGCTCAAGCACCGCTCCGGCGGCTGCGGCACGGCATCTGCGTTGCCAAAATGCTCGATAAGACATCCAGTATTATCTGCGCTTTTGGCTTAGCATCTGCCGTACCTCGCTCGCCGTATCGGTACTTAGAATTATGCGGTATTGCCTTAGGAACGGCCAAAAGCGAGAAAAGCCAGTGGCCGGAGTTTTCAAAATAAAAGCTGCCCGGTACCCCTTTTGCAGCGGTACGGGGCAGCCTGTGTAGTGGTTTGGGCGCAAAAAGATCAAAAGTTTTGGAAAAAACTTGAAGCTTAGCCCTTTACACTGCCAGCGGCAATGCCGTCAATAAAGGAATCCTGAGCGGCAAAGAAAACCAGCAGCTGCGGGATAATGGAAATCAGGGACAAGGCAAGGATGCGGTTCCACTGAATGCCTTCACTGGTACTGTCCATAGACAGCTTAACAAAGATTGCCATGGGGTATTTGCGCGGGGTAGTAACGTAAAGCAGGGGACCCATAAAGTCGTTGCAGCTCCACATGAACTGGAACAGCGCACAGGCGACCAGAGAGGGGCTGAGCATGGGGCAGATGATCTTGTACAGGATCTTGACCGGGCCGCAGCCGTCAATGGCGGCGGCTTCGTCCAGGTCGTGCGGGATGCTGCGCATGAACTGCACCAGCTGGTAGACGAAGTAGGTTTCGGTAGCAAACAGGGACGGCACCCACAGGGCGGGGTACAGGGGGTTGTTGATCCAGTTAAACTTGTTGTACATCATGTACTGCGGAACGTTCAGAACAACCTGCGGCAGGAACAGCGTCATGATCATAACGCCGAACAGGAAATCGCGGCCCTTGAACTTGAAACGGCTGAAACCGTAAGCAGCAATGACAGAAGAAATAACAGTGAACACAACCTTGGGGATAACGTAGCTGTAGGTGTTCAGGAATGCACGCCAGATGGTGATATCGCCGCCGTAAGTTTTGGTCACAGCGTTATAATAGCCATCCAGGGTGGGATGCGCGGTAAACGGGGAGAGGCTGGTAAAGATCTCGGCGTTGGTCTTAAAGGTGGAGCCCACCATCCACAGCAGCGGATAGACCATGATAAAGCCCATAAAGATCAGAACAAAATACTTGAAGAAGGTTGCCACATTGGCGCGTGCTTTCATACCCATAAATCAATTCCTCCTTCAATCAGTCAGCATAGTAGACCCAATGCTTCTGGCTGCCAAATGCGATGACAGTGAGCAGGGCGATGATGATGAACATGACCCAGGCCATGGCGCAGGCCATACCCATTTCGTTGCTCTTGAACGCATAGTTGTAAACCAGCAGCGAAACCAGCGTGACGGAACCGCGGGGGCCGCCATTATTAAAGATAATGTAGGGACCGTTGAATTCCTGGAACGCCTGAGCAATCTGGGTAACGAGGTTGTAGAAGATAACGGGGGTGATCATCGGCACGGTGATGGAGAAGAACTGGCGGGTCTTGGAAGCACCGTCGATGGTGGCGGCTTCGTACAGGTCGACCGAAACGCCCTTCAATGCGGCAAGGAACAGCACCATGGCGGAGCCGAACTGCCATACACGCAGCACAATGATAACGACCATGGCGTAATCGGGGTCAGCCAGCCAGCTGGGCCCCTGAATGCCGATAAAGGAGAGCAGCATGTTGATGATGCCATCCTCTTTGAACAGGGCCTTCCACAGAACGGCAATGGCAACAGAGCCGCCCAGGATGGAGGGAATGTAGTAGATGGTACGGAACAGGTTGACGCACTTGATCTTGAAGTTCAGGATGTAAGCGATGAACAAAGCAAAAATCAGCTTGAGGGGAACGGTGATGAGGGCATAACGGAAGGTGATGATGAACGAGGTCAGCGTTTTCTTGTTGGTGAAAATGTAGATGTAGTTCATCAGGCCGTACTTGGTAATGCCGTCAAAGAAGTTCATATCCGTAAAGCTGTAGAACAGGGAAGTGGCAAACGGATACAGCTTGAACACCACAAAACCAATGATCCAGGGAATCAGGAACAAAAGGCCAACGTTTTCATCACACCATTTTTTGAAAGGAGTGCGGGTCACTGTCTTGGCAGCAGGTGCGCTCATAAAGGAAACCTCCTTGTTACATAATAAAGGGCTGGCCCCACCGCCATGGGGCCGGGGCCAGCCTTGCTGATGCGTAAGGTTAAGTGTGGAAACGGGGATTAGGCAAGTGCTTCGCAGATGCCATCGTACAGCGTCTGGGCAGCCTCGGCGGAATCATACTGATCGTAGCTGAAGCCTTCAAACACATCGCTGTACACGCCATTGGTCTCGTCCTTCAGGGAAGTGCTCTCGTAGCAGGGGTCGAACGGCTGGTCAACAAAAGCCATAACCTTGGTGTTGGCTTCCAGAATCAGCTCGTTGACAGCACCGGCCTCCTTGGCGTATTCCTGGCCGGCCTTGGAGCAAACCATGCCGCACTGGGTGCCCATGATGGAAGCGCCCTCTTTTTCGTTCAGGATGAAGTTGATCAGGGCAGCAGCCTCAACAGGATGCTCGCAGCTCTGGGTAACAGCCATACCCATGGAAACCTTGGCAAAACCGCCGTTGGCAGCCTCGCCCCACTTGATTTCGTCGCCAACAACGAACTCAGCGTCGTCGGGCAGGTTCTGGCTTGAACTCAGTGCGCTGGAGTCCCAGGTGAAGATGCCGGCGTACTTGCCGGTGATCCAGGCCTGACCATCGGTGATGTTCTTATCGCCGGCGGCGTTCATGGTCTTCAGGTCGGGCATCACGTGGTTATCTTCCAGGCTCTGGATCCATTCCAGACCTTCCTGCAGCTGCTCAACGGTGTAGTTCAGGGTGCTGTCGGTAACCCAGGGCTCGCCGTACTTGCTTTCCAGGTAGAAGGTCATCATGATCATGCGGTCCAGCGTGGTGGCAGCCAGCGGATAGTAGTCATCGCCCAGCTTTTCCTGGAAGGTCTTGGCGGCGTCCAGCAGCTCCTGCTCAGTAGTGGGGTAGTGGTCCAGGCCAGCCTTCTTGAAGGTTGCCATGTTCCAGTAGTAAATACGGCCGGCCATAGCAACGGGAACAGCCTGCAGGGAATCAGCCACAGTGCAGGCATCCAGAGCGTTAGAGGGGAACTGGGTCAGATCCAGCACATCGGAGTAATCGTTCAGGTTAACGAAGCTCTGACCCTTGCCGGAGTACTGGAACAGCCAGTTCCAGTTGACCTGCATCACGTCGGCAGCGTTGCCGGCAGCCAGGGCAGTGGACTGAGCTTCCTCCCAGCCGTTCCACGGGCCGTAAGTGCACTCAACGGTGATGTTGGGGTATTTTTCAGTGAATGCCTTGCAGGCAGCCTCGTATGCAGCCTGGCGGGCATCGCCGCCCCACCAGCTGATGGTCAGGGTGATGGGATCGGTGGTGTTGATGGTGTGAGCCTCGGTAGCAGCCTCGGTAGAGGTGGAAGCAGCTTCAGAAGAAGCGGCCTCGGAAGAAGCTGCGGTGCTGTTGGCAGCGGAGCCGCCGCAGCCTGCCAGCAGGCCAGCAGCCATAACGCTGGCCATTGCAAGGGCGATTGCCTTTTTCATTGTTTTAGTCCTCCTAAAAAATGTTCATATAACGAGCGGCCTGACAACTGACCGCTTCATTCAACGCTATTATAATAACAAATTGTGAACATCAAAAAAATATCCAAAATAGTGTGTAAATCATGAAAACAAACAAATATTGCTTTAATTGAATGGACAAAAAATCAACCTATGTCAAAACATACGAACTAAGGCAAAACGATTTGTGCATGATGCTGAAATAGCTCAAACCCGTATCTAATAAAGATTGCGGAAAAATCTTGCATAAATTGAGGCAATTTGTGCGTGTTTGTATATGTTGCAAAACGGTTACAACGAAATTATAGGGGAAAACGTGTAAAAATGCCGAATGAATCACAGAAAACAAACGCACAAATTCGGCAACGCAAAAAATGTACGCAAACGCACTTCTTTTGCGCATTCGTGCAAAATTTGCAATGGGAAGAAATACAGTATGCTAAAAATATTCGCGATGGCAAAATGTGTGCGAAAAATGGAATGGAAATTGCTGCACATAAAACATATCTTGTATATGCGGCCTTTTGGTGCTCTGAAAATTGCGCCGCAAAGTGTTGGAAACAAAAATGGCACAAAAGCGGTGCTGCAAGGCTGGGCAGCGGCTTTTGTGCCATATATGTTGTCATTTACTTAAGGCAATACCGCATAATTCTAAGTGCCGATACGGCGAGCGAGGTACGGCAGATGCTAAGCCAAAAGCGCAGATAATACTGGATGTCTTATCGAGCATTTTGGCAACGCAGATGCCGTGCCGCAGCTGCCGGAGCGGTGCTTAAGCCGCAAGGCGGGAATTGTGCGGTGTTGCCTTATATAAAAGGGCGAAACACAGATTGAAATAAAAGAATGGATCACTGGTGCGCGGGGTGGCGTTTCAGGAAAGCGCGGTATTCCCGGTACCAGCACTGGGGGCAAAGGCTCTGATACTCTACAGCGTCCACTGTGTCAATCGCAACCTGAGCACCCTCAAACACAAACTCGCCGTTCACCTTGCGGCCGTTGCAGGTGGCTTTGCGGCCGCAGGCGCAGATGGTTTTCATCTCCTCGATGGTATGGGCCAGCTCCAGAAGGCGGGTGGAACCGGGGAAACCGCGGTTCATAAAGTCCGCCCGCAGCCCATAGCAGATGACCGGAATGTTCAGGTCCACCGTGACCAAAAACAGCTGCTCGGCCTGCGCCGGGGTAAAGAACTGGCTTTCGTCACACAGCACACAGGCAGGGGCGCTGCCATGGGCGGCGGTATCGGCCCGGACGATATCCAGGATGTCCATGTCTGGGCTGACCAGCACATCCACCTTGTGGCTGACCCCCAGGCGGGAAACAATATGATCGCCGCCTTTGGTGTCCACGCTGGCTTTCAGAATCAGCACCCGCATGCCGCGTTCGTTATAATTGAAAGCAACCTGCAAAAGCGCCGTGGTTTTGCCGCTGTTCATTGCGCCGTAACGGTAATATAGCTTTGCCATGTTTGGCTCCTTATTAAAATAAAGTGAAAAACAGCATGAAAATCGGGGTGTACCACAGGATCCTGCACCCATGCCGGGGCAGGCGCTGGGGTACACCCCGCCGGAAACAGTCATGCGCTGTGTGTTCGGCTTTTATTCATCATGGTTGCGCAGCCGGTAGCCAAGGCTCATCAGGCTGTCGCCCAAATGGACGTTTTCCACTGTGACCTGCGGATAAACGACCGAAAGATCATAGTGGCTGAAGTTCCAGAAGCCCTGAATACCCAGCCGAACCAGCTCGTCCGAAAGGTCCATGGCGCTCTGGCGCGGCACGCACAGCACGGCAACCACCGGCTTGTGCGCCGCACAGAAGCTTTCCAGCTCGGACAGTGGGCGGATGGTTACGCCGCTGATCTCCTTGCCCTCCAGGGCAGGGTTGATATCAAACGCGGCAATCAGCTTGTAGCCGTTGGTATCGCGGCTGATAAAGCTGGAGACCGCCGTGCCCAGGCGGCCAGCACCGATCAGCACGGTAGGCAGCAGCTCGCCGTTGCCAAACAGCAGTTTGCCAATCTCGGTAAGCAGCACATCCACCTTGTAGCCGATGCCCTGCTGGCCAAAACCGCCAAAACAGTTGAAATCCTGCCGCACCTGGCTGGCGGTGGTGCCCATCATGCGGGCCAGCTCGCTGGAAGAAATTTTATCACGCCCATCTGCCTGCAGGTTGCTCAAGTAGCGGTAATATTTGGGCAGCCGCTTGATCACGGGCAACGATGCTTTGTTTTGCATTGTTGATGACATAAAGACTAATCTCCCGTTCTCCGGGCAGGGGGAAAGGAAACACCCTGCCTCTTGTGTGATTCCGATGTAAATTCTAGTAAAAGTATAATCAATCTTGTGCCGATTGTCAATTTTTTATCTAAGTTTTTCCGCGCTTTTTTTGCCCAGTCGCGCCCCTCTGTGCATAAAAAAGCGTACCAGCGGGGCATACTGTCAGGGTATAGCCGGGTTTTGCACTGCCCGGCGCACCGATTTTGTCGGAAGGAAAGGACCCCCGCCATGCCAAACCGTACCCCAAAACAACAGCCCGCCCCCCATGCTGCCAAGGACGCCAAGGATGTGGAGCGCATGCGGCTGGAACATGACCTGATCACGGACAGCGGCATTGTGCCCGCCACCAAGGGGCGCCATGCCATTTATTGCCTGACGGTGATCGGCACCATTGAGGGCCACAGCCTGGCTCCTGATAACCAGAAAAGCACCAAGTATGAGCATGTGATCCCCCAGCTGGTGGATATTGAGGAGGACCCCGCCATTGAGGGGCTGCTGGTCATCCTGAATACCGTGGGCGGCGATGTGGAAGCCGGGCTCGCTTTGGCGGAGCTGATCTCCGGCGTCAGCAAGCCCAGCGCAACGCTGGTGCTGGGCGGCGGGCATTCCATCGGCATCCCGCTGGCGGTTTCGGCCCGCAAAAGCTTTATTGTGCCCACCGCCACCATGACGGTGCATCCGGTGCGCCACTCCGGCATGGTGCTGGGGGTGCCCCAGACCCTGCGCTATTTTGAGCAGATGCAGGAGCGCATCGTCAGCTTTGTGGCGGGGCATTCCGGCATCAGCGCCAGGCGCTTTACCCAGCTGATGCACAATACCGGGGAGCTGGTGATGGATATGGGTACCGTGCTGGGCGGGGAACAGGCTGTGGAAGAGGGGCTGATCGACGCCATCGGCAACCTGGGCGATGCGCTGCGCTACCTGTATGCCGAAATCGACGCCGGGAAAACCGGATATTGAGGGGGCGCTGCCCGCCAGTGGGCGGAAAGACTTTGATGAAAATAGAAAGAGAAAGGGGTTTTACAAGCGGGCGTTTTCATGCTACAATATACCTTATGCTATAAGGGGCAGTATGCCCCTGCCCAAAACAGCACGGCACAGCCGCCGTGGCGAATGGCAGATAAAATCACTGCGCGGAAAGTCTCTTTATGCGGGGCCGCCGGATGCTGTTTAATGGCCGCCCGCTGCCAGATAAAAGGCGAAAGAACTTTCGTTCAAAACGGGGGCAGGGCCCGCCGCGCCAAAGCAAATCAACAATGGCTGCCCGCTGAACAGGGCAGCCTGAATATACGCATATTATAGTAAAGAGGTAGGGAGAGCATGGCACGTTCAAGTTCCGCCAAAAACGGAAAAAACAGTAAAAACACATACCGCGCCTCCGGCAGCAAAAGCAGCAGCTCCGGGGCCAGACACAACAGTTCGTCCTCCGGCAGCAAAAAGCGGATGTCCAGGCTGGAACAGCGCCGCGCCCAGCAGCAAAACCTGATCCGCAGCGTGGTGCTGGCCGGGTTTGGCATTCTGGCCATTGCGCTGGTGCTTGTGCCGGGGCAGAGCTTCTGGAATATTCTACGCGGCTGGCTGTTTGGCACCTTTGGCGTGGTTACATATTTTGTCGGCCCGTTTTTGCTGTATCTGGCCTATCTGCTGGCATCCGGTTACCATGTGGGCACCTTCATTGGCAAGGTGCTGCTGTTGGCGGTGCTGCTGGCCGGTACGGCGGTCATCTTCTCGGACTTTAAGGTAGGGGATACTCCCTGGCAGACCGTCAAGATGCTGTTTGCGTGGGGGCAGCGCAAGTTCTGGACCGGCGGTGTGCTTGGTGTGCCCATCGGTGCATCGCTGCTGGCCGTCTGTGGCCGTCCCGGTGCCAATATCGTCATGATTATTGTCATCCTGATGGGGCTGATGGTGTTTTTTGCCGTTACCCCGGTGGATGTGGTGCAGTTCATCAGCTATTATATTCAGGAGTTCAAAGCCCGCCGCGCCGCCCGTGCGGAGGAAGAAACCGCTTATGATACCCAGCTGTTTGGCCATGAAGCGGAGGAAGAATCCCTTGAAAACCTGACCGGCAGCCTGCCGCCCATGGCCGGTGAGTCTCCGGCCACGCCGCAGTCTGGCACCCGCCGCCCCTTTGATGTGGCCCCTTATCTGGAACAGGAGGAAGCCGCCCGCCGCAATGCGGCCCAGGCAAACCCTGCCGACCAGACAGCCGCCGCAGCGCAGGCCGGCCAGCCGGCGGCCCAGCCCCAGCAGGCGTATACGCAGCCCGGCACCGCAACATACCCCGATATGCAGCGTGCCCAGGCTGCGCCCCAAGGCGTGCAGCACACCCAAAGCTTTGCCCCGCCCGCCCAGCATTCGGACTTTGATGTGGACCTGGGGCCGGATGCTTCCCAGCGCGCTTTGCAGAACGCCGTGCAGCATGACCCGCTGCAGAAAATTGAGATCGGCCCCGGCGGCACCTTTGGCCTTGACCCGCTGGAGCAGTTGAACCATCGCAAGTACCCCGCGCCCCAGCCGGAACCCCAGCCCCAGCCGCAGGAAGAAAGCTTTGAGCTGCACCTGGAACCGGAAGCCCAGCAGGCTGAGGAAGCCCCGGTGGAGGAAGACAGCCTGAATGACCTGATCCAGCGCGCCGTGACCGGGCGGGATACCCCCGTGGCTGGTGCCGATGTGGGCCTGCCCGATGAGGATGAAGCGGAAAGTTTTGAAACTTCGCTGACCCCGGAACCGGATGATACCGCACCTGCCGCCTCAGCGGAAGATTTTTCCACCCCGCTGGAGCCGGTAGAGGAACTGCCGGAACCGGATGACGTTGGCAGCAGCGAAAGCGCGGATAATTTTGAAACACCGCTGGTGCCGGAACCCACCCAGCCAGCGCCTGCCCCTGTTACAGCCATCCCCACATTGGGCGGCAGCTTTGACCAGGACGGTTTCGATGCAGCCAAGGCTGCCTGGAACGCCGGAATTCCGGTATCAGATCTGCTCACCGGGCGGGTCAGCGTGCAGGCCCCGGCACCGCAGCCCGCGGCCCAGCCTGCCGCCGCTGCGCCTAAAGTATACAGCGTAACGGATGAACGCCGCCCCGGCAGCCCCAACCGGCTGCGGGTATCTTCCAGCATGGGCAATTCGGCTTCGGCTCCCATTTCCAGCCCGCCCAGCGTGGCCAAAGCAATGGCGAAAGCCCCTGCCGCCCCGGCAGCCACCGCACCCGCCGGTGCAGCCCGCGAAGCGGACGAGGATGCCAGCAGCGAAGCTACGGCAGCCTTTGCCGCCCAGGCCAAAGAGGAGTTCCCGCCGTATACTTACCCATCTTTGAACCTTTTCAATGCGGCCAAGCCGGAAGATGAACGCGGCGCGGCCGCCGAGATGAAGAAAAACGCCGATATCCTGGTGAACACGTTGGACAGCTTTGGTGTTAAGACCCATATCCTGGATATCTGCCGCGGCCCTTCCGTGACCCGGTATGAGCTGCAGCCCCAGGCGGGCATCAAGGTCAGCCGTATCACCAGCCTGTCGGATGATATCGCCCTGAACCTTGCCACCGCCGGTGTGCGTATCGAAGCCCCCATTCCCGGCAAACCCGCCGTCGGTATCGAGGTGCCCAACAAGATCCGGTCTACCGTCAGCATCCGCGGGGTGTTTGAATCCCAGAACTACATCAACATGCGCAGCCCACTGACCATGGCACTGGGCAAAGATATTGCCGGTACAGCCCAGGTGGCGGACCTGTGTAAAATGCCCCACCTGCTGATCGCCGGCTCCACCGGCAGCGGTAAATCCGTCTGCGTCAACTCGATCATTATCAGCTTTTTGTTCCGCTCCGGTCCGGAAGATGTCAAACTGATTCTGATCGACCCCAAGGTGGTGGAACTGGCTGAGTACAACGGCATTCCCCACCTGTTAATGCCCGTTGTGACCGAGCCGCGCAAGGCCGCCGGTGCCCTGGGGGCCAGTGTGGCCGAGATGGAGCGCCGCTATAAGCTGTTTGCCGAAAACAATGTGCGCGATATCAAGAGCTATAACAAGCTGGCTAAGCAGCACCCCGATGTGCTGGAACACCTGCCTTATATCGCCATTATCATTGACGAGTTGGCCGACCTGATGATGGTTGCCGGCAAAGAGGTGGAAGATTATATCTGCCGCATTGCCCAGAAAGCCCGTGCGGCCGGTATCCACCTGATTGTGGCAACCCAGCGCCCCAGCGTGGACGTTATCACCGGCCTGATCAAAGCCAACATCCCCAGCCGTATTGCATTTGCAGTTTCCAGCCAGATCGACTCCCGCACCATTCTGGACAGCGGCGGCGCCGAAAGGCTGCTGGGCAACGGCGATATGCTGTTCCTGCCGGTCGGTGCTTCCAAGCCCGTGCGTGTGCAGGGTACCTTTGTGACGGATGAAGAGATCAGCGCTGTGCTGAACTTTATCAAATCCACTTCCAGCGCCCAGTATGATGAAGAGATGATTGCCGAGATGGAGCGCCGTGCCGTGGCCGAAAAGGGCGGCAAGGGCAGCAGCTCCGATTCGGACGATGACAGCGGCAGCCGCGACCCCATGTTTGAACAGGCGGTGGAATGCGTCATCGAAGCCGGGCAGGCATCCACCAGCCTTTTGCAGCGCCGCTGCAAGCTGGGCTATGCCCGTGCGGCCCGCATCATGGACCAGATGGAACAGGAAAAGATTATCGGCCCCTATGAGGGCGCCAAGCCCCGTGCCGTTTTGCTGACCCGCGCCCAGTGGCAGGAACGCCAGCTGGGCCAGGGTGAGTAAATACCGGCGGCGCAGGTATTGCCGCCATTCCTACCGCCGCCCCCAGGTGTGGACCATTGTGGCCGCTGTTCTCATCGCCGTTGCCTTGTATGTGGTCGAAAATTACGGCGGCAACGGTTTTGTGCCCAGCTGGGACCAGATTTACCAATGGGTTGGCCTGGAACCCAGCCAGAGCGAAACCACAGCCCCGCTGCCGGAGGGGGAAACCGAAGTGGTGTTCCTGGATGTGGGGCAGGGGGATGCCGTGCTGATTTTGCAGAACGGTGCGGCCTGCCTGATTGATGCAGGCCCCAAGGATGCCCGGCAGAACCTTGTGCAGGACCTGCGCAGCTATGGCGTAAGCCAGTTGGACCTGTTGGTGATGACCCACCCCCATGCCGACCATGTGGGCGGCATGCAGGCCGTTTTGCAGAACTTTGATGTGCAGACCCTGCTGACCCCCGACCTGAGCGAAACTGACGTGACCGGCCAGACCCAGCGCACCCTGCAAACCGCCCAGGAATGCGGCGTACCGGTGGAAACTGCCTATACCGGCCAGCAGTACACCATCGGCACCGGCACATTGACCGTGCTGCTGCCCGGTGTGGATGCCGATACAGCGGGCAGTGACGATGCAATAAATGATATGTCGCTCTGCCTGCGGTTTGAAGCCGGGAACTTTACCTTTTTGGATACCGGCGATGCCGAGCGCAACGAGGAAGCCACCCTGGCGGAGCAATATCCGTTCCGCTTGCGGTCCACCGTGTTCAAGGCCGGGCACCATGGGTCGTCCACATCCAACACCCAAACACTGCTGTGGCAGGTGCAGCCCCAGCTTGTGGTTGCCAGCTGCGGCCTGAACAATGATTACGGCCACCCCCACCGCGAGGTCATCCAGGAAATGCAGGATGAGGGCATTGACTTTTACCGCACCGACCTGTACGGCACGGTGACCGTGACCGCCCAGGCGGACGGCAGCTTTACTGTGCAGACGGCAAAACAGCCGGACGAAGAGCTGGCTCCCGCCGCGTAACCCCCGGCAGCCTGACTCTGCGTGCCTGACCCCAGTAAGTCGGTAGGAAAGTGTTCCCGTACGTTAATTGGGTAGAAATAGAGGAAAGTAATAAAAATACAGGAGGATGAATCCTATGCAGATCTCCCAGATGTTCAAGCGCAAGCCTTGCGTGTTTTCCATCGAGTGCTTCCCCCCGAAGCAGACCGCCAACTTTGATAAAATGAAGGACACCCTGCGCACCATGCGCACCCTTAACCCGGATTTTATCAGCGTTACTTACGGTGCAGGCGGCTCCACGGGCGGCGTTTCCACTGTGGAAGTGGCCGAATTCCTGAAAAACGACCTGAACGTAGAGCCGCTGGCCCACATGATCTGCATGGGCAGCGATAAGGCAAAGGCCGCCCAGCTGCTGGACCAGCTGAATGCCGCCGGTGTGCGCAACGTGCTGACCCTGCGCGGCGACCGCACCCCCACCCGCCCCGAAAGCCCGGATTTTGCCCACGCAAGCGACCTGGCCCAGTTTGTGTGGCAGACCCAGCCGGAATTTGATATCCACGCTGCCTGCTACCCCGAAGGCCACCCCGAAGCCGCTACCCTGGCCCAGGATGTTGCCAACCTGCGCTTTAAGCAGGAGGCCGGTGCCACCCACCTGCTGACCCAGCTGTTCTTTGATAATATGCACTTTTATCGCTTTTTGAACCTGGCCCGCCGCGCAGGCATCACTTTGCCGGTGTCTGCCGGTGTTATGCCCATCGTTAAGCGCAGCCAGATCGAGCGCACGGTGGCACTTTCCAGCGCCAGCCTGCCTTCGGAGTTTACCCGCATGATCTCCCGCTACCAGGACGACCCCGAAAGCCTGTATGCTGCCGGTGTTGACTATGCCGTGCAGCAGCTGCGAGATCTGATCGAGGGCGGCGCGGACGGTGTGCACCTGTATGCCATGAATGACGCCAAGGTTGCCGCCGCTGTGTATGAGGGCATCAAGGACCTGCTGTAATCGGCCTGTTGGCCCCATAGAGGGGGAGTGAAACGCTGTGCAATTAGCCTACCCGCAAAACGATACCCGCGTCGAAACCCTTCGCTACCTTGGGGCAGGGGGCTGGCAGCCGGATGCTGCATCCCAGGTGCTGCTGCAAAAAGCCGAGGACGCCCTGCGCGCCGCCGCCACCCCGCGCGGCGTGTGGAAACAGCTGCCGCTGACCGCCCTGCCGCTGCAGAACGCCGGGAATGATATTGCCCGCCACCTGCGCGGCTGCGATGCCATGGTGCTGATGGCCGTTACCCTTGGCAGCGGGGCTGATACCCTGATGCGCCGCCTGGAGCTGACGGATATTGCCCTGGCCGCTGTGGTGGATGCGATGGCTTCCGCTGTGATGGAAGAGCTGTGCAACGCGCTGGAAGCCGAGATCCGCACCAGCGTGCAGGCGCAGGGGCACTACCTGACGGGGCGTTTTTCCCCCGGCTATGGGGACTGCCCGCTGACTTTGCAGCAGCCGTTTGCCATTGCGCTGGATACCGTGCGCGGCCTTGGCATGGCGGTCACGCCGGAAAATCTGCTGACCCCGCGCAAAAGCGTAACAGCCATCCTTGGCGTGGCGGACCACCCGGTAACGGGGGCCCGCGCCGGGTGCGGGCACTGCCTGCTGCGCGAAAAGTGCGAATACAGAAAGAGGGGAACCACCTGTGAAAATTGAGGAAGTATTTGCCCGCCGCCGCTTTATTATGCTGGATGGCGCCATGGGCACCCAGCTGCAGCTGCGCGGCCTGACCACAGAACAAAAGCCGGAACTGGCCGCCTTTATCATGCCGGATGTGCTCACTGCCGTCCACCGGGACTATGCCCGCGCCGGGGCGGATATCCTGCTGGCAAACACCTTTGGCGCCAACCCTCGTAAATTGAAGGGAACCGGCTATACTGTGCAGCAGGTGATCGAAGCGTCCATCGCATGTGCCCGGACCGCCGCGCAGGAAACCGGTGCCCTGGTGGCACTGGATATCGGCCCCATCGGCGAGCTGCTGGCCCCGGCCGGTACCCTGCCGTTTGAGGATGCCTGCGCCCAGTTTGCTGAGATGGTGCGCGCCGGTGCCGCAGCCGGGGCAGACCTCGTCTTTCTGGAAACAATGACCGACCTGTATGAGCTGAAAGCCGCCATCCTGGCCGCAAAGGAAAACTGTGACCTGCCGGTGTTTACCTCGATGAGCTTTGAGGCCCGTGGCCGTACCTTTACCGGCTGCACAGTGGAAAGCTACGGCATTACCGCCGCCGGCCTTGGTGCGGACGCCGTGGGCATCAACTGCTCGCTGGGCCCCAAGGAAATCCTGCCCTTTGCTCAGCGGCTCTGCCGTGTGGTGCCCGCCGGTATGCCGGTGTTTGTCAAGCCCAATGCGGGCCTGCCGAACCTGGACGGCAGCTATGATATCACCCCGGCGGAGTTTGCCGCTGAGATGGCCGCCTACCTGCCCACCGGAATTTCCATGCTGGGCGGCTGCTGCGGCTCTGAGCCGGAATCCATCCGCCTGCTGAAAGAGCTGACCCAGGATAAAACCCCCGCCGCCAAAACCCCTATTGTGCGCAGCCGCCTGTGTACCCCCGTGCGCTGCGTGGAGGTAAACGGCATTACCGTGGTGGGCGAGCGCATCAACCCCACCGGCAAAAAGCGCTTGCAGCAGGCCCTGCGGGAGGGCGACAGCGCCTATGCCTGCGCCCAGGCCGTAGCCCAGGCCGAAGCCGGTGCCGAGCTGCTGGACGTGAACGCCGGTCTGCCGGATATTGACGAACCCGCCACGCTGGAAATGCTGGTGCGGGAGCTGCAATCCATCACCGACCTGCCATTGCAGCTGGATTCTTCCAACAAAGATGCTTTGGCCCGCGCGCTGCGCATTTATAACGGCAAGCCGATCGTCAACTCGGTCAACGGCGAGCAGAAGGTGCTGGACAGCATTCTGCCCCTGTGCAAAAAGTATGGCGCCGCCGTGGTTGGTCTGGCACTGGATGAACACGGCATTCCCAAAACGGCAGAGGGCCGCTTTGAGGTTGCCAAGCGCATTGTGGCCGCAACGGATGCTATCGGCATTCCCCGCGGGGATGTTTACATCGACTGCCTGACGCTGACGGTTTCTGCCGAGCAGAGCGCCGCTGCCGAAACCCTGAAAGCCATTACCATGTGCAAAAAGGAACTGGGCGTGCGCACCGTGCTGGGTGTTTCCAACATCAGCTTTGGTTTGCCCTGCCGCGGCTACATGAATACCACTTTCCTGACGTTGGCCATGCAGGCCGGGCTGGACCTTGCCATCATGAATCCCAACACGCCGGAAATGATGGCCGCCGTGCGCGCCTACCGTGTGCTGACCAGCCAGGACGAAAAGTGCAATGATTACGTTGCCGCCTATGCCAATGTGCAGGTGCAGACCTCCCAGGTGGCAAAAACTGATGCCGCCGCCCCGGCAGGCGGTGCAGCAGGAGCCGATGCTCTGTTTGAAGCCGTGCGCCGCGGCCTGAAAAACGAAGCCCGCGCCGCTGCAGGGGAAGCCCTGAAAACCCGCGAGCCTTTGCAGGTGGTGAACGAAACGCTGATCCCCGCGCTGGATGTGGTGGGCGATGCCTTTGAAAAAGGCTCCATCTTTTTGCCGCAGCTGCTGCAATCCGCCACGGCGACCCAGGCTGCTTTTGAAGTGATCAAAACCGCCATTGCCGCCAGCGGCAGCCAGGGTGAAAGCAAAGGCCGTATTGTGATCGCCACCGTAAAAGGTGACGTACACGATATTGGCAAAAACATTGTGCGCGTAATTTTGGAAAACTATGGCTATGACGTGCTGGATCTGGGCCGCGATGTGCCGCCGGAGCGCGTGGTGGAAGCCGTGCGCCAGACCGGTGCGCCGCTGGTGGGGCTTTCGGCCCTGATGACCACCACCGTGCCCAACATGCAGGCCACCATCGAAGCCCTGCACGCGGCCAACCTGCCCTGCAAGGTCATGGTGGGCGGCGCTGTGCTGACCAAGGCATACGCCGAACAGATCGGTGCCGATTTTTATGCCAAGGACGCCAAAGCCAGCGCCGATTACGCCAAACAGATTTTTGGCTGATGGAATCAAGTTTTGACTTTCACGTTTCAGCTGGTATTTTGCTATAAGGCAACACCGCACAATTCCCGCCTTACGGCTTAAGCACCGCTCCGACGGCTGCGGCACGGCATCTGCGTTGCCAAAATGCTCGATAATGTCGGGTTGCGGTACCCGCATCGTGCTTCGGGGGCAAAAGCCCCTCGCACTCTGCGACCGCTGCCCCTGCTTCGGTTCGCTGTTTCCGCCACTGGCGGCGCTCACCTTTGCAGCATCCAGTATTATCTGCGCTTTTGGCTTAGCATCTGCCGCACCTCGCTCGCCGTATCGGCACTTAGAATTATGCGGTATTGCCTCAAATCTTTTTAACAAAAACTTTCTGTCCCAGCCCCCAACCGCTACTTGCAATTTGCCAAACGGTATAGTATAATACTTAAAGCGGACAGGGCTGTATATTGCGCTGTTTTGCATACGGATGTGGGCCCCGTGCGCAGGAGCCCTGTGAACCATGTCAGGCGGGGAACCGAGCAGCATTAAGCGGTGGTCTCCTGGTGCTGCGGTCAGTCCGCATTCGTATGCAAAGCAGCGCAGCCGCGGGGCACACCCCGCGCGGGCCTTGTCCCTTTTTCTATGCCGCAAAATATTTTACAGGGGGTGGTTGCATTGTACCGTGCGCTGTACCGCAAGTGGCGTCCGCGCAAGTTTGCGGATGTTGTTGGCCAGGAAGCCATCGTAACGGCCCTGCAAAACCAGATCGCCGCCGGGCGCATTGGCCATGCCTACCTGTTTACCGGCACCCGCGGCACCGGCAAAACCACCTGCGCCAAAATTTTTGCCAAAGCGGTCAACTGCCTGGATACCACCAGCCCGGACCCCTGCGGTGAATGTGCTGTCTGCAAAGGCATTGATGAGGGCACCATTCTGGATGTATCGGAAATTGATGCCGCCTCCAACAACAGCGTGGATGACATCCGTGACCTGCGCGATGAAACCGCCTATCTGCCTGCCGTGTGCAAGTATAAGGTATATATCATCGACGAGGTGCACATGCTGTCTACCTCGGCGTTCAATGCCCTGCTGAAAACCATGGAGGAACCGCCGGAGCATGTGATCTTTATCCTTGCCACAACGGAAGTGCAAAAGGTTCCGGCTACTATCCTCAGCCGCTGCCAGCGCTATGACTTCCAGCGCATTACGGCGGATAAAATTGCCGGTCGGCTGGAATATGTGGCCGGGCAGGAAAACATTGAGCTGGACCATAACGCCGCCGAGCTGATCGGCCGCCTGGCCGATGGCGCCATGCGTGATGCACTGTCTATCCTGGATACCTGCGCCGGTGTTTCCAACACTGTGGATGAAGCGCTGGTGCGCCGCATGGCGGGCGTGACGGACCGCAAATATCTGTTTGAGATCAGTGATGCCATTGCCGCGCGGGACGCTGTGAAAGCCTTGCAGGAGATTGCCGCCCTGCGCCAGCAAAGCGTGGATATGCGCCGCCTTTGTATGGAGCTGGCCGGGCATTACCGCAATTTGATGCTCAGCGCCCTGCCCGGCGGCACCGACCTGCTGACGGGAACTTCCCCCGAAGAGGAAGCTGCCTACGCTGCGCGGAAAGATTTCCCCCAGGCGGAAGCGGTACGCGCCGTCAATGCGTTTGGCGCCGCGCTGGAAAAGATGGCCCGCGGTACGGACCAGCGCATTGAGCTGGAACTGGCGGTTTTCTCGCTCACCCAGCCGGAAGCAGTGCCTGTTGCGCTGCCTGCCGCCGTGCCCGCCCGTCCGGTGGTTACAGTAGCCAGTCCGGCCCCCTTTGCCGCCGCCCCGCAGCAGGTGCCCCCGGTGCAAATGGCATCGGCCCCCGTGCCGCCTGTGGCAGCCCAGCCGGTTCCGCCTGCCGTGGAACAGCCGCCGTTCAGCGCACCCATAGCAGGGGAGACCCCGCCCTTTGAACCGGAGCTTGCCCCCGCCGCCCCGGCCCAGCAGCCGGTGTACGCGGCGGATGTGCCCATCCCCAAACCGGTGCGCACCGTGGCCAAAGAGCCGCAGCTGTTCCCCCAGTGGCAGGCGGTGCTGGAACTGATTGCGGAAAACGACCCAATGCTGAACTCTTACCTGCGCGAAACCCAGGCTTATTACGATGGCCGCCGCGTGCTGATCGAGTGCAGTGATGATTTTCGCGATTTTATGCGCCGCAGCAAAGAAACCAGCAAAAACATCAAACAATATATCTACCAGGTCACCCACATCAAATGCGGCATCGGCCCGTATGAAAAAATCGCTGCGGCTGTATCCAACGCCCCCGCGGCCGATGTGGAAGAGACCCTGCGCCAGATGAAAGACCTTGGCGTGGATGTAGTGGTAGAAGATAAATAATGTTGCTGTCAACCGCAGTGTTGCGGTGTGCCGCCCGGCGGCAGCGCCGGGTGATAACAATATGGATAATAAGGAGAATTACCTATGAAAGCAAGACTTCCCAAAGGCTATGGCCGCCCCGACCCGCAGGCAATGATGCGTCAGGTTCAGAAAATGCAGGATGAGATCCGCGCAAAGCAGGACGAGCTGGAAGCCCGTGAATACACCGGCACAGCCAGCGGCGAGATGGTTACCGTTACCATGACCGGTAAGCACGAAGTGACCGCCATCAAAATCAAGCCCGAAGCCGTAGACCCGGATGATCTGGAAATGCTGGAAGACCTGATCGCTGCAGCTGTCAACAGCGCGGTTGCCGCAGTGGATAAGGATTCTGACGAAGAAATGGCTAAAATGACCGGCGGCATGAATATCCCCGGCCTGGGCTGATCGGGGGCCGCTGCATGCAGAACGCCGAACCCCTTGAAAACCTTGCGGACCAGTTTGCCCGGTTCCCCGGCATTGGCCGCAAGGGTGCCGTGCGCATGGCCTATGAGGTAATGTCCATGAGCAATGAGCAGGCCATGGAGCTGGCCAAGGCGATTGAAAACGCCAAGGTCAAGCTGCACCGCTGCCGCCTTTGCCAGGATTATACCGCCAACGAGGTGTGCAGCATCTGCGCTTCCCCCAAACGGGACCGCTCCGTGATCTGCGTGGTGGAATCCCCGCGGGATGTAAAAGCCATTGAACGCACCCATGAGTTCAACGGCCTGTACCATGTGCTGCATGGCCTGATTTCCCCCATGGACGGCATCGGCGCGGATCAGCTTTGCGTAAAGGAGCTGCTGGCCCGCCTGGACGGCACCGTAAAGGAAGTCATCATGGCCACCAGCCCCACGGTGGAAGGCGAGGCGACCGCCATGTACCTGGCCAAGCTCATCAAGCCCCTGGGCATCAAAACCACCCGCCTTGCCTATGGCCTGCCGGTTGGTTCCAGCCTGGAATACGCTGATGAAACCACTTTGTACCGCGCCATGGAAGGCCGCGGCGAAATGTGACGCCCGATTTGGCTTGACAAAACGATTTTACTGCGTTATACTGTATACCCCTTAGCGAAATGGACTTGCGTGCCGCAGGGGAAAACGGCTTTGAAAGGAGGTGCGCTTGATGGCACAGGAAAAGCCCGGCAAAAAGGTGATTGCCCAAAACCGTGAAGCGCGCCACGAGTATTTCGTCATCGAAGCGCTGGAAACCGGCGTTGAACTGGTCGGCACCGAGGTCAAAAGCCTGCGTGCCGGCGGGGTCAACCTGAAGGATTCCTGGGCAGATATTGATGATGGTGAGATCATCCTGAAAGGCATGCACATCAGCCCATATGAGCAGGGGAATATCTTTAATAAAGATCCCCGCCGCCCCCGCCGCCTGCTGGCGCATAAAAGCGAGATTCGCCATTTGCAGCAACAGATCAAACTGCAGGGGTACACACTGGTGCCGCTCCAACTGTATTTCAAGCAGGGGCGTGTAAAAGTGGAACTGGGCCTGTGCAAAGGCAAAAAGCTGTACGATAAGCGTGCTGATGCCGCCGCACGGGACGCCAAGCGCGATATTGACCGCGCAATCAAAACAAGAAGATAATTTTTTCGCGCACACACTTTTGTTTTCCCACGCTGTGTGGTTCTGCCGCACAGCGTTTATAGGGGGCTGTAATGGTTTCGACGGGGAGAGAGAGGCGTGAGCAGCGGGCCGTGGCGGTGCACCACGATAAAAGTGCCAAACAAAATTAACTGACAACGATTATACTGTTGCCGTCGCTGCCTAATTAGGCACGACCGTCCTGCCTGTTTTAGTACCGCACAGGGTCAGGGCGTCGATTAGGTACTGAACGTGCACGGGCCTAAGCTTTGCCGCCCGTCATGAATTTATGAAGCTACCAATGTGTCAAGCGTGTGCACTCGCTCGCACTGCGGGAATCTTAATAAATGCACTGCGCCCGGAGATACTCTAACCGCTTTCTTTTCGGACACGGGTTCGACTCCCGTCAGCTCCACCATAAACCATCAAGACGAACACACTACTTTTATCACGATGATAGGTAATGTGTTCGTTTTGTTTTGTCCGTTTCCGGGCCTGAAATAGAAATAAATTAAGTCTAATTTGTGAACAAATAGAACATCATTAGAGACCCATTACAACAAAATAAGCGACGGGCTACCCCTATTTTCAGGAGACGGCCCGCCGCTTTTGTTATGGATTATTTAACTTGCTGGTAACTTGCTGGTAATTTGCTGGTAACTTGCTGATCAGTTGTCTTTGCTTGCCTGCTTAATAACCTGATCCGCGCCAGTAGCAGCCAGGCCGGAGACGATACCCACGGCCAGGGCGGTCAGCGGATCAGTGGCCGGGAAGTCCGGCACGTTGATGTACATGGCGGCAAGGCCCAGCAGGCCGCCCAGCGCGCCGCAGATGGACGGCAGCCATTTATTGGCCAGCGGGGTCTGCTTGACAGCCGTTGCGGCCAAGTAGCAGATAACGGTGATGCAGGCAACGGATGCGATGCCAAAAGATGCAAAATCCATGATTTTTCCTCCTATGTATTCGTGTTCAAGCGGTTTTGTTCTCGAGATCGGTGATGCGGTGGTTTGCAACCTTGATTTGTTCTTCCAGAACCGGTACACGTTGGGCAAAATTATTGTGGGCACGGACTTCACGGGTCAGCTCTTCAATTTTTGTATCGGTCACGGCTTGCGCGGTGGCCATCCTCTGCTCTGTGCGCCGCTGCCCGGCAAGATTGGTAATAATAACGCCGATAAGGCTCAACCCGCCAGTAATCAGCGCAACAACAATAGCATCCACCAAATCACCCCTCCACATACTCGGCCTTATACAGCCCTGCGTCAATCAGCTGCAGCTCCGCACACTTACGCATGATGTACCAGGCGTCGCCACTGGATACCGGCCCAACGTCCAGCATCCACTGGTTGCCATCCGCACAGGATTCGTGGTACAGGCCAGCCGTTACCAGTCCCAGGCCATCGCACAGGGCGCGGATGGTGCTGCGGTCGCCGCCGGTAATGCGGCCAATGGTAATCTGCTGCTTGTCCAGCTTGTTGGGGGTGGTATCCTCCGGTGTGGGCGCGGTGTGGCCCTGCAGGCCCGCCTGGATCATCAGCTGCTCATAGTCCTTATAGACCCGGTTGCAGTCCAGGCTGGTGCCGTAGCCGGGGATGCCCAGCGCGTTGCGGCTGGAATACTGCCAGATGCCATACGGCAGCGGGCAGGTGCAGGCGCTGCCGTACTGGGCCACCCAGATATCATATTTTCCCAGCTTGGTGCAATCCAGCCGGTTGCGGATAAAATCGCAGCTGGCATACAGGATGCCGTAGTATCCAGCCGCCTCAATCTCCGACAAAAAGGCCTGTACAAGTGCCGTGCGCTGCGCGTTGGTCAGGCGCAGGATGCACGGCTCGTACTCGATATCATACGCCACCGGCAGGCACAGATGCTTGCCCTTAATCGCGGCCAGGCAGCAGCGGGCCTCCTGGCGGGCTTCCGCGGGGGTACTGGCGTAGCTGTACCAGTACACGCCATACTGGATGCCCAGGCGGGCACACTCCGCTGCGTTGCGCTCAAACTGCGGGTCAACCTGACTGCTGTAACGGCCATACCCGGCGCGCAGCATAGCATGGCGGATGCCCTTGTTATAGGCGGCTTGCCAATCAAATCTGCCCTGGTGTTTCGACACATCGATTGCGTAATACATACGCTTCACTTCCTTTGTGTTGTTTTTTACGCTGCTGTAGCTGCCCAATTTTACCGCGCTGCTGGCCGTGCTAAAATCGTTGTCCAGCCAGTTCAGCGGGTTGGTGCGCTGGCCTTTCCAGCGCACTTCAAAATGCGGGTGTGCTCCATAGCAGTTGCCGGTATCGCCGCTGTAGCCGATCAGCTGGCCCTCGTATACCGTCTCCCCCTGGGCCACGCAGAGTTTGCTCAGATGGGCGTACAGCGTCTCCAGCCGGCCACCGCGGTAATCCGCATGGCGCAGCTTGACCATGTTGCCGTAGCTGTTGATATCCCCCTGGGTACGCTTGCCGTTCCAGCGGTAGGCCGTCTCCACCGTGCCACCCTCTGCGGCGTATACCGGCGTGCCCACCGCCGCGCGGAAATCCAGTGCCCGGTGCAGGCTGCCATCATTGTAGAGCCAGCCGGCGGTGATAATGTGCTGGGCCAGGGGCCACCTAAAACATACTTCTCCATTTTTCAGCCGCATCTTTATTCTCCTTATTTTGTTCTCTTCCACATATTAACCGCCAGATAGGGCGGCATGTTGTTGTGGGCTGCCCCGGAACCGCCGGAGGCGACTGTTACGGTTTTGGATTCCCAGTTCGGGATACCCCAGCCACTTGATTGCGTTTGGACATACGCATCCGCAGTGCTTCCGGTTTTGGAGCGTATTACGTTGCTTCCGTTGGTCACAGACAACGAATAATTCGGTAGCTCGCTTTGTGTAAGCGTATGGGCGAATTCGCCCCCAGTACTACCTGCGGGATAACTGCTGGAAGCAGCAAACAGGAAAGTATCAGATATTCTTTCCCACGTGCCACCAAATAGATTTGCCGGGCTTGTACTGTTTACGCTCATGTAAATGCTGCCAATCGGCCAGGCCGCAAGTTTTGCTTCCGCGATGGCTGCTTTTACCGCCGCCGGTGTTGCCGCAATACCACCATTGGTCGAACTCGTTGAACTGGTCGAATCACTTAATTTCACACCACCCAGGGTTGAACTGGTAGCGGCAGGCAGCGTATAGTTACTGGAGGAGGCCGGTGTCATATAGATCTGGTTGCTGTTCAGCGTTCCTTCACGCTTAGCATTATTATACTGGGCTTGCGTCAGGTAGTTGATCACCAGGCTGTCCAGCTTTGTATCAGTTGCCATAATCATATACCTCTCGTAACGACAGCGTTGATCGCCGTCAGTCCACTCGGCAGGCCGGAGAGCTTGCCGTTGCTGATGCTTAGGCTCAGACCGGTGCTGCTTGGGCCGCCGTACATGGCGCTCTTGTAGTACTTGTCGCCCGCAAACGCGATCAGGCTCGTAGTCTGCTGACCCCAGCCGCCGGAACTGGTCATGGTGCCGTAGCCCCAAATCTTGATTGCCCCGTCAGTACGCCTAAAACTAACGCTGGGGTTGGTGTCCGTAATGGCATAAGCCTCCACATTGTTATTGCCACTGCCGCCGGAACTCCCGCCGCCGGCATAAGTTCCTGTCACATTAAAAATTTTCACACCGTTTCTAATGTTACCGGCGGTCAAATTGTTGTCGCCCTTAATCGTCTGGGTTCCATTCAAATACTGGCCGGATGCAATGTTCTGGTCACTCGTTCCTGGCGTATAAGTCGCAGCACTCTTTTTCGTTACGCCGCTTCCCACATAAGTTCTCGATACTGCATTTACTGTGACCTGGCTCAAACCGTCATAGCCATTGTCTGCCTTGATCTTCTGTGCGCTCTCACTGGGGCTAACTGTCTTGCTCTGCAAAACAGCGCCGCTGGCACCACCGGTCACAAAGCCGCCCTGCATGTCAACGGCATCGCTGCCTAAATACACACCCATGCAACTGTCACCACCTTCTGAGCGTAACGTTTGTCGCGCCAACGCTGGCTGCCGTTATGTCAATGGTTTTTGCGCTGCTGCCGTCCCATGCGCCCTGACTGGTTCCGTTCAGTTTGATGGTCAGTCTGTTATTTAGTTTTTCGGCGCTCGTTGCGGAGCCGCCTGCGTTGCTGGAACCGGCATAGTTTGTGGTTCCGGTGACTTTGTCCCCTGTGGCACTGTGGGCGATTACCCCTTTCGGCAGGTCGGCAGCCTGCACCGTATCACCGGTCAGGTCGAGGACAACTGCATCATTGATAACAACCTTATTTACGGCCATGCTCAGCCTCCGATCGTCAACGTCTGGCCGCCAGCCGCATTATCAACGTATGTGGCCGGGATCGCCTGCACAGTAACTTGGGACAGGCAGTTATACGCTTTGTCGGGCAGCACAACCTGCTGCTCAAAGGTCGGCGTAACGCTCTTGGCCTGCGGCTTCATACCTTCGCTGCCGCTCATAGAGCCTTTCACGCCCAGGACCGTAACGCCCTCGCGGATATTTGTGGGCACCAGCTTGGCCTGTTCGGTCGCGGCGATAGTCACTCCGCCCGCGCCATCATGAAAGCCCATGGGAATGGTGTACTTACCAGAAACGGTGCTGATTTCACCGTTGACTTCGCCGTTGTTGGGCATTGTGCCGGTCATTTTAGCGCCACGCGCGTAGAATGTTTTCCCGTTCAAAACCTCCGCCACAGCTGCGGTAGCATCGCTGGTATCCGCGTCTTTCGTGCTGGTACCGGTAATAGGGGCGCCGGACTTGTCGTGCGCCGTGATACCTTTGGCGAGCTTGTCCGGGGTAATGGTATCGGCAGTCAGGTCAAGCTTCGTTTCCTTGCCGATAACAACCTTGTTTACGTATTTATTGGGCATTGTAGTACTCCTCTCCTATAATCAGTGTGTAACCGTTGGAATCGTTGGTTACCTCGTACTGAGGTATCTTTTTGATTGTTATGTTCTGCTGCAATAACCGCTTTGCGGTGGGCAGGGTCTGCGCCGAGAACAACGGCGTGATGTCATATGGCCCTGCATACTCCGGCGCGCTAACCACTGCGGTGCCTGTAATGCGCACTGATACGGCGCTCTGTTGGGCCACTCGCACCTGGATCATGATCCATCCGCCTCCTGAAATAAGGTCGGGCTCATTTTGAGCGCCAGAATCTCCGTCTGCGGCTGGTCAGTGCTGTCCCGTAACGTGATGCGGGTGTCCATGTACAATGTTTCGCCGCCCATGAATTTGTATGTCTCCGCCCGCGTCCAGGGGATAAGGATGATGTTCTGTCCTTCCTGCCGGGTGCAGTCATCCGGCCAGACGTTGGATTTAATGGCCGGGAAGCCATTATAATTTTTTTGCTTAAATACAAATTCTATCCGGCTTATCTCGTCCAGGCTCATGCCGATTTCCACGGGCAGCACAAATTGCGTTCCCTGTTTCATTCGTTTTTCTCCTGGCTCGGCTGGTTCGCCGCTGCCATTTCCTCCGCTGCCATGTTTTCACGCACGGCAGACAGCACGTTCTCTAAAATCAGCTCAGATACCGCATACGGGATCTTGGCATCATTCAGGGCGGCGATAATCCTGCGTCTGCATTCTTTTATGCGTTTGGTATCGGTCATGGTCTGCACCCCCTTATGTGTCACAGCCGCGCATTTACAGCGTCTTTCAAGGTTTTGATAGCGGCAAGAAGCTCCTCATCCAGAGCCACGAAGGAGGCCCTGTTGTTCTGGCTGGTGATGTTGCCATCACTGTCCAATTCGGTGTATGTGTAGCTCACGCGTTCGCCCTCAGCGGTCGTTACGATTGCCACGCCGGATAATTTCTTCATGTTAATCCCTCCGATTCATCCAATAAAATGTCTGCGGTTTCATCTGCGCCGGTGTCCATAGCCAACAGGTCGTCTGCGGCGGCGGTGCTTTCATCCTGCGCACGGGCAGCAGCGCTGGCGGCCAGCTCAATGCCCGCCGGGGTACCAGCGGGGTAGCTGCTGTCACTGCGGTCGGCATAGCTGCCCTCATAGCCGCGCTGGGCGGCCATGCAGAGCCAGGCAAATTGCTGACCTGGTGCGCCGTGTACAATGGCGTACTGGCCGCAGTTTTCGGCCCACAGGTGCCCAGTGCCATCGCAATCCGTCAGCAGCCAGGCGGGCTGCCCGTGCTGGGCGATGGTCTCCGCATAGCGCGGGTCAAGGGCAATCAGGCACCAGCCTTCGGGGCCGCACTGGCCCTTGCCCCAGTCCGCAAAGGTTGGCACCGGCGTCTCAAATGCGGCCATTTTCAGCGCGCCGAAGCTGGTAGGCACCACGCGGGATTTTTCGCCCCAAACGTCCAGATTGTGTACATTCAGCTTGCCGCTCACGCCAACGCGGGTCGTATTAAAATCGGCATCGCTGTCATCGCTTCGGTTGTAGGTGATCTGCATCCCAACGTAAGATGTGGGGTTAAGGCCGTCAACCCAGCCGTACTTGGCGTACTTGCTGCACGCCCCAATGTAGGAGCTGCCAGCCTCAGAGTACAGCACGCCGGTCAGGCCGATGCTGCCGGTGTTGATGGTGGCGTACCATGCGATGTGCCGGTTGTCCAGAAACACGCGCTCACCGGCCTCGGTGCCCATACGTATCCAGGCGTTGTCCAGGTCGTACACGGTGGTGTAGTTGAGGTTATGCAGCTGCCCGGTCGTGATGTTGCCGCCGTTGATGATTGTCTTGTCCTGGTTCCAGGTACTCAAATCCGAGAATGTCACCACGCCGGATAGGTTGATCTGTGCGCTGGTGATCTCTGTTCCGCCTGCCGTCAGCTTGATGGTGCTGCTGGTTCCGCTTGTGCTGGCCGTCA
>ENA-UEPH01000941-UEPH01000941.1-human-gut-metagenome-genome-assembly--contig:-NODE-941-length-31360-cov-15.813797_pt1 | contig 31360 bp, 24 predicted proteins | sample MGYA00242891_ERZ507898 | MGnify/ENA primary metagenome ERZ507898 (study PRJEB26167, sample SAMN06115411) | human gut metagenome | host: Homo sapiens | place: China:Guizhou | collected 2014-10-15...
TATCCCTCAAGCATCTGCTGATCGGCTCCGAAGGAACGCTTGCCGTCCTCACGAAATGTGTGCTGCGGCTGCTGCCAAAGCCGGAGACTGCCGTCAGCGTTCTGGTTCCTTATCCCGATTTGAACACCGGTATCCGAAGTGTGCTGACGATCCTGCGTGCGAATGCGAACCCCACTGCGGTGGAGTTCATGGAACGGAAGGTCGTGGCTCTGGGCGAGGACTTCTCCGGTGTGCGCTATCCCCGCCCCGATGCAGGCTCCTACATTCTTCTGACCTTTGACGGCCACCAGAGCGAGGTAGAGGCCAACGCCGCACGGGTGCGTGAGCTGGCACTGGAAAACGGCGCGCTGGATTACATCGTACTCACCGACCCGGCACAGGCGGCGGACATCTGGAAGGTCCGGGGCGCATTGGTCAAGGCCGTGGAGGCCGTTTCGGAACAGGAGCCGGTGGATATCGTGGTGCCCATCAGCCATACGGCGGATTTCATCCGCTTCATCAACGAATTGGAAGCCTCCTCCGGTATGCGGATGATCAGCTTCGGCCATGCCGGGGACGGCAACGTGCATCTGTGCGTTGTCCGCGGCAACCGTGATGAGGATATCTGGCAGCGGGAGCTGCACACCAATATGGACGCCGCCTATGCAGAGGCCTATCGGCTTGGCGGCGTGGCCTCCGGTGAGCATGGCATCGGTCTTTCCAAGCGGCGATATTTTCTGCGGGAGACGGCGGCGGAGAATCTCGCCGCGATGAACGCGATCAAGGATGCTTTAGATCCGCTGCACATTCTCAACGATCAAAAATCTTATATCAAAGGAGATACCGACCATGCAGAGCCTTTCTGAACGAACCGCCAGCTTTACCGACTCCGTCATTCGCCGGATGACGCGCATATCCCTTCAATACGATGCGGTAAACCTGTCTCAGGGCTTTCCGGATTTTGAACCGCCCAAGGAGATCCTTGACCGTCTGGCTCAGGTGGCCTACGAAGGCTATCACCAGTATTCCATCACCTGGGGCGCACAGGATTTCCGGGAGGCGCTGGCCGCCAAACAGTCCCGTTATATGGGCCGCACCATCGACCCCAACAGCGAGATTGTCACCACCTGCGGCAGCACGGAAGCCATGATGGCCGCTATGATGACCGTGACCAATCCCGGCGACAAGGTTGTGATTTTCTCCCCGTTCTATGAGAACTACGGCGCAGACACCATCCTTTCCGGCGCGGAGCCCATCTATGTGCCGCTGACGCCGCCTGATTTTCGGTTTGATCCCAATGTATTGGAGGACGCCTTCCGCCAGCACCCCAAGGCACTGGTGCTCTGCAATCCCTCCAATCCCTGCGGCAAGGTCTTTACCCGTGAAGAGCTGGAGACCATTGCGGCGCTGGCCGCCAAGTACGATGTGTATGTCATCACCGACGAGGTCTATGAGCACATCGTCTATGCCCCTCACAGACATACCTATTTTGCCGCGCTGCCGGGAATGTGGGAGCGGACCATTTCCTGCTCGTCCCTCTCCAAGACCTATTCCATCACCGGCTGGCGCTTGGGGTACATCATCGCCCCGCCGGAGATCATTGACCGCGCGAAAAAGGTGCATGATTTTCTGACCGTTGGCGCGGCGGCCCCCTTGCAGGAGGCTGTGATCCCGGGGCTGAAATTCGGACAGGAATACTACGATGATCTGCTGGCGAAATATACCCATAAGAAGGAATTGTTCCTCAAGGGACTGGATGATCTGCACATCATCCACAACGATCCGGAGGGGGCGTATTATGTCCTGCTGGACATTTCCGAATTCGGCTATGACAGCGATCTGAAATTCTGCGAGGATCTGGCCCGGCTGGTAGGCGTCGGAGCAGTGCCCGGCTCCAGCTTCTTCCGTGAGCCGGTGAACCATCTGATCCGCTTCCACTTTGCCAAGAAGGACGAGACGCTTCTGAATGCCCTGAACCGCCTGGAAAGCCTGCGGAGCAAAATCCCATCCCGCAAAAGGAACTGAAAGAGACCGCTCTCAAGCGGGAAGCCTCACAAGAGCAGGGCCTATCTGTTAGCCGTGCTGCGAGAAACCCGCACTGTCCGAGATTGCCCTCCAGGTGCAAGGTTTTTGCTGGATTTTTGTCAGTTCTATTGCTCCAATTATACCACGGATTGGCTTCTATGGATTGGAATATAAGGTTTTCTATTATTCAGTGCACATTAGTTAGTGCTTACTGAACGACGCAAAAAAGCTCGGAAACCATTGAAAACACTGGAAAAAACAAGGGTAATATGGCATAATATCTGCAAAAGGATTCAGGAGTTCTAAAGAAAAAGTTTGCAGGTGATGAAGATGTATCGGCACGAAGTTTATGACCAGCTTAAGATGGAGATGCCCTTTGGGGTCACATAGCGTGAGGATAACCGGGGGGTAATCCTCAGCAAGAAGTTCCCTTGGGAAGAGATTGACCGGGAGTATCAGGAACATTTCAAAAGCAGTGAGGGCCAAGTGGCCATTCCATCTCGTCTGGCCTTTGGGGCACTGTACATCCAGGCCGAGGAAGGCTACACAGATGAACAGACCAGACGAAATATCCAGGAGAACCCCTATCTGCAGTACTTCTGCGGATTTGAGTGCTACACCATGGAATCGCCTTTCGACGCATCCATGATGACACATTTCAGGAAGCCTATTTCTCCTGAGATGATTCAACGGATCAACGATCTGGTTTTTGCGCCAGAAGCAGTTGCCAGCACGGATAATCCCGAGGAAGATGATTCCGTAAATCAGGAAGACAGTGAGGACCCTCTCTCAGCACAGCCGACAGAAAAATCTGAGAACCGTGGAACACTGATTCTTGACGCGACCTGCTGTCCGGCAGATATCCATTATCCGACGGACGTCGGGCTGCTGAACCACGCCCGGGAGCTGGTAGAGAAAATGATTGATTTGTTGTATCCTGCCGCCCGTGATCTGTACCCAGAGAAGCCCCGAACCTATCGTCAGCAGGCTCGGAAAAGATATTTGGCATACATCAAGAAGCGTACCCATACTGTACGAGAAACGCGGATGGTGCTCCGTGGGAATTTGCAATATATCCAGCGAGATATCGGCTACATCGAGAAGATGGTGGCCCACGGCGTGTCCTTATCGCTGCTGGGGAATGACCTATACGGGAAGCTGTTGGTGATCCAGGAACTCTGCCGCCAACAGTGGGACTTGTATGTGCGGAAGAGTCATCAGACTGAAGACCGCATCGTCAGCATCGATCAGCCGCATGTTCGTCCTAGTCTCAAGGTGTTGGACAAAACGGAAAGGAACTTGCGCTGACCGATAAGGGCAACGGCAAACTCACCTTCATCATGCCCGCCGGAAGGGTGGAGGTCAAGGCTACATTCACGGAGAAAGTGAAGATTAGTCTTTTCCGGGATGTGTCCACCGCTGCGGATTACTACGAAGCCGTGAAATGGGCCAGAAGACGGGCATCACCGGCGGCATTATCAACGGCTCAACGAACTCCATCTTCAGCCCCGACGGCGGCCGCACGAGAGCCCAGATCGTGACGTTCCTGTGGCGGCTGTATGCCGGGAAGTAACTGCAATATATGTAAAGCGGACTCCCTTGACTGCAAAAGTGGTCAAGGGAGTTCCTTTTATCTCCATCCATACGGATCGAGGCTGGAAACAGACGGCTGACTTGCCGCATAAAAAGCGGCCGACAGTGAAATACTGCCGGCCGGGAAAACCTCATATTTTTCGTTGTACATTTCATGAGCAGCAGCTCGCAACTTCGGGCTGAGGCACGCGAAAAGATGAGATCAGCGGTCAGTGGTGATGACCTGAACGTGCTCCTGTTCTAACCGCTCCAGAAGATCGGGATTTGTTACAGGCTTGGAAGTGACGATGCCGGTCAGCTCCCGGAAGTCTGCGAACAGGTTCACACCGGTAGCGTGGAATTTGCTTTCCACCAACAGGGCATAGACCTCCTGCGCGGATTTGATTATCTGCCGTTTTACAGCAAACTGGAAGAGGGAAGTGGTGGTGAGGCCCTGTGTCCCCCTGATGCCGGTGGCACTGACAAATGCTTTGTCAACCTGATGGGCGGCCAAAAACTGGATCGCGTCATTGTCCACCACGGCCATGTCCTCCAGCATCCCGCCGCAGAAGAACACATGGACGGCGGTACCGTTGAAGATATAGGCTACGGGGATGGAATTGGTGATCACACAGAGCCGCTGGCGGTCCCGCAGAGCATTGGCCAGCGCTTGAGTGGTAGTGCCGGCGTCGATGATGATCGTATCACCGTCCCGCACCAGAGCGGCAGCTGCCTGGGCAATGCGCTTTTTTTCATCACCGTACATCTCACCCCGCAGTTCAAAGGCCGGGACCTGAGGATTACCCTCCAGAAAAATCCGTCCCCGATCCTTACGGATCTTGCCGTTGGCTGCCAGAGCTGTAATATCTCGCCGCACGGTGGCCGGAGAGGCAGGCAGCATCTCGATCAGCTCATTTACAGAGATGCTTCCAGACAGCCGCATGGCGGCCAGGATCTGCTCTTGTCGTTCCGTACCGTTCAAATCAAATACTCCTTTCCAGTCGCTTATTCTTCTATAATACCAGACAGACTGGAGAGCCGCAAGTCCTGTCGGCGCTGAGTTTTACTTTTCAGCGGGCTTTTTTTTCAGAAGAGGATGGATGATCGGCCACAGCAGGGAGAATACGGAGATAATGATCAGTACCAGCGAGATGGGTCGGGTGAAGAAAATGGAGATGCTGCCATCGGAGATCACCAAAGCCCGCTGGAGGTTCTTTTCCGCCAGATTGCCCAGGATCAGCCCCAGAATGATCGGAGGCATGGGGAAGTCGCACTTGATCAGGAAGAACGCGACTGCGCCGAAGATCATCATCATGAAGATATCCAGAATGTTGTTGTTCAGAGCATAGGTACCTACCACGCAGAACACGAACACAATGGGGGTCAGATAGGTGTTGGATACGTTACCGATCTTGGCGAAGCCACGGATGGCACCGTAGCCCAGAATACACATGGCAATGTTGGCAAAGAACAGGCCGGCAATGATGGTATAGACCGTACCGGTCTGTTCGGTAAAGAGGGTGGGGCCGGGAACCACGCCCTGCATCATCAGGGCGCTGAGCATAACGGCTGTGCCTGCGTCACCGGGGATACCCAGCGTCAGCAGAGGGATCAGCGCGCCGCCGGAGATAGCGTTGTTGGCAGCCTCAGGAGCGGCAATGCCCTCGGGAACGCCCTCACCGAATTCCTCGGGGTGCTTGGACCAGCGCTTGGCCTCGTTGTAGCCTACCCAGCTGGCGATATCACCGCCGGTGCCGGGGATGGCGCCGATCACGGTGCCGATGACGCTGGAGCGGAGAATGGTGGAGAAGGTGGTCTTTATATCAGCCAGCGTGGGCAGGACCCGCTCCAGCTTGGCGTTGCTCTTTTCACCGCCCTTTTTGCCCTCCTCGATGTTGCTCAGCCCCTGAGAGAAGGCATACAGCGCGATCAGGGTGGGGACCATGGCAATACCGCCCATGAGATAGACGGAGCCGAAGGTGAACCGGGGAGAACCGGTGAGGGAGTTGATACCGATGGTGGACATCATCAGACCCAGAACGGCGCCGATGAGACCCTTGATTACGTTTTTAGAGGAGATGCTGGTGACCATGCTCAGACCGAACATGGCCAGTGCAAAATACTCGGCGGCGCCGAATTTCAGAGCGAACTTGCTCAGAAGAGGCGCGGTCCAGAGCAGCATCACCGCACTGAACAGGCCACCGAAGGTAGAAGCCATGGTGGAAATACCGATGGCCCGTCCCGGCTGGCCCAGACGGGTGGCCATGGGATAACCGTCCAGAACCGTGGCGGCGGAGTTGGCTGTGCCGGGCGTCTTGATCAGAATGGCGGTGATGGAGCCGCCGTAGATCGCGCCGCAGAAGATGCCAAGCAGCATCAGAATACCGGCGTTGCCCTCCAGAGAGAGGGTCAGGGGCATCATGATGCTCAGGCCCATGATCGAGGACAGGCCGGGCATTGCGCCCACCAGAATACCGATCAGGGTACCAAAGAAAATAACGCCGATGTGATAGGGTTGGAGCACATAGGTCAGTGCTGCCATAAATGCTTCCATTGCGTATGCTCCTTTCCGTTAAAACAGGATGCCTTGGGGCAGGGGCAGCTTCAGGGCCACGGAGAAGATGATGTAAACTGCGGCCAGAACGCCTACGGTAAGGCCCGCCAGAACCGGAAGCCGCTTTTCACCCATCAGCAGCATCACGGCGGGTACCATAAAGGCGGAGGCGATCATAAAGCCCACAAAATACAAAAGGGCGCAGAAAACCGCCAGAATTGCAATACCGACGCATACACGCTTCAGCTCTGCTCCCGGCTTGAAGGGGGCCTCTCTGCCGGACTTGTCCACCAAGCTCTGGATGAGCAGCAGGATGGACAGAAAGCCCATCAGACAGGCCAGTACCTTGGGCCAGCTTCCGGGGCCGATAGAGGCATCGTTGCTGGCGGGCAGACCGGAGGCCGTGACGAACATAGCCACGGAGACCGCCAGCAGCACCAGAGAGATGCCGATGTTATACTTTTTCATGTGTGTCCTCCTTGATAAAGGGAAAGGCGGTGAGAGCCGGACGCGGGATCCGCGGAGCTCTCACCGCCTCTGAGATCAATGGATTTACTTCAGCAGGGACTCGTAGTAGCTGTGCTGATCAGCCACGAAGTTGAGCATATCCTCATTGCTCATCTCCTCAACGGGCTGGAAGAAGAAGCCCTCCTGGGTGGTCTTATAAGTATCAGACACGGCAGCGGGAGCGAACGCGCTCTGCAGGAAGGAGACGATCTCGGGATCCACGTCGGCCTTCACAGCCACCATGATCCAGCTGTTGACCTGCATATCAGCCAGCTCGGTGTAGAGCTCGCCCATAGCGGGAACATCGGGGTAGGTGGACAGACGCTCATTGGAGGTCACAGCCAGAGGGACGATGTTGCCGCCGTCCATCTGACCAACGGCAGCGCCGGAGGCGGTGATGGCAGCCTGCACCTCGCCGCTGACCACAGCCACCACACTGTCGGCGGCGGAGTCATAGGCAACAGTCTTCAGATCCAGGCCCAGATCCTGCACCAGAGCCAGATAGCCCAGGTGGGGAGCGGCGCCGGCGCCGGTGTCGGCCACGGTGATCTCGCCGGGATGAGCCTTAGCATACTCAACGAATTCCTCAAAGGTCTGATAGGGAGCGTCCTTGCTCACGACAAACAGATAGGGGTCATTCTCAATGCAGGCCAGAGGCACGAACTGGTTAGAGGTGATGTCAGTGTTGCCCAGCACGTTGTTGAGCACCAGGTCACAGTTCAGCACACCGATGGTGTAGCCGTCGGACTTGGCATTGACAAACTGGCTGGCGCCTACCAGACCGGAGCCGCCGGTAACGTTGGAAACAATGAAATTCTTGGTGACAACGCTCTTGTCAACAGCGTCCAGCACGCCGCGGACGCACAGGTCAGTGGTGCCGCCGGCGCCGTAGGGCACCACTACGGTGATGTCCTTGGTGGGATAGTCGACCGTGGTAGTGGCGGCGGAATTGTCGCTGTCGGTGGAGGCATCGGTGGACGGGGTCTCAGTCTTGCTGCCGCAGGCGGTCAGGGTGGACAGAGCCATCGCGGTGACCAGCAAAGCGGCAAAGAGCTTCTTTACGTTCTTCATCATCTTTACTCCTCTTTGTTTTTTCATTTGTTTTTTCATATATACGAACACCCGAGTAGGTGTTACGCAGCATATCAGTCGGCCCTGATCTCCAGGGCGGGGCGCTCCGCCATGAAGCGGCGCACCGTGTCATAATCCGGTACTCCGGCGGTCGCGCCGAAGGCCTGAACAGCGTGGGCGGAGGTGGCGGTGGCGAACCGCACGCAGTCTTCCAGATTTCCACCGTGGCCCAGTTCTGTCAAGAATCCTGCTACAAAGGCATCGCCCGCACCGGTTGTCTCCGCCACAGGCACGGTATAGCGCCCGCAGTAGAATGCCCGGTCCTTGTTCTTGCAGTAGCAGCCGCGGGTCCCCAGCTTGATAGCCACAGTTCCCACGCCCCGTTCCAGAAAGTAGTCGGCGATCCGGCGCTCATCCTCCGTCCCGGCGATGCAGGCGGCCTGCTCAATAGAGGGGAGGAAGTAATCCAGATGGGGGTAGCAGGGGGCAATGGCGGTCCACTTGCCGGTACGGTCCTTCGTCACATCCATGCAGGTAGTGACGCCCTTGGACCGGGCCAATTCCAGCAGCCGGGCGGAGCCTTCGCCATCAAATGCAGGCAGGTGGAACGCGCCGCCGATCTGGAGAATATCCACCTTGTCCAGCAGACTCAGGTCCACGTCCTCAAAACAGAACTTTGCGCTGGTACCGGGATACTGGAGAAAGTGGCGGTCACCCCGGTCATTGATCAGGATGAGGGACCGGGTCTGGTCTGTGTCGGTGGAGCGCTTGACGTAATCCACGCACACGCCGGCTTCCTGTGCGATCTTCAGGCAGTTGTCTGCCAATGCATCCCGGCCGGCCAGAGTTACGAGGTAGACCTCGTTTCCCAGCTTTGCCAGATCAATGGCGTTGTTATTGGCATCGCCGCCGCTTTTTACAGCAATTTCCTCTACGCTGTCGGCGTCATTGTCAAAGACGATCTCGGGCACGGGGTGCACCAGCAAATCTGCCATCATCTCGCCTACGCAAAGAATTCTCATAGCTGTTCACCCCTTTGTGATCATTTTGATGATTGTTTAATGATTCCTGATTGATGAAACAATCATAACGCAATGATTGTTTGATGTAAAGACACGAATTTGTAGAATCGTGGGCTTATATTTTGTGCAGACCGCAGAAAAATGGAAAAGTTTTACGGTTACAGTCCCTGGAACAAACGGATCTTCTGGCGGGCCACAGCGGTAATGTTGTCCTTGGCCTGCTTGCACATTTTATAGAAATCGCGCTGGCCCACACTGGCCTCCAGGCCCTCCATATAGGCCATCCGCAACTCAGTGGCAACATTGATCTTGCGGATACCCAGTTCAATCGCCTTGCGGAGCATCTCGTCAGGAGTGCCGGAGCCGCCGTGGAGCACCAGCGGGGGAGTATCCAATTTGCGGCAGGCGGTCAGCCGGTCAAAGTCGAAGTGAGGCGTACCTTTATAAAGACCGTGCGCGTTGCCGATACCGATTGCCAAGGCATCGCAGTCCACCTGAGCGCAGAAGCGCTCTACTTCGCCCACATCCACCAAATTCAAGTGATCGTGGGACATTCCGTCCTCTACACCGCCGATGGCGCCCAACTCACATTCCACGGAAACGCCTACTGCATGGGCGCTGCGGATCACGGCCAGACTCTCCCGCACGTTTTCCTCAAAGGGATGATGGGAACCATCATACATCACGGAGGTAAAGCCGGCTCGCAGGCACACCACAGTTTGCTCATAGCTGACGCCATGGTCCAGATGCAGAACGACAGGCACCTTGCTGTCATTGGCGGCCCGCTGAACGGCATCTGCCAGATACCAGAGGTTTCCGGCGTTGATGGCACCCTGACCGATACTGAGAATGACGGGATAATTCTCGGTGTCGGCGGCCTCCATAACGGCTTCGATCCCAGCAATGTTATCAATATTGAAGTGGGGAATAGCGGTTCCCCGCTGATTCGCAATTTCCAGAACTTCTTTCAATGTAGCAAGCATGTCATCCTGTCCTTTCGCGCGGACTTAAAAATCGGCGCATGAATTTCATGTACAAATTATCACAAACCTGATTACTAATCAATAATTTTGATTGAAAAATAATCAATTCTACGTTTTGATGATTTTTAGATGATTTATTTGTGAATATTTATATGATTGAATTTGCGTTTTGCTCATGATATGATCGCTGCAATCATTAACAAAGAGGGTGGATCTCACGAAAGAGCCTGTTATGTTGGACCACGCCGGCGCTTGGCGTGTGTATCTGGGCGGACGCAGCATCCGCGCCCTACGGGGGGAAAACGCGCCCGTAGACGATCACTTTCCCGAAGAGTGGATCGCTTCCACCGTGGAGGCTGCCGGAGCGGGCGCCTTGCCGGGAGCCGGTCTCAGCCGTCTGCGGGAAGCGCCCTATTCCACGCTGCGGGATAAAATTGCCTCCGCGCCGGGCTTCTGGCTGGGCGAAGAGTTCGTCCGGCAGCATGGTCCGGACTGCGGCGTACTGCTGAAGCTGCTGGACGCTGCGGAGCGCCTGAATGTGCAGGTCCATCCTTCCCGAGACGATGCCCGGCGCTTTTGGAGATCTCCGTATGGAAAGCTGGAGTGCTGGCATTTTCTGGACGGAAGGAGCATAAACGGACAGCCTCCTTATTTTTATCTGGGCCTGCGGCAGGATGTTGACAGGGCGAGGCTTCAGCAGGCGTTTTACAGTGGCGACTTCCAACGGGTGCTGGACTGCATGTACCGTTTCCCTGCCATACCGGGCCAAACGGTTTTGGTGGAAAGCGGCGTTCCTCATGCCATTGGCGCCGGGTGCTTTTTAATGGAGCTACAGGAACCCAGTGACCTGACGCTCCGTTTGGAAAAGCGCACAGCCTCCGGTACGGAGGTTTCAGATGACTGCTGTCACATGGGAGCAGGCTATGATGCGCTGTTTTCCATGGTCCGATATGAGCATTTCACGGAAGAAGAAACTCAAAACACCTACTTCATTCCGGCCCGTGTCCTAAAAACGGATGCCGGTGGGACCATTACCCAGCTGCTGGGATACGATCGATGTCCTTATTTTTCCATGGAGGAGATCCAGGTGCGAACAGCGCTGACACTGAAAAGCCGCCCCGCATTCTATGGCCTGTTTGTTCTATCGGGTCACGGAAGTCTGCAATGCGGTGAAAAACGCATGCCTCTGACCCCCGGAGATCAGATATTTGTTCCCGGAGGCACCCCTGCGATAACCCTCGCATCGAACCTGCGCCTGATTCGCTTTTTTGGCCCACAGTAAAAGAGCCGGGACGGCAAAAACCTGCTGGATATGGACCTGAAATGGACCGAAAAGTTGGTGCGGAAGGAGACACTGAAAAAAATTGAAGACACCAGTATTGAAAAGCTGCTACGCATGTATCGGGTGATTTGACAAATTCTACGGCAGGCCAATTCGTATCTCGTAAGCTGCGGAAAAAGCGATGGGCAGGGGGTGCGGACATTTTCTTGGACTTAAATTCCAAGTAATGCCCGTCTCCCGAGCGCATCTTAACGGAACGCTTTGAATTTTCCAGCTTCTACATCAATTCTTAGCGTAGGGACATTCACATTTTCCTCCACGATGGTGATTGTGGCGGTCGTATCAATGTAGTTGTCTGAGAGTGTCTCATAGATTTCGATTTGAACCTCATCGTCTTTATCGTAGAGCATCAGAAAATCAATCAGTTCTCCAGCTTTCATGAAAGTATCCTCCATAATCGTTACCCAGCCAAATCAAGGCTGCGTCTGTATTCTAACGGACTCATCCATCCGAGGGATTTCTTGATTCGGCTTTCGTTATACCAACGGATATAATCATCCAAGATAGCGATAAACTCGTCAATGGAGGTTTCTTTCCATGACCTAATGTGCTAAGGCACGTATGTGCATCCGAGACCGCACTTCAGAAATTGAACGAGTGAAAAAGCTGCCGGGGAGTTGATGATTTCCCCGGCGGCCTTTTTGCGGTCAGCAGAAGGTTGGATTTCCGCAGAAAAATGCCCGAAGGAGATGTTCCTTCGGGCATTGCGTGTATTCGGCAGAAATCAGCTGCTTTTTCCCAGATACGCTTCCTTCACCCGGCTGTCCGCCAGCAGCTCCGCGCCGGTGCCGGACATGGTGATGGTGCCGGTCTCCAGCACATAGGCGAGGTCCGCGATCTTCAGGGCCATGTTGGCGTTCTGCTCCACCAGCAGCACCGTGACCCCCTGCCGGTTGATCTCCCGGATGATGGAGAAGATGTCCTGCACCACCAGCGGGGCCAGGCCCAGAGACGGTTCATCCAGCATCATCAGCTTGGGACGGGACATGAGGGCACGGCCCACGGCCAGCATCTGCTGCTCGCCGCCGGAGAGGGTGCCCGCCAGCTGCCAGCTCCGCTCCTCCAGACGGGGAAACAGGCTGTACACCCACTGGATGTCTTTTTCGATCTCCGCCTTATCCCGGCGCAGATAGGCCCCGATCTTCAGATTTTCCAGCACCGTCATATCCGGAAAGACCCGGCGGCCCTCCGGACTCATGGCAATGCCGGTGGAGATGATCTTGTCAATGGACTTGCCCAGCAGCTCCTGCCCGTCCCACTGGACGGAGCCGCCGGAGGCCTTTACCAGTCCGGTGATGGTCCGCAGGGTGGTGGATTTGCCCGCGCCGTTGGCGCCGATCAGCGTCACGATCCTGCCGTCCGGTACTTCCAGAGAAATGCCCCGGAGGGCCTGAATACCGCCGTAGTGGACCTGGAGGTTTTCAATTTTAAGCATCGTCCGCCACCCCCAGATACGCGTCGATGACGCGCTGATTTTTTTGGATCTCCGCCGGTGTGCCGCTGGCGATCAGCTTGCCGAAATCCAGCACATAAATGCGGTCGGAAATGCCCATGACCAGATTCATGTGGTGCTCGATGAGAAAGATCGTGATCTTAAATTTTTCCCGGATCTCCCCGATAAAGGCTGTCAGCTCCTCCGTTTCCTGAGGGTTCATGCCGGCGGCCGGCTCATCCAGAAGCAGCAGCTTCGGCTCCGCCGCCAGTGCCCGGGCGATTTCCAGCCGCCGCTGCTTGCCGTAGGGCAGGCTGGTGGCCAACTCATTTTTCACATCGGACAACCCTACGATCTCCAGCAGCTCCTCCACCTGTGCCCGCTGGGCCGCTTCCTCTTTCCGGTTCAGCCGGAACGCGGCGGAAAACACGCTGCTGGTGGAGCGGCAATGCTTGGCGATGAGCACATTGTTGAACACCGTCTGGGTCTTCCACAAACGGATGTTCTGAAAGGTCCGGGCCATGCCCGCCCGGGTGATCTTATCCGGGGTAGGGGAGAGAGTCTCCGTGTAAAGTCCATCGCACTGGCCCTTGTACTGCTTTTTCATTTTGCCCTGGGGGTGGTTTTCGATGATCTTCGCCCCGTCGAACCACACCGCGCCGTTGGTGGGCTGGTACACGCCGGTGATGACATTGAAGGCGGTGGTCTTTCCCGCGCCGTTGGGTCCGATGAGGGCCACGATCTCCCCCTCGTTGACCTCCAGCTCCAGATCGTCCACAGCCACAACGCCGCCGAACTGCATGGTGATGTGATCCAGTCTCAAAAGCTGCTCACTCATGGCTGTACCGCCTCCTTCTTCGCTCTTTTCTGCCGCTTTTTCAGGAGATCCGGCAGCTCTTTATCTCCCATGATGCCCTTTCGGAAGAACAGCACCACCACCATGATGATGACGGAGAACACCACCATCCGGAAGCCGGTGCGCAGGAAGGGGACCTTGAAGCTGCCGATGTAGGTCTCGGCGTCCAGAAACCGCAGCCACCACTCACTGGCCGCCACATACAGAAATGCCGCGATGCAGCTGCCGGAGATGGAGCCGATACCGCCGATGACCACGATCAGCAAGATCTCGTAGGTCATAGCCGTGGTGAACACCTTGGCCTGCGCCTGATTGGCGAACATGGCGAACAGGCCGCCGCCCACTCCGGCGAAAAACGAGCTGATACAGAAGGCCAGCCGCTTGTGGCGGGCCAGATTGATGCCCATGGCCTCTGCTGCCACCTCATCATCCCGGATGGCCTTGAAGGCCCGGCCGTAGGTGGAGTTGATCAGCAGCACGATTACCGCCACGCACACCCCCGCCAGCAGAAACGGTACGAAGGTGGACAGCCGCAGGATCACCTTGCCGTCGGCATTCTGGATATTGAAGCTGGAGAAGGTGGGGAAGTTCTTCAAGGCGTTGGCACCGTTGGTCACAGGGCCGAGGGGGTCCCACTGGAAAATGGCCCGGATGATCTCCGCGAAGCCCAGAGTGGCAATGGCCAGATAGTCGGATTTCAGACGCAGTACCGGCAGGCCGATGAGCCACGCCACCGCTGCCGCCACGCAGCCGCCCAGAAACAGGGCCAGCAGAACGCCCAGCACCAGCCCCACAGCCCCGCCGCCGAACAGCTCCGGCAGGGAGAAATTTACGGCGGAGCCGTTATAGAGATAGTACACCGCTTTCCGATCCGCCGTGGGAATGGTGAGAATGGCGTAGGTGTAAGCGCCCAGCAGCATGAAGCCCGCCTGTCCCAGAGAAAACAGGCCGGTGAAGCCGTTGAGCAGGTTCATGGACACCGCCACCAGCGCGTAAACCGCGCCCTTTTTCAGGACGGTGAACAGCATCCCCGTGGGCTTCATGGTGTTTTCCAGCAGGACGACCAGCGCCAGCAGCGCCAGCGCGCAGAGCAGGGCGATCACCGTGCCCCGTTTGCTTTTCTTTTCGTTCAGCACAGTCGATCCCCCCTTACACTTTGTCCGTGACCTTTTCGCCGAACAGACCCGTGGGCTTCACGCAAAGCACCACGATCAGGATGGCGAAGGTAAAGGCATCGGAAAAGACGCTCCAATCAGAGCCCTTGATGACGCTCTCGCAGATACCGATGAGAAACGCCCCCACCACGGCACCGGGAATGGAGCCGATACCGCCGAATACCGCCGCTACGAAGGCCCGCAGCCCCGGCAGGGAGCCGGACAGGGGGACGATGGACTGGTAGTTGGTGAAGTACAGCAGGGAGCCGATGGCCGCCAGCAGAGAGCCGATGATGAAGGTCACGGAGATCACGCTGTTGATCCGGATGCCCATGAGCTGCGCGGTTTCAAAATCCCGGGACACAGCCCGCATGGCCATGCCGATCCGGGTGTGGTTGATGAGCTGGGTCAGGGCCGCCACCAGAAGTACCACCAGCACCGGCGTGACCACCGTCACATACTTGGTGGATACCCCCGCGATGGTCAGCTGGTTGGACAGACCGGGCAGGGCAGGGTACATCTGGGGCAGGCCGCCGGTGACATAGGTCGCCAGATTCTGCAGCAGATAGCTGACGCCGATGGCGGAGATCATCACCGACATCCGGGGGGCTGTCCGCAGAGGCTTGTAGGCCGCCCGCTCGATGATGAAGCCCAGCAGCACCGTCAGAATGATCATCAGGGGAATGGCCGCGGCCAGCGGCAGGCTGGCGCTGAGGTAGACCATCATCAGACCGGCTACCATGAATACATCGCCGTGGGCAAAGTTGATCAGCCGCAGGATGCCGTAGACCATGGTATAGCCGATGGCGATGAGGGCGTACTGCCCGCCCAGCGATATGCCGGAGAGCAGAATGGAGATGCCGTATTGCACGGGGAACCCTCCCTTTTCTTTCAAGTTTTACGCGGAAGGCACGCGGCGGAGCCGTCTTGAAAAAAGCCGCAGAGCGGCTGCTTTCGGGGCGGTCCCGGCCTTGGCGCGTTCACGCGAACCGTCTATAAACGGTAAGACCGCCTGGCGGGGAGTCCCCGCCAGGCAGGTCGGCAGGATCGGATCAACCGGCTTTCTGCATCGTTTCCAGAGCCCAGGCGTTGTTGGCGGTGTCAGCCACCTTGATGTAGGCAGTGTCGCGGATAGCGTCGCCGATGTCGTCAAAGGCGATGTCACCGGTGACGCCGGTGTAGGTCACACCGGGCAGCGCGGCCTTTACAGCGGCGGGATCGGTGGAGCCGGCGGCCTTCAGAGCCTCCAGCGCCACATAGTAGGCATCATAGCCCATGGCGGTGACGGCTGCGATGGTGTCATTGCCGCCGTTGTTGGTCATGGCGGTGGCATCCTCGTTCAGCCAGGCCTTGATGCCCTCGTCGAATTCGGGAGAGCCGCCCTCCTGATAGAAGGTGGAGACATACAGCTTCACGTCAGAGCTGGAAGCGGCTTCCAGAACCATGTTGCTGTCCAGCGTATCGGAGCCCAGAATGGGGATCTCCAGACCCATGGAAGCGGCCAGCTTCACGATCTGAGTGGAGTAGGAGATGGACACGGGGCAGAAGATGACTTCCGCGCCGGAGGAGGCAGCCTTCGACAGGTAAGTGCTGAAGTCGGAGGTGTTGGTGGGGAAGGAGTCGGTGATGACCTCGCCGTCAAAGGCGTCGGTGAAGTACTTGATCAGGCCCTGATCGTACTCGTTGCCCAGCTCGCCCAGGCAATAGGCCTTCTTGGCGGAGAACTTCTCCTGCGCGAAGTTGGCCAGAACGGTGCCCTGGAAGGGGTCCAGGAAGCAGATGCGGAAATAGTAGTCATTGCCCGCAGTGACGCCGGGGTTGGTGCAGGTCACGCCGATGGCGGCCAGACCCGCTTCACCGAAGATGGGGCCGCCGGCCATGGCGCAGCTGGAGCCGTAAGTACCCAGCACCAGAGAAACGTCCTTGCTCACCAGCTCAGAAGCGGCGGTAGGAGCCTTGGCGGAATCGGAGCCGTTATCGGCATAGACCAGCTCTACCTTGTAGGTCTCGCCGCCGATGTCCACGGTGGGGGTCATGTGGTTGGCGTACTGCATACCCAGCATCTCCTGCTTGCCGCCGGCGCCGGAGTCACCGGTAGCAGGCTCAAATACGCCGATCTTTACGACTTTTTCACCGGAAGCGGCGTCAGAACTGCTCTGGCTGTCGCTGCTGGCATCGCTGGAACTGTCAGCGCCGCAGGCCGCCAGACTCATGGACATAGCCAGCGCCAGCATGATGGAAACAAACTTCTTCATTCAATTCATCCTCCTTGCGAGATCCGGACCGCTCAAAGCGTCCGTCTCTTGTAGATGGATGTATTTTATGCAGATACAATACCGCCCGCAAGAGAAAATCCGCACAAAATTTTTCCTGCGGTTTTCACAGGCGTTTCACCAAATGACCATATAGTGTAATCAAATGTGTTTGATACACGGACAAATTGGCTGATTTCAGAAAATACAGCTTTTTTCGCTGTCCGTCAGAAACGGACAGTGCCTCTGGTAATTTTGACTAAAAAAATTTGAGTTTCTTGGACGAAACGTAAAAGCAAGGGGCGAACAGCACTTTGTGGACAGTGTTTCTGACCATGAAAAAAGGGCGGCAGATGCCGCCCCTTACGTTTGAGATCCTTTGCGTGTCTGAAACCCCGCGATATGGAAAGGTTAAGAGCCCTCGCATCTGCCGTCTGTGAAGCAGACGATTCATTTATACCGTGATTGTCAAAGCCTTGATATAAGAAACAGGTAGGTCATCCGAAAAGATAACCCACCTGTTTCTTGCTTTTATTATTTTTTAGAAAGCGTAGTATTCATCCATATGTCTTGGTAGTGCACACGCAAGTATTGCAATCTGCGCTCTGAACTGTAGCAGACAAAACGGCTCTAATTCTCTCGAGCCTTTAGCAGACCATTTGTTACTCAAATTTGAATCGTTAAATCTCCTTGAAATGTATAATGAGCATTAGATTTGCCAGCAGCACATAGTGCGGCAATCTGTGTATTCATGTCCTCATTATAATTTTTTTCATCCACACTGACTACTAAAATTTGAGGCTTCAGAATTTTTTGAACATACTCCGAAAAATAGCGAGAGTTAATGCCATGGTGAGATAATTTTTGGAGGTGGGGGGTTATAATGTGTCCACACAATGCTGCGCGGAGAGTCTCATCTGTACTGTCTCCCGCAAACAGGGCTAAATCTTCTTCATTTCTTTTAAGTAGCCAAATACTACTGTCTTCATTACAAGTTTGTTTATGAATATCTAACGCCCATTTCATTGATTCTTCAGTCAGATTTTGATCACACAGTGCCATTGCATATACTACGGAACGCATGGTACTGTTTTTCAGCGGATACAGGCATTCCAGCATATAATCCCCAAAGCGAAACATCCTCTCAGCACATTCTATTGATGAAAGCAGCTTTGCGCCAGAGCGTTCCAAATACTGGAAAAATTTGTGGTATTCTCGATAGTATTCCTGTGTCCCAAACACCGGATACACACAATCAGCAAATTGAAGATCTCCACAAGGAGCAACTGCCTCTCGTACAGCAATTTTATCAACTAAGTGGACAAAGCCGCCAAAATGATCCTGATGCAAATGCGTCAGAATTAACAAGTCAATAGTATTAATACCACGTCCAGTCAGAAATTCTAAAAGCGGACGTCTCCCTTTATAAAATTTCCCGCCACCATCAATCACTACACAGCGAGAACCATCTGGCGTATCCAAAAGCAGTACTGTACAGTCTGCTCGCCCAACATCAAGAATATGAAGTTCACTCATATGGTCAGCATCACCTTATCACCTTCGCAATATGCATTATGGTTTGCGGCAGCTCACTTCCAAAAGCTTGCCATCTGCACAGTTCGTCAGTATCATGCGCACCTCCATGCCTTGACATTCAAGTCTTCAGATTTCTTTTCTTGCGGGTATTCTACCAGAGCATTCTTAGAAAGGCAACGCTTTTTCCTTTTCAATTGCTGTTGCTCAGGCGCCAACATGGAAAAAATCTGCCTCCGGCAAGCCAGCACTGTTCATGCCGCAGGCATGTGAATTCGCGCAAAGAAAACACGCAAAAACTACAAAAAGTACGCAAAAATGTGCGTGCAAGCGTTTGATACAAGAAAATTGTATAAAAATTGTTAGAATTATGAATTGACGCTCCAAATGAAGGAGGACTATTATAAAAACATACAGTTGCAATACGCAACTTACTCCGATATCCGATGAATGTACTCTTATCGGAGCAAAACAACCAGACATACTGCAAAGGAGGATGTTTAATGAAAAGGTTCCCCACAAAGGTCGTGTCACTGGTTTTAGCTTTAGCAATGTCACTGTCCCTGTTGACCGTAAGCACCGTCGCTGAAGAAAATGGATGGTGGACTGAGGAAATATGGGACGCAGAGACGTTGATATCTTTGGGGGCCAAGCCGCCCCTGTTCAACAAAAAAACAGGCTACTATGAAATTGAAACGCCAGAACAATTGCTGTATTTGTCTGGCAATTGGAAATCTACTGATACCAATGGTGATGGTCAACCGGATGCCCCGCGTAATGGACATTACGTATTGACAGCAGATTTAGACATGGGGCCACTGATGAAGAAAATCGGAAAAACGATTACAGAGGCATCCGGTAAAGAAACAGATGGCTATATGTTGCCGCTCTCTGCCAATAAGAAGGAAAATGCGGATAAGACAGACGGTTGGTTTATGGGTACGATCGATGGCCAGTATCATACGATCTCTAATCTACGCATCTGCCGTCAAAACGGCAAATATACTGGCCTGGTAGGATATCTGGGCAACGAAACTCTTACCACACCGACGATTCGGAACTTGGGCCTGATTAACCTGAAGATGGAAGGCAAAAAGTCCTGTGGTGCTTTTGCAGGTGTTTGCTTTGGCACTGTGGAGAATTGCTTTGCCACTGGTACCATCAAGGCAAAGGAAGCTGTCGGTGGCTTAGTTGGAAAGTGCGAGGGTGAGTTGCGCAACTGTGTATCCTACATGAAGGTAAAGGGCAAGTCGTTAGTAGGGGGTTTAGTTGGAAACATATTAGGTGGTGCAGTAGAAAATTGCTATGTTGGAGGCTCTGTCACGGTGAGTGGAGGCAAAGCCTCTGCCGGCGGTGTTGCCGGTACATTCGCAGTAGCCACTTATCTCAGGAACGTGGCTTCCGTCATTCGTGAGGTCAGTGGAGATGAGGGCGCATCTGATATTGATCGACTGGTTGGCACACTGGAGAGTGAGAGCGGCACCAACATCACCAACAACTATATCTGGGAGGGTGCAATCCTGAATGGCAATGCACCCGTAGAGCATCCTAACCGCTCCATTGCTCAGGCGGTCTCTACTGAGACTTTGATGAGTAGGTCTCTGTACGAAAAAAATCTGGGCTGGGAGTTTAATAAGATTTGGAGCTGGGTTGGTACTTCTGCTCAAGGATATCCTATGTTGACAGGTTTTGTGAAGGCGGGGAAGGCGCCAGATCTGCTTGAAGAAATTCTGACAGATTTGACGATAAAGCAGCCTGTGCTACTGATCGATGACCCTGTAGTGAACTGGGTTGCTAAGGGAGAACAGGCTACAATCCATGCTCGGCTGTCACTTCCCGAAGGCACAAAGGTCGACAGTATAAAAGTCTTTTACGGTGAAAATAGTGACGGAAAAACTTTTAAAGACTTTGTCGAGATGACTGTTAACAAGGATAGCTATCAGGCTGTCTTACCACTGAAAAATCCCGGCAGCTACCATTACTTTGTGTCTGCTAATGTGGACGGACAGATAATCACTGTTCCTGCCGATATTTCTGCATCTTTACCGCTGCAACTTGATGACGGTGTTGTGGACGCAACTCCAAGAGAGGTCCTTTGCCAGTTGGGTGAAACATATCAGGAAGTAGGTTTTAACTGGATCACGGATCCCGCAGTGAAGGATTCAAAGGTTTGGTACAGAGGTAAGGGAGACAGTACTTGGAACGTTACTGATGGAGAGAGTGTGCGCCACTATCTAACTGAAGGCTGGGAAGAAATCCAGAGTCATTGGGCAACGATAACTGGTTTGGCTGCAGAAACTACCTACGAGTATGCGGTCGGCGGCATTTATGATGGTAAAGAGGTTCGAGGGGACATCCATACATTCACGACACTCCCTGCCTCAGGCGCATTTACTTTCATGCAGTACGGTGACCTCCAAGCAAAGAAACCAGAAGGCTATGATCCCTTCCTGAATACCATGGAACAGTTTGTGAATACGCTACCGGTACAACCAGATTTCCTGCTGAATACCGGCGACATTGTGGATGCTGGATATAAGAGTGCACAATGGGCAAGCTTCTTCGACGTTGCTGAAACTTATATGGCTGACCGGCTAAATATTTTGCTGCCAGGCAACCATGAAAATACCGGTGATCTGCTCTACAAACAGTATGGCGCGCGAACGAGCCTGCCAAATGAACTGGAATACGGTCCGCTGGAGGGAACCGGTTGGTGTGTTGTTGGCGATGCATGCTTTGTCTTTGTCAACGCAGATCCGTACTCCGGTCAGGTAGGGGCAGATGTTGAAGCTGACCGAGCAAGATTCTTTACCGAGCAAACCGCGTGGGCTAAGACTGTTTATGAGAAAGCGGACAAAACCTGGCGGATTATGGCATCTCATGTGGGCACATATATTGTAAATTTCAACGATCCATCTGACTATCCCTATATCCCCGAGATGTGCGATGAACTGCAAGTGGATCTGTATTTGAACGGTCATGACCACGAGTATATCCGTACCACAACCAAGGATAACGTAATCTGCCCCATAGGCAGCGGCACAACCTATATGACCTGTTCTTCTTTGGGCGAAAAGCTGGACGCGTTTGAGCCGGGAACAGCCGGTGGTAAGTATGCGGTGGTTCATAAAGACGGCGCTGACAATTCTCAGCAGATTTTCAGCATGGTAACAGTGGATGGAAACGGTATCCACGCTACTGCATATCAACGTGGTGTCGAGGAAGATTGGTCCAAGTTTGATATTATTGATCATTATGATATCACTACTAGTCTGACCAAGGGCAGTCAGACATCCACCGAAGTCACAGAGCCTGCTGGCCCTGAAATAACCGTGTTGCCCACTTATACTGTTCAGCCTGGCGACTGCTTATATCGCATTGCAAAGATGCTCTATGGCAACGGTGAAAAATGGAACGATCTGTATGAAGCAAATCGGAATATCATCAGCGACCCTGCATGTATCTACATAGGCCAAGTGCTGAGAATTCCAGCAAAATGAATTTCAAAGTGCACCCATTATAAATAACACTTAGTGAACCTCACCACCCAAGCGTAAACGCTATCAAACCACCGCAGATAGGACTAACAAAGTAAGTCCTATCTGCGGTGGTCGCATTGTAACTGTTATTGCTGACGGCCTTTGTCGGCCAGGGGGTGCAGATATTTTCTTGGACTTAAATTGTATGTACGAAAATAAGTGGCTCTGCAAGCAGAATTGAGGGCCAGTTGAGAAAAATGATCGAAGGACACCATGGATAGATTAAAAGGCTGACTGGACTGATATTTCGCTAAGATACTGCTCACTTGCGAGCAGGTGATAGCTGATCTCTGATATTAAGAAAGCAAATCTTTATCATATGATTCTTGTAAGTTATCCGGCATTGACTTCTTCGCTTTACTGTAATATAATGTGCAAACAACATCCGTAAAGGAGGGAAGTCAATGAGCTATATCATTGCAATTGGGCTTTATCTGGTACTGTTGATGGTCTACGGTCTGGTAATCGCCCACAAGAAAGTAAAGACCACTGACGATATGATGACCGGAGGGCACAAGATCCCCTTCATCATTCTGGTGGGCAGTTTGCTGGCCACCTGGTGCGGCGGCGGCGGTATTACCGGTTCTGCCGGAGTCGTGTACAGCGGCGGACCTTGGGTAGGTGTGCTGACCTTTGCAGCTCCTCCTATCGGTATTATTCTGCTGTATTTCATTGCTGGCAAGGTCCGCAAGTCCAATAAGTTAACGGTGCCTGAGATCATGGGTGCCCGCTACGGCACGGCCGCCAGCATCATCTCCGCTCTGTGCGTCATGCTGGCCTATGTGGGCGTGCTGGCCACGCAGCTGAAAGCGGCTGCCAACATTCTGGTGCTGCTGTGCCATTCCAGCGGTATTGAGATCTCTCATGGTGTGGCACTTGCCATCTGCACAGTTATTATCGTGATCATCACCGTAGGCGGCGGTCTGGTTTCCGTGGCCTATTCCGATGCCGTCAGCGCCCTGATCATGATTGGCGGCTTTTTCCTCGCCATCCCCATTCTGATGCGCGCGGCCAGCGCTCAGGGCGCTGTTCTGCCTGCCGAAAAGACTACTTTTACCGGCGGTATGTCCGGCTGGACGCTCCTGGGCTACTTCCTGCCCTCTCTGGCTCTGATGCTGGGCGACCAGAATATGCTGCAGCGTTTTGCCTCTGCCAAAAACAGCGACGAGGCTAAGAAGTCCAACATTGGCATGTTCATCGGTGAAATAATGGTCATCGCCAGCATTGTTGCAGTGGCAACTCAGGCTGCCAAGCTGTACCCCACGCTGGATACGCCCTCTAACGTTATCTTCCAGGTGGCGGTGGATTATCTCCCCATGGTATTCGGCGCGCTGGTTATGTGCGCCTGCATGGCGTTCATTGTCACTACGGCGGACAGTTATCTGCTCTCCTCCGCGACCAACCTGACCAACGATATCTATGTGAAGTACATCAATAAGAATGCGACGGATCACCAGAAGATGACTGTTCTGCGTGCGACCATCGTGGTGTTCAGCGTGATCGCCGTGGTCCTGACGCTGTACTTCCCCACGGTTTTGCAGCTGCAGATGACCGCATATACTATGTATGGCGCTGCCATTACGCCCGCTATTCTGTTTGCCCTCTTCTCCAAGAAGGTGACATCCGCCGGCGGTATGGCCGGTATCATTGTGGGCGGCGCAATGACCATTGCGTGGACCCTGATGGGTACTCCTTACGGCATCCAGTGCGCGATCGTGGCTGTTCCCGCTTCTGTGGTGGCTATTCTGGTGGTTTCTGCGCTGACTGCCGGTCGTGCAGACGAGGTCCACTCTCTGGAAGCCTTGTACAAGTAAAGAAAAGAACCTTACGGGGCAGGGGGGAACCCCTGTCCCCGTTTGCCATCTATACGGTTGAAAGGAGATATCAATTAATTATGGAAGATCCCAGAATCCGAAAATTTGCGAAGTTCCTGATCAACAGCGCTGTAGGTCTGCAGAAGGGTGAAAAAATTCTCATCGAGCTGCACGGCAGTGAAACAACCCTGATGAAGGCTCTGGTGCAGGAGGCCTACCTTGCAGGCGGCAAGCCGTTCATCCACATCTTTGACTACGATGTGGAGGGAGCTCTGGTGGCCGGGGCAGATGCGGAACACATGGCTGAGATCGCATCCTATGAACTGGAGCGCATGAAGGACATGGATGCCTACATCGATATCCGCGCTACTACCAATATCAGCATGTGGCACAATATCAGCGACGAAGCCCAGCGCCGCTATCGCCAGTATTACTGGGGCCCCATTCACCTGGATCAGCGCTGCAACCACACCAAGTGGAGTGTCCTCCGCTATCCCAATGACGCTATGGCCCAGTTGGCCGGCATGTCTACAGAGGAATACGAAGACTTCTACTTCCGGGCCTGCCTGGTGGATTATGAGAAAATGGGCCGGGCCATGGAGCATCTGGAGGCCCTGATGGACCGCACCGACAAGGTACACATCGTTTCGCCCGGTACGGATCTGACCTTCTCCATCAAGGACATCCCCTGCTTCGGCATGCACGGCAATCGCAACATTCCCGACGGTGAGATCTACACCTCCCCGGTGAAGAACTCCGTCAACGGCTATATCAGCTATAACTGCCCTTCACCCTATGATGGGTTCCTCTTCCGGGACGTGCGTCTCGAATTCAAGGACGGCAAGGTCGTCAAGGCCACCAGCAACAATACGGAATACATGAACGAGATCCTGGATATCGACGAAGGCGCCCGCTATGTGGGTGAATTCGCTTTCGGTGTGAACCCGGTCATCAATCACCCCATCGGCGATATTCTTTTTGACGAGAAGATCGCGGGCAGCTTCCATTTTACACCGGGCAACAGCTATGACAATGCTTCCAACGGCAATAAATCCGCTGTCCATTGGGATCTCATTCAGATCCAGACTCCGGAGTACGGTGGCGGCGAAATCTGGTTCGACGATGTACTGATCCGGAAGGACGGTTTGTTTGTGCTGGATGATCTGAAGTGCCTGAACCCCGAAAATCTGCTGTCTGAAGACGAATAAGGAGAATCACAGTTATGGATAATGTTGTTGCACGCCTGATGCGCTATGCTAAGGTGTGGAGTGAAAGTGACTACCACGCAAACCGGGGCACAACTCCCAGCACGGACCGCCAGTTTGATATGGCACGGCTGCTGGTAGAAGAACTGCACGGTATGGGCGTGGACAATGCGTTTGTGGACGATACTTGCTATGTGTATGCCTCTCTGCCTGCAACTCCCGGCTGTGAGCATCTGCCTGTAATCGGACTGATCGCTCATATGGACACTACGCCGGATATGACCGGCAAGGACGTGAAGCCTCAGATCCTCCACTATGATGGCGGTGATCTGGTGCTGAATCCGGAGCAGAATATTGTGATGAGGGGCAGCGACTTCCCGGAACTGAAAAAGTTCATCGGCCAGGATCTGGTCTGCACTGACGGCACAACGCTGTTGGGGGCCGATGACAAGGCTGGTATTGCCATTATCCTGCAGGCGGTGGAAGAATTGCTGGCTGAGGGCACACCCCACGGAACGATTAAGCTGGGCTTTACACCGGATGAGGAAATCGGTCTGGGCGCCAGTAAGTTCGACGTGAAGGGCTTCGGTGCAGACTTTGCCTACACACTGGACGGCGGTGATATCACGGACTATGAATATGAAACTTTCAATGCGGCTAAATCCAAGGTGACGATTCATGGCTTCAGCATCCACCCCGGCACCTCCAAGGACCGGATGAAGAACGCCCTGCTGATCGCTATGGAGTACAACGCTCTGCTGCCCGCCCTTGAAACTCCTGGCCATACTGAGGGATACGAGGGGTTCTTCCATCTCCAGGAGATGCACGGCAAGGTAGAGGAAGCCACCATGGAGTATATCATCCGGGATCATAGCATGGAGCGCTTCCGCCAGCGGATCGCCGTTATGGATGCGGCAGCGGAGCAGATCGACCGCCGTTACGGGAAGGGCACAGTGACGGTGGATACCCAGGATCAGTATTACAACATGTACGAGGTTTTGAAGGATCACATGGAGATCGTGGAACTGGCGGAGGCGGCCATGAAGGGCGCGGGTATCGCCAATCCCACCCATTCTCCCATCCGCGGCGGCACGGACGGCTGCATGCTGACCTATCAGGGGCTGCTGTGCCCCAACCTGCCCGTCGGCGGACATAATGCCCACGGCCGCTTTGAGTATGCACCGGTGGAGTCTCTGAAAACCGGTGTGCGGACGGTGAAACAGCTGCTTTCGCCGACACTGATCGAAGCCGTGATTTTGAAAAAGGAGAAGTAACATGTATCAGGAGCGTATCAAAAAGGTCCTCGCCGCTATGGAGGAGATGGGCCTGGAACAGATGCTGGTCAGCAACCCCAACAGTATTTGGTATCTGACAGGGTATTATGTGTTCCCCTATGAGCGGATGCTGGCGCTGTATCTGCGCCGGGACGGCAATCACGCCCTGTTTCTCAACAGCCTGTTCCCGGAGCCGGAAGCGAATTGCCGGAAAATCTGGTTCTCTGATACCGATGACTGTGTAGGCAAGGTGGCTGAGGAAGTAGACGGCAGTAAGCCTCTGGGCATTGACAAGGAGTGGCCTGCTGTATTTTTGCTGCCTTTGATGGATCGCCTGCCGGACTGCCGGTGCGTACTGGCCTCTGACTGTGTGGACGATGTGCAGGCCTGCAAGGACAGTGTTGAACAGGATCTGATGCGGGAGGCATCCCGGATCAATGATCTCGTGATGGAACGCGCCGTAAAGCGTCTGAAAGAGGGCGTGACGGAAAAGGAAATTGCGGAATATATTGTATCTCAGTATGCGGCGGAAGGCTGCGAAAATGAGTCGTTCCAGACCATCGTGTCCTTTGGACCCAATGCCGCTGACCCGCATCACGAGCCAGATAACACTGTGCTGAAAGCGGGGGACTGCATCGTGATCGACATGGGCTGCCGGAAAAACCGCTACTGCTCCGATATGACCAGAACATATTTCTGCAAAGAGGCTGCGCCGGAGTTTGCGGCCATTCACAATCTGGTCCGCACAGCCAACGAACTGGCGGAGTCCATGGTGCGCCCAGGTGTGCCTCTGTGCGATTTGGACAAGGCTGCCCGGGATCATATCGCCGCGGCCGGATACGGAGAATACTTTACTCATCGGCTGGGACATTTTATCGGGCAGAATGATCATGAAAAGGGCGATGTCAGCTCCGCTAACCACAATCTGGCCAAGCCCGGTATGATCTTTTCTATCGAGCCCGGTGTATATTTGCCCGGCAAATTCGGCGTTCGTGTAGAGGATCTTGTATTGGTCACGGAAGATGGCTGTGAAGTCCTGAATCGGGTCGATAAACACTGGAAAACTGTGGGCTGACGAAGTTGGTTTGCTTTGGCACGATTGTCCTGCGTAATGTAAAAGCAATCGACAGACAAAACACGGCGTGTCAAAAATGACGGTTCTCCCTGTAATGAGTGGGATAACACCGTTGGCACAGCCAATTTCCGTGGGTCCTGCATCCGAAAACCAGGGCCATCCTCAAAACCCGCCTGCGGGCGTAGCTCTGCTCGCCTTTACCCGCAAGAGGTATGGGGTATCCGGAATGCGGCAGAGCCGCTAACAGCTTCCCGACCTTTTCACACGGAAGATCTAACCCCTTATTCAATCGCCTTAAAGCTGATTGAATAAGCAGTACGGCCCCCGTAGTTGAAGCATTCATTGAACCGCCATAATGGTATTATCTTTTTTCGCTTGCAGCATATTGAAAGCAATCATCCTGCGATCCTCTTTTTAATCTTAGCGATTTTGGGGACTGCAATATAAAAAAGCCGCCCTCACCGGGCGGCTTCAGTCTGTCGAAAAAGTCCGGCTGGAGCTGGGCTTTTTCTGATAGATATGGTAGAATGGGCAAGGTGATGCAAGATGCTGGAACGCGGAAAAATGGATCGAGATCTGGTAGAGTTCGTAGTCATAGACCAACTGGTGCCGAAGGAGCATTTGCTGCGAAAGATAGATGCAGCGGTGGACTTCACACAGCTGTATGAAATGGTGGAGCCGCTCTATTGTGAGGATAATGGGCGACCCAGCATCGCCCCGGTGGTGTTGTTCAAGATGGTGTTAGTGCCGGGAGTTCGCGACCCCGTTTTGTTGGGAGCAACGAACCGCTTTTTGTCGGAAAACCGGAAGCCAATCGATAGAATTTCATAGTACCAACAACCCAGATTGGCAAATAAATATTATTCTTCTTGCTGGTCAGCCAGCAGCTCAACGGCCTTTACTTTGCCAGTCTGTACAGAAACTGTATCCAGTTTCTTCCCGCGGAAACTCTCGCCCCGCAGCTTGAATACCGTAGCTTCATCAAAGATGCGGTCCAGCGCACACAGAAGTGTAGAGTCCTCATTAAAGTCCTCACGCCAGAGAGCCGGATTCTTGTTGCTGGTGAAAACCATGATAAAACTGCCTTCCTTGTTGTAGCGACGGTCGATCAGGTCAAAGAACAGCCGCGTATTCTCTTTATCGAATTCGCAATGGCCGATTTCATCAATGATCAAGCAGGATGGGCGAACTAAGCTCTTGAGGCAGGAATCCGTTTTCCCCACGCGCCTGGCGGCCGTAAAGCGGTCACGCCGCTCGGAAGCCTTCATGAAATAGGCCCGCATTCCATGCTGGCAGCAGGCATTTGGCTAAGCGGATCGCACCGCACGGTGTCAGATTCGAGTCCTGCGCTCTCCGCCATATGGGTCAGTGCGCGTAGTTGGCGATCGCAGCGGACTGTAAAACCGTGACATCTGAAACATCGTTGGTTCAATTCCAACCTAACCCACCAGAAGAGGGACACCCTGAGAAGGGTGCCCCTTTTGCTTTTTAGGATGAAATGCTACAATGGTCGGAAAAATATAAAAGAGCTTGACGCACCTAGATAAAAAGAAAAGCGGAGCCAGGTTTCCCTAGCTCCGCCTGATTATGTGGCTTTCAAAAATATTACAGAATTCTTGCAATCTCAAGCGCTTCGCCGATGGCTGCGATGACACCCACGTTCGTTTTTAGGGCAGGTAGTACAAATACTAGATAGCTCAGCAACATCCAACATCTTCATAGTTGCAATCCGGGGTGTGGTACCCTTTATCCCAGCGTCGTCCAGAAATCGCGCACATTGTTGATATTATAGTAAATGTCCTCAGTGCTCACATGGATCAGGTTCCAGTCCTCCAGAGGCACTGAGCCCTCTGCCGGTTCAATATCATCGCGGACAGGCCAACCGCCCAGGGTGTTGAATGGATCATTGCCGCTGGTATCACCATCTGTACCGCCCATCATAAAGCGGATTAGGAGCTTTGCTGCATTGGGATGCTGGCAGTTGTTGACAACATATAGGCTGTTGATTTGCGGAATACCAACAGTAGGTTCCAGATTGATAGGAACCAAGCACCAATTATTATCTTTATTTTTGCGGAGTTTTGTGGAAGAAGCAAAGCCAATGGGCGGAGTGGACTGTCCACGAGTACCAACGCCTTCGGCAACATCATCGGAAGAAGACGTAAAAATCGGCTCGTTCTCGTACAGACGCTTCAAAAATTCATAACCGGCATTCTCGCAGCCCTCAGAAAGGACTAGGTCCTCGCCAGTTAAATCCTTATATGCATCCTCCAGCATGGCAGGAGTATCCCCCACACAGAAACCTGTTGCCCAAGATGCCCAAGCAAGGTCATTCAAAATGTTTTGCATCATTACGCGGCCTTTCCACTCGGGCTGTGTGACTTCCCAAATGTTGGTGACAGGGGGCTTATCAGGATATGCATCGCCATTGTAAAACAACTGTGTCATCTCAATATAGAGAGGCGTGCTGGTCTGCTTGTAAATATCGTCTACATGGGACAGAATATCTTCCGGCCGATAGTTATAGAAAATGTTCGACTTTACGTATTCAGCGTAGATAGATCCGTCTTGATCTTTATAGTGAACCACATCCGCCACATACCGACCGGCCTCATACTCGCGAGTTACCTTTTCCAGAAGTTCGCTACCGCTGATATCGAAAGCGGTGCAGACAACACCGGGATACTTAGCGTTAAAGGCGTTAGCCACCTTGCCGCAGCGAGAAGAAATAGAATACAGTGTAACACTGCCTTCCTGCTTGGCCAACTCATACAGTTCCTCTTCTGTTTCATCGGTATTAAAGATACCAGAGGACTTTTCCCACTCCGTCAGCTCCGTCTCAGCGCCTTCCGTCTGGGGTGCATCTTTCTGCTCAGTGGAAGATTCTTTTGAGCCACCGCATGCGGTCGTCAGCAGAAGCATTGCTGCCATCAAGCCGCAAATTGAACGTTTTTTCATTGTCGTCATGCAAGAGACCCTCCTTTTAATATTAATGCATCTGGCTGGGTGGCACACCCTATGCATTATTTATAACGCATATAGGAACTAAATTCTATTGATAAACAGAACAAAGAACAAAGTTTCATTTTGCACATTATTCCGAAATTGGAGTTGATAGTTGATTTTTGTTCCGTCACAATGTACAACTATACCAGAAGCAGAAGAATGGGGGCACGTCCATGGAAAAAAATCCGTATGAAATCATTCGCACGAATTATCCTAGTTATTCCAAAGTCTTTCGTGTGATTGCAGACTATATTCTGAATCATTCGGACGAAGTGCTGAAAACGAATATCCATAAACTGGGCCGAGATCTCGATATTGCGGAATCCAGTATCGTTCGGTTCTGTAAGGCTCTTGGATATTCAGGCTTCAGCGAGTTAAAAATCATGTTGGCAAAATATGGCCGTCAAAGTTCTAAAATTATTTTTGAGAATTTGAAGGACGGCTCTCCGGAGGCGACTTCTCGAGATGTTTTTTCGCTTAGCATTGAAACCCTTCAAATTGCAGCAGAACAACTTGATTTTAGTACTATTAAAGAAACCGCGGATCTATTGAGCAAGGCGGAACGCGTCGTAATCTGTGGCGTTGGCGCTTCTGCAAGTGTGGCGGAAAGCTTTGCTGCGCATCTTCTACGGATTGGTATTACAGCGGAGGCTGCAACAGACAGTGAGTTGATGCAGCTGATTGCTCGGGCCGCGAATGAACGCACGCTATTTATCGCTATTACAAAAAGCGGGCGAAACATTCCGCTGGTCCATGCGTTTGAAATTGCTAAGTCCCACGGAGCTATGACTGCCTGTATGACGGGTTTTGAATATACACCTATCAAGAAATACTGCGATGTACAGATTGTTCATTACTGTCCTACAACAATATTGATGTCCGCCCGCATTGTTCAAAACACCATCATCGACTGCATCTGCATCAACGCAACCATTCAGCGACAAGACGAGATTGAAAAGATATGGGATGAGAATCGAAAAGTTATTGAGTGCCTTCGCATATAGAAAAAGTAACCATAAAGGAGGAACTGTGTCTATGGAACAAAAAAACAGTCGACAGATAAAATTCAAACGCCTGAAGAATCAGGCCAAGGCAGTCGTAACCAACCCCTATAACGTGATCGTGCTGGTTGCCATTGTTTTGCTGACTTATTTGATCGTTCTTC
>ENA-UEPH01000945-UEPH01000945.1-human-gut-metagenome-genome-assembly--contig:-NODE-945-length-31313-cov-11.123799_pt1 | contig 31313 bp, 20 predicted proteins | sample MGYA00242891_ERZ507898 | MGnify/ENA primary metagenome ERZ507898 (study PRJEB26167, sample SAMN06115411) | human gut metagenome | host: Homo sapiens | place: China:Guizhou | collected 2014-10-15...
TGGTGCGTTAGTTCAGCTGGTTAGAATACGTGCCTGTCACGCACGGGGTCAGGGGTTCGAGTCCCCTACGCACCGCAAGGAAGATTGAAAATCAATCTTTTATAAAATCGACACCCAATTTTACATCCGAAAATGTGAAATTGGGTGTTGGTTTTGTATTTTTCATATCTGAATACATACACAAAGCAAAGATCGCAGATTTATATGTAGTTTGCGTTCGTCAGATCGGATGTTTGCTGTCGGCTTCCTTCAATATTTCATTTCACAATGAACACCTTGCTATAGGTCCGGGTAAGTCCTAATATATATTATTATCAAAAAGATAGGATTTTATTCATCCTTATCCATCCGTGGCCAGAGTCTCTTGTAATAATATCGTCCGGTCTGCATACGATGAACAATATCGACCGCAGGTATCACGCTTCCTTCCTCAAGATATTTTTCATTCTTAAATAGTGGGCTATGGACATGAAGGTCATAACCATCGTATGAAAAGGCTTCATTTTCAACATACGAAAAGTCAGCATCTCCAATACGCCAAATACGCCATCTTTTTTCCGGTGAAATTTTTTTGCCAAAAGGTAAATAAACCATATCATCGTCACACCAATCCATAAACCAGACATCAATAACCGGTTCTTCAAAGGGAACTTTACCTACTTTTGTCCATTTCTCCAAACGAATACCCCAACTCAGTACCGTATGCGCATAGAATTCAACCTTCCCTTGCACCACATCGGTCAGTTTGGGCTCTTGATCAGTCGGATAAGTGCGTTCGAAAACTCTTATAACGCTGCTGTTCAATTGTAACATATCATTGGCAATGTATTGGAAATATTTCTTTTCCTGCGGGCTGATCTGCACACAGAACACATTCCCGATCTTGGTGACAATACGTTTCGGTTTTTCCATAAAACAACTAATTTTAGCATTCTCTAAAGGGAGCAACACTTTCGGCGTCCCATACCTGGTACAAAATTAACCTGATCCCTATTTGACGGAGCAATCGAGTGAACTTTATTCAATTTCAATTCCGGCCGCATAAGGCTTTTTGCTGTACAGACAGACCTTCGGATTGCGGAGCGTGACATAGAAGCGGTCGCCGTCGATGGTCAGCCCGGCCGTAATCCGGTTGGACGGGTTCACAGCACAAGTCAGGCGGAACTGCGGCGGCATGATCTCCATCGACCATCTCTTATCGAAACGATGCCGATAGACCAGCATCGGGAATACGGGCCACGGCGAGGTCGTGTTGATCAGTCCGATCATCCCGATGCCGAACGACGAAGCCTCGGTCATGGCCGAAACTCCTCCGGACAACTCTTGCGCACAGAGGGCGGGCGGACCGGCGCATATCATGGCAAGGCATAAGGCCCCTATACTCCGTTTCATCATACGCATTCGATTATTCCGACCATAAAGATAGTGCAAAAATCAGATAAACGTGATTGGATATAAAGAATCATCCAACATAACAAAGAAAACGACCTCTTTTCAGCGGATCGGCACACATTAGCTTCGCGCCCTCAAAAAAGAGATTTATGCAGAGCTTGTTCGCATCATCATGGAATCGGCATTAGTTTTGGCATCCCCGCCGGATGTGCAGACGGCCAACAACGCGTTCCACGGCAGCAGCATGTCGTAGGGGCGGCGAAAGGAAAATCGGCTTCTCTTCGACGCGGGCATAGTCGCGCAGGCACTCCACGAACAGACGCCGATAGCCGGGGTCGAGCCCTATCGAAAAGTCGTCGAACACCAGCAGGCCAGGGTTCCGGGCCAGGGCCCTGAATGTCGATAGTCGTGACCTCGCCCCTACTGTTCCTACCCAAAAGTTCGAGGCCCCGTGCGGGCGGGACCTCGAAACTCGGGTTTTCATAAATCAGCCGTTCGCCGTAACGGTGGATCAGCTTCCGGCATTCGATGACAGGATCGGGCCTGATCAGCGGAAGAGTTTTCTCAACGCCGACTGCCCGCTTTCGGGAATCGACTCGTATTCCTTGCCGTTACCCTTGTAGATCAACTGTTTGACCGAGCCGCCGGCCCGATGGCCTTCGAAGAGTTTTTCGGCCGAGGTGTTGTCCGACACGTCGTAGACAAACACCGAGGCTTTCATCTCGCCCGCCTCGCCGAGATTATCCGCGGCGATATAGACCGTGTTGGCATCGAAGGGGTTGAAAACGATCTGCTTCACGTCGAAATCGCTGCCCAGCGAGATATAGGGCGAAGCATCGAAATTGCCGCCGTCGTAGTTGAGCCGGTAGATGTCGCCCCCGCGCGAGTAATAGAGCATCGGTTTGACGGGGTTGACACCCGTGGCCGAGGTCGGCAGGATATGCCCCGTGGCATCTATCTCGCTGAGTTTCTCCTCGGTATCGGCAATACCGACCGATGTCGCAAAACGGAACACCTTCACACTGCTGCCGTTCGAGCCCACCAGCATCACATGTCCCGGATCGTAACGCTGATTGTAATACATGCCGTCGCAGGCCATCAGGTTCATCGGTTCTACATCGCAGACCGTGCTGCCCTCCTCCACTTCGAGACCGAACACGGCCGATACATAGAGCAGCTTTTTGGTGCTGTTGTTGAAATAGACGCGCACGCGGTCGTCGTATTCGGTTATCAGCGAGCAGGTATGATCGGCGATCTGCGCCCCGTCGGGCAGTTTTTCGTCCTCTTCGGGCAGTACGAACGTTTTCTCTCCGGTCATGATGTAATCGCGCCCTCCGCCGACGAAGTAGAGCGCTCCCTGCCACAAGACCTCCTGCACACCCAGCGGACAAAGAATGCGGTTGGGATGGAATTCGCCCGCTCCGTCGTAAACGATCGTATTCTTGACTTCCAGCGTGTTCGAATCGAGCGTATAGACCGTGGTCGGATCGCCCGTGCCGATCACCACTTCGTAATCTTCGTCGGTCAGCGACGCCGCATTCGGCGAGGTGATGCCTTCGCCCTTCCAGCAGAGCGCCAGCGGAGTCTTTCCCAGCGAGAGTGTGGGATTGTTATCCTTGAACGCCGAGGGGCTGACCGGGGTCTCCATCACGTCGAGACGCTTGAACGAGAGCATCGAACCCTCGGAGGTCTCGCTTAGCAGCAGCAGTCCCCGGTCGTAGGGCGAGGAGACGCGGAGCGTGAATTCAACGATCTTGGCGCCCGTCGAGCTGGAGGCTTTGAAATAGCCCTTGAAATCGCCCAGCTCGCTGCACTTGTACGAAAGAGCCTTTTCGGTTCCGACAACTTTGTAATCAATGTTCCACTCGTAGGTCACGCCCTGTTCGTTGTCGTTCGAAAGCGACACGTCGGGCGTTATTTCGAGGTATTCATGCTGGCCCTTGGCATAGCTCGGCTCGATGCCCGCCACGGATTCGACATCGGGCGGAACGACTTTTTCTTCGGGATCGTCGCTGCAAGATACGGAGACAAAGCCCGCAAAGGCTGCGATCAGAAACAGGAGAGAGATTTTTTTCATGGTGCAAATTATTTGAGTTAGACATTCGGTTCGATATGATCAGACGGGCCATGCGACATCGGGAAAGAGGACCCCGTATTCGGGATTCTCGTCGAAATACGTCTTCACCTGCCTGAAAACGCGCAGGATGCCGTATCGGTTCTCCGTAATGTCCTTGTCGGTAATCGGCCGGCCGTAGAGTTCTATGAATTTCTGGTATTTACGGACATTGTACTCTCCGAGCCACTTGGAGAGTTCGTTCCACCAGCCGGGACAGTCGAGCCGGTTGGTGAAGCAGACCTTGACGGCCCGGTTTTCAGCCACGCCCAACCGGAAATCCCCGGTCTCGGCCAGTTGCAGCCGCACGGCATAGACCGTTTCGTCGTCGAGATTCAGGCGGTGGACATGCACCGGAACGCCCGCCGAAGAGGCGTTCGCCGGCAGCGTATACAACTCCCGGAGGGCGTCGTAATGATCGCCCTGGCGGGCCGTCGTATGCTCCGCATCGAGCGCGATGCGGTACTCCCGGTCGTATTCGCGCGGAGAGCCGACGATCTCGACCCCGACGATCAAGGTGGTGTCGGTCACCGAAAAGGGCTCCGCACCGAAAGAGAAGTAGAGCGAATCGGAGGTAAAATTGATCCTGTCGTCGCCCGAATAGGGAAAACTCTCCTTGTAGCCGCAGGCTGCCGCAAGCAGCGCCGCGGCAGCGAAAAAGAGTCGGATCGTGCGGGTTGTCTTCATCGTCGTCAGTTTATGCCTTCCGAATTTTCGCTTTCCGGCAGCGGCAGCACATAGGTCTCGTCGCTGGCCGCATGGCGCTTGCCGTTCACGCCCTCCATCGCCAGCCAGAAGCGCTTGTTGGTGAAAAAGATCTGCCCCTCGCCCCAGTACTCCTTGGTGATCTCGTTGATCAGCTCGTCGCGGAACTTCCCGGGGGTGTTGATGTCCCCGGCTTCGAGCGGCAGCAGGCCGCGGGCCGTGACGACCCGGTTCAGGTAGTCCAGCGCCGCCGCAGGGTCGCGGTCGTAGACCGATTCGGCGAGGATGTAAAAGAGTTCCGGCAGACGCACGAGATTGATGCCCGGCGTGCGGCCGCTCGGCACGGTCTGCTCTTCGTCGTAGTTCTTGTCGTAGAGTTTGGTCAGCGTGACGACCGAATGCTCCCACTTGGTGCGGGTGAAATAGGCTTGGTAACGGTAGTCGTTGTTGACCGAGGTGAACGAGGAGACCCGGAAAATCGTCTGGTAGTTGTCGCGCACCATGTTGAAGGTCTCGGTCAGCCGGGTCGGATAGAGGCGGCTGCGGATGTCGAGGTACATTTTGGGGGCGTGCAGGCCCCAGATGCACTCCGTCCGGGCGGTGTAGCCCATGAAGAGGTTTTTCACCTGCTCCTCGCGGATGAAGGAGAAGCCGCCTTTCAGCGCTTCGAGGGCATAGCGTTCGGCCGTCTCGCGGTCGCCGCCCCAGTTCGAAACGCGGGCCAGTAGGGCCGCAGCGGCATACTGCGTCACGTAGAGCTCTTCGGGCGTGCGCCCTGCGACGGGCCCGGCCTGCCGCAGCAGCTCGTGGGCCTCGGTCAGGTCGCCGACTATGTGTGCATAGACCTCGCGCACGGTTCCCCGCCGAACGGGGTCGATCGAAAAGTGCTCGACATAGGGAATCGCCTTTTCATCGCCGCGCCCGATGTTCGGAGCGAAGAGCCGCAGCAGGTCGAAATGCACGAAGGCCCGGATGGCCAGCGCCTCGCCGCGGATGCGGGGCAGAATCGCGTAGTCCCGCCCTGCGGCATTGTCGAGCACGCTGTTCACCGAGGCGATGACGTTGTAGCCCCGCGACCAGACGGCATCGACTTTCGCACGCACGTCCTCGTCGCGGTATTTGAGGTCGTACGTGCGGTTGAGCACCGTTTCGCTGGCCTCGTAGTCGTTGTAGTAAAGCTGTGCGATCTCATCGACGAAGCCGAACGAGAGCTGTTCGCCGTAGAGATCGCCGTCGGCCAGCGAAGCGTAGACGCCGTTCATGGCGTCGATGAATCCCTGCTCGTTCTCGAACATTTTGTCCTTATTCACGATGCCCGGGGTGTCGATGTCGAGAAAATCGCACGACACGAGGCCCGAGGAGAGGAGAAGCGCGGAAAGGAGTACGGTGCGTTTTGTCATCGGTCAGAGGTTTACGGTCAGCGACGCCTGGAAGACGCGCGCAAAGGGATAGTCCAGACCGCGTTCGCGGCGGATGGTCGAGATATTGAACAAATCGCCCGTCGAGGCCGCCACGCGGATGCGCCGCAGGTGAAGGCGGCGGCAGAAGCTGTCCGGCAGCGAATAGGAGAGTTTGAGCGACGAACCTTCAAGGGCATACTCCGCAGCGACGAACCGGTCGGTCGGAGGCGTGGTCTCCCGGCTGGCGATGTTCTTGTAGAGCGCCCGGTCGCCGGGAGCCTTCCAGCGGTCGTAGAACACCCGGCGGTCGGCGTTGGCCGTGGGGTCCGTTCCCTCGACCTTCGTGGCGAGGGTCTGGTTGTAAACCGTGGCCCCGAGGCGGTAGGCGAACGTCGCCGAGAGGTCGAACGCCCGCCAGCCGAACGAAAATCCGAACGAGCCCTGCACTTTGGGCGTCGTATCGCCCACGACCTGCTTTTCGCGGTAGTCGTACTCGTAGGTCAGCTGACCGTCCCTGCGGATGAAAACCTCGCGCCCGTTCGCCGGATTGATTCCCGCCGAACGCATCACCTTGAGCGCCGTCATCGACTCGCCCTCCTCGTAAAAAGCCGCCGGAAGCGACGAAACGGCACTCTCCTCGTTCTCCCTGTTCTTGTTTTTCAGGTAGTCGCTGATCTCCACGATCCGGTTCCGGTTGTGGCTCATGTTGAGATAGAGATTCAGGTTCGAACGGCTGCGCCGAAGCACATTGCCGCGCAGCGACAGTTCCACGCCGCTGTTGCGGATCTTGCCCAGGTTTTCCTTGGCGTTCGAGAAACCGATGTGATCGGGCTTGGCGATGGTCATCACCAGATCGTTGGTCGTGTCGTAATAGATGTCCGCGCTGCCGTTCACACGGTCGTTCCAGAACCCGAAATCGACGCCGAAATTCCGTTTGAGACTGCGCTCCCACTTCAGGCGGGGATTGACCATCGACACCGGCACGGCACCGATGCTGCCGTTATAGAGCAGATCCGAACTGTACTGGTAGGCCAGCTGCGCCTGATAGGGGCTGAATCCGGCATTGCCGACATAGCCGATGCTGGCGCGCAGTTTGAGCAGGGAGACCGCGGTGCCCCGCATGAAACGCTCCTTGTGGAGGTTCCAGCCGAGGCCCAGCGCACCGAACGGGGCGTATTTGTTGTCGTCGCCGAATTTCGAAGAGCCTTCGTAACGGAACGAGAGATCGACGAAATAGCGGTTGCCCCAGATGTAGTTGGCATTGACGTAGCAGCCCAGCATGCGTGAACGGTCCTCGCTGCCGCCGGGATGGCTGCTCTCGGCGAATCCCGTGGCCATAGAGGGGTGTTCGAGCTTGTCCGAGAGCACGCCCAGCGCACTGAACGAATGACTTTCGGACTGCGCAGACTCGACGTTGACGCCCGCCGTGAGACTCAGCAGGTTCGCGTTGTCACGGCCCCAGCCCTTGTTGAAGACCACGAAGGCATTGCCCGAAAGCGTGACGGCCGTGCCGTTCGACACGTCGAAGCTGCCCCGCTTGGCCGCATCCTTGTCGTAGAAGCGTTTCGAAAGCGGAGAGTAGAAGGTTTCGCCCTCGCTTTTGGTCTGCGTGTAGGAGAAGGAGGCTTCGACGCGCAGCGAGGAGAGGATCGTCCAGCGGATGCGGAACGTGTCGATGAAACTGCCCGAACGGCTTCTGATGTAACTGCTCAGGTTCTTTTCGTAAAGCGGATTGGCGGCGTAGAACGCCAGGTCGTTATTCAGCGATCCGTCGGCATTGTAGGGGCTGTCGTAAGGGTTGAGCCGAACATAGTCCGAGAAGCTCCCGTAAGGCACGTCGTCCGAGGCGTTGCGGCTCAGCGAAGCGATGTTCTGGAAAAAGAGCCTGTTCATGTCGCCGTAGGTAAGGTTGATGCGCAGCGACGCCACCTCCTTGTCCGACTTCTCCATGACACCCGTCGTGGAGTTGCAGCTGCCCGAAACGTTGTAGCGGAAATCCTGGCTGCCGCCCGAAAGCATCAGGTTGTGGATGTGGTTGAATCCCGTGCGCAGGGCCATCCGCTTCCAGTCGGTGTTGACTCCGGCATTGGCCCGTGCGAGCCGCTCGTAATACTGCTTCTGCCGCTCGACATCGCTGCTGCTGCTCCCCGAGAAATCGCCGTAGACGCCCGCCTGCCGTTCGTATTCGAGCTTCTCGTGCGCATCGAGCAGGCGGTAGTCCGACAAATCAGGAACGCTGACCTGAAAGTTCCCGGTGTAGCTGACTTGCAGCCGCCCGGCCTGCGTCGGGCGCGTGGTGATGACCACCACCCCGTTGGCGGCTTTCGAGCCGTAGAACGAAGTCGCCGCGGCATCTTTCAGCACCGAGATCGACTCGATGTCGTCCGAAGGCATATCGAAAACATAGGAGATGTCCACCTCCGTCCCGTCGAGGATGAAAAGCGGGACATTGGTCCGGTCGCCCTCGATGAAACTGCTGCGGCCGCGCAGCACCATATCGGGGACCTTGTTGGGGTCGGAGCCGTTGGCGATGTCGTCGAAGATTTCGAACCCCGGCGTGCGCAGCTGAATGATGTTCAGCACGTTGGTGTGCACCAGGGCTTCGATCTCCTCCCGGCGTATGACGTGCGTGGCGCCCGTGTAGCTCTCCTTTTTCTTGTCCACATAGCCGGTGACCACGACATCGGCGACGTTCTCGGAACTCTCCGTCAGGCGAACGTCGTAGGAGCTCTTTCCGGCGACGATCTTCACCACCCGCTCGCGGTAGCCCAGCATGCGGACACGGAACTCCGAAGCCCCGGCCGGACAGTCGAAGACGAAGCGGCCCGCGGCGTCGGCCACCGTGCCGTGCGGCTTGCGCCCGGCGTCGTAGGCGACGATGTTGGCTCCGACCACGGGCCGCCCCTGCTCGTCGGTCACCGAACCGCCGAGCCGCACCGCGGCAGCGCGCTGCTGTCCCGCGACACGGCCCGTAACCGTCAGCATGCACAACAGAATACAAACACCTTTATAGATATGCGTCATATCGGAATCACACGAAAGGATAACGGCGCAAAAATAGAACAAGAAACCGCGCACTCCTATCGGTATGATTCGGTATTTCGCAAATGCAATATACCGACAAATGGGGAGTGTGCGAAAAGGCGGAAGAGCTTAATTTTGAGGCTTCAAAATCAAACGCTATGCACTGGTCAAAAACGGCTCTCTACGCGGCGGCGCTGCTTTCCGCCTGCACCTCGGAGCAACTCCGGGAGACATCCGACGGCGTGGAGCCGTCCGTTCCGCAATTCGAAACGACCGCCGTATGCGGCGGCCGCATACGCCTCAAATTCCGAGAGGGCGAGGAGCCCCCAGCCGTCGCCGAAACCCGCAGCGGCATCCGCACCGGACTTGCAAAATTCGACCGGGCTGCCGCCGGCCTCGGTGTCACTCGCATGCAGCGCGTATTCCCGCCTGCGGGGCGCTTCGAGGAGCGCACGCGCCGTGAAGGACTTCACCGCTGGTACGATGTCTGGTTCGACTCGGTGACGCCCGTGACACGGGCGGCCGGCGACTTTTCGCAGCTGCCGGGCGTCGAACGGGTGGAACCGGTCTATACGACCCGCCCGATCGGTTTCTCCCGCACGGCCGTTCCGGCGGCTCCCCCGGCCTCCCGCGCGGCAGCCGCTCCGTTCGACGATCCCGGACTGGCCCTGCAATGGCACTACGACAACGACGGCACCCTGACCAACGCCGTGGCCGGAGCGGACATCAATCTGTTCCGGGCCTGGGAGGTGACCTCCGGAGCCCCGGAGGTGGTCGTGGCGGTGGTAGACGGGGGCATCGACTTCCGGCACGAAGACCTGTCGGGCAATGTCGGCAACCGGGCCGAACTCTACGGACAGGAGGGTGTGGACGACGACGGCAACGGTTATGTGGACGACATCTACGGCTGGAACTTCATCTATTCATCGGCCTACCCTTACGGTTCGAACAAGATCACCCCGGTGGAGCACGGCACGCACGTCGCCGGAACGATCGGCGCGGAGAACAACAACGGCAAGGGGGTCTGCGGCGTGGCCGGAGGCCGCGGAGGCCATACGGGCGTGCGCCTCATCAGCTGCCAGATGTTCACCGAGAACAAGAGCGACAACGGCGACGAAGTAGCCGCACTCAAATACGGCGCCGATGCGGGTGCGGTCATCAGTCAGAACAGCTGGGGCTACACCAACGTCTATTCGATGCCCGAGGTCACCAAGGATGCCATCGAATACTTCATCAAATACGCCGGCACGGACGAGAACGGCGAACAGGTCGGCCCGATGAAGGGAGGCATCGTGATCTTCGCCGCCGGCAACGAGGAAAGGGATTACATGAGCTATCCGGCCTGCTATGAAAAGGTCGTCGCCGTGTCCGCCCTCGCCCCCGACTACAAAAAGAGCTGGTATTCGAACTTCTCGTCATGGATCGACGTGGCCGCCCCCGGCGGGACCTACCGGACAAACGGCCGCTATTCGGACGAATGCGCCGTTTACAGCACGCTCCCCGGCGACAAGTACGGCTACATGCAGGGGACCTCGATGGCCTGCCCCCATGTCTCGGGCATCGCCGCGCTGGCCGTGGCGAAATACGGCGGTCCGGGCTTCACCCCCGACAAGCTGCGCACCTACCTCGAACGCGGCGTGCACGAGGTAGACAGCTACAACCCCGAATACAAGGGGCGTCTGGGCGCGGGGCTGATCGACGCCTACCTCGCCGTGTCGATGGACCGGGGCATCGACCCCGATCCGGTCACCGACCTGCGGCACAGCGATACGGCGGGCGAAGTCGAACTGACGTGGACCGTTCCCGAGGACGGGGACGACGGACGCGCAGACTCGTTCATCCTGATGTGGCGGGTCGGGACGCTCGAAAACCCCGATCCCGACAACCTGCCCGAGGGTACCTTCACGGCCACCGTTCCGGTACGCGACAAACAGGCCGGGGAAACGATCTCCTACATACTGACCGACATCGCCGAACGAACCCGCTATGTCGTGGCCGTCATCGCCGTCGATCCCTGGGGCAACCGCTCTTCGACGAGCGCCATTTCGTTCGGGACCCCGGCGAACACCCCGCCGACGCTCGTCCGGGAAGGCGATACGGCGGTAAGCATCCCTTACAACGAGACCCGCACGGTCGCGTTCCTCGTCTCCGACCCCGACAGCCACGGATTCACCTATGAATTGCAGGACCCTTCGGGTGCCGTCACGCCCCGCAAGGACGACGAACGTCTCTATCTCGACATCCGCAACTACAAGCGCGTGCCGGGCAGCTACACGGCCCGGATCACCGTCTCCGACAGCTTCGGGGCCTCCGACGCGGCCTCATTCGATTTCACGCTCCAGCCCAACCTGCCGCCCGTTCCGAACAACGCCCTCGCGCCCGTATACCTCGGTTCGATGCAGGAGACCGCGGAGTTCACGCCCGCCGCAGGTTTCGACGACGAAATCCCGGAGACGGTGACCTATGCATTCGAATACGACACCGACGCACTCTACCTGCAAGCCACCGCGGGCGGCGGATACCGGATCATGCCCCTACGCTACGGCCGTTCGGAGGTGACCGTCACGGCAACCGACGAGGAGGGCCTCGCAGCCCGAAATTCGTTTGCCGTGCTGTGCCGCGACGACTCCCGCGAGGCGGACCTCTACCCCAATCCGGTCGAAAGCCTCCTGACGATCCGCATGGGCCGCAGCGTCCAGGGGGAGCTCGGCGTTACGCTCTACGACGCCGCAGGACGCACGGTGCTGCGGCGCACCGTAGGGATCGCCCCCACGGAACCCGCCGAGATCGACCTTTCGGCGCTCGGCAGCGGCGCCTACACCATCCGCCTCGAACATGCCGGCGGATCGCTCACACGCACCATCGTCAAACTCTGAAAACAACAACGTCATGCATTCGTCATCTCTCCGCACACTACTCGCCGCTACCCTCCTCCTTGCGCCTTGCGCCGCAGCGGCTCAGGGGGCCGCGGCCTTTCTCGACATTCCCGCCGACGCCCGCAGCGCAGCGATGGGCGGTGCCGGCACGGCACTCTCCGCCGATGCCTTCTCCGCTTTCCGCAACGCCGCCCCGCTGTCCTCCGCCGAAACGCGGGCCGGCGGAGGCTACACCTATCTGCCGTGGATGCGCAGTCTGATTCCCGAAACGACCCTGCATGCCGCAGCGGCCTACTTCAAGCCCAACGCAAAACAGGCCGTGTCGCTCGGGTTCCGCCACTTCACCCAATACGGTTCGGAACGCACCGACGACAACGGCAATGTACTCGGGAGACTGCGTCCCCGCGACATGGCTTTCGACATCGGTTACTCCCGCACAATCGCCAAAGGACTCTCCGCGGCCCTTACGGGGCGTTACATCCGTTCGGATGCAGGAACGGGCCATACGGGAAACGCCGTCGCTTTCGATGCCGGGCTCTTCTACCGGCAAACGCTCTCCCGGTCGCATGCGCTGAACTTCGGATTCCAGACGGCGAATTTCGGCAGCGGCATCGACTGCGGGGGCGGCGGGCAGCCGCTGCCGTGGCGGTTGAAAGCGGGCGTTGCCGCGGACCTCGCCTTGGCGCAGGCACACCGCCTGACACTGACCGCCGAAGCCGACTGGCGGCTCCGGCCTGCGGAGTCGCGGGCGTGGTCGGGCCGCTTCGGGGCTGAATACCGATGCTGCGGAATCGCGGCCCTGCGGGGAGGCTACCGCCTGGGCGACCGCTCAGCGGGCGAACAGCGTTACGGATCGGTCGGCGCGGGCCTCCGTTGGAAATACGTCGCGGCCGATGCGGCCTACCTGCTCGCCGGAGAGAGTTCCCCGCTGCACGACACGTGGATGCTGACCATCCTGTTCAGCTGGTAATCCCGTGCGCTTCAGAGGCAAACGATCTGGCAGCGCGAGCGGCATCTCAAAATGAGAATGGAAGTTCTCATTTTGAAACGGTTTCACGGCAGGCACGAAAGAGACGCATACTGGCAGTCAGGCAGATAGCGTGAGCTTCCCGATGTGGCATTCCGGTTGGTCTTTTCTGCGGCATGAAACTTTTTATCGTATCCAACAGACTGCCCGTGAAGGTTTCGGAAAAGGAGGGAGAACTTCTTTTCACGCGGAGCGAAGGCGGGCTCGCAACCGGGCTCGATTCATTGCAGACCCAATACGAAAAACACTGGATCGGCTGGCCGGGGCTCGACGTGGAAAAAGCCGAGGACCGGCAGCACATCCGTGAAGAGCTGGAAAAACTGGACTTCCATCCCGTGTTCCTCACCGGGGAACAGATCGAAAACTACTACGAAGGGTACAGCAACAGCACGATCTGGCCCCTGTGCCACTATTTCTTCTCCTACACGCAGTACCGGCAGGATTTCCGGGAAAGCTACCGCGAAGTCAACCGGCTCTTCTGCGAGGAGGTGCGCCACTTGGTCGGTCCCGACGACATCGTCTGGGTGCAGGATTACCAGCTCATGCTGCTGCCCGGCATGCTCCGCGAGATCATGCCCACGCTCTGCATCGGCTATTTCCACCACATCCCGTTCCCCAGCTACGAACTGTTCCGGATTCTGCCCGAACGGGCCGAACTGCTGCGGGGTGTGCTGGGCGCCGACCTGATCGCCTTCCACACGCACGACTACATGCGCCACTTCATCAGCACGGCGGAACGGGTCCTGCACATGGATTTCAAACTCGACGAAACCCAGATCGGCAACCGTTTCGTGCGGGTCGATGCCCTGCCGATGGGCATCGACTACGAAAAGTTCCACCGGATCTCCTCCTCGCCGGCCGTCGGGCAGCTGATCGCCCGCACGCGGGCCCACTTCGGCGACCGAAAACTGGTGCTTTCGGTTGACCGGCTCGATTACAGCAAGGGCATCCGCCACCGTCTGCACGGATTCGACTCCTTTCTGAAACAACATCCCGAATACCTGGGCAAGGTGACGCTGGCGATGGTGATCGTTCCCTCGCGCGACCGGGTCGGCTCCTACGCCGACCTGAAAACCCGCATCGACGAGGAGATCAGCGCCATCAACGGCCGCTACTCCACGATGGACTGGACGCCGGTCTGCTATTTCTACCACGGCTTTTCGTTCGAGGAGCTGGCGGCCATGTACTACGTCGCCGACATAGCTCTGGTCACTCCGCTGCGCGACGGCATGAACCTCGTGGCCAAGGAGTACGTCGCCGTCAAGGACGGCAATCCGGGCGTATTGATCCTCAGCGAAATGGCCGGAGCATCCGTGGAGCTGGCCGACGCCATCCGGATCAATCCGAATGACACGGAGCAGATCGTTTCGGCGCTCGTCCGGGCGCTGGAAATGCCCGTCGGGGAGCAGTTGCAGCGGATACGGCGGATGCAGGCTGTCGTCTCGGAACAGACCGTGAACCGGTGGGCCGCGGACTTCATGGCGGGACTGGCCGAAGTGTGCCGCAAAAACCGCTCGGTCAGACGGCGCCAACTGACACCCGAGACGCTGGAACAAATTCTCCATACCTACCGGCACACCGGCCAGCGTCTTCTGCTGTTCGACTACGACGGCACGCTGGCGCCCATCTGCCGCCGCCCCGAGGCGGCCGTGCCGGGACGCGAACTCTACAAGACGCTGTGCGCCCTCGCAGCCGACCGCAGCAACCGCGTGGTGATCAGCAGCGGCCGCGACCGTGCGACCCTGGACCGATGGTTCGGCAAACTGCCCGTCTCCCTGGCCGCCGAACACGGCGCATTCTACAAGGAGTGCCGGGGCGGATGGCACGAAAACCTGCATCGTGCCGCATGGGATTCGGAACTGCTGGAGCTGATGAACCGTTTTGTCGAACGGACGCCCCGTTCGCATCTCGAACAGAAACAGACGGCTCTGGCATGGCACTACCGCGAAACGGACGAATGGCTGGGAACGTTGCGGGCACAACAGCTGGTGACGGCCCTCATTCCGCTCTGCATGCGCCTGCACCTGCAAATCATGCCCGGAAACAAGGTCGTGGAGGTCAAGTCGGCCGAATATTCCAAAGGTTCGGAGGTCCGCCGTCTGCTGCGTCAGGAGCGTTACGACTTCATCCTCGCAATCGGCGACGACACGACCGACGACGACATGTTCCGGGCCCTGCCCCGGGCAGCCGTCACGGTGAAAGTCGGCGCCGCTTCGGAATATGCCCGCTACAATCTGCCGCAGCAAGCCGACGTACTGCCGCTGCTCACGACGTTCGCCCAAAACGGCCATACCGGCGGATCGGTCCGCGACACGTTCGCACGAGGGGTCCGGACCGTCTGGAAAGCCGTGAGGAACCTGCTGACCAACAAGAAAAACGATGATGAAAAATAATCTCAATTACGGCGTCATCGGCAATTGCCGGACCGCCGCGCTCATCTCCGAACGGGGCAGCATCGAATGGCTTTGCTTCCCCGACTTCGATTCGCCCTCGGTGTTCGCCGCCCTGCTCGACCGCACGAAAGGCGGATCGTTCGGATTCGACGTACCCGACGGCTATGCTGTCCGGCAGAGCTACGTCCCGCACACCAACATCCTCTCGACGCGCTTCGCGTCGGACGAAGGCGAATTCGAGGTGCTCGACTACATGCCCTGCTACCGCTCGTTCGAAAAGGAACACTACCTGCCGGCGGAGCTCTACCGCTACATCCGTTTCGTGAAGGGGCGGCCCCGCTTCCGCATTCGCTACGACCCTGCCCCGAACTATGCGCAGGGCGAGGTGCGCATTCGCCGGACCGCCGGATTCATCGAGAGTTACAGCTCCGCCGACAACAAGGACCGCCAGTATCTCTACTCTTCGATTCCGCTGCAAGCCGTCGCCGGCCGCGAGGAGATCCGGCTCGAAAAGGACGAATTCCTGCTGCTGTCGTACAACGAGAAGGTCATCCCGATCGACATCGAACGCGAAAAGATCGAATATTGCCGCACGCTGGTCTACTGGCTCAACTGGACCAACCGGACCCGGCAGTACACCTGCTACAACGAAGTCGTCGAACGGAGCATGCTGGTGCTGAAACTGCTCTCCTACTACAACGGCGCAATGCTGGCGGCGCTGACCACCAGCTTGCCCGAAACCGTGGGCGGAGTGCGCAACTGGGACTACCGTTTCTGCTGGCTGCGCGACGCCTCGATGTCCATCGAGACGATGTTCCGCGTCGGACACACCGGCGCCGCACGGCGGTTCATGAAGTTCATCCAGTCCTCGTTCATGTCACGCCACGACTACCAGATCATGTACGGCATCCGCGGCGAACGGAAACTGACCGAAGTGATTCTGGAACATCTCGACGGATACAAGGGCTCGAAGCCCGTGCGCATCGGCAACGACGCCTACCACCAGAAGCAGAACGATTCGTTCGGCTACCTGATGGACCTCGTGTGGCAGTATTACCGGCTGATGCCGGGCACGCTCGACGAAATCGAGGACATGTGGGAGATGGTCAAGAGCATCCTCGCCACCGTCGCCGAAGAGTGGCGCAATCCCGACAAGGGGATCTGGGAGATCCGCGGCGAAGAGCAGCATTTCGTCTCCTCGAAGGTGATGTGCTGGGTGGCGCTCGACCGCGGGGCCCGCATCGCGGCGAAACTCGGAAAAGAGGAGTTCGCGGCCCGCTGGCGCGAGGAAGCCGAAGCGATCCGCCGCGACGTGATGGAACACGGCTGGAAGAGCGAAATACAGAGCTTTTCGCAGGCTTACGGCAATCTGGCGCTCGATTCGTCGCTGCTGCTCATGGAGCCCTACGGATTCATCGCCGCGAACGACCCGCACTACCGCAAGACGGTCGAAGCCGTCCGCAAGGCGTTGTTCCGCAAGGGGCTGATGTACCGCTACAACAGCGAGGACGATTTCGGCGTCCCCAGCTCGGCATTCACGATGTGCACCTTCTGGCTCATCCGCGCGCTGTTCGTCACGGGACAGCGCAACGAAGCCAAGACACTTTTCAGTCAGGTCCTGCGATACGGCAATCACTTGGGGCTGTTCAGCGAACATCTCGATTTCGACACCAAGGAACAACTGGGAAACTTCCCGCAAGCCTATTCGCACCTGGCGATCGTCAACACGGCGCTGCTTTTCGCCGAGGAGAAGGAACGGCTGGATTTCATCCGGCCATAATAACCGAAGAAGCCCGCGAACAGGCGGGCTTCCTCTTTTCAGATACATACGCTCAATAGCCGGGGGTCTGCACCATATCCGGATTGGGGTTCGATTCGAATTCCGAGGTCGGGATCGGCATGGCGTAGTTGGTGTCCTTCCAGACGATGTTCGTCTTGGCCGCTCCCGGGCCGGACACCGTCTTGTAATAATCGGCCTCCTGCTTGCCCAGGCGCAGGAACCGCACGTACTCCCACCAGCGCATTTCGCCGAAGAACTCGGCCCAAAGCTCGTAGAGCAGCGGATCGTTGGCCAGATGGTCGGTTGCATCGGCGGTCAGCGTGCGGTCGGTCAGCGACCCGTAATCGACGGGCGAGGCCCCGTCAGGCGAATAGCCGTAGGCGCGGCGCTTCACTTTGTTGACATATTCCAGCGCCGTGGCCGGATCGGAGTCTTTCAGCAGATAGGCGTACATCAGGTAAATCTCCGGCAGGCGGATGAAATAGATGTTGTAACCGGCGACGTTGCGCGTGGCGTCGGCCAGATGGCCGTCGAGATAGTTGTATTTCCGCACGGGCCAGCCGTAGAAGGTCTCGGGGTCGTTGCCCGTATTGGGGTCCATCTCCCACCATTTGTTGAACTCCACCTGCGCGACCTTGCGGTAGGCATTCACGCCGTCGATGGTCATCTGCACCGAATCGACGAAGGGTTGCAGCGAGCAGACGAAGAGCCGCGGGTCGGGCTCTCCCGGCTCCCACTTGCCCAATTTCTTCCGGTGGGCGAGCTGCTGATCCATATACTCCTCGCTGAGCGAATAGCGCAGCGAACCGTCGGGCTTCGTTTCCGAGAGGACGTGCCCTTCGGCGAGCGGCGCGGCGTCGGTGTAGCCGAAGCGCGGCAGGTTGCGGTCGTGCATGTACTGGTTGCCGTAGGACATGGCCGTCCGCGTGCTGTCGGGAGCGATGCAGAACGGCGGGTAGTAGAGCGAAAGGGTCGAACCCGTATTCTGATTGCCATAGGCCGAACCGTTGGTCGGATCGGCCTTGTTGGCCATCTCGTAGAACGATTCGCTGTTGAACTCGTATTCGTCGTAACCGTTGAACATCATGCGGTAGCGTTCGAACGGCTCCAGCGTTTTGCCGCTGTTATGGATACAGTCTTCGAGATCGGTCTTCGCCTTGTCGTTCTGTCCCGCGAAGAGGCACGCCTTGGCCCGGAAAGCCTTGGCCGACCAGACGGTCACGCGGTGGTTGTCGGTCTGCGTGAGAAGCCCCACGGCCCGGTCCAGATCGTCGATGATGGCCTGGTAGCAGGCGCCCGTCTTCGCGCGTCCGACGTACATCTCCTCAAGCGTCTTGGGAACCTTGTCGATGATGGGAATGCCCACGCCGTCCATGTCGGGCTGACCGTAGAGCGACAGCATGTGCCACCGGTAGAAGGCCCGGAAAAAGAGACATTCGCCCTCGTAATTGTCCAGCGATGCCGCCTCGGACGCCGGAGCGGCGGCCCGGTAGGCGTCGATCTCCTCCATGACCGTATTGGCGTAGTAGACACCCATGCTGAGTGCCGTCCAGGGGTCCGTCACCTTGTTGTTGCCGGTCTTCACGGCGCCGGAGCAAATATCGACCCATCCCTGATCGTTGTGCCATTGGAGGTCGATGGTGTGGTCGAGGCAGTACATGACGTATCCGGCCCAGTAGTTGCCCAGAAAACACCAATGGTGCTGGGCGCCGTAGACCGAGTTCACCAGCAGGTCGATGTGCCCGATCGACGTGGGGAAATTGCCCTTGGAGAGCGAATCGGGATCGTTCAGGTCGAGGTAATTCGTACAGGAGACCGCCAGTGCCGCACAACCGGAGAGGGCGGAGATTCGAAGATATACAATCAGTTTTTTCATGGTCGGGAAACGGTTAAAAGTTCATGTCGAGTCCGAACGAGATCATCTTGGTCTGCGGATAGGTGCTGCCGTAATAGATGCCGTAAGCGGTCTTGGTCGTCGTCGAGAATTCGGGGTCGAGGCCCGAGAAATCGGTGAAGGTGAGCAGGTTGCTGGCCGATACGTAGATGCGGATGCGGTCGATCTTCGCCTTGCGCGTCCACCGCTTCGGGAAGGTGTAGCCCAGCGTGATATTCTTGAGTTTGAGATACGAGCCGTCCTCGACGAAATAGTCGGAATAACGCTGGTAATTGTAGTTCGGGTCCTTGACCGGAGCGTTGCCGTTGGCCGGGTCGGGCGTGACGATGCGCGGCCGCGAAGTCAGCCCGTTACCCAGGAAATAGGAGGCTCCGAAGACATCGGCCGTGGTGTTGGAACTCTGCTGCACGCTCTCGGTATAAGACCTCGAAAGGTTCATCACGTCGTTGCCCGCGATGCCCGTGAAGTCGGCCGAGAAGTCGATGCCGCGCCATTCGAGCGAGATGTTGAACCCGTACTGCACCTTCGGCCAGGGATTGCCGATGAAGGTGCAGTCCTCGTCGTCGATCGTACCGTCGTTGTTCAGATCGACGTATTTCAGGTCGCCGATGCCCGTCAGCCGCTGGTGGTAGTAGTCGTGGCCGTTGGCCCGCGCCTTGGCGTTGAGTGCGTCGATCTCCTCCTGCGAGGTGATCATCCCGCCGGTTTTCAGCCCCCAGAACTGGCTGATCGGCTGTCCGTTGACCGTCTTGCAGGGACTCGGGCCCGTGTTGGGATGCCCGCCGCCGCCATAGATATAGGCCGTGGGAAGGCCCAGATCGACCACCCTGTTGCGGTTCTGCGAAACGTTGCCGCTGACGGCATAGTTGAAATAACCGATGTTGTTGCGGTAGCTGACCAGCAGCTCCCAGCCTTCGTTGTCGATGCGGCCGATGTTCACCGGCATCGTGCTCATCGCAGTCAGTCCGCCGCCCATCGACGTAATGCCCGCCGAATTGGGGGTCGAAAGGGCGTAGATCATGTTTTTGGTGATGCGCTGGTAATAGTCGAACGAAAACGAGAGGCGGTTCCGGAAGAGATCGAGGTCCAGACCGACGTTCGTGTTGTAGATCGACTCCCACTTGATGTCCTCGTTAATGACCTTGATGTTATTGTAGCCGCCGACGGCCGTGGTGCCGTCGAACGAATGCACCGTCACGTTCTGGAACGCCGCCATGTAGGCGAACTTGTTCAACGCCTGGTCGTTGCCCAGGATTCCCCAGCTGAAACGCGGTTTGAGCGAGGTGATCCACTGCTGGTTCCAGGACTTGAAGAAGGGCTCCTCGGAGATCTTCCACCCCACCGACACCGACGGGAAGACGCCCCAGCGGTTCTTGGGGCCGAATTTCGGCGATCCGTCGCGGCGGAAGTTGACCGTCAGCAGGTAGCGGTTGTCGAACGAATAGTTCAGGCGGCCGAACTGCGAGAGGAAGCGGTCTTCGCTCAGGGCGCCCGAAGCGGTCTTGTTAATGTTCGTCGAGAGTGCGAACGACAGCGGATCGTTCACCGGGAAATCGGTCGCCGTGGCGCTCAGATCGGCGAAATGGGCGTTCTTGGCCTCCCAACCGAGCATCGCCTTGAAATCGTGGCGTCCGAACTTGCGGGCATAGGAGAGCGTGGCCGTGAAGGTGTACTGCTCGTCGTAATTGAGCGCCTTGGTGTAGCTGTCCTTCGAGGGCGAACGGCCGAGGTTGTTGGGCTCGGAGTAGTTGTCGTCGTAGCCGCCGCCCAGCTGGGCCGACCCCGTGAGGTTCAGTTTCAGCCCCTTGACGATCTCCCAGTCAACGAAAAGGTCGGCGTTGGCCAGCAGGTCGGACTGCTTCTGATGCTGGAGCGCGATGACGGCCACGGGATTCGAACCGTCGAAGTCGATCCCCGAAGGAACCGCCGCATAGTCTCCGTCCTCGTCGTAGACGTTCATGTAGGGAATCGAGACCCAGGGGAAAGACTCCGTGTAGGGATTCCCGCGCAGACGAGCCAGATAGATGCGCGTGCCGACGGTGACGGAGTTGTTCACCTTGTAATCGACGTTCAGACGGGCCGAGATGCGCTCCCAGTAGTTATTCATCTGAATCCCGTTCTCCCGTTCGTAAGCCCCCGAAAGGTAGTAGCGGAATTTCTCGCTGCCGCCCGTCAGCGAAAGGTTGTAGCTCTGCTCGATGCCCGACTGGTAGATCTCGTCAACCCAATCGGTATTCGGAAGCGACGCCGGATCGGACCAGATCGGATAGTTCTCGCCCAACGCCTGTTTTACGCGGATATAGTCGGTCGTGCCCAGCAGGTCGTACATGTCCGTATATTGCCGGACGCCGACATGGCTGGTGAACGAGAGTTTGGGCTTGGCGTTGAAACTGCCTTTCTTGGTCGTGATGAGCACCACGCCGCCGGCCGCACGCGAACCGTAGATCGCCGCGGCGCTGGCGTCCTTGATGACCTCGATGGACTCGATGTCGTTCAGGTTGTAGTTGCTGTTGTTGTCGCAGGCCACGCCGTCGATGACGAACAGCGGATTCAGCCCGTTGATCGACCCGACGCCGCGGATCACGATGTCCGAACCGCTGCCCGGCTTGCCGCTGGTCTTCGAGACCATCACGCCGGCCACCTTGCCCTGCAAAGCCTCGGCCACGGAACGGGCCGGAACGTCCTTGAAATCATCCGCTTTCACGGAAGCGATGGAGCCCGTCAGATCCGATTTCGACTGCGTTCCGTACCCCACGACGACCACGTTGTCCAGCCGTTCGGCCTCTTCTTCGAGGACGATCTTCAATTCATCGCGGTTCAGCACCGGGAGTGTCAGGCTCTTGTAGCCGACATAGGTGACGAGCAAGGTCGAACGCGCGGGCACCGTCAGCGAGAAGGAGCCGTCCGGACCGGTGATCGTACCACTCACGGTCGGAGCATCCTTGACGACAATGGTGGCGCCGATCAACGGATTGCCGTGTTCGTCCGTCACCTTGCCGGAAACGGTGCGTTCGGCAGGCCGCGCCGCCTCGACGGCCGTGGCGGCCGCGGGTTTCTCATCCGCACGCGCCGACGCGGAAAGACAGCACAACAAGAGCAGGAGGACGCATGTCTGTCTGCCCGCAAGAGAGGAGTAGCATCTTTTCATAAATCGGATTTGAGTTTGTCCGGACCCGGCTCAATCGGGATGCCAAAGCAGGAACGAAGCGGCGAATCGACTGATAATCAGAGTTCTGTCGCGGATAAAGTTCTCCGCGGCGTGTGGAAGAGCTCTACAAGAGTGTGGAAAAACTCCACACTCCGGATGTGGAAAGCTCCGGCCCTCCGCCCCGATACCGCGGACCGGTTCGGCGTCGCCAGCCTCTGTTCCGCTTCGGAAGGAGGCCATCGAAGCCCCGGCGGCACACGCTTCGAACCGGAAAATTTGAGAAAACGACCGATATTCCGTATCTTTGTAAAGATCGAACACGTTTTTAACACATTCGGCCTCAGACATATAACATTCGGTCGTTTTATAACCTTTCGGATATGACAATCGAGAAACTGGACGGCACTTCGCCCCGCCTTTATACACTCGTCGCTCCGCTGGTCATGCGACGCAGCGTGCTGCGCCAGAACAACAACTATCCGTTCTGGACCTCGCGTGCGCATACGTGGTTCGTCGCATGGGAAGGCGAGACCGTCTTCGGGTTCATGCCCGTGGAGATCACCGACGGCGGAGTGGCCAAGATCAACAACTACTACGTTTCGGGCGACGATCCGCAGCTGCTGTCGCGCTTCCTGCGCGAAATCATCCGATACTACCACCGCGACTATACGATACGTTCCGTGACGCTGCTCCGCCACGCCGAGGTGTTCCGCACCGAAGGCTTCGTCCCCACGAAGGAGTGGACGCAGTACGTGACGATGCAATACGGGAAAAAACGGCAGCCATGAACGTCTACGAGCGGACACAGCAGCGGTTGAAAACGGTCTTCGACCTTTTCGACAACATCTACGTCTCCTTCTCCGGCGGCAAGGACAGCGGCGTGCTGCTCAACCTCTGCATCGACTACATTCGGCGTCACGGACTGCGCCGCCGGATCGGCGTATTCCACATGGATTACGAAATCCAATACCGCGACACGCTCGACTACGTGGACCGGACGCTGGCTGCGAACGCCGACATTCTCGATGTCTACCGGGTCTGCGTGCCGTTCAAGGTCCAGACCTGCACCTCGATGTTCCGGCAGTACTGGCGGCCGTGGGAGGAGTCGAAGCGGGACATTTGGGTGCGGGAGATGCCCGAAGGATCTCTCACGCGGCGCGACTTCCCGTTCTTCACCGACGAAATGTGGGACTACGAATTCCAGAACCGCTTCGCCGAATGGCTCCACGCACGCAGCGGCGCGGCGCGCACATGCTGTCTGATCGGCATCCGCACGCAGGAGAGCTTCAACCGCTGGCGCACGATATACAGCGACCGCAACCACCACCGCTTCTCGGACAAACGGTGGATACGCCAGCGGACCGGCAAGGGCATCTGCAACGCCTACCCGCTCTACGACTGGCTGACGACCGACATCTGGACGGCGAACGGACGTTTCGGCTGGCCCTACAACCGGCTGTACGACCTTTTCTACCGGGCCGGCGTGCCGCTCGACAGTCAGCGCGTAGCCAGTCCGTTCATCTCGCCGGCCATCGCCAGCCTGCACCTCTACAAAGCCATAGATCCGGACATGTGGGGACGCATGGTCGGCCGGGTTGACGGAGCCAATTTCGCGGCGCTGTACGGCAGGACGACGGCCGTCGGCTGGCAGTCGGTGCGTCTGCCGAAGGGAATGACGTGGGAGCGTTACATGCACTTCCTGCTCTCGACACTCCCGGAGCCGACGCGGCGCAATTACCTCGAAAAACTCTCCGTGAGTATCCGCTTCTGGCGCGAAAAGGGCGGATGTCTCTCCGAAGAGACCATCGCCAGACTGCAAAAGGCCGGCATCCGCATCGAAGTAGGCGACAAAAGCGCCTACCGCACCGACAAGCGTCCGGTGCGCATGGAGTATCTCGACGACACGGACTTGCCGGAATTCAACCAGCTGCCCACGTTCAAACGCATCTGCATCTGCATCCTGAAAAACGACCACGCCTGCAAATACATGGGTTTTTCGCCCAACAAGAGCGAAACGCAGCGCCGCAGGAAAATCATGGAAAAATATGAATCGCTATTACGAACATCCGACCGAGAAGAACTTCCGGAGCCCTGTCTATAACGTCCGCGCCGTACCGGTAGAGAAGATCGTGGCGAACAGCTACAATCCCAATGTCGTGGCGCCGCCCGAAATGAAACTGCTGGAACTGTCGATCTGGGAAGACGGCTACACGATGCCGTGCGTCTGCTATTACGACGCCGAAAGGGACCGTTACGAACTGGTGGACGGCTACCACCGCTATCTGGTGCTCAAAACCTCGAAGCGCATCTACGAACGCGAACGGGGGCTGCTGCCCGTCACCGTGATCGAAAAGGACCTTTCGAACCGCATGGCCTCGACCATCCGCCACAACCGGGCGCGGGGAACGCACAACGTCGAGCTGATGAGCGAGATCGTCGCCGAACTGACCCGCGCGCGGATGTCCGACCAGTGGATCATGCGTCATATCGGCATGGACCGCGACGAACTGCTGCGTTTGAAACAGATCACGGGCCTCGCCGAACTCTTCGCCGACAAGGAGTTCAGCCTCGGCGATGCCGACGAAGATGCGGCCGAATGATCAGCTCTGCGGCATGCGCCCCACGGTCCCGGACCGTTTCGGCGGAATCCTGACCGGATCAGGCGGGTAACAGAATGGAAAAGCGGCTGCCCTTGCCGATCTCGCTTTCGACCGAGATCGTTCCTCCGTGCGCCTCGACGAACTCCTTCGAGATCGCCAGCCCCAGCCCGCTGCCCTGCACCTTGGTCCCGGGAACGCGGAAATAGCGTTCGAAGATGCTCTTGTGGTAGCGCGGGTCAATGCCGCGGCCGAAGTCGCGCACGTAGATCTCCACCGCCTTTTCACGCTGCACGGCGCCGATGATGATGCGCGATTTCTCGGGCGAATGGTGGATGGCGTTCGACAGCAGATTGGTGATGACCCAGGCGATCTTCTCGTTATCGACGAAGAGTTTCGAAATCTTTTCGGGATAATCGATCTCCACGAAGCAATGGAACCGTTCCGCCAAGATCTGAGTGGCGTGCACGGCATAGTCGATCAGCTCGACAGGTTTCACGACCTTGGGCATAAGTTTGAGCTTTCCCGACTCGACCTGCGTCATGTTGAGCAGTTCGCCCGTAATATTCAGCAAACGGTCGCTGCTGTCCTTGATACTGCCCACAAGCTGTTTCTGCTCGTCGTTGAGCTGCCCCAGCCGGGTGTCGCCCAGCAGTTGCAGACTCATCAGGATCGAGGAGATCGGGGTTTTCATCTCGTGCGAAACGGTCGAAATGAAATTGGTCTTGGCCGAATCCAGTTCCTTGTATTTCGTCACATTGTTCAGCACGATCAGGTTGCCGATGAACTGCTGCGCCGTACTGCCTACGGGCGTAATGTAAAGCGGCGTATTTTCCACCTGGAAATAGCTCTCCTTGTTGTCGGCATAGATTTTCAGCGGCTGCTGGTCATCTTTTTTCTCTTGTTCGCCGTAAAGTCCTCGGACAAGACGCCGCAGCAAGTCGTTCGAAAGCGCGACTTCCGTCGCATTGCGTCCGACGACATCCTCTTTGAGATTCAGCACGGAGAGAGCCTCGTTATTCATGAACAAGATATTGCGGGACGAATCCAGACCGATGATCGGTTCATGCAGCGTATTCACGATCGCTTCGACGCGAGTCTTCGCAGTCATCAGCTTGTCGAGCGAACTGCGCCGGTATTCGTCCAGCTTGGCGGCCATGTCGTTGAACGACTGCGCCACCTCCCCGAACTCCCGGTCGTCGCCGAAATCGAGCCGCTGATCGTAATTGTGGTTGGCGATCTGCGTGATCCCCTGCTTCAACCGGTCGATGGGCCTCAATACGATTGCCGGGAAACGAATCAGAAAGATCATGGCCAGTAAAACGCAAAGTACGGAGACGATCGTCAGCGACCACATCGCATCCGCAGCCCTCGTCGCCGTATCGGAACTTTTCATGCGGATCGAAGTCATGTTCAGCTCCATGATCCGATAGAGATCGTCCCGAATCAATCTGATCTCAGTATCCGTCATGCTGTCCGTCAGCGCCGCAATCTTATCGCCCAGCGCCGCAGTGACTTCCCGCTCGTTGGCTTCGGTGATGTTTTCCTGCTGCAATTCGAGGCTGCGGATCAGGGTCTGCCGGGAAGCGGAATCCCGGGAGATGCGATCCAACGAGCGCAGCATATCCTTGGCATAATGCAGGGAATTATAATTGTCCGCGAGAATCTCCTTCGACGACTTCGACAACTGCCGCACATAACTGACGGACTGAATGCCCAGCAGCAGAATCAGGGCGAACAGGAATCCGATACCCAATGTCAATCGGTAACGCAGTTTCATAAATTACGATAAAATGGTTAAGTCAATATTCAAACGCGACAGGCGGTTCAGCAGAAAGCGCAGTCGTATCGCCGTAACGATCAAAGAATAAAGGGAAAACTCCGGCTTGCTGATACAGACGTTGCTGATCTTCCTGTCGATACACGCCTCGACAATCGTATCTATATGCCGGTTCGAATGCACGCGCATCACCTCGCCGCCCAGTTCCTGCGCCAGATTGAAATTGTTGATCAGGTAGCGTTGCCGCGCCAGCGGAATCCGATCCGGAGCCTCCCGGTCGCTCTGGACGTAGAGAACCGTGAATCCGGCGTTGAGATGCGTAGCCATACGCGCCGTTTTGCGGATGACCTTCCGGGCCCGCTTCTCGCTGCTGTCGATCACCGCCAGGATGCGGCCATGCAGCTGCGCCGTATTGACGACCTCGTTTTCAACTTTCTTCTCCACACGGAGCGCCACCTCTTTCAGCGCCAGCTCGCGCAGCTGAAGGATGTGCTCCTGCCGGAAAAAGTTGTTCAGGGCCGTCTGGATTTTTTCCGGCTTATAGATCTTGCCCGCTTTCAGACGGTCGATCAGGTCCTCGGCTGTCAGGTCGATATTCACCACCTCGTCGGCCATCGCCAGCACGCTGTCCGGAACCCGTTCGTGAACCTCCACACCGGTAATCTCCTGAACCTGTTCATTGAGGCTTTCGATATGCTGGATGTTGATTGCGGAAATGACGCTGATCCCCGCATCGAGAATCTGCATCACGTCCTGCCACCGCTTGGGATTTTCGCTTCCTTCGATGTTGGTGTGGGCCAATTCGTCAACGACGACGATCTCCGGATGCAGGTTGACGATCGCCTGCGCGTCCATCTCTTCAAGCTCCTTGCCCTTGTAAAAGAGCCTGCGCCGGGGAATGAACGGAAGCCCCGCTACGAGGGCTTCCGTTTCCGCACGGCCATGCGTCTCAACATATCCGATACGCACATCGACACCTGCGTCGAGCAACTGGTGCGCCTCCTGCAACATGCGGTAAGTCTTGCCCACGCCGGCACTCATGCCGATATAGACCTTGAACTTGCCGCGATGCGACTCCTTGATCAGATCGAGAAAGTGCTCGGCGCTCCTCCGGGTGTCATGGGTATCCATACAGCTACATTCTGAACGAGAATCCGCCGACAAAGTTAACATCGTCGAGAGCGGGATTCCAAATCAAATTGGTGAAAATTCCAATTTTCATACCGTCGGCGCCCTTGATGTCCCAGGTTTTGCCGGCATTGAGGAAGACATTCTGTACGTAGAAATCGCGGTCGCCGCAGTTATAGGTCGCGGCAGCGTTCCAGGGAACCATACCCACGCCGGCTTTCATGTCGATCGTCTTCACCGTGAAAGGACAGGCCACCTCGAAATAGGAGGCATAGGCGCGTTCTCCCTTATGGTTCCGGTCGGCGGCGCCGAACAGGATCGTGTACCACGACAGCGTGAAAGGCAGTTTCTCCGATACGACCCAGCTGGCACCCACCTCGATGCGGTGGGGAGAACGGCTGTCGAACACGAAATAGCGGTCATCGTCATGTCCGGTCCAATAAAGGTCGGCCACCGAAAGCGTCACGGGCCCCAGCTGGTAGGCCAGCGTGAGATCCATCTCCTTATAACCGCTGTCGCTGAAATCGACCGACCCCCAGGCCGTCACCGAGAAGTTTCCGGCCGTCATGGTCAGCGCGGGTTGCAGGGCCGGGCCCGACTCCCTGACACCGCGCCAGTAATACGAACTTACGAGATCGGAACCGCCGCCGAACGACACTCCTTCGTTTCGGGCGGCAACGTGATTCGTTCCAAACAAGGCCGCAGCGGCCAATGCTCCGAGTAAAATGCGTTTCATAAACTTTCAAATAGGTTTCTTCTTGTTCGATTCGAATTATTTTTCGTCCGTTGCGCCCCGAAACCCGTCTCCGGGTCCGGGCGTACGCGACGGGAAATGCTTGTTTTGCATGGTCCGACTTACGAAAGCCGGAAACCGGCCGAATTGTCAAATCAAGTCCGTGACCAGAAACACGACCAAAAATACGATCAACACGATCAGCCAGCGTCTGGCCGGTTTATCCAGCTTTTCCATAAGTTCCTCACGCTTTTATTCGTTCTGTGCGGTGTCCAACGCCACGTTCAGCTTCAGGACATTGACCTTATAGGTGCCGAAGAGTCCGAGCCACGGTTTGCAGACATTCTCTTCGACGATCTTCTTCACCTCGGCTTCCGACATGCCGCGGGCCGCAGCCACACGGCGGATCTGCACCTCGGCACCGCGGATCGAAATGTCGGGATCGAGGCCCGAACCGCTCGCGGTCACCATCTCGGCGGGAACCTCCTCGCGCGAGAGGTAGGGATGGGCGGCGAGGAAAGTGTCGATGCGCTCCTCCACCTGGGCCAGATATTCGGGATTGTTCGTGCCCTTGTTGCTGCCGCCCGAGCCTTCGCCGTTGTAGTCCACGTTCGAAGGACGCACCCAGAAATAGACACTGTCCGTAAAGACCTGCCCCACGTTGGCTGCCCCGACCACCCGGCCGTTATAGGTCACCACGGGAGCCTCACCGTCATTGGGCGATGCCACCCACGCCACGAGGCGCAGCACCAATACATAACCGACGAACAGCACGACGCACATCGCCAGCGTTATCCTGATTGAAATCCAAAGATTTTTCATAATTCAAGCAATACGTTAAAAGAACACACTTACCAACATGTCGATCAGCTTGATGCCGATGAACGGAACGACAATGCCGCCCAGGCCGTAGATGAAGAGGTTGCGTCGCAGCAGGGCCGAGGCTCCGATCGGTTTGTAGGCGACGCCGCGCAGAGCCAGCGGAATCAGCAGCGGAATGATGACCGCGTTGAAAATCACAGCCGAGAGGATGGCGCTTTCGGGCGAATGCAGGTGCATGATGTTCAGCGTCTGCAACGCCGGAATCGAGGTGATGAACAGCGCCGGAACGATGGCGAAGTATTTGGCCACGTCGTTGGCGATGGAGAAGGTCGTCAGCGTACCGCGCGTCATCAGAAGCTGCTTGCCGATCTCGACGATCTCGATCAGTTTCGTGGGGTCGTTGTCCAGATCGACCATGTTGCCCGCCTCCTTGGCGGCCTGCGTGCCGCTGTTCATCGCAACGCCCACGTCGGCCTGCGCGAGCGCCGGGGCGTCGTTCGTACCGTCGCCCATCATGGCCACCAGTTTGCCGGCCCGCTGTTCGCGGCGGATATACTCCATCTTGTCCTCGGGCTTGGCCTCGGCGATGAAGTCATCGACACCTGCCTGTTCGGCGATATATTTGGCTGTCAGCGGATTGTCGCCCGTCACCATCACGGTCTTCACACCCATCTTGCGCAGACGTTCGAAACGCTCGCGGATACCCGTCTTGATGATGTCCTGCAATTCGATGACGCCCATGATCCGTTCGTTCTCGCAGACCACGAGGGGCGTCCCGCCGTTCTCCGAGATCGTGCGCACGATCTTCTCCACTTCCGGAGAGAATCCGTTGCCCGCTTTTTGCGCGATCGCACGGATAGCCTCCGAAGCGCCCTTGCGGATGCGGCGGCCGTCGGGCATGTCCACGCCCGAACACTTGGTCTCGGCCGTGAATTTCACCATGCGCACGCCTGCCAGATCGGTCTGACTGAGCCGGAAACCGTGTTCACGCCCCAGTTCGACGATGGATTTGCCCTCGGGAGTCTCATCGGCCGCAGAGGAAAGGACGCAGAGATGGAGGAACTCCTTGGGATTCACTCCGTTCGCAGGATAGAACTCGGTGGCCTTGCGATTGCCGATGGTGATCGTGCCGGTCTTGTCCAGCAGCAGCGTGTCGACGTCGCCTGCGGTTTCGACGGCGCGGCCCGATTTGGTAATTACGTTGGCCTGCAGCGCACGGTCCATACCGGCGATGCCGATGGCCGAGAGCAGTCCCCCGATCGTTGTCGGGATCAGGCAGACGAACAGCGAGATCAGTGCGGCGATCGTCAGGTTCGCTCCCACGTAGTCCGCGAACGGTTTGAGCGTGGCGCAGACGATTACGAATACCAGCGTGAATCCGGCCAGCAGGATCGTCAGTGCGATTTCGTTCGGGGTTTTCTGGCGCGAAGCGCCTTCGACCAGTGCGATCATTTTGTCGAGGAAGCTCTCGCCGGGCTGTGCGGTGACTTTGGCGCGGATACGGTCCGACAGCACCTTCGTACCGCCCGTCACCGAACTTTTGTCGCCGCCCGCTTCGCGGATCACCGGTGCGCTTTCGCCCGTGATCGCGCTTTCGTCGATCGAAGCCAATCCTTCGATGATCTCGCCGTCGGCGGGGATCGTGTCTCCGGCGACGCATTCGAAAATATCGTTTTTCTTCAGAGCGGAACTGCTGATGATCTGTACGGAACCTCCCGCAACCAGTTTGGCGGGAGTCTCCTCGCGGGTTTTGCGCAGCGAGTCGGCCTGCGCTTTGCCGCGCGCTTCTGCGATCGCCTCGGCGAAGTTTGCGAAGAGGAGTGTTGCGAGCAGCACAAGGAAGATGACGAGGTTGTAGCCGAACGTACCCTGCGACGTGTCGCCCGATAAGAGGATGTAGAACAGCATCGTCAGCATCATCGCCGTCACGATCTCCACGGTGAACATGATCGGGTTTTTGATCATGGTGCGCGGGGCGAGCTTGCGCACCGAGGCGCGGAGGCTTTCGCGGAGCAGCTGTTTGTCGAACAGTTTGTTATTTTTTGTTTTCATGTCGTTGTCTGTATTATATTTCAACGGTAGTTTGCTTGTGCGGTCCGGTCGGTGCCGGGCTGCATCAGAAACCGAGGTAATCGGCGATCGGACCGAGCGTGAGTGCCGGGAAGAACGAAAGTGCGGCGACGATCACGATTACGGCGAAAGTCATCACGGCGAAGGTCATCGTGTCGGTCTTCAGCGTGCCGGCGCTTTCGGGAATGAATTTCTTGTTTGTCAGTAGTCCTGCGATGGCGACCTGTCCGACGATCGGGAAATAGCGGCCCAGGATCAGCACGATGCCGCACGAAATGTTCCAGAAGGGGGTGTTGTCGCCCAGGCCCTCGAAGCCCGAACCGTTGTTGGCCGCCGACGAGGTGTACTCGTAGAGCATTTCGCTCAGGCCGTGGTACGACGGGTTGTTGAGCCAGCCCAACGACGGGTTGTGCGCGATGAGTCCTGCCGCG
>ENA-UEPH01000948-UEPH01000948.1-human-gut-metagenome-genome-assembly--contig:-NODE-948-length-31212-cov-6.308013_pt1 | contig 31212 bp, 27 predicted proteins | sample MGYA00242891_ERZ507898 | MGnify/ENA primary metagenome ERZ507898 (study PRJEB26167, sample SAMN06115411) | human gut metagenome | host: Homo sapiens | place: China:Guizhou | collected 2014-10-15...
CATGTTCAAAAAGAAACTTGAACAGCTGGTAAAGAGCCGTAAATACTACCGCAAGAAACATTCAAAGAAATACAAAGTAAGTTCCTTTACCGTGAATTTTTGTCTTAACTCCCGGTAAGCCATCCGCATCTGCGTCTTTACCGTGTTCAAAGAGATTCCCAAACGTTCAGCCACTTCCGCATATTTCATATCTTCCAACACCACTAACTTCAACACCAATCGACGCTGCTCCGGCAGACTCTCAACCGCTTCCCAAACAAATTGCCAATCCTCAACAACAACATCCTCCGCTTCATGATCCTCTACTTTTTCCAAACCGACACGAGATCTTGTCCTTCGAGCATAACTCACACACCCGTTCCGCACCGCCACGTATAAATAACTATCCAAAGAAGCACTATTACTAATCGTTATATTCTTCTCCCAAATCTTAATAAAAACATCTTGCACGACATCTTCAGCCACTTCAAAAGAACCGACAAAGGCATGAGCAAACCGACACAAGTCCTCATACCTAGTAGTAAATAAATAGTCAAAAGCAGGTTCATGACCTTTCTTCAAGTCGTTCACTAACGCTTGAACATCATTATCATATTCTGCTTGCTCTTTCATAAAGATTTTCTAAATTCCACAAACACAAATTTAAAGAAATATATTATTTTGCAAAAAAATAAACTACTTATTTATGATCATTCCTTTTCTCTATCCTTGTTTAATCATTATTTACCCCACGGACAAACTAAACATGAAGTTGACTATTTCCAGATTATTTTCACACTATAGCCACACCTAGCCCACACCTAGCCCACATCTAGCCGCCACCTAGCCGCCATTTTAACGGTTTTCATGTTTTATTATCTCAAACAAACTTCCATTTAAACAAGAAAACAAGGGAGCAATAAAATGATTACGAGAAAAATACAAGATAGTTCTAAACTTGACAAACCACTACACAATACCAGATTAATAATTTACTTCCGATTTGCATCATCCCCAAAAATACAATACCTTGGTACGGTATTTCATAAATACGCCCCACAATACCTAAACAGATCACGTTTATGAAAAAATGGTTCATTTATTGCACGATATTACTCGCCTCGGCTTGCACGTCCTCCCTCACGAAGACAAAACCGGTAGCATTATCCGTTATCCCGGCACCGCAAGAAATCCAATATCTTAACGGAACATTCACGCTAAACGAGAAAACATCATTGCAGATTCCTGCCCAATGGTCTACTCTTGAAGACATACTGAATTCGAACATTCAAATCGTGTCTCACTATAAATTAACGAATGGAAATTCCAGCAAAAACAGCATTCAGCTAAAGATTGACACGTCCCGAATATCCTCCCCCGAAGGTTACCAGCTTAACATATCGCCCCAAAGTATCCGGATCACGGGAAGAACCGAAGCCGGACTATTTTATGGCTTACAAACCTTGCGACAAATATTGAATGACGAACGATTTTATCACCCGGACACCCGTTCATGGCAAATCCCGGCTCTAGAAATCCAAGACTACCCGACGTTTCCCTACCGGGGGATGCATCTGGACGTTTCCCGTCATTTCTTCCCGAAAGAATACATACTGAAATGGATCGACCTCATGGCCCTCTACAAGATCAACACGCTCCACTGGCACCTGACGGATGCCGGGGGATGGCGGGTCGAGATCAAGAAATACCCCGAACTGACCCGTACAGCAGCATGGAGAACCCAGATAGGTTGGAAAGAATGGTGGACAGACAAGGATCGGCGATATCTGGAAGAAGGCACACCCGGGGCGTACGGGGGATACTACACGCAAGAGGATATACGGGAGATCGTGGCCTACGCTATAGATCGACACGTGGAGATCATTCCCGAAATCGAAATGCCAGGCCATTCGGAGGAAATATTCACCGTCTACCCGCAATTATGCTGTTCCGGAAAAGCTTACCAGAATGGAGAATTCTGCATCGGGAACGAGGCCACATTCGAATTCATTGAAAATGTACTGACCGAGATCATGGAACTATTCCCCTCCCGCTACATTCATATCGGGGGTGATGAAGCCTCCAAAGCCGCATGGGCCAAATGTCCGAAATGTCAAAAACGCAAGAAAGAGGAGAAACTAAAAGACGAACGGGAATTACAAAGTTATCTTATTCGACGAGTAGGCGAATTTATCGAAAAACGAGGACGGGAATTCATCGGCTGGGACGAGATTCTGGAAGGCGGACTGGCACCCGGAGCAATCGTCATGTCGTGGAGAGGCGAACAAGGAGGGATTGATGCCGCCCGCTCCCGCCATCAGGTAATCATGGCTCCGGGAGCCTACTGTTATCTTGACAGCTACCAAGATACTCCTTCCACACAACCCTACACGATAGGAGGATTTACCCCTTACCTTAAAACTTACTCGTACAATCCGATCCCGGAAAACCTATCGCCCGATGAGGCTCGTTACATCCTGGGCGCGCAAGCCAACCTGTGGACAGAGTATATCTCAACTCCGGAACACGTGGAATACATGCTTTTTCCCCGCTTGCTATCTCTATCGGAAGTCGTGTGGACTCCCCGGGCAAAGAAAAATCCCGAAGACTTCAAACGCCGGATCGAGCAACACGTGAAATGGTTACGAGCCAATGGCGTGAACGCATTCCCGTTAAGCGACCGGATCGACTTTATCACGGAAGTCGACACGACGCAAAAAGCGATAAAAGTATCCTTCGACTCGGAGAAATATAACCCGGAAATCCGTTACACGCTTGACGGTACTCTTCCCGACATCACTTCTCCCTGTTACGAAAAACCACTTTACATCCGGGATTCTGCGATAGTCAGTTCTGCCATTTTCGAAAACGGGAAGCGAAGTGAAACCGTTATCTCTCAACGTATAGACTATCACAAAGCGATCGGGAAAAAGGTTACTTACAACAAACTATACAGCGGAGCCTATCCGGCCGCAGGCAAGGGGACCCTAACCGACGGCTTGCGAGGCGGGTTAACATACAGCGACGGTCGGTGGCAAGGATTTCTTAACCACGTGGACATTCTCATTGATCTTGGCGAAGTCCAAGACATCAGCTACGTGTCGACCACGTTCATGCAACTCACCGGACCGGGTGTTTACATCCCGGACTACGTGCGGGTGAAGATATCCGAAGACGGGAAAACATACAAAGAGATCGCCACGATCCCAAATGACGTGCCCACGGATATTCCCGATCTCCGTTTCAAAGAATTCACTTTCCGCTTCCACGAGAAAGCCCGGTACGTGCATCTTTTTGCCAAGAAGCACGCCGGGTTCCAGTTCATCGACGAAGTGGTGGTACACTAGGTATTATCGCTGCGACAAATGCTTTGTCACTCTCTCTACCAGAGAGCTGTACCCACTGCACTTTTCCAAGACTATACCGTCGGGAGAGATCAGCACGAAAGCCGGGATACCGTCAATGTTGTACCGAGCCGAGAGACCGGTGTTCGCGGGAAGCAACTCGTTCCATTGATTACCTTCTAATTTCTCTTCAACCACGTATTTCTTCCAATCTTTCTCAAGATTCTCATTAATACAAACTACAGTCAACCGATCCGCATATTGCGAGCAAATCCTTTTCACAACCGGGACTGAATAGACGCAAGCTCCACATCCCAAACTCCAAAAATCCAGCAAGATGTAACGACCTTTAAATTCCGATAAATGACGGAGTTTACCCTCCATATCGTACAAATCTCCATCCACCATTTGATCGCCAACCTCCACGGTTGGAAGGGGAAAAAGATATTTAGTAATTGCTTGTCCATTTACCGTTTGCCTTTCCGCTTCCGGTATACGGGTATACAGTTCTTTCAACTCGGCCTCGTAAGGCATTCTTCCCGTGTGTAACAGCGACGTAAACCACAACATCCTCTTCATCCAAGTTTTAGAAACAGGAGCCGTTTTCATGAAATCCAGTTCTTTTTCTGTCAACACCGCCTGTAACGGTTTTTCCAGTTTCCGGATAGAATCAACCTTGGCCCATGCTTTTTTCTTGAAGGCTGCATCCACGTCATCCGCGGGAAAAAAGTACGCTTTTTTCAACCAATCGTACTCGTCCGCCATGTAGGCCATCATTTCCATCTGTTCCGGCATAAGACAATCCACGAAACTATTTTCATCCGCCTGTTCCGGTACATCGCTCTCCACCCGCCAAGACAAAATTAACTTACTTTTCCCTGTGATTCGCATATACGTACCCGGTTTTACCCACACCTCCAACCAGTCAGGCGGGAAACCCTGATCCATGGAACCGATCATCAAATTGCGAAGAGAAGATATCGTGTCTCGGAAAGAAAACTTCCCGTCCTTCAACGTGTCCTTGGCAAGAGTCTCGATAAGCCCCTTGTTACTCTTGTCCAACCTGAGCACCGTACCATCCGGAACATCTTTTAACTCTCCCTGAATCAAAAACTCACCTTCGGGAACGGAAGGTTTCCGATTGCAAGCACTCATCATACCCATGGCTATAACCATGATAAAGATACATGTCTTCATATTTTAATATTTTATATAAGATTAATACGCCAACACCCCCTATCTTGCCGATCTTTAAAATTACAAATATATTTTTACAATCCAACACTATTCTTGAAATATAACTCAGAATTCTAATTTTGGACTAAAATATACGATCAATAAAGAATGACAGGAGGACACGTAAACACGACATGCTCTTACACTTTCCAGGATCAGGAAGAAGTGCTTATTTTATCACACAATATCAATACCAGATAAAAATTACTCCGGTAAAATCTCGATCCAGTAACCATCGGGATCACTGATAAAGTAAAGTCCCATATCCGTGTTCTCGTAACACACGCAATCCATTTGCTTGTGATAGGCCCGCACGGCATCGTAATCTCCCGGTACGCGCATGCAAAGGTGGAATTCACCCTCACCCAGATCGTACGGTTCTTTCCGATCTCTCAACCACGTCAATTCTAAAAGGAACCCGGTCTTTTCCTCCCCCATGTATACTAAAATAAAAGAACCGTCCGGGGCTTCCATACGCCGAACTTCCTTCAATCCCAACGCCTTCTCGTAAAAACGAATACTTCTTTCCAGATCAAGTACATTAAAGTTAAAATGATCAAACCTACTCTTTATTTCCATTTTTATAAATTTAGAATGTAGAATGTAAAATTTAAAAGATAGCTCGAAATGCTTTGTGATTCAATTCCACGAAACGCACCCCCCGGCTTTCCGCGTATTCCCGGAAAGCATTCGCCTTGTCGTACGCTTCATCAAAATGCATCGGGACAAATGTTCTCACCTGAAAACAATCGACAAACTGCTTTGCTCCCAGCATGTAATCTTCCCCCAAACGAGGATCAACCGGAAACATCACGAGATCCATCCGATCCGTGCGTCGGGAGATCACGTCAAGCTCGGAGAAATAAGCATTTTCCGCTTTCCGCACCTCCTCATCCGTCGATTCATCCTTCCAATGCCAGTTATTCAGATCCCCCGCATGAAAGATCAACTTCCCGTCCAAGTACAAAAGAAAAGAGATTCCCAAATCCGTCGACCCGAAAGCCTCGACTTCCAGCATCCCGTCAGACCACGCTTCTCCCTTATCCAGATAGTGAGCATCACCCGGCGTCGCTAACTTGTTTTCAAGGATATCTTTCGAGAAAATAAATTGAACACCGGGATGTTCCTGCCGCCAAGTTAGAATCTCCGGGTTAAAATGATCCGCATGAGAATGAGAAGACAACACGTACAATCGACCGGGACGCTTCAATAACTCCCCGTGTACAACTCCGGTCAATGGCTTTTCAACCGAATCCCTGTAATAATCAATAATCACCGTGAATCCTTCGCCCAACAAGGCAAAACCGCTATGATATATATAGACCAACTCCATTACATTATATTTTCTCTATATACGCAAGCAAACAACCGCAAGTTATCTCTTTTTAAAGATCAAGTGTTCCATGATCAACACGGTAATCACCCCCATCACGAAACCATTCCCCACGATCGGACGGAACAAAGAGGGTATCAGGTTCAACACTTCCTCCGGGGCAAACGACAACAACAAAGCAACCATTAAAGGTAATCCGACCACCACCCCGTTATCAAAATCCGTGATCGCCTTCTCTCTCACCAACATCTGCAATCCCGCTGCCAACTGAGTCGCCATCAGGTAAAGCAATATCGCCCCCATGACCACGCCCGGTATCGTCACCAATATCCCCACTACCGAAGGGAAAAAAGCACACAGGATCAGCCCGATCCCCGCCGGGATCAACGTGTAACGAGAAGCGCATCCCGTGGCTGAAATCACACCCGGACTCATGGAATAATCCACCGGACCGATTACCCCGAACATGCCCGACAGCACGTTGGTCACGCCCACGATACCCACTCCCCGGCTCGTACGTCGATCCATCCGGTCGGCTTGAAGCATATGCCCAACGGCCTGTATAGACCCCAGCTCATTCACGATAAGAGCTATATAGCAAAACAAGAAAGCAAGTATTGTCCCCGTCTCAAACTCCAACGGGAAATTAAACAGGGTTGCCTGTTCCGGCATAATCCCCGAACCCGTTGACGTCAGAGTCGGGAATCCGTTTGCCAGATAATACACCAACACCCCACCGACAATCCCCCACAATACCGTGGTTGACTTCCATATCCCCCGCAGCAATTTATTACCAACGACCAGAGCCAAAACCATGATCAGCGTGAAGAACAAATTAAATAAAGCATGAACCGTATCTCCCAACACTAATTTCAGAATCACGGGCGTCAACGTGAAAGCGATCAAGATCAAAATCACCGTGACGATACGAGGCGTGAACACGAATTGCAATTTCCCCAACAAACCGCTATAAGCCAGCACTGTCAGTACCAGTCCCCCGATCATGATCCCCGTGTATACCGCTGCAATTCCCGAGGACACGGTGGAAAGAATCCCGATCAGCAACACCGAGGCCGGCCCGATAATCAAGGGCAAACGATGTCCCCACAACACTTGCACGATCATGGCGATCCCCATGATCCCGAACAATTTCTGTAAATAAAATGTCTGTTCCGCCACATCCGTGTAATGAAGTTGCGACACGATGATTCCCATAATCACCACGCAAGGCAAGGAGACAATCCACCATTGCAACCCGTACATCAACATGGGAAAAAGTCCCGGCTTATCATTCAACTCGTATTTCATATTCTTCGAATTTATGCATGTAAAAATAGCACTTTACAGACTTCTATTCAAAAAAAACGAGAACATTTAAAATATTATTCTTTCTCGATCGTCTACAAGGATAGAAAGGCTAGCCAATTAATATGTATCATTAAACAAAACAATGTCATGAAACGCTATCAAAAAACCATCATCAGGGAAGTCGAGGCTTTTATACCGTTTTTAGTCACGGTAGGAATCGTTGCACTACTCACTTTATCCGTATATTTGCTACAAGATTTCACAAAGATATATCATATTTACACCACGTTCTAAAAATGAACACCATGAAAAATTTCAGACACCATAGAGGAGCACACGCTTTACTCATGCTTATAGGTTTGGCAGCGATTGTTGCCGCCATCATGTTCTTATGGAATTACCTGATTCCGTCCATCATCGGCTGGTCGGCTATCAACTACTGGCAGGCACTCGGACTGTTCGTACTGACCCGCCTGTTATTCGGGGGCTTCGGTGGACACGGGTTCATGAGGCGGCCGGATCGGGACCACGCACACATGCATCATTTCTTCGGGCAGATGAAAAACATGTCCCCGGAAGAACGGAAGGACTACATCCGTCAGCGTTTCGAAGAACGTCAACAGGCTTTTAACGACCACATGTTCGGCAAAGAACAACCGAAAGAGTAAGCACACTATCTATGAACAAACAACAAGAAGAAACGCCACCGAACATGGACGTTTCGGCGATCTTCAAACAGTATCAACCGCAACTGAAAGGTTTTATCGCCAAGCGGGTTTCCGCACGAGAAGACCGGGAAGATATCCTGCAAGATGTCTTCTACCAGTTGCTCAAAACGGACCCCGTGGCCACCCCGATACAACAAATATCGGCATGGCTGTACACGGTAGCCCGGCATATCATTATCGACAGGAAAAGGAAACACAAGGAAGAGGAAATGCCCCTGGCCCCGGCAGAGGAGGGCCAGACATTACTTCTGAAAGAAGTATCCGAATACCTGTTCGACTCGGATACCTCCCCGGAAAAAGAGTACATGAGAGCACTCGTCTGGGAGGAACTCGACAAGGCCCTGTCCGAACTCCCGGAAGAACAACGCGTTGTATTCGAATTAAATGAATTGCAGGACTTTTCGTTCAAGGAAATATCCGAAAGCACCGGGATTCCCGTCAACACGCTGATATCCCGGAAACGATACGCCGTTCTATACCTCCGGGAAAAACTCTGTGATATATATGAAGAATTACTCGGCTAATTCAGCCTATATTCATACGGTGTCATCCCCGTCACACGACGAAAGAACTTGCAGAAGAAAGAGGAATTCGGAAAATTCAACTCATCGGCAATCTGGTAAACCAACTTATCACTATGACGTAGTAAAATCTTTGCTTCCTGCACGACAGCTTCATTCACCCAATCCATCACCGTCCGACCGCTGGCCTGACGAATCAAGGTATTCAAATAACGTCCCGTGAGGAATAAATGATCCGCATAAAAAGAAACACTACGCTCATGCAAAGCATATTTGTTCACGAGGTCGATAAACCGATCAAGGACTTCTTCTTGGCGTGTCCCTCTCTGTTTTTTGACCGACCGATCTTTTTTCTCGAAATAAGTAATCTGATAAAATAACATCGAGATCAACCCTTGAACTGTTTCCTTGGGAAAGGGAACATCATGCAACACATCCCACAATAAAGAAAAAATAGCGTCTACACGCCGTTCTGCCACCTCGTCCAAAGACAGGCGCAAGTACAATCTTCCCCGCAGGTAAGCATAAAGTAATTCTTGTTTTTGCCAGCCTTCCATAAAACTATTGGTGAAAGCCAGCATCGACAAATCACAATCCGGTGACATATCAATAAACTGGATCACCGTCCCGGAAGAAGCTACCACCAAATGATGAGCCGTCAGCGTAATTTCCCGCAAATTAACCAGCACACGTACCGTCCCGGCCCTAAGAAGCACTACACGCCCCTCGGTCAAGCGATAAGGTTGCCCGAAAACAATCAAAGAACCATTCAAATCCTGCACCCCCACCATTGACCGGACAAAACCCAAATCCGAAGAAATAAAACGATATTCATTATTAGGTTCAACCGAATAATCAAATACCTGTTTTAAGGCTAACGCCAGTAACCCATTTTGCCTCATAAACGAACCACTTATTTCCCGCAAAGATAATATTTCAAGCCTAAAACAAGATGCGAACAGCTCGAAATCGAACAAACGGAACATATACAACAACGAATAGGACGCTAACGTATACTTAAAACACGTACTTTTACAACCGAAATAAATTAAAACTACATGATATGACACGAATCTTGCTTCTAACACTGTTCATCAGCTTAAGTAGCCATATTTTCGGACAACTGACACTCGACGCATGCCGGCAAAAAGCACAAGTCAATTACCCGCTCGCCCGCCAGTACAAATTGATCGAACTGACAGAAAATTACAACTTGAAGAATGCGGCAAAAGGTAACCTACCCCAGATCAGCCTGAGCGGAAAAGCATCCTACCAAAGTGATGTCACGAAACTCCCGATCGCTCTGCCTGAAATCTCTATCAAAGCCCTGCCTAAAGACCAATACCAGATCATGGTAGAAGCCCGGCAGAATATATGGGACGGTGGACTTATCCATCACCAGAAACAACAAATCCAAGCCTCTGCCACTGAAACAGAACGTCAACTGGATGTAAACATGTACGCTTTAAATGAACGGGTAAACCAAGTCTATTTCGGGATATTGCTCCTCGACGAGCAACTCTCACAAAATACCTTATTGAATGAAGAATTAGAACGTAACCTCAACACGATCAAGGCCTACCGGGACAACGGGATAGCCAATGATGCCGATGTAGACGCCGTGCAAGTGGAAATTCTGAACACCCGGCAGCAACGCACCTCGTTGGAAGCCAACCGGTCAGCCTATCTCCGGATGCTTTCCCTCTTGATCGGTGAAGAGATTCCCGCACATACCCGACTCTCCAAGCCCGTCCTGCCGGGGCAAACGATCTCAAATGACATCAATCGCCCCGAACTCCTGCTCTACGAGGTACAAAAACAAGTACTGGATGTAAAACAACAATCACTGAAAAGCGGCTATCTTCCCCAATTTTTCCTGTACGCACAAGGGGCTTACGGCAATCCCGGACTAAACATGTTGAAAAACGAATTCGACCCCTATTATATAATAGGTGCCCGCATGAGTTGGAACTTCGGCAGTCTCTACACGCTCAAAAACGATAAACGCAAACTGGACACCGAGAAACAACGGATAGAAAGCAACCGAGACCTGTTCCTCTTCAATACACGCCTGCAAGTGGCAGAGAAAGACGGAACGATATCCGCCTTGCGAAAACAGATGAAAGAGGATGACGAAATCATCCGTCTCCGCACGAATATCCGTAAAGCAGCCGAAGCAAAAGTGGCAAACGGAACTCTCACCGTGACCGAAATGTTACGAGAACTGACAAATGAAAGTCTTGCCAAACAAAACAAAGCCGTACATGAAATACAATTACTCATGGATATATACCAGCAAAAACATATTACAAACGAACAATAAACAATTCCCCAAACACTTATACAACATGAAACGACTATCTTATTTCCCCGCAATAATACTAATTACACTATCAGCCTGTAACGCCTCAAAAGAATTTGACGCCACTGGAACTTTCGAAGCAACTGAAATCATCGTCTCTTCCGAAGCTAACGGCAAATTACTCTGTTTGACCGTGGAAGAAGGCAGTAAACTGTCCCAAAACAGTGAAGTAGGTCTAGTCGACACGGTTCAACTTTATTTAAAGAAGCTGCAATTGCAAGCCAGCATGAAGTCGGTCGATAACCAACGTCCCGATATACAGAAACAAATCGCGGCAACCAAAGAGCAAATCGCCACCGCCAGACGAGAGAAGGCTCGCGTGGAAAACCTGTTGAAAGCAAATGCAGCCAACCAAAAACAATTGGACGATTGGGATTCTCAACTCGCCGTACTTCAACGCCAACTAGAAGCCCAGACCTCTTCACTCCGGAACAGCACGGCAAGCCTAAACGAACAGAGTTCATCCGTGGCCATTCAAGTGGCACAAGTAGAAGATCAACTACAAAAATGCCATATTCTCTCACCCATTGATGGTACCGTTCTCGCCAAATACGCGGAACCGGGAGAACTGGCCTCAACCGGGAAACCGTTATTCAAAATAGCTGATATTGAAAACATCTACCTGCGGGCCTACATAACATCTACCCAACTGGCCAGCGTCAAACTGGGTGATCCGGTAAAAGTATACGCCGATTTCGGGGATGACATCAGGAAAGAATACCCGGGCAAAATCACATGGATAGCCGATAAGGCCGAGTTTACCCCAAAAACAATACTCACGAACGACGAACGTGCCAACCAGGTATATGCCGTGAAAATTGCCGTCCGTAATGACGGAACCATAAAAATAGGTATGTACGGTGAAGTAAAATTCTAAGTATGGAACATCTTGTAGAAGTCAGGCATATCAGCAAACAATACGGACAGGTCCAAGCCTTACACGATGTTTCGTTCCAAGTCGGACGGGGAGAGTTATTCGGGCTTATCGGGCCGGACGGTTCCGGCAAGAGTACCCTCTTCCGTATCCTGACCACGTTGTTGACCGCCAACGAGGGGGAGGCTTCTGTCAACGGTTATGACGTGATTAAAGATTACAAAGAGATACGTAAAAGTATCGGTTACATGCCCGGAAAATTCTCTCTTTATCAAGACCTCACGGTGGAAGAAAACCTGAGTTTCTTTGCCACGGTCTTCAACACAACCGTGGAAGCCCATTACGACCAGATAAAAGAAATTTACGACCAACTGGCCCCCTTCAAAAATCGCCGGGCAGGAGCCCTGTCAGGCGGGATGAAACAAAAACTGGCACTCTGTTGCGCCTTGATTCACGACCCGGTAATTCTTTTTCTGGATGAACCGACCACGGGGGTCGATCCGGTATCACGCAAAGAGTTCTGGCAAATGCTCCATCGCTTGCAGGAACAAGGAATCACCCTGATCGTCTCCACCCCTTTCATGGACGAGGCCAAACAATGCGACCGGATCGCTTTCATTCAAAACGGCACGATCAAAGGTATTGATATCCCGAAAATGATTCTGGAACAATTCAAAGACATCCTTTGCCCGCCGGGACTGGAACGAGATACAACTCACCAGGACGAGCAACCCATTATCCGGGTGGAACAACTCGTGAAACAGTTCGGAAACTTTACCGCTGTCGATCATATCTCTTTCGAAGTAAAACGGGGAGAGATATTCGGTTTCCTCGGGGCTAACGGGGCGGGGAAAACAACCGCCATGCGTATTCTTAGTGGTTTGAGCCTACCAACTGCCGGAAAAGCCGAAGTCATGGGATACGACGTGCAGACACAAAGCGAGGAGATCAAAAAACACATCGGCTACATGAGCCAGAAATTCTCTCTTTATGAAGATTTAAAAGTATGGGAAAACGTGCGTCTCTTTGCCGGGATATACGGGGTTCCGAGAACGGAAATAGCACCGCGTACCGAAAGAATGCTCAAACGCATCGGCCTGTATGAAGAACGGGAAACGCTGGTGCAGGAACTCCCGTTGGGTTGGAAACAACGTCTGGCTTTTTCCGTTTCAATCTTCCACGAACCACAACTCGTGTTCCTCGATGAACCCACCGGGGGAGTTGATCCCGCCACCCGCCGCCAGTTCTGGGAATTAATCTATCAGGCAGCCGAACGGGGTATCACGATTTTTGTCACCACGCACTACATGGATGAGGCCGAATATTGCGACCGCATCTCCATGATGGTCGACGGGCAAATCAAAGCGCTCGATACCCCCGATAAATTGAAGGACCAATACCATGCCCAAAACATGGACGAAGTGTTCCAACAACTGGCCCGTCATGCCACTCGTTCATCCGACTAACTCTTTAACTTATGAAACAGTTTATCGCCTTTGTCAAGAAAGAATTCTACCATATCCTGCGAGACCCGCGCACGATGCTTATCCTTATCGGTATGCCCATCGTGCAAATACTTCTCTTTGGTTTTGCCATTTCGACCGAAGTGAAAAACGTGCAGACAGCCATTCTCACCTCATCCACCGATGTAGATACCCGTCATATCATCGACCGGATTAATGCCAGCGAATATTTCACGGTGAAATACGTGGTACACAACCCGGAGGAATTAAACCAACTATTTCGAAAGAACAAAATAGAACTGGGGATCGCTTTCCCCGCCCAGCTTAACCGACAACGTTTTGACTCGGAGAACATCCAGATTATTGCCGATGCTACCGATCCGAATCTCGCCATTACTCGCGGGAATTACGCCAACGGGATCATCGCCACGGCACAGGCCGAATTACAACAAGTCGGGATTCAACACCCCTCGCTGGTTATTCATACCAAATTACTCTACAACCCGCAAATGCAAAGTGCCTACAATTTCGTACCGGGAATCATGGGGCTGATCCTCATGCTGATCTGTGCCATGATGACTTCCATATCAATCGTCCGGGAGAAAGAAACCGGAACCATGGAAATCCTGCTCGTGTCACCGATGAACCCGTTCTTTGTCATTCTATCCAAAGCCGTACCCTATTTTATATTATCCATATTCAACCTGACCACGATACTCCTCCTGTCGGTATTCGTTCTGGATGTCCCGATCAGCGGGAGTTTGGGTAGTTTGTTAGGAGTATCACTGCTATTTATCTTCGTGTCACTGGCTCTCGGATTACTGATTTCCTGCGTTACCCGGACACAGGTCGCCGCCATGCTGGCTTCCGGAATGGTATTGATGCTCCCCACGATCATCCTGTCAGGCATTATCTTCCCGATCGAAAGTATGCCGAAAATACTACAAGCAATCACCTGTATAATCCCGGCACGTTGGTATATCGACATCGTCAGGAAACTGATGATCGAGGGAGTCCCGTTTGCCTATGTATGGCAAGAAACGGGAATCCTGTTCATCATGGCCATCGTGCTGATCGGCATCACGACCCGCAAATTCAAAAAACGTTTAGACTAAAGGAGGAAAAACATGATACTACGATATCTCATTGAAAAAGAATTCAAGCAACTGAAACGGAACAAATTCCTGCCCCGACTCATTCTCATCTTCCCTTGCATGATGATGTTGGTCATGCCGTGGGCCGCCACGCTGGAAATAGAAAACCTCCGCATCGCGATCATCGACAATGATCAAAGTCCCTCCTCTCAACGGTTGGTACACCAGATCGAGGCTTCCCGCTATTTCAAGCTGACGGGATTACCGACCAATTACGATAAAGGTATCGCCACCATTGAAAAAGACCAGGCCGACGTGCTACTGGAAATTCCCCAGGGATTCGAAAAAGAGCAGGTCAACGGTCGTCCCGCTTCAACCCTGATCGCCGTGAACGCAGTGAATGGGAGTAAGGGAAGTCTGGGAAGTGCTTACCTGACTCAAATTCTGTCACCACAAAGCTCTGCCTCCATTCGCTACCAATTCAATCCTCATTTGAATTATAAAGTCTTCATGGTGCCGGCCCTCATGACCATGGTACTCGTCATGCTCTGCGGTTTCCTCCCGGCCCTAAACGTGGTAGGAGAAAAAGAAGCCGGAACTATTGAACAGATCAACGTAACCCCGGTAAGCCGCTTCACGTTCACCCTGGCAAAATTACTCCCTTACTGGCTTGTCGGATTCATCGTGTTGAACCTCTGCATCCTACTCGCTTGGCTGGTATATGGAATCACCCCAAAAGGGAATATCGGGGCGATTTATCTAGCAACACTTATTTTCGTTCTCGTCGTTTCCGGCCTGGGGCTCGTGATCTCCAACCACTCGGCAACCATGCAACAAGCCATGTTCGTCATGTGGTTTTGCATGCTGGTATTTATCCTCATGAGCGGGCTATTTACCCCGATCAGCAGCATGCCGCGATGGGCACAATACATCACTTACGCCAATCCCTTGCGTTACTTCATGGAAATCATGCGCATGGTCTACCTGAAAGGCAGCAGCATCACGGACATTATCCCGCAACTGGGAACCCTGACCGTCTTCGCCACCGTTTTGAACAGTTGGGCCATATACAGTTATAAAAAGCAACAATAGAGCTTGAAAGCAATGGGAGTACATCGCATAACTTCATTGATACTAATAATTAAACTCAAACCATAATCCTACCGTAATCATAAAGTAATCCTACCCCTCTTTCGTAGATGCCCCGAAGCTTCGCCCAAGCATCACCGTTCTCTGTTATTCGAGCTACGAGGAAGCTTCGAAGAAGGTTCAAAGGATGGGTAGGATTACAATAGGATTATCCCTAATTTACTCATGAATTACTTACAAGATAAAATTTTGTTCATGAATTAAAGACTAGTTAGCTAGTCTTTATTAATAATATATCTTACCTGAACACACTCATTATTATCAAAATCCGCCCCCCACAAACAGAATTGTTTATTAAATTGATTGGTGAAAATCTATATTCGATAAAGGAATACCTGCAAAAAACGTATATTTGTAAACCTAGTTTTACAACAAACCATTAAAAATACCGGACATGGAGGATTCACAAAAAGAACAGGAAGTATTTCGCCAGAATTTAGACGAGAAAGGAAGTTTTCAAACCCTATTTCAAATGTACCTATTGTTTACCGACAAAGGAACACGCCCCGACGGGGAAAATATACACAAAGCGTTATCTGCCAAATACGAGAAGGTGGATATTGTTGCCAACGTGAAGGACTCCCTTTCGACTTTCGCAATCTGGAAATACATAGTGGAATACAAAGACAACCAACGTATGCCGGCACAGGTACTCATGTCCGATTTCGAGAATTTCGACGGGAACAACATTGATCTGATGCAACGCAGTCAATTATGGGATTGCCCCGAAAAAGACGAGATTCTCGCCAACTGCAAATATAAAATCATGTTATCGGACTTCATGGCGTCCGGCCTCCCTTACAAAGAGCGTTGCGCCCTGTTGACCGAATGGCTGGAAACCACCCTCGAACTGTTCCCTGACTGTGCGGCAGTGTGGACTCCTTCAAGCGGCAAGTTATTGACCCGGGAACAAGTATTAAATAACCCGTGGGCCCAACCTGGTCGTTTTCTTCATTTCGGGATGAACGTCCGATTCTTCAACATACAAAACACCAACGACATGCTCGTGGATACGTTAGGACTTTACGCCATCGGACTACCGGACGTACAATATCATTTTCACGATCTGGACCCGAATGCCGTGGTCAATCACGCCTATAACGTGGCCGCCTATATCTTCGACAAAGACGCCTCCATCAAAGATGGAGAAACCATCGACGGTATCTCTGAACAGGGAATTGACCGGAACATTCAATGGAAATGCCAGTACGAGCGTTCCCTGATACAACCCGACCGAGAGGTGATGGATATCTGTCCCGGAGAATACGCCTCCGGCGAGAGAAATCAGGAAGAACAATAGTCGGAAAAGCATAAATAATTTAACAGTACCATATTGAGTGGTTGTTCGGAAATTCCGAACAACCTATTTTCATCAACTCACCTTCCTCAAATATGTTTTTAATCATACCAAGTAGAACAGAGATATCATCATGAAAGAAAATAAATACGATGACGAAAAATTCTTTAATCAATACAGCCAAATGTCCCGTTCCGTGAACGGTCTGAAAGGAGCCGGAGAATGGCACGTGTTGAAAAAAATGTTACCTGACTTCAAGGGGAAACGGGTGTTGGATCTGGGATGCGGCTTTGGTTGGCATTGCCAATACGCTATCGAACACGGGGCAGAACACGCTCTAGGGATTGATATCTCCGAGAAGATGCTGGAAGAGGCTCGAAAACGAAACAACTCCCCACGCATAGAATACAAACACATGGCCATCGAGGACTTTGATTATTCGCCCGAGAGCTATGACGTGGTTATCAGTTCCCTCACCTTTCATTACTTGGAATCCTTTCCGGATATCTGCATGAAAGTGAATCGTTGTCTCACACCCGGCGGAATATTCGTGTTCTCGGTCGAGCATCCCGTGTTCACAGCTTACGGTAGTCAAGACTGGTATCACGACGCACAAGGCAATATCCTCCACTGGCCCGTGGATCGGTATTTCTCGGAAGGGAAACGGGAAGCCACCTTCCTCGGTGAAAACGTGACAAAATATCACAAGACACTCACCACTTACGTGAACGGGCTCATCCAAAACGGTTTCGAGATTACCGGACTGATAGAACCGGAACCCGACGAGACGCTTCTTGATTCCATACCGGGAATGCGTGACGAATTGCGACGCCCCATGATGTTACTCGTTTCCGCGGTGAAGAAATAATATCCACATAAAAAAGGAGTTGTCCATCATAACCGGCCAACTCCTTCACTAAAATACACAAACCTTCTAATACAAATAAAGCTTTCTAATCTTATCGAGATCCACGCCCAACTGTTGTGTCAGGAACTTTTCCATTCCCCCGTAATTATTATCTATCGTGGTCAAAGCCATTTCAATATACTCTTTCTGCACGGAACCGATGTAATACATGCAAACCGCCATATTATTATCCCCGTAAAGAGCTTTCATTCCCTCCAGAGTCACCCCCGTCAACTCGTTCGTGAGCATGTAATCCTCCACGATCGTCTCCCGGTCTACCCCCAAAGCGGCCAGAAATAACGCAGCTGCCAATCCGGCCCGGTCTTTCCCCGCCGTACAATGGAACATCAAGGGTGTTTTGTCTGTCTGCATCAACGTCTCGAAATATGACTTATACTCGGCCTGAAAGTCCGTCACGAACTCCCGGTTACCATCCACCAGATACTGTTTCGCCGCAGCCACGTCACCTCTTCTGATAACCTCCCCGATATCGGTAGAAGAAAGATTCCCCGGAGCTATCGGGAAATTAATCCGGTTTATCGTTGTTGTCGGCACCTTATCCGGCTCAGCATCCCGCTCCTCATTCGATCGGAAATCAACAACCGTCTTCAAAGGAATACTTGCAAGATATGCTAAATCCTCATCTGTAAGGCTATTACATTTTCCGGAACGGAAAACCAATCCCCATTTCACCCGGCGACCATCTTTCGTCTTATAGCCGCCCAGGTCTCTGAAGTTTGACTGCCCGACTAACGGTAATCGCCTTATACCCAAAGCAGCCCGTGCCCCGTCAGACCACTCCAAACAATAGAGTTGAAACTTACTCGTACCCAATTCCGTCATTCCTTTCGTACTTCCCTGCAACAAAGGTTCATCAAAAACAATAGAAGAACTACTTTCTCCCCCGTACAACTTCCATGTCCCGTCTTTCAATATCTCGACACGGGCCTTCTTGGTCTCCTTATTTGCTGTAATAGAAGCATAAGAAGTAATATCCGTTCCCGAATATAAATCCGTGTTCACCTCCGCATCATCATCCGAACACGCAACAACACCGGCAAAAGCCGCAAATACAAAGCACCATTTACTCATCCTTAATAAATACTCTTTCATAATCTTTTTCTTTTCATTTTGATACCACAAAGAAAGAGTAGCGATATTACCAAATGATTACATTCGTGCTAAAGGAATGTTACTATCGAGAGTTCTCGTTTTTTCAAATAATTTTCACCCGCGTAATTGTTCCATATCACGGAAAGGTGTAATTTTACTACATGATAATTAGCGTAAGTAGAAGAACAGATATCCCCTCGTTTTACTCGGAATGGTTTTTGAATCGTATCCGGGAGAAATTCGTTCTCGTGCCCAACCCGTTTAACCCGAAACAGGTAAGTCGTGTTAGCTTGACCCCGGACGTGGTGGATTGTATCGTGTTCTGGACTAAAAATCCCGCACCGATGCTCGACAAACTCGACCAATTGGAAAATTTTAAATACTATTTTCAATTCACGTTAAATCCTTACGGGAAAGAAATCGAGGCTAATTTACCCTCCCTAGACAAAAGAATTGACACGTTCAAACGCCTCTCCGACCGGATTGGTAAAGAAAAAGTCATCTGGCGTTACGACCCGATCCTGACAAATGAAAAATATAACACGGACTTCCACAAGACCGCTTTCGCTGAAATCGCTACTCGCCTGAAAGATTACACGGAAAAATGCATGCTCGGTTTTATCGACCATTACAAGCACATCCATGCTACCCTGCGATCCATGAACATCGGTCTGCTCACCACGGAAGAAATACAGGAAATGGCCATCTCTTTCCGCCAAACGATTGATGACACCCCTCTACTATTGAACACGTGTACCGTGAAAATAGACCTTACAGACATGGGTATTCCCGCCGGGATGTGCATCGACCGGGAACTGGTAGAAAGGATCACGGGCTACCCGATCTCCACCCGGAAAGACAAAAATCAGCGGGACGTGTGCCGTTGCATTGAAAGCATCGACATCGGTACTTACGACACTTGTTTCAACGGTTGCCTGTATTGTTACGCCAACACGGCGGAACACAAACCACTCCGAAACCGTCAACTACATGATCCCGCTTCTCCAAAGCTCGTCGGACAGGTAAAGGACGACGATATTATAAAAGACCGAATCACGCGAAGCCTGCGACGTGACCCCACGTTATTTTGACAAAATAAATCATGCCACACCACGAAAACAGGTAGTGTCTTACCTCGCACACGCCTTAGTATTTCAATACACTCTCACTAGTGCTTCACTAGTAAATTAACCAGGGATCAATTATGCTTCGATTATGCATCAATTATCGAGATAAACGATCTACCCTCAATTTACACGTAACGCTTACACGAAATACAAGCGAGACACGAGTGAGTGTCAGGTGAGAATACCTTGCAATACACCAGATTCACAGTTAATTGTTTTATTGATAATTCAAGCACTACCACTCGTACCCTGAAATGTCGATCGCCAAACAATTAACCACTTCAAAAAAAGAGGTTTCCCTCTCGATTATTGACAGGAAAACCTCTATTCATTAAACAACTTTATACAACTCAATGCTGCATCCTCACCACCCTCGCTTCAGCCTCCAGATCCGTAGCCTCCTTCTCCTTTCCCAGAGATTTCAGCAAACGGGCTTTCAATCGCATGTATTCGGATTTATAATACCCTACCGGGTATTCGTCCATCAACGCCTCCATCCAACCGATAGCCTCCTGTTTCAAGGAAACATCACTACATTTTTCCAAACGGATGATGTAATTCTGGATATAACTCAGCTTATTATCTCCATAGAAAAAACCGTAACTCAAAGCCTTATGCATCTCGTCCAGCATTCCCCGGTAATCCCCGTCGGCCACTTTACGGGCCGTGTAAAGAGAAGCCAGATACCTCGGGACTTCCGGCAGATTTAACGACAACAGATAAGCCACGTATTCATCATATCCTTTCTGATTAAAAGGGCCGTGCTTCTCGGCCTCCCACCAGGTAAATCCCCCAACTTTACTCCGAAAGGTATAATCTATAAACATATCAACCGTATCTTTAGCCACGATCTGGTAAAAACGGGCTCGATTTTTTACCAATTTTTTCAATAAAGGAGACAAGGGATTCTGCAAATTATAAACCATGATATTCCAACAATCACGGGTATAAAACTGCTCGTCGGTCAACGTGTTTATGTACTCCGTCGCCACGCTCTCCTGTAATTTGGGTCTGTACGCCTCGCTCAATTTTGAAATATACGTCCGGACAAATTCGGGATCCCGCTCCCCCGCGTCATAACGCTTCTGCAAGGCAAGCAACGTCATACCCCCATCCATCGCCACACCTCCCTCTTGAATCAACTTTCGCACGGGTTGAAAACCCACGACACAATGAACCAGATCTCCCGCCTTGTCAACATAAAGAAGTGTCGGGAAAGCTTTCACCTCGTATCGCTTGGCTAATTCCGGTCCCTCCCCTTTCTCCATATCCACCTTCACGTTGATGAAATGCTGGTTATAAAAATCCGCCACCGAATCATTTGTAAACACGGTATTCGACAACATCTTGCACGGGCCGCACCAAGACGTGTAGCAATCCACGAAAATCATCTTATTCTCCGACCGGGCAACCTCCAATATCTTCTTCCATTCATCTTTCCGAAACTCGATAGAACGGTTTTGTGCAGAGGCTTCCCCGATCAGGAAGCCCGCTATCACAAGAAACAACAATACTTTCATCAGGAATGGGCTTTATATTTATAAACAAAATCCTTTATCTTACCGAAGCCGCTATAAGACTTGAACGGTTCCGGCTCTTTCTCCGTCGGCTCGGCCAAACGTCCCGTGTAATCTACCTTTGCCCGGAAGAAATGTCCTTCGTCACCGCTATTCCCTGCAAAAACGATCTCTGCCTCATCCTTATCCCGGTAGAATATCTTCACGAATCGCATATTAGCATCCGGATCGGTATAGAAAGGTTCCGGCTCGGTCTTGTGCGTGGAAGCATTGTATATCCAGATAACATTATCCACGGCATAATAAAACTTATCGGCCGTCTTCAATGCCCCGAAAGCGGTCGCTTTCAAGAAGGTCTCCCGAAGAGCTGCATCCAGTTTCACCGGAGCTTCATAAGGTTCGAGAGTCACGTTATAATACACCCCGGCTCCATCCTTGAAGGTATACAAGTACATGTCTGTCCCGTCATCAAACAGGAACCAGCAACGATCCTCTTTACCGCTAATATCCGTGACAAATCGTTTGTTTATCTTCAAGGGATCAAAGGCAGCCGTAGACGCAGCGGTTAATTCTCCCAGATAGTTCTGCCCGTAAGCAAATTTCCACTCCAGGAAACGCCCGTTCTTATCATCATAAAAAGCGTATCTTCCCAAGCCGCTGGAATTATGCATCGTCCCGACACCGGTAATATTATAATCCAGATCATCCAGACGACAACGCACGGATGCTTTCAACGGGACTTGCACGTTATTCATGTAATGAATTCCTCCGTCACAAACCATAAACTGATCCCGAGCCGCTAAATCCGTCAACAGATGAGACACCCGGATATCCGCAGGTGCATCAAAGAACCACCCGTCAGCTTCTCCCTGATACGCCAGATCAATCGGGCTTATCGTCTTTCCTCCCTCGGTTTGAGTCAGGTACAAACGCTCGTCACGAGTTTGAGTACTATTCACGTAAAACAACTTCTCGGCATTCGGGATATACTCGTTATTGATCAACGAATATTGATTTAACCGCACGATTCCTCCCGGATGCGTGACTGCGTCAATATCATATTGCCCGTCAGGCTGTTGTGATAACAGTAAATATACTTTTGACAACCCGTTATCGACCGTCAGTTTACAATAGGCATAAGTTTCAACCTTGGAAGCCTTGTGAATAGCACAAAAACGCAAATCGTACACACCCACCTCTTCCCTGAAATCTTCAATCTTCAATTCCCTTGTCTCGGCAATCCGCTTGAACTCCGGAACCGCACTACTTGTCTTGGAGGCGACATCCCAAGCCCAATCGTATTCTTCGGCCGTCGTTCTTTTCAGGGTTATTTCCGGGGACATTTCCAACGTCTCCCCGTACATAACAGTTTCCTCGGCATCAATCTTCAGCAATACCTCGCCCAAATCCGAATAATCATAGTTTCCTTTATCATCATAACAGCCCCATACAAACCAAGAGCAAAGCACTATACTATATAATTTGATTAATCTTTTCATAACATGCTCATTTTATCTGTCAAAATCCACGTGTACATTATTCTCATCCAGCATCTGCTTATTATTCTCCTTCTCCCACCTGGCCAATTCACTCTTCATCTTGTCCTTGTAAAACAACATCTGTCCCTTGGGTATCGCATTCTCCCCGCTATCCGGGAAATCCCATATACCCAAAACGTCAATGATATAACGATATTTCACTTTACTATACGTTCCGAAATAAGGTTGACATTCATAAATCCAACGTGCCGGTTTGGTCAGGATATCATTAATCTTAACTTTATAATCCAGCCACGTGGTGTCGACATCAACACCCAAGCCCTCCGACGGCAGGATTTGTAAAAATATAACCCGTTCTTCCGATTTCAAATCTTCCGTACGATTCACCTTGATTTTCAAAACAGCCTTCCCATCTCCGGCAACAATAACCACCTTCTCCATCGTGTAATCAACATCCTTTACTGCCGTGGTCTTCTCATCCACGACAACAAGATTCACCTCCCGGTTATAATCCACGCTCTTCCCGGTAACAACAAGAGGGATTTCAATCACGTCGGATTGCAGGTCATTATCCCGGACAGCAAAAGAGTATGTGGTACTATCCGCAGTTCCCGATCCGGCAACCCGTTCAAAATACACCTGAGCTCCTCCGGCATAATCAAATCCGTCTTCTTCCGAACACCCGATAACAGCAACGAGCATCAATAATCCTATTACAAATATATTTGTTGTTTTCATCATGACCTCCTTCTTAATTATTACCATTCGCCACTCCCCCGAATTCCCGTTCCTGATCCGGCAAGGGGAATACATACACTTCTTCAAGCTTGTCGGCAATACTTACCGTACTATAATCAATTGCCGTCGCGTTCAACCATTTATAACGATAGAACAATTGTCCTTCACTATAAAACTCTCTCCTATACTCCGCAGTCAGGTAAGATTCGACCTCGCTAAAACTGGTAAACGCTCTCTCCTCCAATCCCCTGGCTTTACGCACAAGATTCAGCCAACGGGCAGACTCTTCCAAGTCCGTGGTACACTCGGCAGCGACGTAATACATTTCAGAAAGACGCAACATCGGTACCCTGTATTTAGCATTATAACTATCCGTGGAAAGTTGCAAATACTTCTTCTGCTTCCCGTAATAATCCGCAATGTCAAATAGCTCACTATATCGAACATCATTCCCCAGTCCGGCCGTTTTATCATACATCAAGTCCAGATAGTACTCCAACTGCTGCAACTCGTACCCCATCGAACTGGATTTAAAATATTGATCTGCCCAAGTTGCGATCTTATCCACGAAAAGCCCAAACAACAATTCTTGTGAAAACACCCGATCGTTTCGAACTCCGGACATATTCGTGGTCAAAGTTAAAGTATCGTTATCGACCAGTTTTAAAGCATATTCCAACGCCTTCTCTTTATTTTCCCCGTACATATACACTCTCGCCAACAACCCCTGCACGGCATAGACGTTCAAGCGAGTTTTCCGGTTCATCAGATAAATATTATCCGTTTCCTGCACACTATTCTTCACGGGATCATTTGCCAGACACGTCAAAGCCTCTTCCAAATCCTCAACGCAAGCATTAACGACCTCAACAGGACTACTATACGGAGTATTCTGTTTGGAAACCGTCTTCACGTACGGGATACATTTACGCTCTTTATCCATCTTGAAAGAAGGACCGAACATACGCAACAAATCAAAATGCAGATAAGCGCGTAAAGCCAGTGCCTCCCCCTTGATCAGATTATAATTATCATCCGAAAAAGTAGACTTACTCGCTTTTTCCAACCTTGTCAAAACATTGTTGGTATTCACCACCGCCTCGTACATCTTGTTCCAGAATTCGTCAATAATCGTGCGGCTGGCATTATGCATGTAATCATATCTCACCGCATAGTAGAATGGATGAGCGGCACTTGTAACATAATAATTCTGTACCAACGCATCCATAAAACCCATTGTCATATTCTTCCCGTACAGATTCTCGGAAGCCATCAAGGAATAGACTCCCACCAGCGCATCAAAATACCCGTCCTCATTCTTGAATAAATCATCTTCCTTGATTTCAACTTTAGGACTGACATCAAACCAGTTCTCGCAAGATGTTAATACCGAAAAGAGACCGGATACCAACAGCGTGTATATTATTACTTTTTTCATCATTACTCTTATTTATGAATTAAAATGAAATGTTCAACGAAAATGCAAACCTCCTCGCGAAAGGATAATTCAAACCACGTTCCTGTTTCACGGATGAAAAACGGAAAGCATCATTCAGGTAACCGGTAATCTTGATTCGATCCGCCCCGATAGCATTCAAAATCTTGGGAGCCATAATATCATACCCGATACTGATAGATTCACAACTTAAAACATTCTCATCCTGCACGAACCGGCTGGATTGTTTCGTCTTATCCGTGCTCTTTATATCCTTGAAGAAAGACTCGTCCCCGGCTTCCCGCCACCTGTTCTCGTAGACCCGACGATCCACGTTCTGGTAAAGATTCGCATTCTCCACCCGATCCACCAAAGTAGAATTATAAGTTTGTCCACCGAACATATACCTGAAATTCGCACTGAAATAAAGATTCTTCCAAGTAATCGACGTACCCAAAACACCTTCCAAATCCGGGCGGGTATCCCCGACTTTCACCTGATCATTCGTGTTCCAAGTATACGTTTTTACTCCCGTTTTCGTCAAAAACATCTCTTTACCATTCGAAGGATCAATACCCAAAGAACGTACGGCATAAATACTCGTCACGGAATTTCCTTCCTCGTAAAGCAACAAAGGTGTCGTCGTATTCTCTTCATACGCTTTTTGCTTCACGTCATCATTTCTCTTCTTCATGGCGTTACTAATCTTCGTGATCTTATTGGAATTATTAGCACCGGATAAATTCACACTCCAGAAAATATTCTTGTGCGTATCCCGGAGTATCATGTAACGCATGGAAACCTCAGCCCCTTTATTTTCCGTTTCTCCCACGTTCTCGGTATAGGACAAAAATCCCAGCGAGGGAGCAATCGTCACGTCAGCCAGCAAATTCGTCGTATTACGTTTATACACGTCCACGCTCATACTCAACCGATCCTGAAACGCACTGAAATCCACTCCCAGGTTGGTCACCTTCGTCTGTTGCCACTTCAAATCATCATTTCCCAAACCCTTCATCGTGGCGGGAATAATTCCGGCATATTGCCTTTCAATATCATATTGGTACTTCCGCATGGCCTGATAAGGAGAAAAACTCTGGGAAGCCGTCACTCCATAAGAAGCCCGCAATTTAAGCTGGGTGATAGCGATTGCTTTCTCCATAAACTTCTCCCGGTGAATATTCCATCCCAACCCGACAGACCACACCGGGGCATACCGCTGATTCGAACCGAAGTTGGACGAACCATCATATTTCAGCGACGCATCAAACAAATATTTATTATCATAGGCATAGTTGGCCGTGATCAACACCCCGGCCAACCGACTGATATTATAAGTCGATGTCGGACGTGAATCCTTGTAATATTGTTTCGCAAAACCGATATCATTCATATTCTGACTCGGGAAACCTTCCGCTTTAATCTCTCGCCCGTCTATTGTCGTCTGGGATATATTAAATCCTCCCACGGCATAAATACTGTGTTTTCCAAACGACTGACCGTACCGCAGATTTATATCCCCCAACACGCTGAAACTCTTGTCCGTGTTCCACTTGAACTCCCCCCGACGCATATACTCTTCCGGGTCAGAAACCGGGTCACCCATTTTCGAGAACTTGGAATGTTGAGCCGGAAGAAAATAATTTGTTTCTCCCGTTTGCCGAGTAATGCTGAAACGCCCCATCAAAGTAAATAACTCCGAGATATTCCACTCGATAGAAAAATTATTCACGAAATTAAGATAGTCCTCTTGATCCGTGATATTCAAATCCGCATCATATAACGGATTACGATTATACTCTTCAAAATAACTAGGCGCTTGCTGATCAAAAATCTTAATTAACTTCCCGTTTTCATCATAAGGTTTCTGGTAAGGATTCGTTTGAGTATACTGGTAAAACTCGCCATAAGGTGAATTCTTCGCCAGATTATAGGTCAATTGCAAATCATTCTTGAATATCAGATTACTCAGACGATACGAAAGAAACATACCACCCTCGTAATTGGTTCTTCCCGATTCTTTCATCACACCCGGGGCAAAACGAGCCGTCAGGTTCATACTATAACGTAAAACTTTATCACCACCCTCCAGTCGGATGTTATGACGATGCTCAAACCCCGTCTGTACGGGCTTTGACAACCAATACGTGTCAACCCCTTCCTCCACGTTCTTCCGCAAGCGGTTATAGTAATCCTGTAAACTATTATAAGTAGCACTATTGGTCGCCTCAAAATGCCCGGCTTCCAATTGCAACTCCAACTTCTCCCGGGCATTCAACAAATCATAATCCGACAAATCCGGGATAACAACAGCATAATCCCCTGTATACGTCACCTGCAACCGTCCCATTTCGGGAGCTTTCGTCTCGATTACAATGACCCCATTAGCCGAACGGGAACCGTATAGAGCCGCAGCCGACGCATCTTTCAGAATAGTAATCGACTCTACTCGATTCGGGTCCATATCAATAACCCTCTGTAACGTGGTTTCAAATCCGTCCAAAATAAATAAGGGTTGATTGGGATTCCCTTTATAATTTGCATCCAAATCCGTGATCCCATTCGCCCCACGCAACTCAACTTCCGGTAAAACGTTCGGATTTGAACCGTTTAACTTACTCTCCACGATTTTAAAAGAAGGGTCCAACGTACGCAAACTCTGCAAAATATTTTGATTCCCGATCTGTTTCAACTCCTTACTCGTGATTGTTGTCGAGGCACCCGTTGCCAGTTCTTTATTCCGACGAAAGATTCCGGTCACGACAACCTCATTCAAAGCCTCCACGTCCTCCTCCAAGACCACGTTTATCGAATCCTGTCCCGTGTATTTTACCTCCTGCGTTTTCATCCCGACAAACGAGAAGACCAAAAAAATATCCTTCTGCTCCGGCAACACAAGCCGGTATCGTCCGTCGATATCCGTCACGACACCAATCGAAGATCCCTTTACAAGTACCGTTACCCCGGGAAGTGATTCTTTATTCTTATCCGTCACCAGACCGGACACGCTCTTCGCTTGCTTTTGCGGAACATGCTTAAAAACAACAATATACCCCTCGACAACTTTATATCCCAAATCCAGATTCTTTAATACCCGGTCGAGAATATCCGTAATCAACTCATTTTTTGTATCCACGGAGACACGCTGTGTAGTATTGATCTCCGTGTTACTAAAGACAATAATGTCTCCTGTCTGCTGTCGCAGTTCTGCAAAAAAATCTTTCAACATAACATCCTTCAGAGAAAGTGTTACCCGCTTCTGCGCGATAGAAACATTCATCGCTCCTACCTGCAAAAGCATAATAAAAGAAAAAAACAATGTCAATCTCATTTTTCTAAAAAGATTTTGAGGAACTTTTCCTTGCCATATAGCAAGGTTCATTCGGTTCTTTTTCATACATTTGTTAATTAATAAGTGGAACATATCAATACTATCCTTTCATTTACCAGACGCGAGGAAGTATTGGTTTCATGATCTAACCGGGAAGTGTGTACAAAACTTTCCGGTTTATTTCTTCTTTATCGTTATAATTTTTCCATCTATTTGATAATTCATCACCCGAGTATCTTTAATTAAATCTAATATAAACGTTATCGGCTTCATCTTTTCCGCTGCTCCAGTGAAATAAATTTCCCTCAAAGACTCATCCTCAAAGACAAAATCAACATTATACCAACGCCCAAGTTGATCAACAATCTCACGCAACGGAAGATTATCAAATTCAAAAATCCCATCCTTCCAAGAAGAAAAAAGATTGGCACGCACGACCCGGGTCGTCAAAAGTTGATCCTCCTTCGAGAACACGGCCTGCATATTAGGTGACATTTTTACAACTTTTCCCCCGGCATCCACAATCACACATCCTTCAACCAAAGTTGTTTCAATCCGATCCTTATCCTTATAAGCCATCACGTTGAACTCCGTCCCGGTCACCCGCACGTCCATCCCCGCCGTTTCCACCACGAAAGGCCGTGACGCATTCTTTGCCACCTGAAAATAAGCTTCACCTTCTATATATACCCGCCTCTCTGCCCCCGAAAAAGAACTGGGATAATGCAACTCGGATTCTGAATTGATCCACACCTTCGTGTTATCCGAGAGTACAAGAATATATTCACCACCCCTCGGAACCCGCAAGACATGCTTCTCCACACAACTCGAATCTTTGTCCATGTAAGCAATTGAAGACTTCCCCTGTACAATCCCCAATTCTTTCAACCGTTTCTCGTCAACCGCCTGATCTTTATTCAATTCAATTGTTTCTCCATTTGCCAATTCCAACACGGCCCGAAGATTCTCGGAAGGCGTTTCATACTGTTGCACCACGGTAATTTCGGGAAACTCTTTCGTCTCACCGGAAAACCATAGCCAATAAGACGCAACAATCCCGATACACAAAACTGCCGCGTAACGCAAATACCATTTTAACGAAAAGATAGACTTGCGGGACGCATAAAGTTTCTTCCGCAACATCATCCAGTCATCCGTCTCCCGCACCTGTCGATAACGTTCATAATCCTCTGTCGAGAAATTTTGTCCCGTCAATCTCCCATACAGTTCTTCATTTTCAGGTGATTCTTTTCTCCACGCGTCCAATTCTTGCCGTTCTTCATCAGACAAAGAAGAATGTATTGATCTAAAAATCAAATAACTAATTCGTTGTATCTTGTTTTCTGCACTCATTATATTTATCCTGTTTCTTATACTAAAACAAACAAAGAACAGAAAAGAGCGTAATGAACTACAAAAAAATATACATTTATTCCAGCTAATTTTTATCTTTGCTTCACTTTCACGAAACTTGAACTATGGTGAACAAGGAAAAACTCTTACAGAATCTTTTCAACGAACACTATCAACATCTTTGTTTTTATGCCGGTAAATACATCAAAGATATGGATAGTGTAAAAGATATTGTTCAAGAAGTTTTCGTCAAAATATGGGAACAAAATATCAACGTCCAAAACCCGATAGCCATAAAATCATATTTGTATACCACAGTCAGTAATGCCTGTATAAACTATTTAAAATCTACAAGCATACACAACAGGCACCATGACCGCATCCGGCAGGAAACCTCCGAAGCCGACCCGCACAACTATATCGCCGACCGTATCGAAAATGAAGTCATGTGGGAATTATTCTCCGCCATTGAAGGCCTACCAGAAGAATGCCGCAAAATTTTCAAGTTAAGCTACATAGAAAACCTTGATATCAAAGAAGTCGCCGATACTCTAAACATATCGACCCACACCGTAAAAAGTCAACGGGCCCGAGCCAAGAAATTATTACAAGAGAGATTGAAAGACTTGTTTCCCCTATTGGTTCTCATTTTCTTGAAATAGATTAAAAATAAAAATACGATAAAGTCAACTGATTCGTAATGTATCAGTTGACTTTTATCACTTTTTCAAAGAGACAATTGCTCAATAAAAGAAATCATACCCTCCCCTCGTAATTTATTAGTTACAATTTTCCCATCCGGATCTATCAAGAAAATCACGGGAATGCCGCTAACATTATATTCTCCGGCAATACCCCCGTCAAAAGCTTTTAGATCGGACAATATAGGCCAAGGTAAACTTTCCTTTTTCACATCTTCCTCCCACAATTTCCGTTCTTTATCCAGATTTATCGTGAACATATAAAACTTCTTTCCTTTAGTCAGATCATACACTTGCTTCAAATAAGGAATCTCCAACTTGCACCAACCACACCAAGAAGCACTGAACTCCAACAAAACATAACTACCCCTGAAATCCGACAAACGATACTCTTTCCCTTCAATATCCTGTAACATAAAATCATAAGCACTATTACCCGGTTGCACTTTCTTTGCCTGTTTCAACGCTTTTTCGCAATATTGAGCATAAACACTACCTCTTGCTTCCGGATTAAGTCCATTTATAAAACTTTCCATATTTTGAATATCTTCACTCTTAATCCATTCACTTGCAAAATAGGGTAAGACTAAACTGCCGGAATAATTAACCTGCTCAACTAAAAAACGGAGTAGACGTCCGGCCCAGATACTCGTCGAATCCTCCCTTCTTTTATACAATTCTGTATCCGTTTTAAACGCCTCGTTCCTCCGTTTTTCGAACTGGCTATACCAAGGAATTCGTATGTGCCGTCACTGCCCGTAGTGCGTGCCAGTCCGCCGGGCGTCAACGTGATGGTTACTCCT
>ENA-UEPH01000964-UEPH01000964.1-human-gut-metagenome-genome-assembly--contig:-NODE-964-length-30835-cov-7.003154_pt1 | contig 30835 bp, 36 predicted proteins | sample MGYA00242891_ERZ507898 | MGnify/ENA primary metagenome ERZ507898 (study PRJEB26167, sample SAMN06115411) | human gut metagenome | host: Homo sapiens | place: China:Guizhou | collected 2014-10-15...
CAGGTCAATCCTCCGGTTAGTTCTTTCACTTCGCGTTTGATGCGCCGGGCCATGTCTTCCACAGGGCCAAAGAGCCGTTCCAGCCCCGTCGCGTCAAGATAGGCTTCATCGACGGACGCTTTTTCGACTCGGGGGGAATACGAGCGCAAGACATCAATGACGGTTCGGGAAACCTCGGCATAGTGTGCCATACGCACGGGAACGAGGATAGCATGAGGGCAGAGCTGCAATGCCTGTGCTATGGGCATTGCGGAATGGACGCCGAACTTCCGGATTTCGTAGGAAGCCGCACTGACGACCCCCCTGGGACCGCCTCCGCCAACGATGACCGGTTTGCCGCGCAGTTCAGGATGGTCTTTCTGTTCAATGGAAGCGTAAAATGCGTCCATGTCCACATGCATAAACCATTTCTGCATATATCAAGTTGTCCTTACAGTATTTATTTCCCAGATTCGTTTTGTGTCGTTTCTTTTTGCTAACCTATTGCTAACCAGAGTTTTTTTTCAAGCAAGGTTAGCTCTCTCCCCCCATCCCCTCTCACAAAAAAAGCACGCCCACAAGAGTCCTTTGGGCGAAGTCTCTAGCCGCACCCTTCGCGGGTCCTTCCGGGCTGGCGAAGAAAACAACGGCGGTTCGACCCCATACTGTGGCTACGACTTGCGAAATGGAACCCCCGAAATAATGAGATGTCTTCTGGGGATGTTAGCTGTCGCCTAAAAAGTTGTCAGTTTTTAGTTTAATAAAATCAATAGGATACTGATATATGAGTGGTAAAAAGTACAAGGATAAGGTCGAACAACGCACCAAGGAAGAAAAAAAGGCGATGAAGGCCAAGGTTGCGGCTAAGAAGCAGGATCTCATGTCCGAACTCACCACCGATGTCATCCGTACCTACTTCGATGAGGACGGCGTGGGCGATGGCAAGCTGTTCAACCGTCTGCACCGGGATAAGATCGTGGGTGTGATCGATTCGGATGATTTCCTTTTCTGGAACGGGGCGCATTGGGAGAAAGCGAAAGAAAAACAGGAGTTCCGGGCGATAGAGGATGTTGTCCGCCTCTATGAACGCCTTGCCGCCGAGAAGGAGAAAGAGTCCGACTCCGTGGATAAACGGGATGATCCCGATTTGAAGAAGGAACTCCAGAAGCAGCTCGGCGCAATCAGGCGGCGGATCAAGACACTGCGTGATGCCCCCGGTCAGGACAACCTGAAAAAGATGACGGCCCGTGTCGATCCCCCTCTGCTGGTTTACCCTGAGCAGTTGGACGACAAGCCTCGTCTGCTGCCCTGTCCGAACGGCGTGATCAATCTGGAGACGGGTGAGCTGGAGCAGGGTCGGCCACGGGATTACCTGCTCACTGCTTGCGAAACCGAGTACGATCCCGGCTTGCTGGATGTGGAAGACCCTTGCCCGGTGGCGAATGACTTCCTGCTCCGAAGCATGGATGGCGACAAGGAGCTTGTCGCGTTCATCTGGCGGCTGCTCGGATACGGGCTTATCCGGGAGCGCAAGGATCACATTTTTATGATTTTCCACGGGGAACACGGGCGAAACGGCAAGGATACGCTCATCAAGCTGATCACCACGACGCTCGGCAAGGCGCTTTCCGGCGACGTGCCCGTCGAGATGCTGCTCCAGACTCCGAACGTGAAGAACTATTCCGGCCCTTCGCCCGATGTGATGAGGCTGCGAGGCATGTGCATCGCGTGGATCAACGAGGCCGAGGAGAATCAGAAATTTGCGCTGGCCAAGCTCAAGAAACTGTCGGGCGGCAGCTACATAACCGGGAGGAGCCCCTACTCGAAGGAGGAAACCTCTTGGAAGCAGACGCACCTGCCGATCATGACCACGAACGAACTGCCAAAGGCGAAGGCCGACGATGCGGCTTTCTGGCAGCGTGCGCTCATCCTGAAATGGAACCTGTCTTTCGTGAATAAGCCTGATCCGGCGAAGCCCTACCAGCGCCAGGCCGACAAGTATCTTGACGAAAAGCTGGAGAAGGAGCGGAAGGGCGTCCTCGCCCGGATGGTCAGGGGGGCCATAGAGTACCTCAAATATGGGGGGCTGCAAGTCCCTGAGAAAGTATACCGATGGACGGAGAGCCAACGTACTAATTGGGATGATCTCGCTCAGTTCCTTTCTGAATGGTGCGTCTGTGAGCCGGGCCATGAACGCATTGAGGACTACAAAATTTCGATCTCCGCCACGGATCTCCATGAGGCTTTCTGCCTCTGGTATGCCCGCTACAAGGATAAACGGTTCAGCATTTCCGCAAAGAAGTTTTCTGACCTATTGAATAAAAAGGAAATTCCCGCGAAACGGAGCAATGGTATCAGAAGGCTTGGGATCACGCTCACGCCCGATGCCGAACTAGAGATCCAGAAGGTCCGTGATTCTAATCCTTCCAAAACCTTCCGTAAAAATAGCCTCGATACTTATGATAACATATTGTGATTGAATGTATTTTCCGTAATGTGGAAAGATGGAAGGATTGCCCACTAACTTTTCATGCGTGAGATCTCCATGTTTCATTCATGCGCGTATAAACTTTATATACTCATGCTTCCATCTTTCCATAAAGAGAAAAGATTAAAAAGAACAATAAGAAAAAGAAAAACAACCTTGGAAAGAAGTGGAAGGTTTCTATGGCCACTATGCTTGAGAATTATCAGCACCGCTTTGGCAGCGCGGTGAAGGCGCAGGGAAACGGCTTCAATGGCCCGTGCCCGTTGTGCGGCGGGGAGCCGGGGAAGTCCGACCGTTTCGTCATCTGGCCGGAGCGTGAGCACGATCTCGGGAACACCTGCGCCGTGAACCATATCCCCGGCGTTTGCTACTGCCGCCAGTGCCGCTTCACCGGGGACAGCATCAAGTACCTGATGGAGATTGAGGGACTGAGCTTTCGGGAGGCGTGTGCCGAGCTTGGCATCTCCAATGCCCCGGTTCGGCTCCGCCATCGGCCCGCCCCGCGTGAGCCGCGTGCCGAGTCCGGCACGTTTACCCCGCAAGAGTGGGAACTCCCCACGGAGAAGTGGGTGGCTTATGCGACGAAACTGCAAGGCGAAGCGGAGCGGGAGATCTGGAACCATCCCGAAGCGCTCAAGTGGCTTGCTGCCCGTGGCATCACGGAAGAGGCCGTCCGCACCTATCGCCTCGGTTATCTGGCAGGGGAAAACGGCAAGGCGGGCCGGTATCGTTCCCGTTCCGCCCTTGGCCTCGCCCCAAAAGAGCGGGACGGGAAAGCCATGACCATGCTGTTCATCCCCCGTGGGATCACAATCCCCCTGTTTGCCGAGGACGGGCGGCTCATCAACCTCCGTATCCGCAAGCCCAACGCCGATCTCGCCAAGGAAGAGGGCCGGAAATGCTTGAAGTACATCGAGCTGGAAGGCTCCTGCCGCCGCCCGTTGCTGCTGCGGCCCGAGACGGAACGGGCGAGGCTCTCCGTATATGTCGTCGTCGAGGGGGAGCTGGATGCCGTCCTGTGCCACTACGCGACGGGGGGCGGGATCGGTGCCCTCGCCGTCAGGAGCAACACGCGCAAGCCGGATGCCGAGGCTCACTCCCTGCTTGAGGGTGCGGTGCGGCTGCTGGTCGCCCTCGATTACGAGGACAGCCTGAACGGTGTGGCCGGATTGAAGTGGTGGATGGATACCTACCCGCACGCACGGCGCTGGCCGACGCCGGAGGGGAAGGACCCCGGCGAAGCCTATGGCCTCGGCGTGGATATACGGGAGTGGATCTCCGAGGGGTTGCCCCGCTCCGTCAGCCTGTCCGATGCCCCCGGAAGGGTGGAAGCATTTTCGTGTGGTCGTGTTCTTGAGGGGGGAGGGGGCGAAACGCCCACAAATTCCCCTTCTCTGGAAAAAGGAAAGGGACAGGACGAATGCGCGGCCAGCGTAAAAGAGGCGCTCCCGGCGGGATTGCGCGAAGCTATGCCCGCGTATCTCGCCGTCAACGATGTTCCTCCGGACGTGCTCCATGCATGGGAGCTATGGCAGGGCCTCCCCGTCCGTTTCATCAAGGAGGACGGGGGATTCAGGTGGCTGTACAGCCACTCGTGGGCAAAGCGGCACCGTGACCAGTTCGAGGCGTTCTGGCGGTTTCAGGACGGTTCCGACGCCCTGTGGGATTGGCTGTCGGCACACGTCGCGGCGGAGATAGGCGCGCATAACCTTTTGAAAATATGGGGATAAGAATGCAGAAACAGGCTACTCCGACTTCTCTATCTTGATGGCCCTTCTGGATGACGCACAGGGACAGTTGGAATGTGTATTCAGGTAACACAATGAAATAGATGCAAATATCCGGGTGCAACGCCCATATAGGACATGAGGAATTTTCGCGCGCGAAGAGTAGGGGATACCTTCAATCCTCCCATTTTTTAGAGAAATGCAATAAATTCTCAAATTTATACACTGTGAAACGTGGGAGGATATGGGAGGATTGATTTTATTGACAAAAATGCTCTTTGCCATGTTATGCTGGCCGCAAAATTTTATAGAAGGAGTTTTTTATGAAGATGTCAAACATTACCCCCTTTGCGTTTGGAGACAATCTAGTCCGCAGCATGACCGATGAGAACGGCAATCCGTGGTTCGTAGCTAAGGATGTTTGCCGGGTGCTTTGCATCGAAAACAATCGTGACGCTATTTCCACTTTGGATGAAGACGAAAAGATTACCGTCGCCAATCCCGACGGTAATCCCCGCGCGGGCATCCCACACCAGTATGTCCTTATCTCCGAATCCGGCCTTTACGCGCTCGTCTTCCGTAGCCGCAAGCCGGAAGCCAAGGCTTTCTCCAAGTGGGTGCGCTCCGAAGTCCTCCCGACCCTTCGCAAGACCGGAAAGTACGAGATGCCGCGCCAGACGCGACGGGAAGCCTTGCCGGATGACTTGCCGTCGGAAGCTCTAGCCCTGCGTCCATCCATGCGCCAGAAGCTGTGGCAGGACGCTTTGCAGACCGCCCGGCTGGATGGTGGCGATTCCGCGGCGGCGCGGGAATGGTTCACGTTTCTTTGCAGCATGGTGGCGGCATTGCCGCCTGCGCCCACTCCGGCGCGGGACAAGGTGCGGGCCTTCTTCCACGAATGCTGCGAATACGCCCCCGGAAACCGAGTGTCCGCTACTGTGCTGTATGAGGTTTTCAAGCAGTGGCACAGGGAACAACGGGGTGATTTGCCCTCCATGAAGGTGTTCGGCATCTGCATAAGGGAATTTGCCCGACGCCTTCGTTCCTGTGGAATATTTTATGAGGGGATATGCCTCAAGGCGTATATTGTTCGAGCATAACCTTTTGAAGATATGGGGGTAAAAATGCAGAAACAGGCTGCTCTGACTTCTCTCTTGACGGCACGTCCGGTTTTGGGAATACTGATTTTCCCAAACCAAACGAGGCGTAACCGTCGCCATTGTCGTGCCCCACACGGCGAGAAGTACGGTCTGTTCTGCTATCGTCACCAATGCATCTCATTGGGGTGCGGTTACATATTGGTGGAACAACGTCCAGTATCCGTGAGGACTGGCGGTCTCGTTTGGACCGGGGAGCGTTGTTCCGCCTTCTTTTTGGGAAGGAACAACGTCCGGGTGTCCGTGAGGTCCCGGCGGCCTCACTGGGCCGGGGAGCGTTGTTCCTTCCTTTTTTTGTACCCAAACCAAACGAGGTGTCTCATGTCCCAGCATCAGACCGAAGAACTTGGCGAAAGCTTGGCTATCGGTATCCTTACCGCGCTCATGGAATTTTCCGACATGCTGTATGAATCCGGCGACTACCCAAAGGCCCGCATCTTGATGGCCCTTCTGGATGACGCTCAAGGGCAGTTGGAATGCGTATTCAAGCAAATCAATAAGATAGATGCAGATATCCGGGTGCAGCGCCCGTACAGAACGTGAGGAATTCTCGCGCGCGGGGAATAGAGGAATCTGTCCATCTGTCCACTTTGCATAAAAGAATAATGATTTCTCTCTGTTGGATGATTTGAAATGCGTACAGATGTGGACAGATGTGGGTTTATCTATACCGGCTGAATTTATTGACATAATCTATCCATTTCATGCTAGAATGATCGCAAAATTTCATACAAGGAGTTTCTTATGAAGATGTCGAATATCACCCCCTTTGCCTTTGGAGACAATCTGGTCCGCAGCATGACCGATGAGAATGGCAATCCGTGGTTCGTGGCCAAGGATGTAGCCGTGGTACTGGATATCCAGAACATTCGGCAAAATTTGAGTGAGCTGGATGACGATGAAAAGGGTGTATGTACTACATACACCCCCGGTGGAGCGCAGGAACTCAAGACTGTCTCCGAATCCGGCCTTTACGCGCTCGTCTTCCGCAGTCGCAAACCGGAAGCCAAGGCCTTCTCCAAGTGGGTGCGCTCCGAAGTCCTCCCCGCCCTTCGCAAGACCGGGAGCTACGTGACGCCGGGCGCGGTGGAGATGCTTTCCGCTTCTCCCGATGTTGATGAACTGAGAAATGAAGAGTCTACGGATGCAACCCGACGATTGGCTGAGAATTTCCCATCGTTATCTCAGCGATTCATCAATAGGGCGTGTGAACTGGCAATACAGTTTGGTGTCACTAACACTGATAAAATGTATGAATTATATATCTGTTACTGTAAAATATTCCATACTCGCGAACAATTGAACTCAATTGAAGAATTTACAAATCTTGATCTAGATATCATTGACCGCATATGGAGAGAGGTACGTTCTTGTGAAGCGTGTACTACTGAGAAAAAAAGAATCCAGTCATTTTTACAGCTGACAAAAATTGTAGAGAAAATTTTGGACGAAACAAAATCCGTTCGTCTTGAAGCGGCAGCGAAAAAGGCTTTACAGGAATATATTTCCGCAGTGCTTCCAGAAGATATGCCGCATCATATCGAAATTTCCGTCAACGCCGGAAAATAATGATATGGACGCAGGACAGAACTGCAAGACGTGGAAAGAGGCGCTCACCTATCTGCAAGAGGATTGCGGCAGGAAGATCCAAAAGAGCAAGCTGTTTGACGACATCAAGGCCGGACGCCTGAGAAAGCAGCCGGACGGTTCTTTCAAACGGCGCGACCTTGACCGCTACGCGGCATCGCTCCCCACGGCGGGGACGCCGGACAAGCTGGCCACCGATGCCGCCAGACGCCAGCAAGAGAAGGAAGAACAGGAAATCCGCAGGATACGGGCCGCGGCGGACAAGGAAGAGTTCATCCTCAAGGTCAAGCAGGGCCAGTACATCTCTCGGGATGAAGTCTATCAGGAGCTTGCCGCCCGTGCCGTGGCCCTGTCCGCCAGCCTGAAAACGGAGTTCGAGGCGCGGTCGCTCGACGTGATCGCGCTGGTCGAGGGGAACCCCAAGAAATCCGGGCCATTCGTCGAGCACATCGAGCAGGTCATCGACGAGGCCATGAACGAGTACGCGAAGCCCATCGAGATTGAGGTCACGTTCACCGCCGAACCGGAAGCGGACGCCGAATCGGACGACGAATAACGCAGGGCAGGGGCGCGGCTGCCGAACAACGCGCGGGAATTGAAAATGAATGCAACACCCATACGAGAGTTCGACCATTTCCCCATTATAAACGGAATAGTCGGCAACGGCGTGAAGTTCGAGCGCATCCGGCGCATCACGGGCTACCTCGTTGGTACGGTGGATCGGTTCAACAACGCCAAACGCGCCGAGGTCCGTGACCGCGTGGCGCATATGAAAGTTTCTCCGGAGGCGCACAATGAAACTCCGTCACGGCATGACGGTGATGACGGCCCGCTATGCCGTGGTGCTGCGGGGCCGGAACCAGTGCTTCCCTGACCAGTGGTGGGGGCACCCGATCATCGAAGGGAAGATCATGAAGCGGCACACCATCGTGCTGAAAGCCGAGGACGTGGTGGCCCTCCCCGTGCCGGAGGGTTTCCAACGCGTGTTTCCGGGATTGTTGAAGGGATAGCATGACGCAGCTTGCCTTGTACGAAATGCCGAAAAAGGAGTGTCGGCGCGTGGCCATTTCGGTGGCGATACCGAAATGGCTTCCGCCGTCTCTGGCCTTGTGGCTCCGTCAGCGCATGGCGGAGCGGCCGGAGGGGAAACTGACCGTGGCCACCCGGTTCTCAAAAGGGGAGCGGGCCGCGATGAAGCGCCGCAGGCCCGTGCCGATCAGCGCGTGGGCGGAGAAGCACCGTATCCTCGAAATGTCGGCCATCCGGGGCCGCTGGCGGAACGTGTTCACCCCGTACCTCACCGGGATCATGGACGTGTCCGGGCTTCCCGGCGTCGAGACGGTCATCATCTGCAAAAGCCCCCAGACGGGTGGATCGGAGTGTGGCCACAACATCGTCGGGTACTGCATCGACCGTCTCCCCGGCCCGGTGATGTACGTCTTCCCGGACGAGCTGACCGCCCGCGAGAACGCCAAGGATCGCATCATCCCGATGATCGAAGCCTCCCCGCGCCTCCGTCAGTACATGACGGGCTACGGGGACGACGCCTCCAGCCTGCGCATCAACCTGCTGCACATGCCGATTTACCTCGGCTGGTCCGGCTCCGTCTCGCGGCTCGGGAACAAGCCCATCCGCATCCTCATCCTCGACGAGCTGGACAAGTACAAGAACCCGAAAAACGAGGCATCGTCCGAGTCGCTGGCGGAGAAGCGCACGACGACATGGCGGACCCGGCGCAAGGTCGTGAAAATCTCGACCCCGACCACGGATGACGGCCCGATCTGGAAGGCGCTCACCGAGGAGGCGGGTGCCCGCTTCGATTTCTGGGTGCGCTGCCCGCACTGCGGCTTTTTCCAGCACATGGATTTCGAGCGCATCGCATGGCCCGGAAAGGATGAGGAGAAGTCACCGGACGCCGAAACCGTGTTGGCCAAGCGGCTGGCCACTTACGCCTGTGAATACTGCGGCACGGTGTGGGATGACGGCGACCGCGACCGGGCGGTGAGAGGAGGGGAGTGGCGCGAGCGCACGTCCGGCCTTGAGCTGATGGCCCACGTCGCCGCGCACCGTCCCGTGAAGGTGGGCTTTCACATCCCCGCGTGGCTTTCATACTTCGTGAGCCTGTCCGAAGTGGCCCACGCATGGCTCAAATACAAGGAGAGCGGAAAATTGGACGACCTCAAGAATTTCAGGAACCAGTACGCCGCCGAGCCGTGGGTGGAGTCGCACGCTGCCCGCTCGGAAGACGCCATCCTCGCCCTGTGCGACGACCGCCCACGCGGGAAGGTTCCCGGCCCGGTGGACGGAAAAGAGCGGGTATCCGTCCTTCTGGCCACGGTGGACACGCAGCAGCACTATTTCCGGTACGTCATCCGGGCCTACGGCTATGGCGAAACCGAGGAGAGCTGGCTCGTGGCGTCCGGCTCGGCGGACAACCTCGCGGCGCTGGAGGAAATCCTGTTCGGGAGCGTCTACGCCGACCCGGACGGCAGGGAATACGCGGTCAAGACAGCCATGATCGACGCGATGGGCGGGCGCACCGCCGAGGTCTACCGATGGGCCGTCCGTCATCGGGGCCGCGTCTTCCCGTGGCAGGGCGTCCGTTCGATGGCGCAGCCCTACACCCCCTCGCATCAGGAATACTTCCCCGACGCCAAGGGCAACAAGGTCAAGATCCCCGGCGGGCTGATGCTCTACCGCTGCGACGTGACGTTCTTCAAGTCCGATCTGGCGTTCAAGCTCGGCATCCACCCGGATGATCCCGGCGGGTTCCACCTCCACGCCAATGACGGCGGGCAGCTTGAACAGTACGCCAAGGAACTGTGCGCCGAGGTCTGGGACGACGAGAAGCAGGGATGGGAAAACCCGGCGAACAAGCCGAACCATTTCTGGGACTGCGAGGTCATGCAGCGGGCGTTCGCGTTCATCCTGAACGTCCGGCATCGCCGCAGACCGGACGAGGAAGCGAAAAAGCCCGCCCGTCCCCCGCGCCAGACCGAACGCGGCGGGGGCGGCATCGGTTCGCGCCTGGCGAACCTGCGGAGGTCGTGATGGTGCTGTACGACTTGTCGGATCGCCTCAACTGGCAGCAGGCTTGCGAAATTCTCGGGTGCAGCAAGGCGCAGTTGTACCGGCTTGTGAAGGAGAAAAAGATTCCTGTTTATGGAACGGGAAAAAGATATCGATGGTATTTGAGAACAGATTTGAAACTATTTTTAGAAACAGGGTATTGTGAGAAAAACGACTTGACAAATTAATCTAATAGGGTAATATAAAGACATGGAAAAGAACAAGCCGCATTGCCCCTTGAGCCGTGTAAAGGCCCTGATTGAAGCTGGAAAGATCCATATGACAACCACAGCGCGAAATGGTGCCGCTGCATTGGGGTATGACCGGAAACGAGCCTATGCGGAAATCATGTGCCTGAGTCCTCATGAGTTCTATAAGAGCATGACTACATATCATGATTCTTCAGTTTGGCAGGATGTTTACCGGCACAAGGCGGATGTGGGAATGCTGTACATTAAACTGACTGTAATAGACGACGTTCTTGTCGTTTCATTCAAGGAGCTGTGATATGAAATGTCCAGAATGCGGAGGCGCGGAACTGGTGCCCGGCGTGAAGGAAGTCCCCTTCACATACAAGGGAAGGACAATCATGCTCGAAACCCATGCGGATTTTTGTCCGGTGTGCGGAGAGGGCGTTTTGTCGGATGAGGAAGCGGATCGTCTTGATGGTCTGTCGGAGGTATTTCGCCGTAAGGTGAATGAAGAACTGTTTGATCCTGCTTTTGTCCTATCCGTCCGGAAAAAGCTCGGCCTCGATCAGAGGCAGGCTGGTGAACTGTTCGGTGGAGGAGCTAATGCCTTCTCTCGATATGAGCTTGGAAAGGCCAAACCTCCACAGGCACTGGTGCAGCTTTTCAAGCTGTTAAATAATGATCCATCCCGTCTCAATGAACTGCGGGGCTGATGCCTTGAACAAGTTCGCACAGAAAAGTCCGGCTTCCCAGCCGGGCTTTTTTTTGTCTTTTTGAAAATTTTTTGTCTCCACAGTCTCTACAGTCTCCACAGTCTCCACAGTCTCAGACATGCACATTTTTTCGTGCTATGTGTAGCTCACTATGAGCACCATCTGGACACGTGAAGAACTCCTCGATCTGATCACCTGTTGGAAGGCCGCGTACAAGGCGGCATCCACGGGCAAGTCGTACACGGTTCAAGGCCGCACCTTGACCCGGTACGACCTGCCCGAGATCCGCCAGCAGCTTGTGTACCTTCAGGGCGAGCTTGCGGCGCTCGACACCGGGCGTCGCGGCCCCGCCATCGTACTCGCAAGGGTGAGGAGGTAAGGCATGGCAGTGCTGGATCAGTTCGGGCATCCCCTCTCTCCCGTGTCCACCTCGCGCATGACCGCCCGCGCCTCCCGTGACGCCGGGGCCTATCGCGGCTCCATCTCGGGCTGGCGCGGGCCGCAGGTGCATTCCCCGGAAGGGGAGTCCCGCGAACGCGACGTCATGCAGCGCCGTGCCGCCGACCTCGCCGCCAACGATTGGGCGGCGCATTCGGCGGTGGAGGCCATTTCGGGCAACGCCATCGGGACGGGCCTTGTCCCGAAGGCGAGCATCCCCGCCGACATGCTCGGCATCTCCTCCGAGAGCGCCCGCGAACTCGGCAAACGGATGGAATGGGCCTTTGCGCTCTGGACGTCCGAGGCCGACGTTCGCGGGCAATGCCACTTCGCCGACCTCCAGAATCTCGGCATGCGGACGATGTTGAGCCTGGGCGAGATGCTGCATCTGGCGGTCATGCTCAACGAAGAAGAGCGGAAACGGCAGAACCGGGCGTTCTCGTTCGCGCTCCAGACGCTTTCCCCGGCCCGCCTGATGACGCCGAGCGACCAGCAGAGCGAACCGCTCCTCCGTGACGGCGTCCGCCTGTCCGAGTACGGCAGGCCGGAAGGGTACTGGCTGGCGACGCCCAAGGCTTCGCTCCAGTCCTCCTTCCTGTCGGTGGAACGGAGCGCGCTGCTGGCGGGGGACTTCACCTATGTCCCGGCCCGCATCGGCCACCGTCCGGGGGTGTTCCACCTGTTCCGGCACGAGACGGACGAGCAGGTGCGCGGCGTGTCCGCTTTTTCCAAGGGCATCGAGCTGTTTCGCAACCTGTCCGACGCCATCAGCTACGAACTGTTCGCGCAGGTCATAGCCGCGTCGTTCCCCGTGTTCGTCGCGCTGGAAAACGGCGGGGTGCAGCTCCCCGACTATGTGACGGAAGGGCAGGAAGGCGACGGCGAACGCCGGGAACGCCAGCTTGTCCAAGACCTCAACCCCGGACAATTCCTCTACGGCAACGAGAACGAAAAGCCCTATGTGCTGGAGTCGAAGCGCCCTTCGGCCAACTTCTCCGCGTTTGTGGAGATCGTGCTGCGGGCGACGGCGGCCTCAGTGGGCATCCCCTACGAATCGCTGACGAAAGACTTTTCCAAGACCAACTACTCCAGCGCCCGCGCCGCGCTCAACGAGGCTTGGAAGCTCTACAGCTTTTACCGCAACTGGTTCGGGCGGCTCTACTGCCAGCCCGTCTACGAGATGGTCATAGAGGAGGCGTTCCTCCGGGGCATGTTCGAGCTTCCGAAAGGCGCGCCCGGCTTCTATGAGGCCCGCACATTCTGGTGCAACGTGGACTGGATCGGCCCCTCGCGCGGGTTCGTGGACCCGGTGAAGGAGATCACGGCCACCATCCTCGCGCTGCAAAACCGTTTGATGACCTACGGCGAGGCATGGGCCGAAACGGGCAGGGACTTCGACGAGGGCTACGCCCGGATGCTGGAGGAGTCTCCTCTGCTGGCGCTGCTCGCCCCTCTGAACCTGAGCACCAAGCTCGGCAAGCCGGGCAAGGACGCGGCCCCGGAGGACGGCGAAAAGCCGGATGAAGAGGGCGATCCTGAAAAGGAAACGGGAGAAGAAGATGAATGAACTTTGGGCGTTGCCCTTCGACATGGCGGAGCGGGTGCTGGCTGAACTGGCCTCGGCAAAGTCGAACCCTCAAGCGCTGGTTGAAGGCTTTCCGGAGCGGAAGGCGCGTGGCTACGAGCTTGTCGGCGGGGTGGCCGTCATCCCCGTATCCGGGGCGATTGTCAGGGAACAGGGCTGGTACGGGACGGGGCAGGATGCCGTGGCGTCGGCGTTGAAGGCCGCGCTTGCCGACCCCTCCGCCCGCGCCATCCTGCTCGACATCAACAGCCCCGGCGGTGTCGTTTCGGGCACGAAGGAGCTTTCCGACGCCATTGCCGAGGCCCGGACGAAGAAGCGTTGCGCCGCCTACGCCAACGGCCTGTGCGCGTCCGCCGCGTACTGGCTGGCGTCGGCCACGGGCACGGTCTACGCGCCCCTGACCGCCACGGTCGGCAGCATCGGCGTGATCATGACGATCACCAATTACGCGAAACTTGAAGAGAAGTGGGGCATTTCCACCGTGACCATCACGGGCGGGAAGTGGAAGGCAGCCGGACAGGGCGGCGAGCTGACCGACGAGGAACGCCGGTATTTTCAGGAACGCATCAACACCCTGCACGCCATTTTCAAGGCCGATGTGGGCCGTCACATGGGGCTGACGGCGGACCCGCAACTGTGGGGCGAGGCGCAGCTTTTGCTGGCGCAGCCCGCGCGGGAACTCGGCCTTGTCACCGATATCGTCAGGGATCGCGACGCCGCGATCCGCAAACTCGCTGTGGAGGCACAGATGACCAGAGAAGAACTTGCCGCGCAGTCCCCGGAACTGGTGGACGCGCTGCTGGCCGAAGGCAGGCTGAAAGCCGAGGCCGAGAACCGGATGAACATGGACAAGGCGGCGGCTGATGCCGTGGCCGGCGCGCTCGCCGTAGTGAAGGCCGTGGCGGGCGATGAGGCGGCTTCCCGCGTCGAGACGACGCTGAACACCCTCCGGGCCACCGGGATGAGCGCCGAGCAGATCGCCACCGTAGCTCCGTTGCTGGCGAAGGCCGAAGCGCCCGTACAAGAGAATGCCGAGGCGAAAACCCGTGCGGACATCCTCGCCGGACTCCAGAATGCCCACCAGAATCCCGTGGCGGCCTCGCCGGGGACGGTTCCCACGGCAACCACGAAAAGCCCGTTGCTGGCCGACGCCGAACGTCGCGCCGAGACCGCGAAGTAAGGAGACATCATGTCCAAGATTCTTGTCCATACCGAAGTGATGGGGCCGGATTTTTCCGAGCTGGTCCTGCATGAGCTGAACTACGAGTGGAGCCGCGAGGTGGTGACGCTGGCGGCCTCGGAAGCGGATCTTCCGTTCGGCATCGTGCTGATGCGCGAAGCCGGGGAATACAAGCCGCTGACGGAATCCACGGTCGAGGGCGCCCAGAAGCTTGGCGGCGCACCCGTCGCGGTGCTCATCGGCGCTGTCAAAGCCAGCGAGTCCGCACAATCCGGCGTCGTCATCCGGCGCGGGGCCATCCTGAACGGCGCGGCCCTCAAGTTCGACGCCAGCGTCACCACATTGCAGGCCGAGGCCAAGCTGTCCCTGTCCGATCTCGGCATCGTCATCAAGGAGTAACCCATGCCCATGCAGAACTATCCCACGGTGTTCGAGTGCACCGAAATGACCGCGGCGGTCAACAAACTGCCCGCGCGTCCCTTCTTCCTCAAGCCGCTGTTCGAGGTGAAGGGCGTTAAGACCACGACCGTTTCCCTCGACATCAGGAAAGGCCGCATCGTGCTGATCGGAGACTCGGAGCGCAATACCGCCCCGGAGAGCCTTGCCGGGCGCGGGGCCAAGCGGGAGTGGAAGCACCTTTCCTGCGCGCATCTGGCGCAGTCCGACACGCTGGCTCCCGAAGACCTTCAGGATGTCCGGGCGTTCGGCTCCACCGAGCCGATCTCGGTTGCCGCGGTCTACAACGACAAGATGCAGCAGTTGAAGGACAACCTGGCGGCGACGATGGAGTTCCATCGCCTCGGAGCCATCAAGGGCGTGGTGCTCGATGCGGACGGCACCACCGTCCTGCACGACATCTTCACTACGTTCGGCACCACCAAGAAGACGCTGGACATTTCGTTCCCCAAGACGGCCGCCGACGATGCGAACCCCATTTTGACGAGCATCCTCAAGGCCAAGCGGCATGTCGAGGCCGCGATGGGCGGCACGCCGTTCGATCATATCGAGTGCATCATCGGCTCGGACGCCTACGACATGCTGACCTCCCACAAGCTGGTGCGGGAGTATTTTGAAAGATGGCTCTCCCATCGGGAGAATTTTGGCGACAACGACTACCGCAAGCGCGGCTTCCCCTACGGCGGCCTGACGTTTGTGGAGCGTTCCGACGTGGTGGGCGGCCAGACGATGGTGGAGGCCAAGAAGGGGCACGTCTACCCGGTCGGCCCCGGCATCTTCAAGCAGTTCCACGCGCCCGCCGACTGGATGGAGACGGTCAATACCATTGGCCTCGAATATTACGCCCGCATGGACGAGAAGCCCAAGGGACGCGGTTTTGATCTGGAAGTCCAGTCCAACCCGCTCACGCTCTGCACCTACCCCGAAGCGTTGGTCGAGCTGACCTTCAAGGCGGCGTAGTCATGGCTGATTTCGATACCGCATACAAGCCCGTCTCCGCATGGGAAGGCGGCTGGACACACGATTCCGGCGACAAGGGCGGGGAGACGTTCCGCGGGTGCGCCCGCAACTTCTTCCCCAACGAACCGATCTGGCCCGTCATCGACCGGGAAAAAAGCCATCCGTCCTACAAGCAGGGCAAGGCCGCCTTCTCCGCGCACCTTATGGGGATTCCGAGCCTCACCGGGTGCGTCAAGGGTTGGTACAAGAAAGAGTGGTGGGACAAGCTCGGGCTCGAACGGTTCGAGCAGATCGTGGCCGACGAGCTGTTCGAGCAGGCCGTGAACCTCGGCAAGGCGGGGATGGGGCGTTACCTGCAACGGCTCTGCAACGCCTTCAACTGGCGCAAGGACGGCAGCGCGGACGGTGCGCGCCTGTTCGACGATCTCCAGACGGACGGCGTCGTCGGCCCGAAGACGCTTTCGGCCCTCTCCATCGTCCTTTCCCGGAACGACGCCCGGCGCATCGTGCACCTCATGAACTGTATGCAGGGCGCGCACTACGTGAACAGCGGGGCGAACCGTTTCCCGCTGCGGAAATTCTGCGTGGGCGGCTGGCCGACGCGCACCTATGACCCCGGACAGGAGGTGTTCTGATGGATTTCGCTATGTTGACGGATTCTCAGTCCGGCGTCGTCGCTCTGGGCATGGCCGCCGTTTCCGGCGTTTGCGCGTTCATCTGCGCATTCATGCCCGCGCCCACGGAACAGTCGGGCATGCTGTACCGGATTGTCTACGAGTTGTTGAACTGGATCGGCTGCAACAGGGGCAAGGCCAGAAACGCCGACGACGCGGGCAATGGCGGCAAGTGATGTCTGGTCGGCCCTTGTCCGCATCCTTCAACTCGCACTTGAAGGTTTCCGGGAATATCGCCGCCGTTCCCGTGTGGGCGCTGTGCGTGCTGACGGCGGCTCTGCATGGGTGCGGAGTCGTGGGGGCACCGACAAGCGTGCCTCCCGTGCCGATGACGCCGGGAGCGATCATCACTGAGGCGTGGGCCTACGAAGAGGATGGGCGTTGGGAACAGGTGGAGGGTGAATGGATTCACCTTCCGGCAAACGAGGGCGCGGAGCTGCTGCTCTGGATTGAACACACGGAGGGCGCATGCCGCTGAGTCTTGAAACATTGCTGGCCATCTCTTCGAGCGCTATCGGCGCATTATTGCTGATGATTATCTCGCTGATCGTCTACGTCTTCCTGACGCTCAAACAGGAGGTCCGGGGAGTCTCGTCCGAAGTGGCCGAACTTAACAGGCATAAGGTCAAACTCGTCCACATCGACACATGCCGCCTGACGGTGAGCCGCTTTGATGAACGGCTGGATGACTGCGAAGAGGCGGTGCAGGGCCTCAGCGAACGCATGGCCCGGACCGAGGCGCTGTTGCAGGAACGGGGAGGGCATTCATGAACGGGAACTTCTTCAAGGGCATCCTGGAACAGGAAATCCGCTCCGTGTTCCTGAACCCCGCCGAGTTCGGCGAATCCGTCACGCTGGAGGGTCGGAAGCTCGACGCCGTGGTGGACAGGCCGGAAATGGCATGGCCCGAAGCGGATGACAGGCCCGGCGTTTCCAACGAGTTCGTCGTGCTGGCCGTGGCCCTGTCCGACTTCCCCGATGAGCTTTGGCCCGGAAAGCCCGTGGACTTCAACGGCGAACGCTGGAGCGTGGATACCGCCGACCGCGAGGCGCTGCGGACCATCCGGCTGTACAGGGAGCGGTCATGATCAAGATAGAGGTGTCCCGGCGTGACGTGGCCTGGCTGCTGAGTCCCCTGCAAGAGTTCCCGAAGGAATGCCAGGGGGCGATGTGGCAAGCCGTGAAGCGATCCCTTTCCACCGCCCGCAAGGAACTGACGGATGAAATCGCGGGGCTTTCGTACCTCAAGAGGTCCGTCATCCGGGACGCGGTTCAGCCTGTCCTGATGTACGGCAAGAAGCGGGCCTCTCACGACCGCCGTTACAAGGTGGCCGACAAGGACAAGGTGTTCGGCGTCATCAGGGTGAGCGGTCGCAAGACCCCTCTCGATGCCTACCGTCTGGTCCCGAACGCCCCGACCCGGCCCAAAGGATCGACGGGCAAGGATTGGGCGCTTGCGGGGTACAAGCTCGGCCCCCGCGAACCCGTGCGCTACAAGCCGAAGACGTCCGACCGCTCGAAAGGTTTCGTGCTGCCCGGCAAGTCGGGGAAGCTCCGGTTCATGCAGGAGAAACTTGGCCGCAGGCACCAATACCAAGGCCGCTCGGTCCCTACGCTTATCTGGACGCACGACTATACCGTCCAATATTTTGCGGTGTTTGATGAAGTGTCTGAACCTATTGAAAAAAACGTCAAGCGGCGGTTCATGTCCGTGCTCCAGCATGAGATCGACTTCCGCATAGCCAAGCTCGCGGCAAAGGGCAAATAAGATGAAATCCAAAGAGTTGCTGCTGTCTGTACGGGAAATGCTGATCAAGGCCATGAACGATTACCCGTTTCCGGCGTCCAACGGCAAAAGCGGAGATCTTCAAGTGTTCCTTCATGGTTTGCCGGAGGATCAGAGGGGCACCTATCCGTTCGTCTGCGTCCGGTGGGCCAGCGGCGGCCTTGATGAGGATGCAGACGGCGCGGAAGGCCGGGAAACGCTGGCGCTCGTGGTCGGGATGTTCGCCCCGGAAGGGCAGGAACAGGCGGGGCTGATTCTCGCGGAACTGCTCGACTGGCTGCGGGCGGTCCTGCGCCGTAACCGCGTGGTGGCCCAAAGGTTTGAGCTGCAATACCCGCTCAAGTCCTCGATGCCGGAACCGGACAGGCAGTGGACCGAACATCATTACGCTACCGTTTACCCCGAATACCAGTACGTTATCCCGTCCACACCATTGGACGGCTTTTAAAGGAGCGCATTTATGAGTGAACAGGAATCGCCCAAAACGCCCCGCAAGGCGCTTGCCAAAACGGAAAAGCCGTCTCCGGAACTGCTGGCCCGCCGGGACCAGAAGCTGACCGTGTATGTCGGCCCGGACAGGCCGTTCGGCCTTCCCCTGCGGATGAACGCCATCCTGCGCGGCGAACCGCTTCCGCAGCTTGAAGCCGTGCTCGACGGACACCCGGACATGAGGAAGCTGTTCATCCCGGTGGAGGCGCTGGCCGAAACCCGCCTCCAGCTTCGCACGGAAGGCAGCGGCATGCAGCGTCTTTTCAGTGACATCAACGAAGCCAGCCGCAAGGCGCGGAAGGCCAAGGAGTAGGGTATGGCATTCAGACACGGCGTTTACGCCAGCGAACTCCCCACGAGCATCCTCCCGGCCCGCTCCGTGGACAGCAACGTGGTTTTCGCGGTCGGCACGGCGGCGGTTGACCGCCTTGCCGCGGGCAAGCCCCGCTATGTGAACCGGCTGCGCATGTACTATTCATATGACGAGTTCGTCTCCGAAATGGGGTGGGACGAGGACAACTTCAACAAATACAGCTTGCAGGAACTCGCGTACAGCCACTTCGCGCTCTACCGGGGCGCGCCGCTGGTGGTCTGCAACGTCTTCGACCCCGCCGTCCACAAAACGAACGTCAGCAACGAGGCCGTGAGCTTCGACGCCAAGGGCGCGGCCTCGCTCAAGCACGGCGGCGTTTCGGCGCTGGTCCTGAAAAATTCGGAAAGCTCGACGACCTACGTCGAAGGCACGGACTACACCCTGAACCCGATCACCGGGGCGCTGACCCGTACCGAGGGAGGGAGCCTCCCCTCCGAAGCCTCCGCGACCGCCAGCTATGACCATGCGGACGTGTCCCTTGTGGACGGCTCGGACGTGCTCGGCGGCATCAACGAGGCCACGGGCGAATCGGAAGGGCTTGAACTCGTCGATGCCGTGTTCCCGCAGTTCCGGCTTGTGCCGGGGAGCATCCTTGCCCCGCGCTTTTCCGAAGACCCCGCCGTGGTCGTGGTCATGGCGGCGAAGGCGGACGGCATCAACGGGCTGTTCAAGGCCGTGGCCCTCGCGGACATCCCGACCGAAGGCGAGCACGGGGTCAAGAAGTACACGGACGTCCCCGTCTACAAGCAGAACAACAACCTCTCGGACGAGCTGCTGATCGTGTGCTGGCCCAAGGTGAAGCTCGGGGACCGCGTGTTCGGCCTCGCCACGCATCTCACCGGGCTCATCTCGCAGACCGACGCCGACCGGGAGGGCGTCCCCTACGCCAGCCCGTCCAACAAGCGGCTGGAGATCACCAGCATCGGCTATCCCGACGAAAAGGAGGAGGGCGGCTGGAAGGAACTCTTCCTCGGCCTCGACAAGTGCAATTACCTGAACGGCGAGGGCATCTACACCGCCGTGAACTGGGACGGCGGCATGAGGTCGTGGGGCGGGCGGATGTCCTGCTACCCCACGAACACGGACCCGAAGGACTGCCAGGACGCCATCCGGCGCTTCATGAACTGGTATCAGAACACCTTCATCCTCACCTACTTCCAGAAGGTGGACAACCCGCTGACCCGCCGCCAGATCCAGACCATCCTGAAAAGCGAACAGATCCGTCTGGACGGCTACACGGCCCGCGAGATGATCCTCGGCGGTTCCATCTCCTTCGACGAGACGGACAACCCGGCTACGGATCTCATCGACGGCATCGCCCGTTTCCACCTGCGGATCACCCCGCCGCCCGCCAACCGCGAGATCGACGGCATCTTTGAATTCGACACCGACAACCTGAGCGTGCTGTTCAGCTAACGGGGAAACCATGCATCGTCCTGAACAAAACGTCGCCTACCGCGTGTACTGGCAGGGGAAAGACCTTCTGGGCACGGCCCAGATCGAGATGCCTCAGATTCAGCACATGACCGAAACCCTGAACGGTTCCGGCCTTGCCGGGGAAATCGAGTCCCCGACCATCGGACTCACGCAGTCCATGACCTGCAAGATGACCTTCACGAGTGCGACCAAGGCCATTTTCAGCACGCTGGACTGGACGCTCCAGCCGCTGTTCGAGTGCTACAGCGCCTTGCAGGTCGTGGACGAGTCCACGGGCATCCGCAACTCGGTCCCGTTCCGGCTGAACATCATCGGGCGTTCCAAGAACATGAGCCTCGGCACGCTGGAAATCGGCAAGAAGCACGGCAACGATCTTGAGTTGGAAGTGACTCGCCTTGAAATCCTGCTGGACGGCGAGGAACAGCTCCTCATCGACAAGATCAACTTCATCTACAAGGTGCAGGGCAAGGATCTGCTGGCCGCCGTCCGCGTCCAGATGGGCCTCAACTCCTAACAATTCACGAGGAAACACATGGAAAAGAAACAGGTCAAGCTGCTGGAACCCATCATCGTCGGCGGCGAGGAAGTCACCGAGATCACTATCCGTCGATCCACGGTGGGGGACGAAGAGGACGCTATGGAAATGGCCATCAGGCTCAAGCGCCCGAAGAACTCGGTCACGGTTGAGGTCTGCATGTTCAGCAAGCTCACCAGACTGCCTTACGATGCGATCCGAAGCTTGTATGGACCGGACTACACGGCGTTGCGCGAAGCCCTGAACGAGCTGAACGCCCCGGAGGGCGAGGACCCTACGATGACTCCGGAGACGGATGGGATGCCGGAGAAAAACTTGGAAGACTGAGATCGGGCATGTTGCAGCTCGGACGCTTCAGCAACTGGTCGCGTTCGGACATCCGAGATATGACCCCGGCGGAGTTCGCCGGATATGTTCAGGCCGCCAACGGCATTGCGGAGGATGAGTATGGCTCGTGAATTTGGCGTATCGTTCGCTCTTGGAGCGTCTTTGGACAGCAGCTTCGGCTCCTCGTTCAAAGCCGCCACAGGACAGGTGCGCGGCATCACGCAGTCCATACGGGACATGGAGCAGTCCCCTGTGGGCCGACTCGGGGCCAGTCTGATCAATCAGCAAAAGGCCATCCGGGGAACCCGGTCGGAACTGGACAGGGCGCGCGGCGTGCTGGACGCGCTGCGCGCTCAGGCCGATGCCGCAGGGGGCGCTTCGGGCAGGCTGGCGATTCAGATACGGCAGGCGGAAACGAACGTTTCCGGATTGACCTCCCGTCTGGAGAGGCAGAACGCGGCTTTTGCAGAAACCCGCGCCAGAGCGTCCACGGCGGGCGGCTCCCTACAAGGGCTTATCAGTCAATACCGGCAGCTTCGCGGAGAAATCGAAGCCCAGCGGGTGACGAAAGCCCGGGCCGAATCCGGGCTGGAAGTCGCCCGAGCGGAGGACTCACAAAGAGCGGCCCTGCGCGGCACCTTGGCCGCCACGCCCAGGGACCAGCGCCGAAGCGTCATGGCCACGATGGTTGGAGAGCAGAGCGCGGCCTTGAAAGGATTGGGCACACAACTGCGCGAGGCCCAGCAGCAATTGGCCACGCTGCGCGCCCGTGCCGACGCCGCTGGCGGCGCATCCGGCGCCCTGGGCCGCCAGATCCGGCAGGCTGAGGATTCCGTCGATGCGTTGAACCGACAAGTACGTCTTTCCAGCGCGGCCTTTCGTGAGACGGTGGCTGCCGCTACGGGTGCGGGCGGTTCCGTTCGGGAACTGTCACGGGAGTATCGCGGATTGGCAGAAAACGCTGCTCGGGCGCAACGCATCCAGCAAGCCACACAAGCCAACCGTCAGCGGAGAGACACCCTGCGTTCCCAGCGGGATGACCTGAATGGGCGGTTGATGGGTACCACAGCGCAAGCCGCTACCGTGGCCATGCCCGTCAAGTTGGCTATTGATTATGAATCCAGCATGGCTGGCGTGAAGAAGGTCACGGATTTTGAAGATGCGGACTTTAAGGTCTTCAGTCAGGATTTGCTGGAAATGTCCACCCGACTGCCGGTGACGGCCAAGGGGCTGGCTGAAATTGCCGCAGCCGCAGGTGCGGCAGGCATCAAACAGGATGAACTGCTGGTTTTCTCCGAAGACGCGGCCAAGATGGGCGTCGCCTTTGACATCAGCGCAAGAGAAGCCGGGAATGCTATGACCGGCCTGCGCAATAACTTCAAGCTCAGTCAGGATGGTGTACGTCTGTTGGGCGATTCCATGAATGCGCTTGCCAACAGCATGGATGCCAAGGCTGCGCAGATTGTCGATTTTGCCAACAGAACCGGCGGAACAGCCAAGATTTACAGTTTTACAGGGCAGGAAGTTGCCGCTCTGGGGGCTACGTTTCTCGATGCCAAGGTGGGGGCCGAAGAAGCGTCCACGGCTACCAACGCCATGTTCGTTCGTCTGGGCACGGCGGACACGCTGTCGAAAGACGCCCAGGAAGCGTTTCAGTCGCTCGGTATGAGCGGCGAGGGGATGGCAAAAGCGTTTCGGCAAGACGCCCAAGGCGCATTGCTGCACTTCATGCAGACCGTCGCTAAAAGCAAAGATCCCATGCGGGCGCTCAACGCCATCTTCGGCGCGGAACATGCCCCTAAAATCGCACGTCTGGTCAACAACCTGAATCGCTACGATACGGCTTTGGACAAGGTTTCCACGACTGAAAAATATCGTAATTCCATGCAGCAGGAATATGATACCCGTGCCGATACGACCGCCAACCATATCCAGTTGCTGCAAAACAGCATGACCCGTTTGGGGACCATTGTCGGTGCTACCCTGTTGCCGGTGGTGAGCGCCGTGGCGCGTGGACTGAGCGGCGTGGCGACACAGGCGGGTGACCTTGCCCAGCGTTTCCCACGGACGACCGCCGTGCTCATGACCGGAGCCGCGGTTATAGCCGGGCTTGCCGTGGGCGGGCTGGCTCTGGGACTGATCATCAACGGCGTGCAGACATCGGTAGCCTCTCTTCGCAGCGTCACATTACTGCTGTCCGATTCTCAGCGGCTGGCCACGGCACAGACATGGGCGATGGCCGCGGCAGGCAAGGCATGGGGGGCGGCCAGCCGCATCGCCGGGGCCGGTTCGCGTTTTTTCGCTGGCGGCTTGCGTTCCATTCTTGTTGCGTCCGGCGTGGGGGCATTACTGGTTGCACTGGGCTTTGCCGTGGATTTCGTGATCGAACACTGGGACACCATCGGCCCCGCCCTGAAAGGGATCTGGGATGGCGTCGTGGGGACCATTTCCCAGACTGTGGGCAGCATCATCAATTTTTTCGTGACCGGCTGGGCCTCCGTCACGGATACATGGAACCGTCTGGGCGTCTTCTTTTCCGTGCTCGGCGTCAACCTCCTCAAAGTGTTCGAGCCTGCCATCACGTTCATCACCGGGTTGTTCTCCAGAGCAAAGGACATCTGTCTACAGGTGTGGTCGGGCATCACGGGCTTTTTCAGCGGGCTGTGGGAAGGCGTCACGAGCATGGCGGAAAGTGCGTGGACGTGGATTACGGATGCCGCTTCCACAGCGTGGAATGTCGTGACCGGGCTTTGGAACGGCGTCACGAGTTTCTTTGCCGTCATGTGGGATGGGGTCAGCACTGGCGCCGGCGTCATGTGGGGCTGGATGAGCGGCGCGGCTTCTGGAGCATGGAACGGCATCGTCTCTGTCTGGGAGGGCGCAACGGCCTTCTTCGGCGGCCTCTGTGACGCCATCACGGGCGTGTTCGCCAGTATGTTCCAGTGGCTGCGGGACAGCTTTGATTGGGTTTTCAGTACGATCGACACTGTGAAGTCAGCCGTCAGCCAAGTCACGGGCGCGGTGTCCGACGCGTGGAATACCGCATTCGGAGAAGACGGGAAAACGCCCTCGGAAAAGTCTACTCCCGTGGCATCCGGTGCGCCCAAACCACCCAAAGCCGCGTCCATGTCCACCAGCGGCGAAAAAGCGACTCAGGCTACCGCTCCGGTATCGGAGAATCCAGCCAAGCCATCTTACCAAGAGCGGGCGGATGCCTTGGCAGCGGGTTTGACCGGCAAGTCCTCCAGCGATGCCGGGAAGAAAGGCAAGAAGGGCAAGAAAGGGAAGGGCGCCGGACCCGTCACGGTCGTCTCGCTGGACAGCGGCAACCGATTCAGCACGGTATTCATCCCGGCTGCCTCGAAGAAGGACAAGGATGCATCGAAGCCCGTGGGCGCGTCCGTACTCATGGCTTCCGCATCCGGGCAAAGTCCTGTCGGCGCGAAGTTCGGCCGCGATGCTTTTGCGCCCGTGCTTCCGCAGACGCCGATGTTGCTGGAGCGCAACAAAAAGGCTCCCGCGCAGCGCCAGCCGGAGGCCTCGGGCGACATCCAGATCGTGCAGCATTTCAACATCACGGACGCGGGGAACGTCTCCGCGCTCAAGAAGGAACTCAAGCTGCTGGAGCCTGAGTTCGCCAAACTCGTCCGGCGCGCGCTTGAGAAGATGCGCTCGGACAAGGCGAGGACCGCACATGCCCAGTGAGAAGCGGACGAAGCAGGGACAGGCATGGGATCAACTTGCGAAGGACGCCTACGGCGACGAGCTGCGGCTCGGCACGCTGTTCCCCGAGAACGTTGAGGAGCTGGACGCCCTGATTTTCGGCGGAGACGTGCGCGTGGTCGCGCCGGAAGCGCCGTCCGTGAAGGTGTCCTCCCTGCCCCCGTGGGAGCGTATGTGATGCGCCGCGCAGCCGTGACCATCAGCATCAAGGGACATGACGTGACCCTCGACCTCATGCCGTACCTCGTCAGCCTGACCTACACCGACAAGGCCGACGAGGAACTGGACGACCTCCAGATCGTGCTGGAGGACCGCGAGGGGCTGTGGCAAGGCGACTGGCTCCCGCAGACCGGGGACGTGATCGAGGCGAGCATCCAGACCGAGAACTGGCGGGAGATCGGCGCTGTCGAGGAACTGCCCTGCGGGAAGTTCGAGGTCGACGAGATGGAGCTGGAGTCGAGCGCGGAAGGCGGGGACACCGTGACCGTCAAGGCCGTGCCCGCCGCCGTGAAGTCCTCGCTCATGCTCCAGAAGAAGACCCGCTCGTGGGAGAAGACGCCCATCACCACGGTCATCGCGGATCTCGCCGGAGCTGCCGGGCTGGACACCCTCTACCGGGGGCCTGAGCTGGTCTACGAGCGGGTGGAGCAGCGGCAGGAGAGCGACCTTGAGTTCATGCAGCGCATCACGAGTGAGCAGGGCCTCCGGCTGGCGGTGAAAAGCGACAGGGTGGTCGTGTACGCGGGCCAGACGGCGGATCAGCTGGAGCCCATCGCCATCAAACGGGCGGGGGAGGCCGAACCCGGCGAGGGGCTGGACTTCCAGTCCTTCCGGGCCAAGCGGACGACCGAGGGCATCTATACCCAATGCGTGGTCGGCTACACGAAAGCGGCGGATTCCGAGACGATAGAGACGCAGTACGAGCCGAACATCCCGCCCACGACCGGGCGCGTGCTCTACATCAACAAGCGGATCGAGAATCAGGCGCAGGCCGAGCGCATGGCGAAGGCGGAGCTGCGCGACAAGAACCGCAAGGAGCAGACCGCCTCGCTGTCCGGCATGGGCGACACCCGGTTCCGGGCGGGCACCGTGCTGGACATTCAGGGATGGGGCCGCTTCGATTCGAAATACGTCATCGCCCAGGCGACGCACACGTTCTCGGCGGATGGCGGCTATACGACCAGCCTCGAGCTGGAAAAGGCGCTGGATTACTGATGGATATGAAGATGAACGAACTCGCCCGCGTAGGCTTTGTCGTGTCCCGCCAGCCTGAGAAGTACCGCGTCCGGGTGGAGTTCCGCGACACCGTGACCGCGAAGCTCGTCTCCGGGTGGCTCCCCGTGCTCGTCCCCCGCGCCAGCGCGGACATGGCCTTCGATCTGCCGGACGTTGGGGATCAGGTGCTGTGCCTGTTCCTCGGCAACGGGCTGGAGGAGGGCTTCGTGCTCGGCTCCATGTACGGGGCGCAGATGCCGCCCGTGTCGAGCGGCGACAAGTTCCACCGGACGTTCAGCGACGGCACGACGCTTGAGTACGACCGCGCCGCGCACAAACTCAGGGCCTCGGTCAGAGGCGACGTGGAGGCCAGCGTGACCGGAAATGTTGAAGTGACGCTTCAAGGAAGCGGCAAGGTGACGGCTGGCGGCGCGCTGGAGCTGACCTCGGCGGCGAAGAGCGGCCTGAACTCGCCCGCGCTCTCGATGGGCGGGTCCGGAGGCGGGGGGACGGAGGCCGCGACGCAGGGGAACATCCGGCATCGCGGCAACATAACCGTCACCGGGGGCGACGTGACCGTGAACGGCATTTCCTTCCTCGCCCATGTCCACGACTGTCCGCACGGCGGGACCACCGGAGCGCCCAAATGATGTACCAGGGCGTCCTTGGCACCTTCTTTTTCACCGTGACCGACGCGGAGGTGGCGACGTTCCGCGACCTCAAGCAGCAGCGGGAAATCCAGTTTGCCGAGCACAAATGCGTGTCCGGGCTTCCGAAGGTGCAGCACACGGGCCGCAATCTGGACACACTCAGCCTGACCGTCCAGCTTTTCCCGCTGACGCCGCTGGCGTTCACCGTGGACATGCGGATCGACGCCCTGCGCGAGCTGGCGGTGCTCGGCGAGGAGGTGCCGCTCGTGCTCGGCCTGACCTACTACGGCCTGTACGTGCTCAAAAGCGTTGAGGTGCAGCACCGGATTTTCCACAACGGCGTGACCATGAGCGCCGAAATAGCCCTGAACCTCACGGAGTATAATTGATGGAACTGACCGTGGACATGAGCGTGCCCGCGTCCGTGGAAATCGGCGCGACGGGCCTGCGCGGTCTGGCGCAGGAAATCCGCACGGCGCTGGCCACACGTAAGGGAAGCGTACCGCTCGACCGGGATTTCGGCCTGTCGTGGGAGCTGATCGACCTGCCGCTGCCCGAGTCGAGGCCCCTGCTCGTCGCGGAGATAGGGCGGGGGCTGGAGCGCTGCGTCCCGCGCATCAAGGTCAAGAGCGTGGCGTTCAAGGCGGACACGTCCGGCGCGGCTGACGGGAAGCTGACGCCCGTGGTCACGGTCGAAATCCGCAAGGAGTACCTGAATGACTTTCGCTGATCTTTCGGGCCTGCCGTCCGTCTCTTTTGCGCCGCAGAGCGCCGGGGAGACGGAGACGGCGATCATCACGGCGTATGAGGCCATCGCCAAGGCGACGCTCCAGCCGGGCGACCCCGTGCGCCTGTTTCTGGAATCGTTGGCCTACATCCTTTCGGTCCAGAACGGCCTGATCGATCTGGCGGGCAAACAGAACCTCCTTGCCTACGCGCGGGGCGGGCATCTCGACCATCTCGGCGCGCCGATGGGCGTGCTCCGCATCCAGCCGCAGCCCGCCCGGACGACCGTGCGTTTCGGCGTCGACGGGGCGCTGGCCTTCGCCGTGCCCATCCCTGCGGGGACGCGCGTGACCACGCAGTCCGGCGGGGTCATGTTCGCCACGCTGTCCGACGCCGTGCTTCCCGCGGGGGAGCTTTTTGTCGAAACGTCCGCGAAGGCCACGGAAGCGGGGGCCTCGGGCAACGGCCTGTTGCCGGGCCAGATATGCCGCCTCGTCGATCCGCTGCCGTACATCACGCGGGTGAGCAACCTGGCCACCACGCTTTCCGGCTGTGACGAGGAGGGGGACGAGCGGTTCCGCGACCGCATCCGCATGGCTCCGGAGAGCTTTTCCGTTGCCGGGCCGAACGGCGCGTATGAAGCGCGGGTCAAGGCGGTGAGCGCCGACATCAGCGCGGTGAGCGTCACCTCCCCGACGCCGGGCATCGTTGACGTCCGCTTTGTCATGACGGACGGGGAACTGCCGGACGAGGCCATGATCGAAGAGGTGGAGAACGCGCTGACGCCCAAGGACGTGCGCCCGCTCACCGACAAGGTGCTCGTCGGGTCGCCGGAGACGGTGGAGTACGCGCTTGCCGGGAAGTGGTTCCTGTCGTCGTCCGACTCCACGCTGCTGGCCTCGATCACGAAGGCCGTGGACGCCGCTGTGGAAGGATACCGCCTTTGGCAGCGGTCGAAGCCGGGGCGGGACATCAACCCGGACGAGCTGATCGCCCGGATGCGGAACGCCGGGGCCAAGCGCGTGGAACTGGCGACACCCGTTTTCCAGCGGCTCACCGAGACGCAGATAGCGCGCGAGACGTCCGTGGCCATGACGTTCGGCGGGGTTGAAGATGAGTAGCCGGCGCATCGGTTCCACGCCGTTCCTTGAGCTGCTCCCGGATTCCATCGCTGGCGATCCGGCGATCCGGGCGGCGGCCGACGCGCTGGACGGGCTGCTTGTGCCGTCCGTGAAGGCCATCCCGTCGCTGCTGCTGTACGCGCGGCTCTACGGCAAGGAGCCGGACCTGCTGCCGCCCCTGCGCCGCCTTGCGGAACAGGCCGGGGGCTTACGGGCGCTTGAGGAGCCGCTGCTGGATCTGCTGGCGTGGCAGCTCCACGTCGACAACTACGACATCGCCCGGACCTACGCGGAGCGGCTGGAGATGGTGAAGACGTCCATCGCCGTGCACCGCAAAAAGGGGACGCCGTGGGCCGTGGAAACCGCCGTGACCGCCGCCCTCGGCAACGTCGAGACGACAGTGACGGAATGGTACGACTACGAGGGCGGCCAGCCGTACCATTTCAAAGTGTTGGTGACGCTGTTCGAGCAGGGCATCGTCGCCGACGACATCAACCGCGCCCGCCAGATCATCCTCGAAACGAAAAACACCCGTTCGCACCTCGACCACCTCGGCATCACCGTGGCGCTCGGCAGCAACTGCGAAACGCGCTTCGGGGCCGTGCTCGGCATGGGGAACACCATGACCATCTGGCCCGAAGAAATCACGGACTTGGAACAGGAACTTTCGCTGAACACGGGCGCCGTCGCCCACTGGCAGCACATTTTGACCATCGCACCGGAGGAGATATGAGCCAACAATTCCGCACCGTAACGACGAACGCCGGACGCAACGCCGTCAGAGAGGCGCTGACGCAGGGCAAGACCGTCAAGCTCTCGCATATGTCCGTGGGCGACGGCGGGGGCAACCCCGTGACGCCGCTTTCCACAATGACGAAGCTCGTGAACGAACGGTTCCGCGCCCAGATCAATGACATCGTGCTTGATCCGGCCACCCCGGATCTGTTCACCGCCGAGCTGTTCATCCCGCAGGCCGAGGGCGGCTGGTACATCCGCGAAGTGGGACTGTGGATGGATGACGGGACGCTGTTCGCCGTGGGCAACACGCCGCTGACCGAGAAGCCGGATATCAGTTCCGGCGCGGCAACGGATCTGCTTGTGCGGCTCATCATCCGCGTCCTCGATGCGGCCACGGTTTCCATCGAGATCGACCCGGCGCAGGTGCTGGCGACGCGGGAGTACGTCGACCGCAAGCTCGACGCGCACAACAAGGACGGCGGGGCGCACGAGACACTGGCCCGCAAGAGCGTGCAGATCAAGGCCGGGACGGGGCTCACGGGCGGCGGCACGCTCGAAGCCGACCGGACGCTGACCGTCAAGTACGGCAACACGGCGGGCACGGCGTGTCAGGGCAATGACGTGCGCCTTGCCGACGCTCGGACGCCAAAGCCGCACAAGGCTACGCACCAGACCGGAGGTTCGGACGCCATCACGCCAGCGGACATCGGGGCTGCGGCCAAGACGATTCAGATCAAGCCGGGCACGGGCCTCAGTGGGGGCGGCACTCTCGAAGCGGATCGGACCCTGACGGTCAGCTATGGCACGGCTGCGGGCACAGCGTGCCAAGGGAACGACGCCCGTCTGAGCAATGCCCGGACGCCCACGGCACACAAAGCCACACACAAGACCGGGGGCACGGATGCGCTCACTCCTGCGGATATCGGTGCTGTCCCGACGACCGTTCAGGTTATCACCGGAACCGGGCTCTCCGGAGGCGGTTCGCTTACGGCGAACCGGACGCTGGCAGTCACCTACGGTACGGCTGCGGGCACGGCTTGTCAGGGAAACGACGCTCGTCTGAGTAATGCCCGGACGCCTACGGCACACAAGACCACACACAAGACCGGGGGCACGGACGCCTCACTCCTGCGGATATCGGCGCTGTCCCGACGACCGTTCAGGTTATCGCCGGAACCGGGCTCTCCGGAGGCGGTTCGCTTACGGCGAACCGGACGCTGACGGTCAAGTACGGCACTGGTGCGGGTACGGCGTGTCAAGGGAACGACGCCCGCGTGACAGCTTCAGAAGCCTTCCGGCTTTCCATGATCGGCGTCCCGCGCTACTGGCGCTCCACGACCCTGCCCGCCGGACACGTCTGGGCGAACGGCGACCTCGCGTTGTTCGCGGACTGGCCCGAACTGAAAAAGATATACGATGCCGGAGGGTTCGCAGGGATGTTGCTGGCGTATAACGCGAACTCCGCCACCATCGCAGCTAACCTCGGAAAATGGAGACCAAATGCTGCTCAA
>ENA-UEPH01000981-UEPH01000981.1-human-gut-metagenome-genome-assembly--contig:-NODE-981-length-30402-cov-21.475021_pt1 | contig 30402 bp, 24 predicted proteins | sample MGYA00242891_ERZ507898 | MGnify/ENA primary metagenome ERZ507898 (study PRJEB26167, sample SAMN06115411) | human gut metagenome | host: Homo sapiens | place: China:Guizhou | collected 2014-10-15...
ATGGCCTCCTTGATGACCTCCTTCGTGTCCGTCAAGGCGTCCATATTGCTCATTTTCGTGTGGAGATGCAGCTCCACGCGCTTCACCGGGGCGGTATCCTGCCGTTCCTCGTGCTGGATAACGTTGATGTGGTAGGGATTGAGCTGAATGTCCTTGCCGTCCCAGGTAGGCTCCATCTTGCCCTGAACGCACAGCCACATACCGGGATTGATCTTCCCATCCAGGCCCTTGGCTTCCTTTTCCGTCAGGTTTTTATGGACGGCCACGGAGCTGGTGTAGTCCGTCATCTCCACATGGAGCCGCCACATACCGGGCCGCCGGGTCTCCACACATTCCACGGAGAACACCTTGCCGCTTACCGTGGCATTGCCCATTTTCAGATCCAGCGTCTTCATTTCCACGGGCTTGACCTTGATGGGGTTGCCCATCAGGACCGGCCCTGATGGACCTCCCCCGGACGGGGCGGACGGCGCGGCCGCTGCCTTCCGCTGCGAGGGCAGCTGTTCCTCCTTCAGCGTGACCCGGAATCGCACCTCGTTCAGTCCGTAGCCGTTACGGATGGCGCTGTTCAGCTCGTCCAGATCCGACGGCTCCAGAGGGTGCTTCACGATCATCGCCAGCTCCATAGAGAGGGTATCCTGATGGATGCAGGCGCTGGCGATCACCGCCCCCAACAGCTTTAGCCGCAGCTCCGGGGAGAGCTGCAGCTGCGCAAATAATTCAAAAAACGGTATCTCTCTCGACATGCGTCCTTCTTTCCCCTATCTTATGTAAAAGCTGCTTACAGCCTTTCAATTTCCTCCATCAATGCGTCTACAAGCCGCTCCTGAGGCACCTTGTAAAGGATCTCTCCTTTGCGGAAAACCAGTCCCTCACCGTTGCCTCCCGCAATACCCACATCGGCGGCAGAGGCCTCTCCGGGACCGTTGACGGCGCAGCCCATCACCGCCACGGTGATGTTTTTCGTACAGTTCATCAGACGACGCTCCACTTCCTCCGCCATAGGGATCAGGTCGATCCGGGTGCGGCCGCAGGTGGGACAGGCGATGAGATTCACGCCCTCTTTCCGCAGACCTGCCGCCCGCAGGATCTTTTTGGCAGCGTAGATCTCCTCCACCGGGTCCGCCGTCAGGGTCACCCGAATGGTATCGCCGATGCCCATGCACAGCAATCCACCGATGCCCATGGCAGACTTCACCATACCCATAGAGGGCGTTCCGGCCTCGGTGACGCCCAGATGCAGCGGGTAGTCCGTCTGCTGGCTCAGCAGCGTGTAGGCCCGCATGGTCAGCGGCACGTCGGAGCATTTCACGGAAATGCAGATATCGTCAAAATCGAACCGGTTCAGCAGCCGGACATGGCCCATGGCGCTCTCTACCAGCGCCTCGGCGGTCACACCGCCGTACTTGGCCCGCAGCTCCTTTTCCAAAGAGCCGCCGTTGACGCCGATGCGGATGGGGATGTTCTTTTGGCGGCAAATGTCCGCCACGGCCTTGACCTTCTCCTCCCCGCCGATGTTGCCGGGGTTGATCCGCAGGGCGTCGATCCCCCGCTCGGCGCACATCAGCGCCAGCTTGTAGTTGAAGTGGATGTCTGCGATCAGGGGAATAGCGATCTGCTCCTTGATCTTGTCTACCGCCTTGGCAGCGTCCTCGTCCGGCACCGCCACCCGGATGATCTCGCATCCGGCATCCTCTAATGCGTGAATCTGGGCCACAGTAGCGGCCACATCGTCGGTTTTCGTATTGCACATGGACTGGATGGACACGGGGGCACCGCCGCCCACAGCCACCTTGCCAACCATCAATTTCTTTGTCATATTGATCGCCTACTTTACCAATTTGAATACATCCTGGAATGTTACCAGCAGCATAAAGCCCATCAGCAGGACAAAGCCCGCCGTGTTGATGGCCGCCTGATATTTCTCCGGTACCTTCCGCTTGAACAGCGCCATAGAAACCGCGTCCACCAGCAGGAAGAAGATCCGTCCGCCATCCAGCGCCGGCAGGGGCAGCAGATTCATCACCGCCAGATTTACGGCGATCAGCGCCGCGAAATAGGCGATGCTCTCCGCCGCAGCCAGCAGGCCGTTCTGGTCATTCTGTTCCGCCGTTTCCTGAGCCTCGGTGCCCACGTCCTTGATGGTGGTCACAATGCCCACCGGCCCGCTGAGGTCATTGAGTCCGGCCCCGCCGGTAACAAGCTGGCCCAGACTGAACCACACAAGCTGCACGAAGTCCATGGTCTGATACCAGGTGTAGCGGATGCGGTTGGATACGGTGGCCGGGACAGACAGCCGTCCCACATACAGGCCGAAGCCCTGATAAGGCTCCCCCTGCTGGTCGGTGCAGGTCTGCCGGGCGACGTTTTCCATCAGAATATGCCGCCCGGCACGGACAACCTCGATGTCCGCCGTGTCGCCGGAATAGCTCAGAAACATCTGGGCGTCGCCGCTGAAATAGGTGCGCCAGCCGTTGATCTTATAGATCTGGTCCCCGGCCTGTAAACCGTTTTCCCCGGTCCGGGACACCTCCGGAGCAAGGCCTGTGATCCCGTCCACAAAGAAGGTCCCGGCGCTGCTGAACAGGATCGCCACGATCAGCAGTCCCGTCAGGAAATTCATGAAAGCACCGGCGGCTAAGATCACGAATTTTTTCCAGAAGCCCTGACGGGTGAAGGCCCGGGCGCTGCCCGTGTCTCCGTCCTCCCCCTCCATGGCGCAGTAGCCGCCGATGGGCAGGATGCGGAAGGAATAGGCTGTCTCCCCCTTCTTCCGGTGCCAGACGGCTGGCCCCATGCCGATGGAAAACTCGTTGACCTGTACGCCGCAGAGCTTCGCCGCCAGAAAGTGGCCCAGTTCATGCACTGCGATGAGTACGCCGAAAATCAGGATCGCCGCCAGGATGTAGACAAAGCTCATGAATGTCTCCTTGCAAATGCGGACTGCACAGCCTCGCGGGCCGCGTGATCCGCTGATAAAATGTCCTCCAGCGAGGGGGCCTGCGTCACCGGGACGGCCGCCCGCGCCGCCGCAACCAGGTCGGAAATGTCATAAAAACCAATTTTTTCCGCCAAAAACAGACGGACGGCTTCTTCGTTGGCGCCGTTCAGAATGGCGCAGGCCGTGCCGCCTGCCTCGGCCGCCTCCTCCGCCAGACGGAGGCAGGGGAAAGTCTCCCGGTCCGGCTCCAGAAAAGTCAGGGGCGGGCTGTTCAAAAGGTCCAGCGGCGGCGCCGGGTTCTCCCCCCGCGCCGGGTAGGTCATGGCGTAGCGGATGGGCAGTCGCATATCCGGCGTACCCAACTGGGCGAGAACGGCTCCGTCCTTAAATTCCACCATGGAGTGAACGATGCTCTGCGGATGCACCATGACGGACACCTGCGCCAGCGGCAGACGGTACAGCCGCATGGCCTCGATGACCTCCAGCCCTTTGTTCATCAGCGTGGAGCAGTCCACGGTGATCTTGGGGCCCATCGTCCAGTTGGGGTGCCGCAGGGCGTCGGCCTTAGTCATGCGTCCCACCTCGTCCCGGCCCATCCCCCGGAAGGGCCCACCGGAGCAGGTCAGGATCAGCCGCCGGATCTCCCGGCGGTCGGCACAGCCCTGTAAGCACTGGAAGATGGCGGAATGCTCACTGTCCACCGGCACGATCTCCGCACCGCAGCGGTCCGCCTCACTCATCACCAGTTCACCGGCGCAGACCAGCGTTTCCTTATTGGCTAAGGCGATACGCTTTTTCTCCCGGATGGCAGCCAACGTGGCCTTCAATCCCACCATGCCAACCACGGCAGTGACCACCGTTTCCGCCTCCGGGATCACGGCGGCGTCCACCAGAGCATCTGTACCAGCCAACACCTTTACAGACGTGTCCTGCAAGCGAACTGCCAGTTCCTTTGCGGCTGCTTCCTCCGTCATCACCGCCAGGCGGGGACGGAACTTCCGGCACTGTGCCTCCATTCGCTCCACGTTGGAATTGGCGGTCAGTGCCGCCACCCGCAGGCCCAGCTGTTCCGCCACATCCAGAGTCTGACGGCCGATGGAGCCGGTGGAGCCCAATATTGAGATCGTATTCATCATAGTATGTCCTCTATGTCTCTTAAAGCATACCCGCGCACACAAACAAATAGATCCACGGAGAGATAAACAGGGTGGAATCGAACCGATCCAGCATTCCGCCGTGGGTCAGGAAAATGTGGCTGTAATCCTTTACCCCCGCCTCCCGCTTGATGAGGGACATGGCGAGATCGCCCAATTGCCCGATGGCGTTGGTCACCAGACCGGCCAGGATCAGATTCAGGTAGTTCGGCTCATAGCCCAGCCACAGCCGGGCCACCACGCCCCAGAGCACCAGCCCCAAGGCGCTGCCGATCAATCCGGCGACAGAACCCGCCCACGTCTTGTGGGGGCTGACCGCCGGGGCCATTTTCCGTTTTCCGAACAGCATCCCGCCGTACATGGCAAAGCTGTCTCCCAGAAAGGCCACGCAGAATGGCAGCAGTACATACATCTTGCCGTACAATCCGTCCATTCGCAGCAGGAAAATGGCGCTGTACATCATGGGGAACACTGTGCCGCCCATCATCGCTGTGGCAACATCGGCAAAGGGCATGGCGTTGGGCGTTCCGTAGTCCTTGACGGCAACGAAAAACAGGGCCGTCACCAGCGCCAGCGGCACGCACAAAATGCGGATCATGCCCACGGACTGATAACTGTCATAAAACTGCCAGGTATGCGCGTCATAGATGACCCATTCCTGCGCCACGGCAGCCAGAATGGTAAACGCGTAGACACACTTGGGCACTTTCTTTCCCGCCGTGTGCAGCAGCTCATAGGCCGCGGCAGCGGCAATGCCGCACACCACGATCACCGTCACCCAGTCCGGACACAGCAGCAGCGCCGCCAGCAGCAGCGGCAGGCCAATGATGACCACCAACCATCTTTGCAACATAGAATTTCAGTCCTTTCAACACCTGTAAGGGCTTATTTCTTCACACCGCCGAACCGGCGATCCCGGCTCTGGTAGGCGGCGATTGCCTTGTCCAGCTCCTCCTCATCGAAGTCCGGCCAGAGGGCATCCGTGTAATAAAACTCGGAATACGCACACTGCCACAGGAGGAAGTTGCTCAGCCGCTGCTCCCCGCTGGGGCGGATGATCAGCTCCGGGTCCGGAATGCCGGCAGAGTCCAGATAGGTGGAAAACAGCGTTTCGTCCAGGTCCTCCGGCTTCCGCTTCCCTTCCGCACACTCCGCCGCAAACCGGCGGACAGCCCGGAGGATCTCATCCCGGCCGCCGTAGTTCAGACAGACATTGGCTTGAAAATCGTCCTTGGACAAATGCTCCGTGATCTCGTCCGTCTCGTGGGCCAACGCCCGCAGCTCCGGTGCGATGGGCGTCATGTCTCCAAAGAAGTGGAGGCGGATATGGTCCCGCTCCATGGTATCCACAGCCTCCAGCAGGTACTTCTTCAAAAGCGCCATGATAGCGGAGACCTCTGTCTCCGAGCGCTTCCAGTTTTCCGTGGAAAAGGCGTAGACCGTCAGGTACTTGACGCCGATGTTCTTGCAGTAGGTGGCGATCCGGCGGAAGGTCTCCGCCCCCGCCTTATGTCCCGCGGTGCGCGGCAACCCCCGTTGGGTGGCCCAGCGGCCATTGCCGTCCATAATAATCGCAATATGGCGAGGTGGGCTGGCAGCCCACCCCGCCGTATGCAGCGTGTTTCGTGTCTCGCTCATCAAATCTCCATCAGTTCCTTTTCCTTGCGGGCCAGCAGCTCGTCGATCTTCTTGCTGCTGTCATCCGTCAGCTTCTGAAGATCCTTTTCTGCCTGCTTCAGATCATCCTCGGTGATCTCGGAAGCCTTTTCCTTCTTCTTGAAGGACTCCATGGCATCCCGGCGGATGTTGCGGATGGCCACCTTGCCGTTTTCCGCGTACTTGCGGATCTGCTTGACCAGCTCCTTACGGCGCTCCTCCGTCAGCTGAGGGAAGTTCAGACGGATATTCCGGCCGTCATTCTGGGGATTGATGCCCAGATCGGAGTTCAGAATGGCCTTTTCGATGGATTTCAGCGCAGAACCGTCCCACGGAGAGATCTGCAAAATCCGGGGGTCCGGGGTGGAGATCGCCGCGATCTGCTGAATAGGGGTGGGGGTGCCGTAGTAATCCACCATGATGCGGTCCAGCACGGCGGCATTGGCACGGCCTGCCCGGACGGAAGCAAAGTCCGCGGCGGCAGAGTCGATGCTCTTATTCATTTTTTCCTCGTAGATCTTGTAATCGTCTTTCAACATAGCTTGGTTCCTTCCTTTCGCGCCTTTATTCTTTTACGATCGTGCCTACGTTTTCGCCGCAGAGAGCCCGGATGATATTCTCCGGATCCTTCAGGGCAAAGAGCAGCACGGGAATGTGGTTATCCATAGAAAGAGAGGTTGCGGTGGTGTCCATCACCATCAGATGCTGGGCCAGCACTTCATCATAGGAAATGCTGTCATACTTGACGGCGGTGGGGTCCTTCACTGGGTCGGCGCTGTACACGCCGTCCACGTTCTTGGCCAGCAGAATCACGTCCGCGTCGATCTCAGCCGCCCGCAGTACTGCTGCCGTGTCTGTGGAGAAATAGGGGTTGCCGGTACCGGCGCCGAAGATGACCACGCGTCCCTTTTCCAGATGCCGGATTGCCCGGGAACGGATGTACGGCTCCGCGATGGCCCGCATCTCAAGGGCGGTCTGCACCCGGACGGGGATGCCCTTCTGCTCGCAGACGTCCGCCACCGCCAGACAGTTCATAACCGTAGCCAGCATACCGATGTGATCGGCACGGGTCCGCTCCATTTTGCCGCCGCCGCTGTTCTTGGCGCCACGCCAGAAGTTGCCGCCGCCGACGACCAGACCCACCTGAACGCCCATGTCCAGGCACTTCTTGATGACGTCGCACACCTGACCAATGACCTCAAAATCCAGACCGGAATGCTTGTCTCCCGCAAGGGCCTCGCCGCTGATCTTCAATAGGACACGATGATATACCGGTTTTTCCATAATGACCTCCTGTGGCATATGTTATCAGTGTCTATTTTACCTTATTTTCCGTCGTTTGGAAAGGGGGTATCCGAAGATTTTCGCAGGAAAATTCCATGACCGGTTTTTGTTGGAATTCCGGTCTTTTTTCCGCCCGCAACCGATAGTTGACAGCCGGGTGGTAGCCAATAGCAGCCCCGTATGGTATACTGAAGTCGAAATTTCACCGATACCCCCTATGGAAGGAGGACGCGATATGACACTTGGACAGCGCATCAGCCTGTATCGAAAAAAGCTGAATATTTCTCAGGAGGAGCTGGGTGCCCGATTGGGCGTCAGCCGTCAGGCCGTCAGCAAATGGGAGACCGACCTCTCTGCCCCGGATCTGAACAACCTGATCGGACTGGCCCGGGAGCTGGGCGTTTCCGTGGCGGAGTTGACGGAAACGCCGGAGGAACCGGTGCCGCCGAAAAACGCCGGCAAAAAGTGGTGGTTCCTCCTGAGCGTATGCGTTCTGCTACCGGTTCTGATTGCCGGGTTCCTTCTCTACCGGGCCAGCCAGCCGTTTCTGGGACAGGTAGGTGATCTGGCGCGGCCCGTATCGGACTTCTATTTAGAATGGCAGGTCCCCCGGCTTGACGGCCGGGAATGGTACGAATTTCTGACCTTGGGAACTCAGACGGAGCCCTTTCCCTTTCACACCTCCCTCCATCTGACGGCCCCGGAGAAGATCGTCACGGAGGGCACGGACCTCCATTTGGCCGCCGTCCACCACGCGGTCTGCGGCGGGCTGTATGTGGACTACATCCACCTTCAGGCCGACCCGGAGCAGGGGCAGGCCGCCGGGGATACCATCTGCCGCATTTCCACCATGGCCCCCGGCTTCTGGACGCCCCGTGGCATCAGCGTCGGTAACGAAAAATCCTTTGTAGTGGACGCCTATCACTCTGGCAAGGAGGATCAGGCGGAAGGAACGCTGCTGTACGGTCTCAAGGAGGCGGATGGGTATTCGCTGGTTCCCCATGACTATCTGTATATCTGGAGCGCCTTTGAGGAGGGCCGCGGCTATCAGACGATCTATTTCTTCATAAAGGATGGCCTGGTGGCGGGCATCTCCATGGAGCTGATGCAGGATATGGGAGACTTCTACGCCGCCGCCAACAATACCTCCACCTTCCCGGTGGATGAAAACGGCGACCCGGACTTCTCCCACCGGCAGGACCTTCCGCAGGAGCCGGTAGACGCTACCCGGCAGGTCTATATTGCGTGGAACCAGCTTGTAACCAATGAAAACCTCTCCGCCGAGGAGCGGTATGCCTACCGCCGGGATGTTTTCACCAACCTGCCGGCTATGGATTGGCAGGAATTCGGGAAACTGGGCAGTACGGACGATAATTTTACCACATCAGAGGCATTTATGTCATGGCTGGCGGGCCAAGAGAGCTATTCTGACTCCGAAATACTTCACATTCAATGGGGCTGCACCGCAAAGGGACTGGATGGAGCCTATTCAGAAAGCTATGATGAAATTCTCGGCAACGCCCTTTTCTATGATCCAGTTACTTACGCAAAAATGCTGGCCTATCCTGGAGTGATGGACGATGAAACCAGATGCTTTGCTATCACAGGGGCCGCCTTTTACGGGGAGCTGTTCCCGGAGCAGGAACAGACCGCCGCCAAGTCTCTGGACGCCGCCATCAGTGCCAACACCCTGACGGCAGAAGAAACCGGTTGGGCCAAGCTGCTGCGGTATTATCTGGTGACCCCCAGCGAGGACGGCAGCTTTGCCGACTATCCCAAGGCCCCGGCAGAGCTGGAAAACTGACCATGCTTGCCGCTCCCCGCTCAAAAGACCGATCCAACACGGGCAAAACTACGAAACCGTCCCCATGTTTGGCTCTGCCAAACACGGAGGCGGTTTCTCTGACGGATCTTGATTTCTGCCGTCATCGTGATCGAAGCAAAAAGGACAGCCGCAATGCGGCTGTCCTTTTTCAGACGATATTCGGTGTTGGGCTTAGCCCTTGACCATCTTGGCGATCTCCTCAGCGAAGTTCTCCTGCTTCTTCTCGATGCCTTCGCCCTTCTCAAAGCGGATGGCATCCACGAAGGTGATCTTGCCGCCCAGCTTCTTGGCAGCGTCAGCGATATACTGCTCCACGGAGCCGGTGAACACATCGCCGCGGACAAACTCCTGCTGCAGCAGGCAGTTCTCGGAGTAGAACTTGTTCATCTTGCCCATGACGATCTTCTCGCGTACCTGCTCGGGCTTGCTGGCCATCTTGGGATCGTTCTCCATCTGGACCATCATGATCTTCTTTTCCTCGTCCAGCACGTCCTGAGAAACCTGAGACTTGTCCCAGAAACGGGGATTCAGAGCGGCGATCTGCATGGCAACGTCCTTACCCACGGCGGTGGCGTCAATATCGCCCTCCACCTTCAGGTTCACCAGCACGCCGATCTTGCCGCCGGCATGGATATAGGGAACGGAAACGCCCTCAGTGAAGATGGCGAAGCGGCGCACCTTGATGTTCTCGCCGATGACGAGGACCATCTCCTGCTGCTGCTGCTCAACAGTCAGGTCGGTGCCGTTGTACTTGCAGGCCATCAGGGCCTCCAGGTCGGCGGGCTTGTTGGCGGCCACGGTAGCGGCAACCCCCTTGACAAAGTCCACGAACTTCTCGTTCTTGCCCACGAAGTCGGTCTCGGCGTTGACCTCGACAACCACGCCCACGCCGTCAATCACAGCGGCATAGGCCATGCCCTCGGCAGCAACACGGCCAGCCTTCTTGGCGGAGGCGGCCAGGCCCTTTTCACGCAGGAACTCAACAGCCTTGTCCATGTCGCCGTCGGAAGCGGTCAAAGCCTTCTTGCAGTCCATCATGCCCACGCCGGTCATTTCGCGCAGGGTCTTTACATCAGCAGCGGTAAAAGCCATAATCTTTTTCCTCCAATTTATATAGTATCGGAGCTTGCGCTCCCGCAGAGTCTTGGTTTATTCGGCAGCGGGGGCCTCAGCGGCCTCGTCCATCTGCTCGCCCTGCTTGCCCTCCAGCATGGCGTTGGCCATGACGGAAGCGATCAGCTTGATGGCGCGGATGGCGTCATCGTTGCCGGGGATCACATAGTCGATCTCGTCGGGATCGCAGTTGGTATCGGCGATGGCCACCACGGGGATGCCCAGCTTGTGAGCCTCAGCAATGGCGTTGCGCTCCTTGCGGGTATCCACGATGAACAGAGCGCCGGGCAGCTTCTTCATGTCCTTCACGCCGCCGAGATACTTCTCCAGCTTCTCGATCTCGCCCAGATGCTTCATGACTTCCTTCTTGGGCAGCATGTCGAAGGTACCGTCAGTCTGCATGGTCTTCAGCTGGTTCAGACGGTCCACGCGGGTACGCATGGTCTTGAAGTTGGTCATCATGCCGCCCAGCCAACGAGCGTTGACATAGTACTGACCGCAGCGGGTGGCCTCTTCCTTGATAGCCTCCTGAGCCTGCTTCTTGGTGCCGACGAACAGCAGAGACTGGCCGTTCTCAGACAGCTGACGGACGAAAGCGTAAGCCTCCTCCAGCTTCTTCACGGTCTTCTGCAGGTCAACGATATAGATACCGTTGCGCTCGGTGTAGATATAGGGAGCCATCTTGGGGTTCCAGCGACGGGTCTGGTGACCGAAATGGACGCCTGCCTCCAGCAGGGACTTCATGGATACGACACTTGCCATTGTTTGATTTCCTCCAAAAATTTAGTTTGTACCTCTGGCTGTTTCCTCCCCTCTGCTAACCCGTTTTTTACAAATGGGCACAAACAAAGAGTCCGCAGCCATGCGGAATGCTGAATTATCATAGCACAATGTGAAACGGATTGCAAGAATTATTTCCAAAAAATACGTGAAATTTTCGGCGTTTCTCCGAAAATTCCACGTTGAGCTGTTTTTTATCAGAATTTTTTCCGCCGGCGGCGTTCCAGCGCCGGGTCCCGGTGCTGGGCGGGCTTGTCGATGAGGATGATGTCATCCCCGATCCGCTGGATGCTGTCCCACGGGACGTAGTACTCCTCTCCCCTGCCGAACAGCCCGAAAAAACGGGCGGGACCGTAGACGATCAGGGCTGCCGTCTGGCCGTCCGGCATCCGGAGGTCCGCGTCCCCCACAAAGCCCAGCCGCCCGCCGTCCGTAATGTTGATGACCTCTTTCCGCCGCAGTTCCCGTATCCGCATCTACGCCGCCCCCTTTCAAAAAATGGTATGCCGATCCGGGACTGTCCTATGCCGCCGGAATCGGCAAAAACCTCCCGTATAGGAAAAACGCGGCAGGGGCATACTGACTCCGTCGAGCTTAACGGCAGGAGGCGGATATATGCAGGGGAAAGTGGAGATCGCGGGGGTCAACACGGCAAAGCTGAAGGTCCTGAAAAGCAGTGAGACCATGGAGCTGCTCCGCCGCAGCAAGGCCGGGGACCGGCAGGCCCGTGAAGAGCTGATCGAGGGGAATCTGCGGCTGGTGCTGTCGGTGATCCAGCGGTTCGCGGGGCGAGGTGAAAGCGTGGACGATCTGTTTCAGGTTGGCTGCGTTGGGCTCATCAAGGCCATTGACAATTTCGATATTTCTCAGCCGGTAAAGTTTTCTACCTACGGTGTGCCCATGATCGTAGGCGAGATTCGCCGCTACCTCCGGGACAACAGCGCCATCCGGGTCTCCCGCTCCATGCGGGACACCGCCTACCGGGTCTTGCAGGCCCGGGAACACCTCATGGCGGAAAACCAGAAAGAGCCGACGGTGGAGGAGATCGCCAAGGTGCTGGATATTCCTCGGGAGGAGGTTGTCTTTGCCATGGACGCCATCGTGGACCCGGTCTCTCTGTACGAGCCGATCTATGACAGTGGCGGGGATGCCATCTGCGTCATGGATCAGGTCAGCGACACGAAAAACACAGATGAGCGCTGGACAGAGCGCATCGCCTTGAAGGATGCCATGAAGCTGCTGGACCCACGGGAGCGGCGCATCCTGTCCCTGCGGTTCTACGAGGGCAAGACCCAGATGGAGGTCTCCGCCGAGGTGGGCATCTCTCAGGCGCAGGTGAGCCGGTTGGAAAAAGGGGCTATCAACACCATCCGCAAGCACTTATAGGAGAAAAACCGCCGGAGCGCTGCTCCGGCGGTCAATTCTGTATTCCACCGCGCGGTTGCAAGCGAAACGAAACGGTTTTTGAGCATTTTCTTCTGTTTTCGTTTGACCTTTTCTGTCAAAGCGTGTAAAATGGGGCAAAATCATGTTGAGGAGTTCCTGCAAATGGATATGCAAAAAATTCTGGAATACCGCAACAGCCGCAACCGCTTCTGTCAACGGGTCGGCATCACGGTAACGGAGCTGTCCCCCGGCTACGCCAAGGTAGTCAAAACCGTGACAGAGGACGATCTGAATCCCGTGGATGTGGCCCATGGCGGCCTGTTCTTCTCCATGGCAGACAACGCCGCCGGCTCCGCCATGGCCGCTTACGGCGAACAGGCGGTGACGCTGAACGCCCAGTACAACTTCATGCGTGCAGCCAAGGCAGGCGACGTTCTGACAGCCGAGGCCCGGGAGGCCAAGCACGGCGGCACCGTCTGCGTATTCGACATCCGGATCACAGATCAGGACGGAAATCTGGATGGCACCGGCACCTTCACCTTCTACAACCTGAAAAAGCCCCTGAAGATCGACTGAGCAAAAAAGGTCTGCCCCGAAATCGGGACAGACCTTTTTATTTGGCTTACTTTTTGAAGCTATCCTTCAGGCTGACGCTGCGGTTGAACACCGGATGGCCCGCCTTGGTATCCTTGTTATCCAGGCAGAAGTAGCCCAGACGCATGAACTGGAATCCGGGGGCCGTCTTGCCGCCCTCGTGGCTTTCGGCGTAGCGGTCCGCGGCGGCGGCCAGACCGGCCTCGATCTTGCAGTCCGTCAGGACCTCCAGAGAGCCGGGATTCAGGCACTCAATGAAGTCCTTGTCGGCGGCGTCGGGGTTGGCGTCGGTGAACAGGTTGTCATAGAGCCGCACCTCGGCGTCCACGGCGGTGGCGGCGTCCACCCAATGAATGGTCGCGCCCTTCACCTTCCGGCCGTCGGCGGGGTCGCCGCCCCGGCTGTCGGGGTCATACTCGGCAGCGATCTCGGTCACATTACCGTTTTCATCCGTCTCATAGCCGACGCACTTGATGAGATACGCGCCCTTCAGGCGGCACTCGGGCCCGCCGGGGAACAGGCGCTTATACTTGGGGATCGGCTCCGCCATGAAGTCATCAGCCTCGATCCACAGGCTGCCGGAGAAGGGCACTTCCCGGGTCCCGGCAGATGGGTCCAGAGGATTGTTCTCCACGGTGACGGTCTCCGTCTTTCCGGCGGGATAGTTGGTGATGGTCAGCTTGATGGGCCGCAGAACAGCCATCACCCGCTGGGCGGTCTCGTTCAGGTCTTCCCGGAGGCAGTGCTCCAGGAAGCCGTATTCCACCACGTTGGCAGACTTGGCCACGCCGATGCGGTCACAGAAATTACGGATGGACCGGGCGGTGTAGCCCCGGCGGCGCAGGCCGCAGAGGGTGGGCATCCGGGGATCGTCCCAGCCGGAGACCCGGCCTTCCTCCACCAGTTTGCGGAGCTTGCGCTTGCTCATGACCGTGTGGTCGATGCCAAGACGGGCGAACTCGATCTGACGGGGATGGGCAGGCAGGTCGCAATGCTCGATGACCCAGTTGTACAGGGGACGGTGGGCCTCAAATTCCAGAGAGCACAGGCTGTGGGTAATGCCCTCCAAAGCATCCTGGATGGGATGGGCGAAGTCATACATGGGATAGATGCACCACTTGTCTCCCTGACGGTGATGGTGCATGTGGTTGATCCGGTAGATAACGGGGTCCCGCATATTGAAGTTGCCGGAGGTCAGGTCGATTTTGGCCCGCAGGGTCATGGAACCGTTGGGGAACTCCCCTGCCCGCATCCGGGCGAACAGATCCAGACTCTCCTCCACGGGACGGTCCCGGTAGGGAGATGTGGCGGGAACGCCGATGTCTCCCCGGTGGGCACGGAACTCCTCGGGAGACAGCTCGCACACATAGGCAAGGCCCTTTTTGATGAGGCCCACCGCCTGACGGTAATCCTCCTCAAAATAGTCGGAGCCGTAGAAGAAGCGGTCACCCCAGTCGAAGCCAAGCCAGTGGATGTCCTCCTTGATGGCCTCCACGAACTCCTCGTCCTCTTTGGTGGGGTTGGTGTCATCCATCCGCAGGTTGCACAGGCCGCCAAACTTCTCAGCGGTACCGAAGTCGATGGTCAGGGCCTTGCAGTGGCCGATATGCAGATAGCCGTTGGGCTCCGGCGGAAACCGGGTATGGACGGTCATGCCTTCAAACTGTCCGCCCTGGGCAATATCCTCCTCAATAAACGTGTGGATGAAATTGCGGCTTTCGGGGGCCTCCGCCGCCGTGGTCTTGATCTCGTCAGCCATTGCTGTCAGTCCTTCCTGAAAAAATCTATCATAAATTGGCATTATACAGAAGCTATGGAGAAAATGCAAGGAAAATCCGGTGTTTTCAGCCGAAACGCCGAAAAATCAGGGGGCAGTTATCAGTTTGCTTCCTCCCGGGGACCCGGCAGGAACTCCTCTCCCGCCGCCGTCATGGTCAGACTCCCGGCGGAAAGCTCCGTCAGCCGGAGCTGGAACGTTTCCGCAGTCCCGGCGGGAAATGCCGTCCGGAGGGTGATGTCCGCGCCGTATTCCGCGTCCCGGATCACGCCGCCGGCGGCGGCCACCTCCAGCTTCATCCGCTCCAGCAGCGGATAAGTGCAGGGCACGTCCCACAGCGTCCAAAGCCCCATCCGGGCGATCCCGGCGGCGGTCAGCGCGTCGGTGGCTCCCTTGGTGTAGGCTCTGGTCAGCCCCCCGGCTCCCAGCAGTACGCCGCCGAAGTACCGGGTCACAACGCAGCACACATTCCAGACCTCCTGCCGCTGGAACACGTTCAGCATAGGCTGGCCCGCCGTGCCCTGCGGCTCGCCGTCATCGGAGTAGCGGACCACGCCGCCCTCTTGCAGAAGGTAACACCAGCAGTTGTGCCGGGCGTCATAGTATTTCTTTTTCATTTCCTCGATGCGGGCACGAGCCTCCGCCTCCGTTTCCACCTTGTAGAGGTGGGTGATGAAGCGGGAGCGCTTTTCCGTAAACTCGCTCTCGGCGTCCTGATAGGGAACGATGTACTCCGTCATGCAAACTCCTTTTCACCGGAAAAAGCCAGCCATTCTTCCTTTTTCAAGGCGTAAAATACCGTTTTGTTGGTCATTCCGATGACATTCGTTGTCTCTTTCGTGAACTGATAGCGGAAGCCGCATTTCTCAATGACCCGACGGGACCGGCTGTTCCAGTCATAATGCGAGCACCAGACAGCTTCCAGCCCCAGCATCTCAAAGCCGAAGCGCAGCAGTTCTGTTGCAGCCTCCGTCATAACGCCATGGCCCCAATACGGCCGTCCCAGCCAATAGCCCATCTCCCGCTGCTCTGTGGCAGAAAGCTCCGGAAAAATCTCCGATGACGGCTGAAGGCCCACCGCTCCCAGCAGTGCGCCGCTCTCTCTGCTGAGAATTGCGCAGACCTCCGGCGCACTGAACACATCCCGGATGACCTCCCGGCTTTCCTCCACGCTTCCGTGGGGTTCCCAGCCGCACATGGGGCCGATCTCCGGGTCCGACGCCAGAGCGTACAATGCCTCGGCATCCTCCTCCCGCCAGGGGTCGAGGAGCAGCCGCCGCGTTTTCAGCGTGATCATTCCCAGTCCTCTTTCGGCGGCGTCCAGTCCGGGGTATAGTCTCCGATCTGGCCCAGCACCTTGGGCGGGCACACCGCCACAATGTCAATGGTCTCGCTGTATTCCACGGATTCCACCTTGGCCTCCCGGTACAGCATATCCAGCAGGCTGCCCTTGTCATACGGCAGGTGGATGGTCACCCGGCGGGTGCCCTTGTCCAGCCGCCGGTCGATCATTTCCAGCAGACGGTCCACGCCCTCACCGGTCCGGGCGGAGATGGAGCAGATGTCAGCGCCGTGGGGCCGCAGGTCACCGGCCTCCACACGGTCGCACTTATTGAATACGTCGATGCGGGGGATCTCATTGGCTCCCAGTTCCACGATCAGCTTCTCCACGACCTCCGCCTGATGCTGCCATTCCGGGTTGGACACATCGATAACATGGAGCAGCAGATCTGCGTACTCCAATTCCTCCAGTGTGGCCTTGAACGCCTCCACCAGCTGATGGGGCAGCTTGCGGATGAAGCCAACGGTATCGGACACCACCACGTCCATTGTATCGCTGACCGTCAGCAGGCGGCTGGTGGTGTCCAGCGTGTCGAACAGCCGGTTATTGGCCGGGATCGCAGCGCCGGTAAGCTGGTTCAGCAAGGTAGATTTGCCCGCATTGGTATAGCCAACGATGGCCACCACCGGGATCTCGTTCTTCTGCCGCTGCTGTCGCTGGGTGGCCCGGACACGACGTACCTCTTCCAGATCTGCCCGGATCTTGTCGATCTTCTTGTTGATAAGACGGCGGTCCGTTTCCAGCTGCGTCTCGCCGGGGCCCTTGGAGCCGATAGGCCCCTTGCCGCTGGTGCCGCCCTGACGCTCCAGATGGCTCCACATACCGATCAGCCGGGGCAGCAGATAGCGGTACTGGGCCAGCTCCACCTGCAAGCGGCCCTCCTTGGTTTTTGCCCGCTGAGCGAAAATATCCAGAATCAGGCCGCAGCGGTCCAATACCTGAACGCCCAGCAGCTCCGTCAGCACCCGCTGCTGGGAGGGGGAAAGGTCATTGTCGAAAATGACCATGGTAGCACCTACATTTTCAACGTAAAGCTGCACCTCCGCCACCTTGCCCTCCCCGATGAAGGTCCGGGGATCCGGCGCGGGCCGATTCTGGAGAACGATGCCGGCAGTCTCGCCACCGGCGGTCTCCACCAGAGCGGACAGCTCGTCCATACTTTCCTCGGTGGCACTGTCCTCCCGCAAAACCGGGGAGTTCAGGCCCACCAATACAACTTTATCTCGAATTTCTTCCTTTTTCGGTAACAAATGTGTCTCTCCTTGCGTTTGGGAGGCCCCGTGTCAAATGGGTTTCCCATTTCATTGATGTGTCCAGTATATCCGAATTTTGAAAAAATGCAATAAAAAAGCAGTGGTCTGCGGATGCAGACCACTGCTGGATGTGACGAAGTGTACAGGCTTACTTGTTCAGGCCGAACTTCTTGTTGAACTTGGCCACGCGTCCGCCGGTATCGACCAGCTTCTGCTTGCCAGTGAAGAAGGGGTGACACTTCGAGCAGACTTCCACCTTGATATCACTCTTGGTAGAACCTGTCTCAATCACATTACCGCAGGCGCAAGTAATCGTAGTCTGCTGATAATTGGGATGGATTCCTTCCTTCATTGCTCTCGTTCACCTCTTTCTGGTACAAAACTACCTCTACGGAGCTTTCACCCCACAAAAGCTAAATAAGCATATCACATCGGAACACAGATTGCAAGCATTTTTTCCGGTTTTTGCGAAAAAGCTTGAAATCACGAGATCTCCACGGTTTTCCCGGCTTGCAGGAAGTACAGTGCCTTCCGTGTCACCGCCTTTTCCAGCACCCGTTCCAGCGCCAGAGAGTACGCCGCCAGCTGGCCCCGGTACAGCTCCGCGTGCTGTGCCACATCTTCCTCCGTCTGTACGAAGTCGGTCTTAAAGTCCACCACCGTGATGCCCTCCGGCGTTTCAAACCAGCAATCCACCACACCTTGCAGCAGGATGCTGTCCTCCTCCGCGGCTGCCGGGTCATAATCCCGGGCCGGCATCAGCACCGTGAACCGATACTCCCGCGCCGCCGTTTCCGCCTGCCGCATTTCCTCAGCCAGCGGGGATTCCAGAAAGCGCCGCAGAGCGGGAACGTCCACAGCCGCCGCCTGCTCCGCCGTCAGCTTGGCCTCCAGCCGCAGCTTTTCCACCTGTCCGGGCACATCCAAATTTTGCAGATCCAGATACTGCAAGACAAGATGGGTGGCGGTGCCCCGCTCCGCCGGTGTCAGTCCCTTTTTCTCCCGGCGGAATTTCGGCTGGACAAGGGGCCGGATATAGGGCGTGTGGTAGGCATCTTCCGCGATCTCCTGATCCAGCGCCCGGCCCTTTAGCTGCGTGGCGGTGAGTTTGGCGGGGAGAGTTGTTTCCCGCTGATAGGGATACCGGAAGGTCAACAGCGCCGGGTCAAAGAGCGTTTCTCCTGCATCCTTCTCCGTGTCGGACACGGCCACTCCGGGCGCCCATCCGAAGTCATCGCCGTCATGGACGAACACCTGCCACGGGGCGGTATCTCCGGTATACAGACCGCCCGCCATCACCCCGGCCATATCCCGCAAAGGCGCGGCCTCCGGGCGGCACAGCAGCGGCAGTAAGATCCAATCTCCGAAGCACTTCCCCTCCGCCACCACCTCCGGCATGACGGGACAGGCCGCGGCGGCGGTCAGCTTTTGAAGGCGCTTTTCCGCGCCGTACAGCGCGTCTACCAAAATCAGCTTTTCCTTTGGCCGGGTCATGGCCACATACAGGATCCGCTGTTCCTCCGCAAGATTTTCACGGCGAAGCTTTTCTTCCAGCGCCAGCCGGGCCATGGTGGGATAGCGGATCTTCCGCTTCAGGTCGATGCACAGAGGGCCAAGGCCCAGTGCCGGGTGCACCAGCACCGGCGTATCGAAATCCTGCCGGGAAAAGGCGTGCTCCAAATCGCAGAGGAACACGATGGGAAATTCCAGGCCCTTGGATTTGTGAATACTCATCATCTGAACGCCGCCGCTCCCTCCAGCGGTTTTCACGGCGGGAGCTTGTCCGGCGTCAATGAGCCGCCGGAGCTGTGTGATGAAGGCGAACAGCCCCCGGTAGCCGCTGCTCTCAAAGCGCTCGGCATGGCGGGTCAGGGCCACCAGATTTTCCTGCCGGACGCCGCCCTCGTCCATAGCGCCGAAGATGCCCGGCAGATGCAGCGTATTGTAGATATGCCACAGCAGGCGGCACACGCTCATGTCTGCCGCCGCGTCCCGCAGTCCGGTCAGCATCGTCAGGAACGCTTGTACGTCCTCGCCGCCGTCCGCCAGCAGAGCGTCATAGAAGTCTCCCTCCCGGTCACGGCTGCGGATCTCCGCCAGACGGTCCGGCGTAAAGCCGAACACCGGGGAGCGGAGCACGGCGATCAGCGGCACATCCTGCCGGGGATTGTCGACGATCTCCAACAGGGCCAGCGTCACGGAGATCTCCGGGGTCTGGTAGAAATCGCCGCTTTCCTCAAAGGAGCAGGGCACATCCCGCTCCGCCAGCGCCTGAGCGAAGGCGGCGGACCGGCTCCCCGGAGAGCGCATCAGGATCACGATGTCCTCCGGGCGGCAGGGCCGCAGCGTACCGTCCTCCCCGGTGACGGGATAGCCCTCATCCAAAAGCTGACGGATACGCTGCGCCGTGAACCGGGCCTCCGCCAACAGCCGTTTCACCGGGCGCTCATTTGCCGCCGACTTCTGGTGGGCGGAGATGAGGTGGAATTCCGTCTCGCAGTCCTTCCGGGGCGGGTAGTACTCCGCACCGAAGTGGAGGGACTCGTCCTCGCCGTATTCCATCTCTCCCATCTCCGCCGACAGGATGTTGGAGAAGACGAAATTGGCCGCGTCCAAAATCTCTCCCCGAGAGCGGAAGTTTTTGGACAGCAGAATTTTGCGGTCCTCCCCTTCCGCTGCATTTTCAGCAGGTGTGAAGTTGCGGTACTTGTCAAGAAAAATCGTAGGGTCCGCCAACCGGAACCGGTAAATACTCTGCTTTACGTCCCCTACAGTAAAGAGGTTTTTGCCTTCACGGGACACCGCCCGGAAAATGGCGTTCTGCACCTCGTTGGTATCCTGATACTCGTCCACCAGGATCTCCCGGTAGCGGCCCGCCACCTGACGGCCCAGTTCCGTAGGCGCGCCGTTCCGCTCCACCAGCAGGCGAAGGGCCAGATGCTCCTGATCGGAGAAGTCGGCGCAGTTCATCCGCAGCTTTTCCGTCCGGTAAGCGTCGGAAAAGTCTGCCGTCAGCTTCAAAAGGGCTGTCATGGCAGGGGCCATGGTCTGAAGGTCCTCCATGGCCTCCGTATCGCTGACCGCCAGCATGGGAGCCAGCTTTTTGGCGGCAGTTTTGGCGTTCTCCCACAGCCCCTTCAGTCTCACGATCTCCGGATCATCCGCCATTCCCTTCGGCGTGGTGAGCCGGGGGAATTCCAGTCCATCCAGAGAAACGCGGGCGGCCTCCCAGTTCTGTGCTGCCGCCAAGGGTGCGAAGCTGCGGCTGGCCCGCAGAAATTTTTCGCCGTATCCCTTATAGAGATCCCCGCCCACGGTGGACTGTCCCGCCCGCCGCAGCGCTTCCATATAGTGAAACCCCTTTTGACGGATGACCGCCAGCAGCTCGGCGGCGTAGGGCGTTTCGTCGAAGTCCCCGCTCCGATTTTCCCAGATCGTCCGATTTTCCGCGAGCCAGTGTTCGGGATCGGCGTGGCTTTGCAGCTTTTCGTAGGTTTCCAGCACCAGATCCTCCAGGGCGCTGTCATCCCGGCCCGCGCCCAGCGTATCCGCCAGCAGGGCGCCGCCCTCGTCCAGTTCCTCGTAAAACCGCTCCAGTACCCGGGTCAGCACGCGCTGGCGCAGGAGCTTTGCGTCATTTTCGTCCAGCACCCGGAAATCCGGCGTCAGGGTATAGCGCTCTCCCTCCTGTGCCAGAAGATGGGTGTTCTCCCGCAGCAGTGCCGTGCAGAAGGCGTCCACGGTCTTGATGTCCGCCTGATACACCCGCAAAAGCTGGCTGCGGAGGTGTCGGTCCTCCGGGGTCTCCGCCATCCGTTTGGACAGTTCGGCGGCGATCTTGCTCCGCAGCTCGGCGGCGGCAGCCTTCGTGTAGGTGATGATGAGAAAATCGTCGATATGGCAGTGGTCCTCCGTCACGTATCGGAACAGCCGCTCCACCAGCACCTTCGTCTTGCCGGACCCGGCGGCGGCAGACACCAGCAGGCTGCCGCCCCGGTTTTCCACCGCCGCTTGCTGCTGCTCCGTCAACTTCAGCTTTGCCATGGGTCACCGCCTCCTTCCTCAAGTTCTTTCCAAAATTCCTCCGGCTTCACCGGCAGGATGTACCGCAGACGATCCCGATCCCGGCCATCGCGGAACTGACAGGCGGAGACCCAGTCGCAGAAACGGCATTGGCTGTCCTCCTCGCTGTGGCAGCAGGGATCCGCGTCGATGTTGCCGCTGCGCAGCTCGTCGGAGATCTGGCCCAGCAATTTGTCCACATACGTGCCCAGTTTTCCCAGCCGGGCGGCGGAGGCAAGGCTCCCGGAGAGATTTCCGTCCTTGCCGACCCGCAGCGGCAGATAATGGGGCTCCGTCAGGGCCTCATGCTCCATGGCCTGTAACACCGCCGGGTCCTCCAAGAGAAGTCCGGAGCGTTTCAGCATCTTTTCCCGCTCCTTTTGCAGAGCCTCCGGGGAGATGCCCCGCTCCGCCGGCAAAATCTCGTCCCGGGCGGGGAGATACAGCACGCCCGCCGGCTCGATCTCTTTTCCGAAAAATTCCGCCCCCTCCTTTTGCAGGGCAAAGAGGTACAGCAGCATCTGAATATCCAGTCCCATGCGGACGTTGGCCAGATCGAATTTCTTCTTGCCGGATTTGTAGTCCACCACCCGGAGGTACAGCTTATCGTCCTTGATCCAGCCGTCCACCCGGTCCACCTTGCCGCCTACCCGCAGCTCCCCGTCCGGGCGGGAAATGGTGACGGCGGGCAGTGTTCCGTCCTTCCCTCCGAACCCCAGTTCGAAGGCCATGGGGACAAAATCCGAGTGGCGCAGTTCCTCCGCCACCTGGTCAATGATAGCGTAGGCGTTGGTCCGCAGACGGTTGAACAGATACCGGAACCGGGGGGTACGGTTCTGGAAATTGTGCAGCTCCTGTTCCGCGTATTGGTCGATATATTGTCGGGTCAGGCGGTGAAGTTCTTTGTTATCCACCGCGGCAAAGCCGCCCTGCCCCAGTACGTCCCGGGTGACGTTTTCCAGCAGATAGTGGAGAAACGTGCCGATCTGGGGCGCGTCGAAGGAGGCCGGTTCCCGGGGTTTGGCCCGCAGACCGTACTCCATGAAGTAGGCGAAGTGGCAGGAGCGCATCCGTTCCAGCCGGGAGGCGGTCATGGAAACCCGCTCTCCGTAAATGGCCCGGACTGCGGCGGGAGACAGACTGCCCCGTCGGGCCGCGGCGGCCCGCTCCATGGCGCTTAAATGCCGGGCACAGTCCGGCTCCTGCTGAAAATATCGCCACAGGGGGCCGTCGGGGTCCTGTCCCGCCATTTCCAGCGCAGGTTCAACGGCTGACAGGCGATATGCCTTGTCAGCTCGCTCGTGTTCCACACACAGCTTCGGGAATAGTTTCCGCAGCCGCTCCACCACAAACGCGGGGCGCAGTTCGCTGCCGGAAACATCCGTCACCGGATAGCTCACCGTCAGGCCCGCCGTGGGCTGGGCAAGCGCGGCGTAGAGGTTTTGCAGTTCAATGCCCATCCGTTCCATGCCGGTGGGGGCCAGCTCGACGCCCCGGAGGGCCAGCGCCTGACGGTCATCCTCGTTCAGCAGGCCGCCGCTCTGACCGGGGTCCGGCAGCACGTGGTCATTGGCTCCCAGCAAAAAGAGGTAGCTTGTGGTATGCCGGTCATTCCGGGTGATCTCACTGACGGACACCTGATCCAGCGCCACGGGGATGGTACCCACGCTGTACTGGGTCAGCACCAGTCGGAACAGCCGCTCAAACTCGCTCTGTTCCAAGTGTTCTTCCCCTAAAATTTCCACAAACTGATCCAGCACACCGCAGAGGATCTCCCAAAGCTGAGCGGTCTCCTCCGCCTCCTGCATCAGGCCTGCCTCCGCCTGGGCGTGCATCCGCTCCGTCAGGGCCGTTTCCAGCTTCAGTTCTTCCATAAAGCCATACAGGGCCTCTACATAGTCCCGGGCCGTCTCCCCGGCCTTCAAGCCCGCCGCCAGACGTTCCAGCGGCTCCCGCACCCGGCGGCGCAGTTGATTTACCTGCGTCAGCACGGCCTGCCGCCGGTCGTTCCACGGCGCGCCGTAGCCGTCCGGGTTTTCCGTCCAATCCTCGTCACGGAGCCACGTCTGGCCGTGGATGTCCCATTTCAGAACATAGTTTTCCAGCAGGTCACATTCTTCTGCCGTCAGGCCCGCCAAACCGGTTTTCAGCCAGCGGAACATATCCTCGTACTCATAGCCGTTGGAGATGGAGGACAGCACGCCGGTCAGCAGGCTCAGCACCGGCTTTTCCAGAATGTCGCTGCGGCGGCTGAGATACACCGGGATCCCGTACCGCTCGAACACCGTTTCGATGGTCCCGGCGTACTCCGTCATATTCCGGGCCGCCACGGTGATGTCCCGACAGCGGCACTTCCCCGCCGCCAGCAGACGGCGGATGTCGGCGGCGGTCTGCTCCACCTCGGAATAGACAGTGGCGGCCTCCCGGAGCCGGATGGCGGCGCTGTCGCCCTCATAGGGCAGATTCTCCCCAAAGAAATGGCGCTCCAAATGTCCAAGTGCTGACGGGTCCTCATTTGTTAAGGATAGTAGCTTTACAGGTTTTCCCTCAGAAGCGGCCAACCGTTCCAGCATGGACATGGTTTTCAGCGTGGGTTCAAAGATCTCCTCCCGGCTGTTGACCTCCCCTAACAGCGTGACCGTGACAGACCGGGCCTGCCGCAGAAAAATCGCCAGCGCCCGCCGCTCCTGCGCGTTGAAATAGGTAAAGCCGTCGATGAAAATGTCCTTGTCCCGCACATACCTGGACTCCTCCAAATGGTCGCAGAGCTTGGTCATCCGGTCCCGTGCGTCCAGACCGGGACGGCGGAGCCGGGCCTCATAGGCGGCGTAGAGCAGACTCAGATCCGTCAGCTTGTCGTGGGTGGCGCCGTCTATGTCCTGCGCCTGCTGGTACAGGATCTCCGGGGTCACCTCGTAGCTTCGCAGTTCGTCGAACAGCGCCAGCATCTGTTCCAGAAAGCCCACCTTCTGCGAGGGCTTCCGATACACGGTCATCTGAGGGGCCGTTTCCAGCAGCGCCCGCTGGAGCGTCAGCAGCTTGCCGCCGTTGTCCAACGTCACATCCGCGATGCCGCCGGTGATGCTCAGCACTCGCTCGCCCAGCCGCCGAAAACTCAGCACCTCGGCATGACGGCTGGCGGTATCGCCGCAGGCGCGGCACACGTCCACCTCCGCCTGATGGGAGGCATGCTCCGGCACCAGCAGGATCTGCTGGCTGCTCTCCCCCAGTTCCGCCATCCGCCGCAGCATGGTATCCGATTTTCCCGTTTTGGCACGGCCGATCAAGATCGTCAGCATAGTGACCTCCCGCAGTTTGTTTTTTTCTCATTCTATCACAACACCGCCGCCAAAAACAGACCCGATTGCCTTTTTTTCGCCGCCATGCTACAATGGCTTCGCTATGAATTCTGACATACAGGAGTGATCGTCATGCCCCATATTCCACAGGGCACCACGGATACCGTGGCCCTCGAGCTGTTTGAACCGGCGCTGGACGCCGCCCTGCGCCCCTCCCCGGATTACGATGTAAGCCGCTGGCTCTATGTGCCCAACACCTATTCCGAATACCGTTACATTTTAGGCACCCGGGGCCAAAAGTCTCTGATCTGCGTGGGGATCAACCCCTCCACCGCCGCGCCGGACGCGCTGGACCCCACCCTGCAGTCCGCCCAGCGCATCGCCCTGAACAACGGCTATGACAGCTTTCTCATGTTCAATGTCTACGCCCAGCGGGCCACCCGGCCGGACGATATGGAGCGGGTGTGCAACAGCGCTCTCCACGAAGAGAACCGGAAAGCCTTCCGCTATCTTCTCTCCCTTTCGGAGACCCCTGCTATCTGGGCCGCCTGGGGGAACATCATCGAAAAGCGGGATTACCTCATGGACTGTATGCGGGATTTCGCCGCTGACGGTCAGGCCGCAAACGCTCAATGGTTCACCGCCGGGCCGCTTCTGAAATCCGGCCATCCCCACCATCCCTTATATCTGAAATCCACTACTGCATTGCAGCCCTTTGATATTGACGCTTATCTGTGCCGCTGATCCAGCCGCCCGTCTGGATTTCCGGGCGGGCGGTTTTTATCTTTGCCCTCCCTTGTCAAAAAAACACAAAAGTCCTCCGCTGAACAACGCCGAATTTTGGTGAAGCGGCGGCAGATTGGTTATTGAACATTCAAATTCAGCGTGTATAATGAATTATTATTCATTTGTCTTCATAGGAGGCTGCTTATGAAAACCTACAACTTTAAATATGGACATGGGTCTGTGTCCCTTTCCCTGAACGAAGCGGATATTCTGGCGGAGCTGCATGGAACAGAGACGCCGCCCATCAGCGACATCCGTTCTGCCCTGTTCGCCTCGCTGGAGCAGCCCATCGACAGCGCGCCTCTGCGCCAGCGGGTCCGCCCCGGAGATCGGGTGGCGCTGGTGATCAGTGACATGACCCGATTCTGGATGCGGCAGGATCTGGTGATCCCCCATCTCGTTGACTATCTCATCGACGAATGCGGCGTACAGCCGGAGCATCTGACCATCGTGGTGGCCAACGGCACTCACATCGGCGGCGATGAGCAGGAACTGCGGACACTGGTCACCGACGGGGTCTATAACCGGGTCCGTGTGAAGAATCATGACTGCGAGGCCAAGGATCTTGCCTATCTGGGCACTACGCCCCATGAGACACCAGTGTGGATCGACCGCACCGCCGCGGAAGCGGATCTGGTGGTCTGCTTAGGCGCCGCCACCCATCATGTGATGGCCGGCTTCGGCGGCGGACGGAAGAGCATCCTCCCCGGCATCAGCGGCTTAGAGACCATCCGCCACAACCACGCCTATTCACTGGACAGCACCAAGCTCCGCACCAATCCCGCCATCGGAAACGGTGTGTTGGCGGGAAACCCGCTGCACGAGGATATGTGCGAGGCGGCGTCACTGGTGAACAACCTCTTCATGGTGAATCTGGTGATGAACGCCGACATGAAGCTCTCGTATATCTTCTCCGGCCACTATCTGACCTCCTGGGAGCGGGCCTGTACTGCCGTGGATGACATTTACCGGGTGGATATTCCCTGCCGGGCAGACGCCGTGGTCACCAGCTGCGGCGGCTTTCCCAAGGACATCTCCCTCTATCAGGGCACCAAGACCATTGACAATGTGGAATCCGCGTTGAAGCCCGGCGGTACGCTGGTTCTGATGATCGAAGCGCCGGAGGGCGGCGGCCCCGCCGAGTACTTCGACTGGAGCAAGAATTTACAGGACGGCACCATTGAGCAGCGTCTGCGGGAGGCCTTCACCGTGGCGGGCTACATCTTCTTCCTGAACTGTGAGCAGGCCCAGCGGTACCGCATTTTCATGTATTCCTCCATTGATCCCCAGACCGTTGCACCCATGGGGATCCACGCCTTTTCCGATATGGACGCCTTACTGAAAGCCGCGGAACTGGACGGAAAATCCACCTATATCATTCCCAACGGGTCCACCGTGATCCCCCGGGTGAAAGGAGAAACGCTATGAGACCTGTAAAATCATATATCGCCAAGCGATTTCAGAATTCCGACGCCGGACTGAGTCTGGACACCGACGCGCTGGCCCGGTATTCGGATATCATTGATCTCAGCATCGGCGACACGGACTTTATCACCGATGACGCCATCATCGACACCGCCTTCCGGGAAGCCAAGGCCGGGTACACCCACTATGGAGATCCGAAGGGTGATCCGGAGCTGATCCGCTCCGTCTGTGACGCATGGCAGACGGATTTCAAGCAGCCCCTCTCCCCGGATCACGTTCTGGTCACCGCTTCCAGCAGCATGGGAATGGCGCTGGTGATGCTGTCCGTTCTGGACCCCGGTGACGAGGTCATCGTCTTTTCCCCCTACTTCTCCCTCTACCGCACTCAGGCGGAACTGGCCGGCGGTGTGTGCGTGGAGGTCCCCACCTATGCAAGCGAGGGATGGGCCATTGACGAAGCCCGTCTCCGGGCGGCCATTACCCCCCGCACCAAGCTCATTGTGTTCAACAATCCCTGCAACCCCACCGGCATGGGCTATGACCGCTCCACTCTGGAGCTGCTGGGCCGGGTGGCGGAGGAGCATGACCTGCTGATCGTGGCGGATGAGATCTATACCACCTATCTCTATGAGGGGGACTTCATCCCTATCCGCACGATCCCGGGGCTCGCCCACCGGGTCATCACCCTGAACAGCTTTTCCAAGAATTTTCTCATGACCGGCTGGCGGGTGGGCGTAGCCATCGCGGAGCCGGAGATACTGGAGGTCATGAGCAACATCAACAACTCCCTGATCTATACGGCCCCTTCCATCTCCCAGCGGGCCGCCATACAGGCGCTGGCGATCCGGCAGACCATTCGTGAGAAATACGTTCTGGCCTACCGGGACCGCATTTTCTACGCGGCGGACCGGATGGAGCAGATCCCCTATCTCAGTCTGGTACGGCCCAAGGGCACCTTCTACCTCTTCCCCGGCATTGAGAAAACCGGCCTCAGCGCCGAGGACTTCTGTCAGGCGCTCCTGGAACGGGCACACGTTCTGGTCACCCCCGGCACGCTGTTCGGCAGCACCGGCGCCGGACATTTCCGCATTGCGTGTACGGTTGGGCTGGACCGCCTGAAGGAAGCCTTTGACCGGATGGAGGGCCTGTCCTTCTGACGGCAATTTATTCGCATGTTGTGAATATTTATAAATATTCATTCAGTGAGTTCTTGATTATATACAGTTTGCCTATTGATTTTAACTGAATATTGTGTATAATCATACGTATAAACAGAGTTGATTCAATAATCACTCAGGATTTGGAGGATCATATGAAAAAGAATACATGGAAAAAGCTCATGTCTCTGGCGCTGGGCGCCATGATGATGCTGTCTCTGCTGACCGGCTGCGGCAGCAAAACTGAAGATTCCGCTCCGGCGGACAGCACCCCGGCTGAGGAAACCCCGGCAGAACCGGCCGCAGCGGCAAGTCTGCTGGAAAAGGTCAAGACCAGCGGCAAGCTGGTAGTCGGTACGGAAGCCCAGTACGCTCCCTACGAGTTCAAGGATCTGAATGCTAGCTTCGCAGGCTGCGATATGTGGCTGGCCCAGCAGATCGCCGATCATCTGGGCGTGGAACTGGAAGTGGTGGATATGTCCTTTGACGGCATCATCCCCGCCGTGAAATCCGGTCAGGTGGATCTGGGCATCGCCGCCTTCACCAAGACCCCTGAGAGAGCCGAGGAGATCGACTTCAGCGACCTGTATGAGAAAAGCGCTCAGCTTCTCATTGTAAAGGCAGGCAACGCGGACCTGTATTCCACCAAGGAATCTCTGGCAGGCCAGAAGGTCGGCGCGCAGAAGGGCACCATCCAGTCTCAGCTGATCCAGACCGCTCTGCCTGACAGCGAGCTGTTCGAGCTGGAAAAGTATCCCGCTCTGGCGCTGGAAGTTCAGAACGGCAACATCGCCGGCCTGGTGGTGGATCAGGCTGTGGGCGAATCTCTGATTGCCACCAGCAACGGCGGTCTGGAAGTCTCCAACTTCGCCTTCACCTCTGAGGAAGCCTCCTTCGGCAAGGCCGTTGTGGCCGCCAAGGGCAGCGAGGATCTGCTGGCAGAAGTCAACACCGTCATCAATCAGGTGGTCAACGACGGCAGCTACCTGAAGGCTTATGACGAGGCTGTGGAGCTGGCAGCCAGCATGGGTCTGTAACATAAATACCGATTCTGATTAGAACCAAGCACGGACGCGCGGGGAACCAACTCTGGTTCCTCGCGTGCCCGCCTGATATTTGCCGGATACCGGCACACAAACAAGGAGGAATTCTCCCATGGCCTTTTTGGAAACCATGGCAAAGCTGATAGAACGCTACAACAGCTTTTTCACCGAAGGCATCGTCAACACGCTCATCATCGCCGCCTTCTCCGTTCTGTTTGGCGCGATACTGGGCACTCTGATGGCCTCTCTGCGGATGTGCCGCATCCCTCCCCTGCGGTGGATCGCGGTGGCGTACATCGAGTTTGTCCGCGGAACGCCGCTGATGGTGCAGCTTATGTTTATTTTCTACGGTCTGCCCATGATCGGCATTACCATTCCCAACATTTCCTGGATTCCCAACTTCTCCCGGTTTGCCGCCGGTATCGTGGCCATGAGCATGAACAGTTGCGCCTATGTGGCGGAGATCATCCGCTCCGGTATTCAGGCTGTGGACGGCGGACAGATGGAGGCCGCTCGGAGCGTTGGCTTCAGCAGCGGTGAGGCCATGCGGTTGGTGGTCCTCCCCCAGGCCATCCGCAATATCCTCCCGGCGCTGGGCAACGAGTTCGTCACCGTCATCAAGGAATCCTCCATCGTCTCCGTGATTGGCATTGCCGACCTGATGTTCCGCACCAACGATGTGATCGCCGTGACCTACAAGAATCTGGAATGTCTGGCTGTGGCGGCGCTGTGCTACTTCGTTCTGACCTTCGTCAGCGGCCGGGCGGTGTCTCTGGCAGAAAGGAAGCTGTCCCATGGAAAATAAGCGCGAAATTCTGAAGGTTGTGGACCTGCAAAAAAAATTCCACAAGCTGGAGGTCCTCAAAGGGATCAGCACCACCTTCCACGAAAATGAGGTAGTCTCCATCATCGGTCCCAGCGGCGGCGGCAAGTCCACCTTTCTCCGCTGCCTGAATCTGCTGGAGCAGCCCACCTCCGGCCAGATCCTCTTTGACGGCACGGACATCTGCACCATCAAGGGCAAGGCCATCGACCACTGCCGTCAGCGGATGGGCATGGTGTTCCAGCAGTTCAACCTGTTCAGCAACATGGACGTGATGCACAACCTCACCGCTGCCCCGGTGCGCATTAAGGGGATGTCCCAGTCCGACGCACAGGAGAAGGCCTTGGAGCTTTTGGCAAAGGTGGGTCTGGCCGACCGGGCCGACGCCTATCCCAGCCAGCTTTCCGGCGGACAGAAGCAGCGGATCGCCATTGTGCGTTCCCTGATGATGGACCCGGAGGTCATGCTGTTCGACGAGCCTACCAGTGCTCTGGACCCGGAGATGATCGGTGAGGTGCTGGACGTGATGAAGGATCTGGCGGAGAGCGGCATGACCATGATCGTGGTGACTCACGAGATGCGCTTCGCCCGGGAGGTCAGCAGCCGTACCATTTTCCTGGACGGCGGCGTCATCGGCGAGGATAAGCCCTCCCACGAGCTGTTCTCCCACCCGGAAAGCCCCCGGCTCGTCACCTTCCTGAA